>Ga0136846_1229803_pt1 | contig 24546 bp, 26 predicted proteins | sample HopSoiMetagenom2_FD_96841 | JGI IMG/M metagenome (GOLD analysis project Ga0136846, IMG submission 96841) | Grasslands soil microbial communities from Hopland, California, USA - 2 Assembly 2016 (version 4) | ecosystem: Environmental > Terrestrial > Soil > Grasslands | place: USA: Hopland... | reverse complement strand
GGTCGCTGTGGAGCGACATGCGTGGCAGCCTAGCGTCGCCGTGCCTCGCGAGGCGCGGACCGAATGCGCGCGTATTGCCATCTTTTGCGCTTGCGAGCCAAAGATATTATCTTTAGGCCCTCATGAGCGTGCATCCCCTCTTCGTCGGCAAGTCCGCCACCCTCGCCTCGCGCATCGTGGCTGATGTGCGCGAGGCGCTATTCGAGAAGCGCTACCGGCCGGGCGACTTCCTCGGCACGGAGAAGGACCTCGCCTCGCGCCACGGCGTAAGCCGCATGGCCGCGCGCGACGCGCTGCGCACGCTAGAGGCGCTCGGCATCGTCGACATCTCGCGCGGCGCTGGCGGCGGCGCGCGCATCACACGCGGCAATCCCGCGCTCTTCGCCGAGGCGCTTGCCGTGCAGCTCGAGCTGGCTGACATCGAGCGCGAGGAGATCATGGCCGCGCAGACGGCGATCGAGGGTCTAGCCGCCGAGCTTGCCGCCACGAGTGGCACGCGCGAGCAGATCGCGCGACTGCATTCGCTCACCGAAGAGGCGGAGCGCCTGCTCGACGACCTCGACGCCTTCACCCGCTCGAGCCTGCATTTCCACCTCGGCATCGCCGAGGCGTCCCACAACCGCGTGCTGTACTACCAGCTGATCTCGCTGCAGCACGTGTCGTGGCCGAGCCGCAACCGCACGCTGAACCGCGCCGTGGCGCGAAAGATCCTGGATGCGCATCGCGAGCTCACTGCGCTCATCGAAGCGCGCAGGCCGCGCGAGGCGCGAGCATTCATGGAGGCCCACGTCGGCATGATCAAGAGCCGCCGCGTGGCCGAATCGAAACGACTGGTCTGTTGCTAACGAGGAGGAACGATATGGCGAAGTTCACGATTACCCCGCACTTCCGGCTGCACGAGTGGGTCGCCGAGGAGAAGGGCTATTTCAAGGCCGAAGGCCTGGACTACGAGTTCCGCGAGGCCTTCAAGGGCAAGGACCTGGCGGCCGCACACGCGACGCCGAACAAGATCGGCGCCTTCCAGAACATCGAGGCCGGGCGCGATTCGAACGTGAGTTGCGCGTGCCACTGGACGGTGAACGTCGCCGCCTCCAAGGGCCACGCGAAGATGTACGCCGATGCGTACTCGGTATCGCCGTCCGCAGTGTTCGTGCCGCCGGAGTCGCCGATCAAGACGCCGGAAGACCTGCGCGGCGTGCCGATCTCGGTCGGCCACCAGTCGGGCAGCCACTACTCGACCATCCAGGCGCTCGAGCAGTACATGCCGCTGTCGGACATCAAACTATCTTTCGCCGACGGCATTCTCTTCTCGCGCATGGAGAAGGTTTTCGACCGCAAGGTACCCGCGGCCGCGGTGTTCTCCGGTCCGTATTACTTTCTCGAGCAGATGGGCTTTCGCAAGGTGATCGATACGACGTTCATGATGTCGGCGATGCTCAACAACGATCCGGATCCCGAGGACGTGAAGAAGTACTATCGCGCGCTGAGGAAAGCGCAGCGCGATATCGATCTGCGCCCGGAGCTCTACACGCACTATTACAAGAAGGAGTTCCCGGCCCGCTTCGTGCCGATGATGGACACGCGGCGCTGGGGGCCGGGCGAGCGCATCGTGTTCGAGACCTACACGAAGGAAGTGTTCGAGGAGTCGTTCAACTGGATCCGCGAGCGCAACATCTTCGAAGGCCAGGACATGGGTAAAGGCAAGTACGAGGAGGCTTGCGTCTCCCTCACGGCCTGAAATCACAGATGTTTGCACCGGCGCCGGGCGCCGGTGAGACGTTTTGCCTGCCGGGTTTTTTTTCGCAAGGGCAAAGTTTCGCCTTCAGCGGATTAAGGAACGGGCAAACGTGCCTCTCGGGTTTGACAAGGTCTCTAGCGCCCCGGCGCGTCGCAAGGCGCCGGTAAGCGACGCGCCCGTTGCGCGGGCGGCGCGAGAGACCACCGTTCTTTTCGCCGACGTCACCGGCAGCGCGAGCCTCTACGAGCGCGCCGGCGATCGGGCGGCGGCGCAGGGCATCCACAGCTGCCTCAAGGCCCTGCATAGCGCCACGGCGGCGAGCGGCGGCCGCGTGTTGAAGAATATCGGCGACGAAATCATGGCGCTCTTCCCGAGCGCCGACCGGGCCGCGGAAGCGGCCGCGCGGATGCATGTCGCGGTCAACGCCCTCCCCGCGGTGGCCGGCCAGAAGCTGGCCCTGCGCATCGGATTCCATACCGGTTCTATCGTGCAGCGCGGCGACGATATCTTCGGCGATACCGTCAACATCGCTTCGCGACTCGCGGCCCAGGCCACCCGCGGGCAGGTTCTCACCTCGCGGGAGACTGCGAAAAAGCTAAGCCCGCTCCTGCGCGCCTCGACCCGCCAGCTCTACAACGTCGCGGTGAAAGGCAGAGCGGCGGAAATCTCGCTGTGGGAGCTCGTGTGGTCGAAGGATGCCGACGTGACCGATTTCCCGCTCGCGGAGACCACGAAACGCCGCAGCCGGCGCTCCCTACGTCTGACGCTCGGCGGCCGCGAACTGGTCTGCCGCCGGTCCGACGACGTGATCACGATCGGCCGGGAGCCGACATCCGCCTTCGTGGTGGACGAGGCCACTGCCTCGCGCCGTCATTGCGTGATCGAGCGCCGGCAGCAGAACTTCGTTGTGCGGGACCTGAGCGCAAACGGCACGTACATGTCGTTCGCCGAAGGCGGCGGCGAGATGGTGCTTCGGCGCGAGGAGGTGGTCCTGCGCGGCCGCGGCTGGCTTACCTTCGGACAACCGAAGGACGCCGCGACGCACGTGCTGGAATTTTTCGAAGAGGGGGAGGAGAGCGATGGATCTGATACCGAGTGAACGCGCCGTGCTCCACATCATCCGCGCGCTGATGCTGGAATCCCGGGCGCGCGCATACCGCGTCACCGCGCTGCGCTCGCGCTGGCCGGTCACGCACATCCAGGCCTACGAGGGCGGTTATTGCGGCCTCGTCGACAAGCGTCTCATCCAGGTATCGGGGGATAAGCAGACCTTCAGCTTGACCAATGCCGGCCTCGCCTGCCTGGGCCATTCCCTCGCGATGGCTAGCTGAAGACCAGGCTGCGCTGGTCGATGCCGAAAACGTCGGCCAGCCAATCGATCATCAGCTCCTGACCGAGCGTCGGATTGTCGTGCTGGCAGTGCTCGGCGCCGGTTTCTTCTTCAGTCGTGAGCCGCAGGGTCACATCGACGCCGTGCTTCTTCGCGTGCTCGTACACGGTCTTTGAATTCTCGACCCCGAGCACGTCGTGCGCGCCGTGCAGTACTAGATAGGGGCAGCGCATTTCGCCCAGCACTGCCTCGAGCTTGAAGGGCTTTGCCTTTTCCAGCGCCTCCTGCCAGGTCTTCGCGCCGATGACCCATTTCATGAGATAGGCGAGGGCGTGGCTCTCGCCGCGATCGGCGAAGCGCTTATGCACGTCCCAGATGGCTCCGTGCGAGATGCACGCGGCGAGCCGGTGCTCTTTCGCGCCGGCGCGGGCGGCGTAGTAGCCGCCCAGGCTGGAGCCGCTGACGGCGATGCGCTTGGCATCAACGTCGCGGCGTTTCTCGAGCCAGTCAATGCACTTGCCGACCGGCACCTCGTAGTCGTGCCGCGAGTACACCTTGTGCCGGCGCAGCGTGCCACCCTGCCCTGGCCCATCGACCATCAGGACGGCGATGCCGCGCTGTACCGCGCCGCGTCCGGTCATGAACCACAGCTCGTCTTTGAACGAATCGAGGCCGCCGAACGAGATCAGCACCGGCCAGGGACCCTCGCCTTTCGGCTTGATGAAATATCCGGGCAGCGCGACACCCTCCTCATAGGGGACGCCGATGACCTCCCCCGGCAGGTAGCGCAGCCACTTCCGGCTCGCGCGCTCGCATCGCTCGAAGGTCGGCATGCGGCGCGGGTCATCCGGTTGTAACCAGAATTCCGCCGAGCGGAAATAATCCGCCGCGCGCAGCCAGCAGTTCATGGCGGTGCGAATATGCCCGCGCTCCTCCGCCTCGTCGCCGCGCCGGTCATTGCGCTCGGCGACCACCAGCCATTCGCGATGCCAGCTCTCCAGATCGGGCTTCATCCGGCTCGCGGCCTGGAAGCATTCGCTCACCGCGCCACCGCCCTCCTGCGTTTCGCCGAGGGCGCGGCGGAATTGGTAGGACAGGAAGAAGTGCTCTTCCCAGTGATGCCAGCCGAACGGTTCGTATTTCACTGCGGTACGTAACCGATGGCTTTGACGAGCTTGCCGTACTTCTCGTAGTCCGCCTTCAACACCTCCGCGAAGAATTCCGGCGACTCGGTGCGGATGATGAGCCCGGCAGCCTCCAGCTTGTCGACGACGTCAGGCGAGCGCATTGCGCGGTTGATCTCCTCGTTCAGCTTGAGGACCACGTCGCGCGGCGTCTTCGCCGGCGCCGCGTAGCCGAACCAGCCGCCCGAGTCGTAGCCGGGAACGTCTTCGGCTGCCGCCGGCGTATCGGGCCACAGTGCCGCGCGCGTCTTGCCGGTGGTGGCGAGAAGGCGCAGCCGTCCCGACTTGATGTGCGGCGTCATGCCGGTGATGCCGTCGATGCCGGCCATCACTTGACCGCCGATGATGTCCGTGGCAATCGCCGCGCTGCCTTTGTAGGGCACATGCGTATAGGGAAACTCGGCCATCGTGCGCAGGTGCTCGAACGCAAGGTGCGGAAACCCGCCTTCGCCGTTGGTCGCCACGGTCAGCCTGCCGGGGTTCGCCTTCGCATAGCGCACCATCTCGCCGATGGTCTTGAAGGGCGCATTCGGGTCGGCGACGATGGCCAAATAGTTGAAGGTCGTCACCGAAATCGGCGCGAAGTCCTTCAACGGGTGGTACGGAATGGTCTTGCTCGTGTGCGGCAGCACAACCATGTTGCCGCCCTGCACGCAGGCGATCGTGTAGCCGTCCGCCGGCGACTTCGCCACCTGCTCAAGGCCCAGCATGCCGCTCGCGCCGGGCTTGTTCTCCACGATCACGGCCTGGCCGAGACGCTCGCCCATCTTCGGCGCGATAAGGCGGGTCATGATGTCGGTCGTGTTGCCCGGCGGGAACGGGATCACGATGCGAATCGGCTTCGTCGGATAGGACTGGGCGTGCGCAAGCATCGAGAACAACGCACCCACGATGGTGAGGGTCACCATTTTCAGCTTCATGGCTTTCTCCTAACTCGGAATGATCGGCAGCAGCACATACGGCTGCCTGTCGAAGTGCAACGTCACATCTCCGCCGAAGATGGCGGGCGGGCGGTCGGTCTCGTCGTCGTGCGTGAAGGGGCCGCAGCCCTTCATCGGATTCTTCATGTTGGACAGCGTCGCGGCGGCATCATCATGCTCGTAGTCGCGTCCGCGGATGCTCAGTGCGATGCGGTAGCCGGCCGGAACCACTATGCACGTCGGCCAGATCTCGACGTCGAGCTCATACACCTCTCCCGGCTTGAGCGGCTGCTTCTCATCATGGGTATGCCACGGCCGATACGGCAGGCTCTTTTTCGGATCGACCTTGCGGTGCGACGCGCGCAGCCAGCCCTGGCCGATGGGCGTCTTCGGATCGAGCGCACCGTAGAAGAGCACTTCCTTCCCGCTCGGATCGAACACTCGCAGCACGACGAAGAGATCCGCGTCCGAAGTGGCGGACGAGATCCAGGTCTTCAGCACCGACGGCCCGGTGATCTCCGTCTCGCGCTGCGCGACCATCGAGAACGTGACGCCATTGCCCATCGGTTCATAGGTCAGCGGTTTGGCGCCTTTCGGCGGCTGCTCGGCGAGCTTCATGCCGTCCGGGTCGAGGTAGAAGCGCGTCCACTTCGTCCGTGCGAGAGGCCACTCGTTCTCGTGGCGAATGTCGAATTTCTCGCCCGGTCGGCGCACGTTCAACTGAACGCGCGGCTGCCCGTCCCACCCGTTCTGCCTGCCCTTGAGAAAGAAATCGAAGAACCGCTTCTGCAGGCCCACTCCATAGTCGGTATAGAAGGGCGCCCAATGCGAGCCGCCGTGCACCTCGAGCCACTTCTGCGGCGAGGCCGCGCGCATGAACCCTTCGAAATTGCCGCGGGTATGGAGTCCCTGCCCGCCCCAGTTTGCCGCGCTGAGGAGCGGCACCGTGACCTTGGACAGATCCGCGGTGCGCTCTACGTAGTAATCGTCGATGAGCTCGCGCGAGAGGAACGAGTGCCACATGTCCTCGCGGTTGCGAACCAGCTCCTCGTCCGGCAGCGTCTCCGGGCCGCACACCAGCTCGCCGGTGTTTGGATTTTTCTTGCCGCGCTCGCCGACGCCGTGCTGCACCGTCTTCACCTGCATGTCCTGCCAGTTCTTGCGGAAGCTGCAGATGATGCCGCCGTGGCGCGCGCTTTCGCGGTAGGGATCGTTCCAGCCCTCCCAGACGCAAATGGCGGCGAGGTGCGGGGGCTGCACCGCCGCCGCGCGCCACTGGTTGCTCGCGTAGTAGGAGATGCCGTTCATGCCGACCTTGCCGCTGCACCAGGGCTGCGCGGCCGCCCACTCGACGCACTCGTAGAGGTCGCGCGTCTCGCGCACGTTGTTATGGCAGAGATACCCGGGCGAGCGGCCGGCGCCGCGCGAATCCACTCGTACGCATACGTAGCCGTCCGGCACCCATTTCTCCGGATCGACGACTTCCCAGTTTTGGTAACGGTTCGAGGAGCCGGCGACGGCATCCGGATAGTCGCGCGCCATGATCTCCCAAGCGGTCTTGTAGCCTTCCTGGAAGGACAGCCCCTTGCCATAAGGCCCGTAGCTCAGGATCACCGGGTAGCGGCCGTTGTCTTCCGGTCGGAAGATATCCGCGCGAAGCACCAGCCCGTCGCTCATGCGAACGGGTACGTCCCAGTCGATTTTCATGCTCGATAGTTCGGAGGCGGAATGAACGGTCCGGTGATGAGGGCGACCTTCGCTGCAAGGGCGAGGAGCGCCGGCTCGCTCCAGCGCTTGCCGACCAGCTGCACGCCGATCGGCAGGCCGTCGCGGCTCTTTGCAAGCGGAATCACGACCGAGGGATGGCCGGTGAGATTGAATGGACAGGTGTACGCGGTGCCGGCGATGAAGTAAGGCACGGTGGCGCCGCCGACATCGATCGGCGTGCCGAAGGGCACGTGGCCGATCGCCGGGCCGACGGTCACCGGGCAGATGAACGCATCCCACCGCGCGAAGAATTTTTCGAGCTCGCCAATGATCGCGTCGCGGCGGGTGAGCGCGGCAGCATAGTCGGCAACGGTAGCCTGCACGCCCTTCGCCGAGCCCCGCGCGACGGCATAGGATTCGCCGAGCGTCTTGTTGAGCGCCGCGACGCGCTCTCGGCTGCGATCGCCGCCGGTGGCGGCGCGCTCGGTAATCGCGATCTCGCCCCAGCACTCCCAGGCATCGTCCCAGCTGAATCCTTGCGGACTGCGCTCCTCGATGGGGCACCCGGCATTGGCGAGCTGGTCGGCAAGCCGCACGATGGCACTACGCGTATCCGCCGTCACCGGAAGGCCGAAATTGGCGCTCCACGCGAAACGAAATGAGCGCAGCTCCCGCTCAGCCGGCTCGGTCCATGGCACGGGCGGCACGTCCCACTCGGCGTCGTCGGGTCCGCACATGCTCTTCGTGATCAGCGCCAAGTCCTCCACCGAGCGGGCGAGCGGCCCGAGGACGTTCATGTGGCGCACGGCGCGCGGCAAGCCCGGCGGCTCGGGGATATGGCCGGTATTCGGCACGCGCCGCTCGGTGGGTTTCAAGCCGAAGAGGCCGCAGAAGTGCGCAGGCGTGCGGACGGAGCCCGCGAGGTCGCTGCCGACGTCGAATGCGCTCAAGCCGGCGGCGACCGCCGCCGCCGCGCCGCCGCTCGAGCCGCCGGGTGTGCGCTCGAGGTTCCAGGGGTTGTTCGTGCGGCCGAAGATCTCGTTGTCCGCGCGATAGTCCGACGAGAGCGGCGGCACGTTGGTCTTGCCGAGCAGGATCGCGCCGGCTGCCTTGAGCCGCGCCACGGCGCTCGCATCCTTCGCCGGAATATGTCGAGCAAGGGGCGGATGGCCCCCTGTCGTGCGCACGCCGGCCGTCTCCAGCGCATCCTTGATCGTCATCGGCACGCCATGCAGCGGACCCCATACCTCCCCACGCGCCAGCGCCTCGTCGGCCTCCCGTGCGCGGCTGCGCGCCCCGGCGGCGTCGAGGGTACAGACGGCGTTCAGCGCGCCGTTGTGCTTCTCAATCCTGGAAAGGTAGAGCTCGACCACTTCGCGAGCACTCGCGCGCCGCGCGCGAATCGCGCTGGCGAGCTCGGTCGCGCTCGAGAACGGGGACACGGGGCCATTCTAGTCCCCGACTAAATCGGGGTCAGACCCCGATTTCGCTAGTGCAGCGTGCGGACGAAGGTGCGGCCGCGCAGGACATCCTTCGCGCTCGGACGCTCGAACATGAAGTCGAGGAGCGCAACGGCAATCTCGTTGTAGATCACCTCGCACTGCTCGGCGTTGATGAACGGGAACACGCCGATGTCGGTCACGACCAGCTCCTTCTCGAGGGCGAGGGAGCGCAGCTCCTCGGGAAGCGCGGAGGAGTCCTGTACCGTGAACCCGTGGAGTTGCGGGCAGCGCTCGAAGATCACGTCCAGGCGTCTGGACAGGTCTTCCTCTAGGGGCGGCAGGTCGGCGGTGAGGCTGGCTAGCTGGGCGGGCTTCATGCGGCTGTTCCCGCAAGCCCCGTGCCCGTGTGGCGGGAGCCCTAGTGCAGATAGCGGACGAAAGTCTTGCCTCGCAGCAGGTCTTTCGCTTCCGGCCACGAGGTCACGGCGCCGGTGATGGCTGCCGCGATGGCGTCGTACACGGCATCGTATTGCGCCTTGCCAAGGCGCGGCGCGAGCGAGATCTCGAAGATGAAAAGATCGCCTTCGAGCTTGGTCGGGTCGATGTGATCCGGTAGCCCCGCTCGATCGCGCACGCTGAAGCGGAATAATTCCGGACAGCGCACGAAGAGCGCCTCCATCCTCTCGAGGATCCGAGCTTCGACACTGCTCATGTTTCCCTCCCTGCGACTTCCCCTGCGGGAACTATACTTCGCGCATGGAGCACGGCAACGCATTTCTGGTGCAAATGACGATTTATTTCGCATCGGCCGTGTTCGCCGTGATGGCCGCGCACCGGCTGGGCCTCGGCTCGGTAGCGGGATACCTGCTCGCCGGCATCGCCATCGGGCCGTGGGGCTTGCGCGTCATCGAGCAGCCGGAAGCGATTCACGCTTTCGCGGAGCTCGGCGTGGTGTTCCTGCTTTTCGTCATCGGCCTCGAGCTCGAGCCGCGCCGGTTGTGGACGATGCGCACACGGCTCATCGGCCTGGGCCTGTCGCAGGTGCTCGGCTCGATTGCGCTGATTGCCGGCGTGGCGTACTGCTTCGGCATCGACCTATCGGTCGCCATCGTCGGCGGCATGGCGCTCTCGCTCTCGTCCACCGCACTCGCACTCCAACCGCTAACGGAACGCGGCGCGCTCAGCACCCAGGGCGGACAATCGACCTTCGCCATCCTCCTCTTCCAGGATCTCGCGGTGATTCCCATGCTCGCGGTGTTGCCGCTCCTCGGCACCTCCGGCGGTTGGTCGGGTTTTTCCCTGCAAGGCATCGGCTTCGCGACCGCAGTGGTCGTTGGCACGCTGGTGCTCGGTCACTTCCTCGCGCGCCCGGTGTTCCGCCACATTGCGCGCACCCGCTTGCGTGAAATTTTTACCGCCTTCGCACTGCTCCTCGTCCTCGGCATCGCCCTCCTCTTCGAACGCGCCGGACTCTCCATGGCGCTCGGCGCGTTCCTCGCCGGCGTGCTGCTCGCCGATTCGGAGTACCGCCACGAGATCCAGGCGGCGATCGATCCGTTCAAGGGCCTCCTCCTCGGTCTGTTCTTCATCTCGGTCGGCATGAGCGTCGACTTCACCGTGATGCTCGAGCGGCCGTGGCTCGTGGTTGCTTTCATCGTCGGGCTTTTCCTGCTGAAGGGAGCGGTGCTGTGGCTGATTGCCCTGCGCAGCGGCATGGTCCTCAGCGAGCGTCCGCTTTTCATCCTGCTCCTCGCCCAAGGCGGCGAGTTCGCTTTCGTGATCCTCGGCCTCGCCGCCGGCAATGGCGCGATCCCGCAGGGCATGGGACAGGCCGTGACGCTCGCCGTGGCGCTCTCCATGCTCCTCACGCCATTTCTCCTCGTCCTGCACGATCGCGTGATCGCGCCGCGGTTCGCCGATACCCGAATCCGCCCCGCGGACGAGCCGCAACCCTCGAAGGTGATCGTCGCCGGCCTCGGGCGTGTCGGCCAGGTGGTGGCGCGACTTCTCGCCGCGAGCGGCTACCAGCCGACCGTGCTCGACGACGATCCGGACCACGTCGAGCAATCGCGCGAATATGGTTTTCGCGTTTTCTACGGCGACGCGACGAGACTCGACCTGCTGCACGCGGCGGGCGCCGAGAGTGCCGACCTGCTCATCATCACCCTGGACCACCGCGAGGCGGTCACGCGCCTGGCGCGCATCGCACGCCAGAATTTCCCACGCCTTCGCATCATCGCCCGCGTGCGCGACATGCGGCACATGTTCGAGCTGCGGGACATCGGCGTGGAGATGATGGAGCGCGAGACATGGCTTTCTGCGCTGAAGCTCGGAGAGACTGCGCTCGCCGTCGTCACGCAGGATCCCGAGCGCGCGCAGCGCGCCGCAAAGGCCTTCGAGGAGCACGACCATGTCGTGCAGGCGAAGCTCTATGCCGTGCACAAGGGCCAGCCCGGCGCGCACGTCGCGGTGTCGAACCAGCTGCGCGACCAGTTCAAGCGCACGCTCGCCGAGGACCAGGAGGAAGGGAGTAGACTCGCCCCATGAGCGCTCACCCAGCACCTCCCGCCGCGGGCAAGCCTTCCGCCGCCGCGCCGGCGAAAGAGGCATACGTCGAGCTCGCCGAGCGTATCTACGTCAACCTCTCGGCGCGCGTGTACGGCACGCTCGCCGGCGCGGACCAGAAAAAACCCGATCCCAAGGCGCTCGCGGCGTTCTGCTTCAAGCTCGCCGACGCCTTCGAGCAGGCCACCAACGAGACGCCGCGCAAGATGGCGGAGATCGAGGCGCGCAACAAGGCTTCGGTCAAGATCGACGAAGTCGACGTATCCAGCTTCATCAAGAAGTAGTTTGACCTTCGTATTGGTTCATGGCGCCTGGGGCGGGAGCTGGATGTGGCAGCGGCTCGCCCCGCTCCTTCGCAAGGCCGGCCACGACGTCTATACGCCCTCGCTCACCGGCATCGGCGAGCGCGCACACCTAGCCTCTCCGGCAGTCGGCGTTTCGACCCACATCGCGGACGTGCTCGGCACGCTCGAGTACGAGCGGCTCGAGGGGGTGGTGCTGGTGGGTCACAGCTATGCCGGCATGGTCGTCACCGGTGTCGCCGACCGCGCGCCCGAGCGCCTGAGCGCGCTCGTATATCTCGACGCCTTCGTGCCGCAAGCGGGCCAGGCGTTGCTCGATCTCCTGCCCGAGCGCGTGCGCGAGCACTTTCCGCGCGAGGGCTGGCAGGTGCCGCCGCTTCCGCCGGCGGCGCAGGGCATGAAGGACCCGGCCGAGATCGCCTGGCTAGACGGCCGGCGCAATGCGCAGCCGATGAAATGCTTCACCGAAAAGCTCGCGCTCGACGGCCGTTATCGCGGACAGCGGGTGTTCGTCTCATGCACCGGGTATTCCCCCACCTCGTTCGCGCCCTTCGCCGAGCGCGCGCGAAATGATGCGGCGTGGCGCCACCACGAGCTGCCGACGCATCACTATCCTCACGTCTCGATGCCGGCGCAGACCGCCGGCGTGCTGCTTAATTACGCTTAGGGAGATCCATGAAAAACATCTTCTGGGCCATTGCCATGACCATCGTCGTCGCCGGCTGCGACACCACGGTCACCAAGGCGGAGATGGACACCGCCGAGTATGGACCGCCCCCCGTCAACTATCAGGACGAGATCAAGGGCTATCTCGGCCTTCGCCTCACCGACCCAAAGGCGGCGATCGTCGAGTTCCGTGCCGGACCGACCAAGATCTACAACCGCGGCACGCCGGTGCGCGGCGAGCAGTACGGCTACGGCGTGTGCGTCTGGGTGAACGACAAGAACAAGGCCGGCGCGTACGACGGCTTCTACCCGATGACGTTCGTCCTGCGCAATGAAAAAATCGTCGCCGTGAACGGCGGCCCCGACGACGCCAACATCATCGGCGCCAAGTACGCCCGCGAGCAGTGCGAGCGCCTGGGCGCGCCTTTCAAGCAGTAGCTATGGCTTGCCGATGAAATCGGCTTTGCCGACCTCCACGCCGTTATGACGCAGGATGTTGTACGCCGTCGTGACGTGGAAGTAGAAGTTCGGGTAGGCATGGCCCAGCAGGTACTGCATGCCCTTGAAGCGGCGCTCGCCGCTTCGCATCTGTAGCACGACCTCCTTCTCGTCCGAGCCATCGATCTTTGCGGCGGGCACCGACTCGAGGAAGTCCACGGTCTTCGCAATGCGCGCCTTGAGCTCGGCGAAGGTCTGCTCGGTATCCTCGTGCTTCGGGATCTCGACACCGGCGAGCCGGGCGACGGCGCCCTTCGCGGTGTCGCAGGCGATCTGCACTTGGCGCGTGAACGCAAACATGTCCGGGTAAAGCCGGTACACGGTGAGCGCGGCGGGATCGATCTTCTTCGCCGCGCAATGTGCGTCGGCCTTGTCGATGAGAGCCGAAAGGTTTCGCAGGATGTTGGCGAAGCGCGGCGTGGAAGCCTGATACATTGAGATGGTCATGGGGAGGCATTCTAAGAAACTCTTCTACGGTTGGTATATGGTCGGCGCCGGATCGGCGCTCCAGTTCGTGCAATCGGCGCTGATGAGCCAGTCTTTCGGCGCCTACGTGGCCGTGCTGCAAGCCGAGCGGGGCTGGAGCAAGACGGCGCTGTCCGGCGCGGCGGCCCTGCAGCAGATGGAAACCGCAATCCTCGGCCCCTTCATCGGCTGGTTCATGGATCGCTTCGGCCCGCAAGGCGTCATCCGCGTCGGCATCGTCATGTTCGGCATCGGCCTCATGCTCCTCAGCCGCACCGACACGCTGCCCACCTTCTACGCCGCCTTCCTCGTCATCGCGCTCGGCGCGAGCTTCTGCGGCTTCTTCCCGGTGAACGTGGCGCTCATCAACTGGTTCGAGCGCTGGCGCGCACGCGCGCTATCGTCGATGTCGATCGGGCTCGCGCTCGGCGGCACCGCGGTGCCGGTCATCGCTTGGTCGCTGCAGGCGTACGGCTGGCGCGCAACCGCCTTCGCCTCCGGACTGATCGCCATCGTGGTCGGTTTCCCGCTCGCCCTCATGATCCGCCGCCGCCCGGAGGACTACGGCCTCACCGTGGACGGCCTGCCGCCGAAGACGGCCGAAACCACGCAGGAGTTGCACGCGCTGGACCGCTCTCGCGACTTCACCGCGCGCGAGGCGCTGCGCACGCCCGCCTTCTGGCTGCTTTCCCTCGGCCACGGCTTCGCCCTCTTCGTCGTGCATGCGGTGAGCGTGCACGCCATCACGCACATGAACCAGGGTCTCGGCTACAGCGTGGCCCAGGCCTCTCTCGTCTACACGCTCCTGACGGCGTCGCAGATCGGCGGCGTTGCCGTCGGTTGGTGGATCGGCGACCACTTCGAGAAGCGCTATATCGCCGCGACCTGCATGCTCATGCATGCCGCGGGGCTCCTTCTCCTCACCTACGCGGTGACGGCACCGATGGTGCTCGCTTTCGCGGTGCTGCACGGCGGCGCCTGGGGGCTGCGCGGACCGTTCATGCAGGCGATCCGCGCCGATTATTTCGGCCGCAGCGCCATCGGCATGATCCTCGGCCTGTCCCTGATGATCATCGTGGTCGGTCAGGTCGGCGGGCCGATGATCGCCGGCGTGCTCGCCGACCGCACGGGCAACTACCGCGTCGGCTTCACCATCATCGCCATGCTCGCGCTGACAGGGGGACTCTTCTTCATCCTGGCGCGCAAGCCCGAGCCGCCGGTGCGGACCTCAGTCGCCTAGCCAGGCAAGCGCTTCTCGCGCATCGGCGAAATAACGAAGCTTCGCGTTCCTGCGCCGTGCCTCTTCCTCCGCGAAGGGCTGGTAGCGGGCATGGTCGTAGTTGTCGTCGATGATGGCGATGCGCTGGTTGGGAGCCGCGGCGCTCACGAGCGTAGAGAGGTTGCCGAGCCGATCGACGAGGCCGCGCACGTCGATCATCAGGTGCTTGATTGCGGCGCGCTTGGCTTCCTCGCGGATCTCGCGCGCGATGACGGGGCCGTTATCGCTTGTAAAGCCCGACACCCGGGCCAGCAGGACCGGCCCCATTACCGCATATTCGATGCGATAGCCCATCCGCCCACGCTAGCGATTCAGAAAAATGCGAGCGTGCGCGCCTCGATGCTCTGCCGTGGCGGCGCGCCCGGGGGCGTCGAGGGGTCGACGAAGGAGGTGTGCGGCGTGAAACGCGCGCGCCCGTCCTTCTCCGAGTCGTACACCTTGAAAACGATCGCCTCCTCGCGCCGCATCTCGGGAAAGTAGAACCAGCGGTGCCGCGCGCTGTACTTCAATCGGTAGGTCTGCCCGACGCGGTTCGGGTAGCGACGCTCGGCAATGAGCAGGTCCTCCGCGGCGACGCTGCGCGCATCGGCCATCGCGAGCGGATTGCTCACGATCGGCTGATTGATCGCGCGCCACACCTGGATGATGGCGAAGCGCCGCTTGAGCGACTCTTCGGCCTCGCTACCCATCACCTCGCGTACGCGATTCGGACCCGACCACTCGGTGTAGTCGTTGTGCGCCGAGAGCACCGGCTCGCGAACCAGCTTGGCCTCGCGCTCGCCCTCGTCGCCCGAGCGCAGCGTGTGGTCGAACACCACCACGCGCTTGGCTCCGGATACGCGCTGGACCAGCGCCACCACTTCCGGGTAATAGACGCGCTTCAACTCGTCGGCGTCGAAGAAGTCGCGCACCTGCGTGCGGTGGTCCACCAGCACGAAGCCGTTCTGGTCGATGGAAAGATCGCCGGCGCGGCGGCCGTCGGCGATCTCGACGCGATGCGGCTCCTCGGCGCCGCTCGTGCGCCGCCGGATATTGTTCGGCCCGAAGGTCTCGTTGACGAGCTTGTCGCCCGTGTCGCGCGTATAGGTGATTTCCGCTTGCATGCTGCGATTCTAATTCGGGGACGGAGCCCTAATTAGTTAGGGCTCTGTCCCCTATCTCAACGGATGGCGGCGGGCGCGACCGTCGAGCCCGTCGCCCCGTAGAGCTTGAGCGGCTGCAGCACGAAGGCGAACTCATAGACCCGCTTCGCGGCGAGCTCGTCCATCTTGATGTTCTCAAGCAGATGGATGCCGTTCACGACGAGGAAGATCTGGTGCCCGGGCAGCGAGAGATCCTTGTCCGGATTCGGCGAAACCTCCACCGGCCAGTTGTCGGAGCCGACCAGCGCCGGGTCCTGCTTGGCGAGCCACTCCGCGGCTGCCACCCCGACACCCGGCGTCGACTTCACGAAGCGCGCGTTGTCCTTGCCGTAGAGCTTGCCCCAGCCGGTGTGCACGAGCACCGCATCGCCGGGTTGCAGCTTCATCCCGCCCTGCTTCGCCAATGCCTGCTCGAGGTCGGCCACGGTGATCTCGTACGTGTCGCCGAGCATCTCGACTCCCTTCAGCGCCGCGACGTCGATCATCACGCCGCGCGTGAAGAACATCGGCGCGTTCTGCACCCCGAGCTTGGTGAAGCCGTTCCGCGTGCCGATCTCGCTCGTCTTGAAGCAGTTGTAGTGCGAGTCGCCGTGCGACTGGTGCGCGAAGCCGTCGAACTGCGTGCCGATCTGGCCGAACTCGCCGGTGAACATCTCCTCGTTCGAGCCGCGCGTGTTGCGGCCCGTATTCATGAACGTGCGCTTGGGCTGCAGGTTCATGATGCGCGGCCCGAAGAACGGCATGCCGGGCCCGAGGACATGCGAGAGCTCGATCACCTCGCCCGTCTTGATGAGCTGCGAGGCGCGCAGCACATTCTTGGGGTTCTTCATGTGATTGCCCGAGCCATGCTCGTCGCCCGCGCCCCACTTCGAGGGACAGCGCTGCGATTCGGGCGGCACGTTCCAGCCTTGCGCGAACGCGACGAGTGGAGCCGACAGCAGTGCCGCCAGCATTGCCTTGCGATTCATTTGGGTCTCCCTGGTGGTGGTGTACCGCGCTGCCATGCTAAGCCCGCCAGGGAGTAGCGCGGGCGTTGTTGCGGTGCGATGCCGCCGCATCGCGCCAGCCTGACGCGAGAATTACGTACCGGGTACGGAATTAAAGCTTGAGCTTGAAGAGCTTCGCGGCATTCGTGCGGCCGATTTTCTCGCGGTCGGCCTCGCTGATGGTGCAGGCGTCGAACCAGATGGCCGCATGGTCGACGTTCTCGAATGGCCAGTCGGTCGAGAACATGATGCGGTCGGACCCGATCTCCAGCATGGCGTCGATCAGCGTCTGCGTGCGGAAGTTGCCCGAGGTCGTGAGGTGGAAGTTGTGCTGGAAGTAGTAGCCGAGCTTCTGCTTCGCCGGGTAGCGCGGCGGCGCCTTGGTCCAGGCGTTGCGATTGTCGACGCGCCAGATGCTGTTCGGCAGTCCTTCGCCGAGGTGGCCGAGGATGATCTGCAGCTTCGGGTGGCGGTCGAACAGGCCGGACGCCATCAGGCGAAGCGCATGCACCGCGGTCTCCTGGCCGAAGGCCCAGGTCGGGCCGAGGAGCCACGGATGGCCTTCGTAGATCTGCGCCGCGCTCGGCAGCGGATTGCGCGGGTGCAGGTAGAACGGCACGTCGAGCTTGTCGCACTCCGCCCAGAAGCCGGCGTAGCGCTTGTCGTCCAGGTACACCATCGAATTCGGATCGTTGATCTGCGAGAAGCCGTTCACCAGCGCGCCGCGAAAGCCGAGCTCCTTCACGCAGCGCTGCAGCTCGCGCGTCGCGCCGTCGGGATCCTGCATGGCGAGCGCGGCGAGGGCCTGGAAGCGCTCGGGGCGCTTCGCCGCCTCCTTCGCCAGAAAATCGTTGGCGCGACGCGCGACGTCGGTCGCCTTCTTCGGCTCCCAGATGGCCTGGATCGCCGGCGCGTTCAACGACAGGATCATCATCTGCATGCCGTGCGCATCCATCTCGCGCACGCGGCGCTCCTGCATGTCGATCAGCCGCGACTCGAGCTCGGGCCACGTACTGTCGGCGAGGAAGCCTTTCGAATCATTCAGCGTATCGGGAATGGCGAAGTGCTCTTCGAGTCCGATCTTTCCTTGCATGGTCGTCTCCTGTGGTGGCATGTTAGCGCCCGGGGACGCCATGAATCCGCAGGACCAGCCCGGTTTCGCTCCGCCACGCAAGATCATTCATCTCGACATGGACGCCTTCTATGCGTCGGTCGAGAGCCGCGACAACCCGCAGCTGAGGGGGAAGCCGCTCGCGGTCGGCGGCTCGCCCGAGTCGCGCGGCGTCGTCGCTGCAGCGAGCTACGAGGCGCGCACGTTCGGCGTGCGCTCCGCGATGCCGATGGCGCGCGCGGTGCGACTGTGCCCGGAGCTGGTCATCGTTCATCCCGATTTCAGCAAATACAAAGAGGCGTCGCAACGCGTGATGGCCATCCTGCGTTCCGCGACGCCGTTGGTCGAGCCGCTTTCCCTCGACGAGGCCTATCTCGACGTGACGCAGAACAGCTGGGGCGAGCCGCTGGCGATGACCGTCGCGCAGCGCATCAAGCAGACCATCAAGGATGAGCTGCGGCTCACGGCCTCGGCGGGCGTCGCGCCGAACAAGTTCCTCGCCAAGATCGCCTCGGGCTGGCAGAAGCCCGACGGCCTGACGGTCATCGCACCGGAGCGCGTCGAGTCCTTCCTGCAAAAGCTGCCGGTCGAAGCGCTATGGGGCGTCGGACCCGTGACGGCGAAGAAGCTGCGCACGATCGGCATCGAGCGCCTGGTCGACGTACGTACCGCGGACCCGGCACAGCTCGCCCAGACGGTCGGCAGCCTCGCCGAGTGGCTGGTCCAGCTTTCGCACGGCGTCGACGATCGCCCGGTCGAGCCCAACCGCGAGACGAAATCGATTTCCTCCGAGACGACTTACGCCAAAGACCTCACCGACTGGCGCGAGATCAACCAGCAGGTACAGCTCCTCGCCGAGGAGGTCGCCGACGGGCTCAAGCGCAAGGGCCTGCGGGCGCGCACCATCACCATAAAGGTGCGCTACAAGGGCTTCACAACGGTCACTCGCAGCCACACGGCCGAGTACTTCACCGACTCGCGCCCCGACATCGTCAACCGGGCGCAGACGCTCCTCGAGCGCACGCAGGCGGCCGAACGACCAGTGCGGCTTCTCGGCGTCGGCGCGCACAGCCTTAAGGCGGCGGAAGTTCCCAGCCCGTAGACTGTTATCCTTCACTGGAGGGGAATCGATGATCCGCGCGCTCGCTGCCATCCTTCTGTTGTGTCTCGGCATCAACGTGCAGGCGCAACAGGAGCCGCTGCGCATCGGATTCCTCACCGTGCGCACCGGTCCGCTCGCCGCCGGCGGGCGCCAGATGGAGGAAGGCATCAACCTGTTCCTCAAGCAGCGCAACAGCACGCTCTCCGGCCGCAAGGTACAGATCTTCTTCGCCGACACCGCCGGCCAGCCGGCGCAAGCGAAGAGCAAGGCGCAGGAGCTCGTCGAGCGCGATAAGGTGCACGTAATCGTCGGTCCGCTCGCCACCTTCGAGGCGCTCGCCCTCGACGACTACGTGCTGCAAGCAAAGGTGCCGATGCTGCCCCCGATGTCGGCGGCGCAGAACGATCTCGCGCAGCGCAAGCAAAGCGACTATGTGATCCACACGTACGGCACCGCGGCGCAGGCCATGTACCCGCTCGGCGACTACGCGCAGAAGAAGCTCGGCGTGAAGCGCGTGGCGATGGTCGCCGACGACTTCACCTATGGGCACGAGGGTGCCGCGGGCTTCCAGAAGACCTTCGAGGATGCGGGCGGCCGCGTGGTGCAGAAGCTGTGGCCTCCGCTCAACGCGCCGGATTACGGCTCGTTCATCGGCCAGCTGAAGACGAGCGTCGACGGCGTCTACGCCGGCTTCGCGGGATCGAACCCGGTGCGCTTCCTCCGCGCGTACCGCGAATACGGCATGAAGATGACCGTGTTCGGCAATCCCACGCTCACCGACGAAGGGATACTGAAGAACATGGGCGACGAAGCCCTCGGCGTCTACACCGCGAGCTGGTATGCCGTGGACCACGACACGCCCGACAACCACCGCTTCGTCGCCTCGATCCGCAAGGAATACAACGTCACGCCCGGCTTCTACACCGCCGCCACCTACACCTCGGGACTCTGGATCGAGGAGGCGATGAAGCTCGTCAAGGGACGCTTCGACGACAAGGCCGCCTTCGTGAAGGCCCTGCACGACGTCAAGCTCGACCACGGCCCGATGGGGCCGCTGCGGCTCGACGAATACGGCAAGCCGATCCTCAACGTCTACATCCGCAAGGTGGAGCGGCGTAACGGCGAGCTCGTCAACGTCACCGTCGCGACGTACGAGAACGTGAGCCAGTTCTGGAAATACGACGCCAAGGGCTTCATCTCCGGCCCGCAATACAGCCGCGACTATCCGCCGCTGCGGTTCGCAGAGCCATGATCGCGCTCAGCGTGAATGGCCAGCCGGTCACCGTCGATGCCGAGGCGGACACGCCGCTTCTGTGGGTGCTGCGCGACTTCCTCGAGCTCACCGGCACCAAGTTCGGCTGCGGCATGGCGCTCAGCGGCGCGTGCACCGTCCACTTGGATGGAAAACCGACGCGCAGTTGCGTCACGCCGCTCTCCGCGGTCACCGGCCGGCGCATCAATACCATCGAAGGCATCGGCCGATTCAAGACCGGCAAGGTGGTGCAGGAAGCGTGGATGGCGGAGAACGTGCCGCAGTGCGGCTATTGCCAGTCGGGACAGGTGATGAGCGCGGTCGCGCTGCTCTCCTCGAACAAGGATCCGAGCGATGCGCAGATCGACTCGGCGATGAGCGGAAACATCTGCCGCTGCGCCACGTATCCGCGCATCCGCGCCGCCATCAAGCGCGCGGCGAAGAAGCTCGCGTGATCGAGAACGTCAGCCGGCGCGAGTTCTTCAAAGCGAGCGGCGCCCTCGTCCTCGCCGTCAGCCTGCCGGTACGCGCGCAGGACAAGCCGGGCTTCGCCCCCAATGCGTTCGTGCGCATCGACGCGGACAACACCGTCACGGTGATCGTCAAGCACTTGGAAATGGGCCAAGGCACCTATACCGGCCTGCCGACGCTCGTCGCCGAGGAGCTCGACGCCGACTGGGCGCAGATTCGCGCCGAGGGTGCGCCGGCGGACGCCAAACGCTACAACAACCTCTCCTGGGGCGAGGCGCAAGGCACCGGCGGCTCGAGCTCGCTGCCCAATTCGTACGAGCAGATGCGCAAGGCCGGAGCCGCGGCGCGCGCCATGCTCGTGCGTGCGGCGGCGGAGAAGTGGAATGTGCCCGCGGAGCAGATCACCGTCGCCAAGGGCGTGGTGTCTCACGCGAAAACCAAGAAGCGCGCGAAGTTCGGCGAGCTAGCCGCGGCGGCGGCGACGCAGACCGTGCCCGCCGATGTAAAGCTCAAGGAGCCGAAGGATTTCGTGCTCATCGGCAAGGCGACGCTGCCGCGCACCGACGCCGCGGCGAAGTCGACCGGCGCGGCGATCTTCACGCAGGACATCAAGCTGCCGGAGATGCTGACCGCGGTGGTGATCCATCCGCCGCGCTTCGGCGCGAAGCTCGCGCGCTTCGACGCCGCCAAGGCGCAGGAAATGCGCGGCGTCGAAGCCGTGGTGGCGTTCGAGACGCCGGTTCGAAGCGGGGTCGCCGTGCTGGCATACGACTACTGGACGGCCAAGAAGGCACGCGAGGCCGTGGTCGTCGAATGGGACGAGACGAATGCGCTGCGGCTCGGGTCGGCGCAGATCATGGCCGAGTACAAGCGGCTCGCCGACACACCGGGAACCGTGGCGCGCAAGCAGGGGGACGTCGAAGCCGCGCTCAAAGCGTCGGCAAAAACATTCGCAGCGGCGTACGAATTTCCCTACCTCGCGCACGCGGCGATGGAGCCGATGAACTGCGTGGTGAGGCTCGCTGCCGATGCTTGCGAAATCTGGCACGGCGAGCAGTTCCAGACCGTCGACCAGATGGCGCTGGCCAAATTCCTCGGCCTGCAGCCCGACCAGGTGAAGCTCAACATGGTGTTCGCCGGTGGCAGCTTCGGCCGGCGCGCCAACCCGCATTCGGACTTCCTGCTCGAGGCCGCCGCCATCGCCAAGGCGATCAAGGGGCTGGCGCCGGTGAAGCTCGTCTGGAGCCGGGAGGACGACATGCGCGCCGGCTACTACCGGCCGATGTACTACCACGCGCTCGAAGCGGGCGTCGACGCGGCCGGCAATCTGACCGCCTGGCGCCACGTCATCGTCGGCCAGTCGATCCTCGCTGGCACTGCATTCGAGTCCATGATGGTGAAGGAAGGCATCGACGCCACCTCGGTCGAGGGCGCGGCCAACCTGCCTTATGGCGTGGAGAACCTGCTCGTCCAGCTCCATTCGCCGCAGATCGGAGTGCCGGTGCAGTGGTGGCGCTCCGTCGGCGCCACGCATACCGCCTTCTCCACCGAGTGCTTCCTCGACGACATCGCGCGCGGCACCGGCCAGGACCCGTTCGAGCTGCGGCGCACGTTGCTGGAAAAGCACCCACGGCACAAAGGGACACTCGAGCTCGCCGCCAAGCAGGCGGGATGGGGCAAGCCACTGCCGAAGGACCGGGCGCGCGGCATCGCGGTCCATGAGTCCTTCGACACCGTCGTTGCGCAGGTAGTGGATATTTCCCGCCGCAAGGACGGTGTCCATATCGAGCGCGTGGTCTGCGCCGTGGATTGCGGCGTGGCGGTGAACCCGAACATCGTTGCCATGCAGATGGAATCGGGTATTGGATTCGGATTGTCCGCCGCCCTGATGGGCGCCATTACCCTCAAGGACGGGGCGGTCGAGCAGTCCAATTTCCACGATTACCCGGTGCTGCGCATGAACCAGGCGCCGCGCATCGAGGTCCATATCGTTCCGTCTGCCGAAAAACCGACCGGCGTCGGCGAGCCCGCCACGCCCGTCATCGCCCCCGCGCTGGCCAATGCCCTGGCCGCGCTCGGCGGCAAGCCGGTTCGCTCGCTACCGCTGTCCGGTCAGGGATTTAGCTTCACTTAGGGCTTCTGGAGTGCCCAATTTTGAGGCACAATAGCGGCTTCGCTTTCTCCGTCCAGGGCCCCGCCGTAGGGGCCCTCTTCCATCCACTCCGGAAAGACCTGATGCTCGAGAGAAAACAGTACAAGTTGGGCAAGTACGACATTGTGGCGGCGCCTGCGGCGGGCTCGATGCACATGCTGCGCTACACGGTGCTCCTCAACGGCAAGCGGCTTGGCGCCCTCCTGTCGGTGCCGACCGAGTCCGATTGCAAGTTCCTGGAAGCACCGCCGAAGGTTCCCCCGCTCAAGATTTTCTCCGTCACTTTCCGCCCCGGCCGCCCCAAGAAAGACGCCCAGCGCTCCAACGGCGAGAACGGCGAGTCCAGTGGCCCGGTCATTCCCTGGAGCATCAAATGACAGCAGCGCTACTAGAGGGACTAGGGTCTGGGCAGCGATTTCCGCACGGAAGTCGAGGCGCTCAGGCCCTACCTTCTCCGCTTTGCCTCGCTGGAGCTGCGTAACCGCGAGGCCGCCGAAGACGCAGTCCAGGAAACCCTCCTCGCGGCGCTCGGCGCCGAGAAAAGCTTCGCCGGGCGCTCGAATCTGCGCACCTGGCTCACCGGGATCCTGAAGCACAAGATCGTCGACGCCGTGCGCCGCTCCGCCAAGGAACGGCCGCCGGAGGCCGAGCTCTCCACCGACGATCTGGACGCCCTGTTCGACGCTAGCGGCCACTGGCGCGATCCGCCCCAGCCCTGGCCCGAGCAAGCCTACGAGCAGAAGGCGTTCATCGAAGCGCTGGAAATGTGCCTCGCCCTGCTGCCCGCGCGCACCGGCCAGGTATTCCTGATGCGCGAGCACCTGGGCTTCGAGACCGAGGACATCTGTAAAGAAGTCGGCATAACGCCGACCCACTGTTGGGTGCTGCTCTATCGCGCCCGCATGGCGCTGCGCCAGTGCCTGGAGAAGAGCGGGTTCGAAAAACGATGATCGATTGCCGAGAAGCCTCGCGCCTCATCTCGCAACACGCCGACCGGCCGTTGCCCCTCGTGCGGCGGCTTCAGCTGCGCCTGCACCTCCTCGTCTGCGACGCCTGCAGCAACTTCCGTCGCCAGGTGCGGCTCCTGCGTCGAACGCTCAAGCGCCTCGCGTAAGCACCCGGCCCGGCCGGGCCCCGGTCGATTTGCCGTCGCGCCACACCACGGTGCCGTTGACGATCACCGTATCGATGCCCTTAGCCGGCTGGATCGGCTTGGAGAAGGTGCCCGCCTCGTCCACTTCGCCCGCATCGAAGAGCGTGATGTCCGCCGCCATGCCCGATCGCAGCACGCCGCGATCGTTGAGGCCGAAGGTGCGGGCGGTAAGCCCGGTCATCTTGTGGACTGCGGTCTCGAGCGGGAACAAGTTGAGTCCCCGGCAGTAGTGCCCCAGCACGCGCGGGAACGTGCCCCACAGGCGGGGATGCGGCGCGGCGTCGTGCGGCAGGCCGTCGGAGCCGATCATCGTGTGCTCGAAGGAGAGGATGCGCTGTACATCGGCTTCATCCATCGAGAAATAGATCGCGCCGGCAGGCAGCAGCTGCTCGAGCGGGATCTTGATATCGGTCAGGTCCATGCCCGCCACCTCCGGATGCGTCTTCGACCACGTGATGAGCGTCTTCGACGCCACGGCGGCGCGGCTGGCGGAAAGGATGGTGGACGAGGCGCAGTACGGATAGCAGTCGAGCGCGATAGGCTGGCTCTTCATCCGCGCCTCTATGAGCGCCAGGGTCTCCTTCGAGCGGCCATGGTTCGGCTGCCCGGCCACCTTGTGGTGCGAGATCACCACCGGCACGCCGACCTCTCTTCCGATGAGAAAGGTCTCCTCGAGCGAAGCCAGGATGTTGTCGCCCTCGCTGCGCATGTGGGTGACATAGAGGCCGTTGCGTTCCTTGAGCGGACGGCAGACTTCAATCACCTCGTCGGTCGGGGCGTTGCAGGCCGGCTCGTAGTAGAGACCGGTGGAAATGCCGACCGCACCCGCGGCGAGCGCTTCGTCGGCCATCTCGCGCATGCGGCGGATCTCGGTCGGCTTGGCGGCCCGATCCAGGTTGTCCATCGTCTGCACGCGCAGCATCGTGTGACCGACGAGGAGCGCGCAATTGGTCGCCGCCGGCGCGCCGGTGAGCTCGGCCACGTAATCGCGGAAGGTGCGGAAGCGAAACCAGCTGCCTTCGTCGTCGACGATATCGAGCGGCGGCGTCACCGGCGCACGCATCCCGTTGGGCGCGGGCGC
>Ga0136846_1233741_pt1 | contig 24558 bp, 10 predicted proteins | sample HopSoiMetagenom2_FD_96841 | JGI IMG/M metagenome (GOLD analysis project Ga0136846, IMG submission 96841) | Grasslands soil microbial communities from Hopland, California, USA - 2 Assembly 2016 (version 4) | ecosystem: Environmental > Terrestrial > Soil > Grasslands | place: USA: Hopland... | reverse complement strand
GTGATCAGCCAATTCAAGCCGCATCGGGTGCTCGCCGCCTACTCTGCCATCAACGTGGTTTTGGTTGCGGTGACGATGGGCGGCGGCAAAACCGGAATGTATGCCATGTTTGCCAGCTTCTTTTTCATGTCCATCGGATTCCCGACGATTTTCGCTCTTGGCATCCGCGGACTCGGCGAACACACGAAGCTGGGTTCATCGCTGATCGTAATGTCCATTGTGGGCGGAGCTATAGCCGCGCCATTCATGGGACACATCGCAGATCTGCATTCAATGCGCACAGGATTCGTGGTGCCATTAGTCTGTTTCGTGTTTGTCGCGCTCTATGGCCTGAGTTGGGCGAGACTCAGCCGGCAGTATTCGTTTGCCGATCACGGTGGGTAACAGCGTTCAAACCGGGTAAATAATCGCAACTGCAATTGCAGTTAAGGGAAGGGACCATGCTCTCGCATCGTTCAATTAACTTGTCGCAATTAATTCGCAGACTCAGCATTGTTGCGCTCGGATTATGTGCGTTTTCCACCGTGAATGCCCAAACTGCCACGGCACCGACCGCATCGCAGGATCCGGAAAGTATCGATCAGATTTGGCAAAAGGCCAGCGCTAAATATGATTCGCAACGCGCGGCCTTGCTGAAGGATGTCGATACCGCCGATCACCAGGGGCCCTTCCGCCCCGATTGGGAATCACTGCAGAAATATGAAGCGCCGGAATGGTACAGAGACGCGAAGTTCGGGATTTTTATTCATTGGGGAGTTTACTCGGTGCCGGCATTCGGCAATGAGTGGTATCCGCGACTCATGTATATAGACGGATCTGCGGAATACAAGCACCATATTGCGACCTACGGAACCCAGGACAAGTTTGGCTATAAAGACTTCATTCCCAAGTTCACGGCCAGTAATTTCGATCCGGCTGCTTGGGCGGAATTATTCAAAAAAGCAGGCGCAAAGTACGTTGTGCCCGTCGCCGAACATCATGATGGCTTTGCGATGTATGACAGCGGTCTGAGCGACTGGACGGCCGCCAAGATGGGACCGCATCGTGATACCACGGGTGAACTGGCAAAAGCAGTGCGCGCCGCGGGTCTGCATTTTGGATTGTCGTCTCACCGAGTGGAACACAATTTCTTTTTAGGACCGGGCCGCACCATTCCTTCGGACGTTAACGATCCGCAACATGCGGCTTTGTACGGGCCAGCGCACACCTGGCTCATGGCTCCGCAAGGTGTGCCGCTGAACGATGACTTCTCGTATGTATCGTCAGCGTGGGCGAATGACTGGCTGGCACGCTCGGCGGAACTGGTGGAGAAATATCATCCCGACATCGTGTACTTCGACTGGTGGATTGGGCAGGCGTCGATCCGTCCGAACCTAACTCGCTTCGCGGCTTTTTACTACAATCGTTCGCTCAAATATGGCGACCATGTCGGGGTGATTAACTACAAGGATTATGCGATGCAAGACCACTCCGGGGTGCTCGACATCGAGCGCGGACAACTCGGCGACTTGCGGCCTCTGCCGTGGCAAACCGACACATCGGTGAGCAACAAGTCCTGGGGCTACATCAAAGACGATACGTTCAAATCACCGGAATTCGTGATTGATCAGCTCATCGATATCGTCAGCAAGAATGGGAATTTGCTGTTGAACATTGGCCCGCGTTTGGACGGGACAATCCCTGAAGAAGTGCAGAATGTTCTACTCGATGTCGGCGCCTGGCTCGGTATTAACGGAGAGGCAATCTACGGGACACGCCCGTGGCGTATTTATGGAGAGGGCCCAACCAAAGTTGCGGCAGGATCGTTTCACGATACGGATACTACGCACTACACAGCCGAGGATTTTCGGTTTACGACGAAGGGCGATACGCTCTATGCAATCGGACTTGCCTGGCCTAAAGGTGGAGAAGCGGTGATTCGTTCATTAGCGGTGATTGCCGGCAGCGAACCGGTGCAGTCGATTGCATTCCTTGGCAGCTCTGCAAAAATTTCATTCGACCAACGTCCGGACGGCTTGCACGTCCACTTACCCGCTCAAAGCCCCGCGAAGTATGCTTATGCGATTCGCCTTACCTTTGAGAGTAATCCGAAATAAGGCGGCGGCTGCTCGTGTAGCACTACTTACGTCCTCGACAGTCAGTCCGATCGGCATGCGTTGTCGGTTGCTCGTTGTCGACAACCAGCCTTTCTTCATTTTTCTAGTCACTGAACAGAAGGACGCGTGATGTAGTATCGTTTCCTGTAGCGTTAACTGTACGGTTGCTGATAACGTGCGGGAAATGACCGTACAACAGATTGCAACGCGGGCAAAGGTCTCGAGCGCGACGGTGTCGCGGACCCTCAATGGTATTCGTACGGTGGAGCCCGTCCGCTGAGGCGAGTCTGGAGGGTGATTGAGCAGGTCGGCTATTACCCAAACAGTCATGTCAGAACGCTGGTTTCCGGCCGAAGTCGTATTTTGGTTTAATCGTCCCTGAAATTATCAATCCGTTTTTCCCCGACATCGTCCGAACTTTTACTGAATTGGGTATCAAGCATCAATATCAGGTCTTACTTAGCTTTTTGGCCCAGGACTCATTGCTGGCAGAAAAGTGCGCTCGTCAGATGATTGAGCGTCGCGTCGATCGCGTGGCAATTCTCACGTTCGGGCCGAGAATGCTTTGGTTGAGATTTTTGCGCGCCAAAACGTTCAGATGTTTGTAGTTGATATACGATCCGCCGACTCGCTGGTGAAAAGTGCCCGTATTGAATACGAGCACGGTATGCGCCAGGCGGTGCAGCACCTGGCGGCGCTGGGCCATCAGCGTATCGCATTCATAAGTGGGCCGGAACATCTGAAAACTGCCATACAGCGAAAAGGCGAGTTCTTAGGATGCATGAGAAAAATTGGTTTGCCCTCATCCAGACAGTTGCCGATCGACGGAGATCACACAATGGCGGCAGGAATGAGAGCAATGTTCAATTCTGGCCGATCTGCAAGATCGGCCTTCAGCTGTAGTCTGTTCCAACGACATGACCGCTTGAGGAAAGATTTTGAGGTTGAGCGCGCTTTTAAGTTTTTGAGAAAAAAGAGACTCGGCTGCCGCATATTTAGGCGGCGGGACGCTTTGCCTTTTCACAAAAGACGCGGCCCGCGGCAGATTCAATGGCTTGTATTTCCGGCTGTAACATAGGTGCGTGGGTAAAATCTGAGATGAAGCTCACTCCTGTTTTCGTTCTGGCCTTGACTGCTGTTTTATCTTCTGCTCCTCTCGCGTCGCCCCAAACGCCGATGGTGCAACTCATCGCAGGAGTCGTTCGGGATCCAAAGCAGATGCCTATCTGCGGCGCGATAGTCAAGGCCCAGAACTCGGCCGGAATTACCCTCGCACAAACAAGCACCGAGCAGGACGGCACGTTTTCTCTTCGAGTCTCAATCGCGGAGACTTTGTCCCTCCGTGTAACAAAATCCGGTTTTCACGATTCATTGCTCCCACTGACCAACGGTTCATTTATGGATCTGCAAGTCGATCTCTTGCCGGTACAGTCTGCGAGCGATCCCATGCAGTTTGATGACAGGCCAACGTTCAGTGTGTCAGGCATAACAGACTGGACGGCGGCAGGAGGACACGGATCGGATGCTAACCTGCGCGCTAGTGAGTCGCTTGCCCGAGACGCCCGCACGCTGGGCGTAGCGCCCGCCGTCAGCGCCAACGAGTCGGAAAACGCATTGAAGGCAGCGCTAGTTCGTGGACCGGCGAGTTTTGATGCAAACCACGCGCTTGGGAGTTTTTACGTGCACGCCCGCCGGTTCAGCGAGGCAATCGCTCCGCTCAGCAAAGCCTTTGAAGTGAATCCGGGCAATTACGAAAATTCCTATGAATTGGCCCAGGCTTATGAAGGTGCAGGCGAGCACGATAGGGCGAGGGATCTTGTCCGGCAACTTCTGTCTCGAAACGACAGGGCGGATTTACATCGGCTGTTGGCTGACATCGAAGAGAGTTCGAATCGGCCATTGGCGGCCGAAGGTGAGTACGAACGAGCAGTGCAGCAAGACCCAAGTGAGGAGAATTACTTTGCCTGGGCGGGCGATCTTCTCGTGCATCGTGCCGTCGAGCCTGCGATTGAGATATTCACGAAAGGCGCGCGGGCATATCCCCGATCGGAGCGAATGCTCGCAGGCCTAGGAGCCGCGCTGTACGCGAACGGACACTACGGGGCTGCAGCCCAGCGTGTCTGCGATGCGGCGGAACTGAATCCCTCAGATTCCAATCCGTATCTTTTTCTAGGTGAGATGCAGCAGTTTTCCTCTGAGCCTCTGCCCTGTGCCAAAGAGAAACTCGCGCGCTTTGCCCGCGACCAGCCGAAAAATCCTTGGGCAATTTTTTATTACGCAATGGCGCTATCAAAAACGACTGAACCGGGGAGAGGCGAGCATGCTCATGAAATCGAATTACTGCTTGAGCAGGCTATAAAAGCTGATCCGAAATTTGCACCAGCGTACTTGCAATTGGGAATCCTGCTTTACGAACGCGGCGATTCTGCAAAGGCCGTAGAACAGTATCAGCGATCCATCGCGGCCGACCCCAATCTCAGCGAAGCTCATTTTCGGCTTGGCCAGGCTTACCGGCGCGCAGGCGAGAATGCCAAAGCGTCGCAGGAATTCCAAACGTTCGACCGGCTGAAGCGTTCGGAAGCGGCTTCGGTCGAGCAGCATCGTCGTCAGGTGCGGCAGTTCGTGGTAGTGCTGAAGAACTCCCCGTCGACTGCTCCGAAGTAACCAGCTTGCTTAAACGCTTAACTTCGCGCACCATATGTGCGTCTTGCTTTCACACTTTTTCTTGCGCGGAGATGAAGCGGCATGAGAACGGGCATCTTGTTGACGGCAGCTCTGGTAATAATTTCCGGTACAGCCCTTGCAGCGCAGTCCAGTTACGATCTGAAATCACCCGACAATCGCATCGAGGTCCGAGTGCGTACTTCGGGACAGGTGCGCTACGATGTGCTCCTTCGCGGCACCGCTCTGATCGAGAATGCCACGCTCTCTCTTGATGTGGAGCACAAGAAACTCGGAGTCCAGCCTAAAATTGTCGATGCCAAGCAGCGGAGCTACGACCAGGAGGTCGAGCCGGTTGTCCATCAGAAATTCGCCAGAATTCGCGATCATTACAACGAGTTGCGCCTTGCGATGGACGGAGGCTACGCAATCACGTTGCGCGCCTACAACGAAGGGGTTGCGTATCGTTTCGAAACGTCTCTTCCACAGAAGCAGGTCAAAATCTATGACGAAGAAGCGGACTTTAACTTTGCCAGCAATTTTGTTGTTTATTATCCGGAGGAAGACAGCTTCTATTCGCATAATGAGCGAAAGTATCTGCCGCAACGGCTGAACGAGATTGATCCAAAGTTTATTGCTACGTTGCCCGCGGTGGTGGATCTCGGCCGAGGCGCCAAACTGGCGATTGCAGAGTCGGACCTAAGCGACTATCCCGGCTTGTGGCTGAAGGGCGGAGCCCCGCAATTCGCACTGCACGCGACATTTCCACCGTATCCGCTAAAAGAGCAACAAACCAGCGACCGCGACTACAAAGTTGTCGAGGCCGCCGACTACATTGCTGAGACGGCGGGCACGCGAACCTTCCCCTGGCGGGTGTTGGGCATTGCCGATCAAGATGGCGACCTGATCACCAATGAACTCGTGTATCTGCTTGAGAGTCCGTCGAAGTTCCAAGACACGTCCTGGATCCGGCCAGGCAAAGTTGCCTGGGATTGGTGGAATGACTGGAACATCAGCGGCGTCGATTTCCACGCAGGCATCAATACCAAAACTTACGAATACTACGTCGACTTCGCCGCCAAGTACGGCATCCCCTACATCATTCTCGACGACGGCTGGTATAAGTTGGGCAATCTGCTCGAAGTCACACCCGAATTAAACATGCAGGAGTTGGTCGATTACGCGAAGCAGAAAAATGTTGGCCTGATCTTGTGGGCATCCTGGAAGACGCTGGACGATCAGTTAATTCCCGCGCTCGATCAATTTGAAAAATGGGGAATCAAGGGCATCAAAGTCGACTTCATGCAGCGCAGCGATCAGATCATGATCAACTACTTCGAAAAGGTGTGTCGCGAAGCGGCAAAGCGGCACATGCTGGTGGACTACCACGGTGATCAGAAGCCGGCTGTGATGATGCGGACGTGGCCCAACTTGATCAACACCGAGGGCGTGCGCGGCATGGAGTGGAGCAAGTGGAGTTGGGAATCGGAGCCCGCCCATAACGTCAGTTTGCCGTTCACACGAATGTTCCTGGGCCCGATGGATTTCACTCCCGGCGCCATGCGGAATGCAACGCGCCGGACCTTTGCCCCAATCGCGTCTCAGCCTATGGCCATGGGCACGCGTTGCCAGCAACTGGCCATGTATGTGATTTACGAAGCTCCGCTGCAGATGCTATCTGACAGCCCGTCGAACTACCTGCGCGAACCTGAAGCGATGGAGTTTCTTGCCCGAGTGCCCACCGTGTGGGACGAGAGTAGAGTGCTCGATGCCAAACTGTCGCAATACGTTCTGCTCGCCCGCAGGAATGGGGCCGACTGGTGGATTGGTGCCATGACCGACTGGACGGAGCGCGATCTGGAACTCGATTTCTCATTCCTGCCGGATGGGAACTTCACGCTGGATGCATACGCAGACGGGGTCAACGCGGATCGAGATGCCATGGACTACAAGAAATCATCCCGGCAGATAACCCGGGCTACAAAGTTAAAGATCCATCTTGCGCCCGGAGGCGGCTTTGCCGCGCGCGTCCATCAGTGATGGGATCGAGCGGCCGAGTTAGTCGGATTTCCGCGTTCTGATTTGCACTTTGCTATTCGAAAAGAGGGATCGTGTTCTCTTTCAGCCGACGTGAATTCTTGAGCAGTTCTGCTGCGGCGCTCAGCGCAGCCAGCCTCCGTTTTCCACTCTTGGCGCAAATTGCGAACAACATGGCTAGCACGCCCGGCCTGCTGCTTCTCGGCGTTGATTACTATCCCGATCAAACGCCGGAATCGTTGTGGGAGGAAGACGCACGCATGATGGCTGAGGCCGGAATTACCAATGTGCGTGTGGCGGAGTTTGCCTGGGCTCTAATGGAACCTTCGGAGGGAAAGTTTGATTTCGACTGGCTGCACCGATCTGTCGACATTCTGCGAACGCAGAAGATCGCCGTAATACTGGGAACGCCTTCGGCCGCGCCTCCGCCATGGCTGAGCCAGAAATATCCTGAAATTTTCGAAGTAAACGAACGCGGCGAGAAACTTCATCCCGGAGGCAGGCGATTTACTTGTCCGACTAATGAGACTTACCGCCGGCTGTCGCTCGCCATCGCGACTGAGATGGCGCGGACCTTTGCCAATGATCCCGGCGTAATCGGCTGGCAAATCGACAACGAACTTACGCTCGGATCATCAGGCCGTTGCTATTGCGAATACTGCCAGGCGGGATTTCAAAAATGGGCCCGCGAGAAATATCACAGTCTGGATGAAGTGAATCGCAACTGGGGCACCGCTTTCTGGAGTCAGATTTATACCGACTGGTCACAGATCCCTGTGCCGCTTCCTTCCGGAGCAGATCCGAATCCGGGACTTACGCTCGATTACTACCGCTATCAGTCGTATGCGAATGCGTCATTCAACGACGAGCAGCTAGCAGTCTTGCGCAAGCTATGCCCGAAGCATTTCGTGACCACCAACAATGTCGGCCTGCCGCTCGACACAATTGACGAACGAATGCTCTACTCCAATCTCGACTTTGTTTCCTTCGATAACTATCCCGGATTTTTCAAAATGTACATGGAGCAGCAGTCCAAATCAAGCGGGGTGCCTTGGGAAGGAATCAACACAGCGGTTGCGCTCGGTCACGATTTCGGCCGTAGCTTGAAGAACAGGCCGTTCATGATCATGGAAGAGCAGTCAGGCAAGGCGGGGCAGCCGACATTTTCTCCGCAGCCCGACAAGGGACAGGTACGCTTGTGGACTTATCAGGCGATTGCCCACGGTGCAATGGGTGTGAATTATTTTCGCTGGGACACAGCCACGTTCGGAACCGAAGAGTACTGGCATGGACTGCTGAATCACGACCGTTCAAAGAGTCCGGCGTTTGAGGAGATCAAGCAGACGCTGAAGGAGCTGAAGTCGCTCGGACCGGAGTTGCTGAACTCACAATACGATGCCGATAGCGCGCTGCTGTTCGATTACGATTGCAGCTGGGCGGTGAAGATTCAGCCTCAACACTACGCGCTGAGTTACACCGAGCAAGCAACGACCTGGTACGGGTGCATCTCGCCGAGCCATACCGGTATTGACGTAATTCTTCCTGGTATGGATCTTGCGAAATACAAAATTGTTTACGCGCCGGTTGTGTATGTGCTCGCGAAGGATCAGGCGGAGCGGATCAGGAACTACGTGCAGAATGGCGGGTTATTCGTCACCAACTTCCGTCTAGGGACAAAGAATGAAGCCAGCCAGATTGTGCGCACACCTCTTCCGGGCCTGCTCCGCGACGTAATGGGCGTGACCGTTACCGATTACGTTCCGATTTATTCGCCCGGACAGAAGGTGAAGTTCGCGTCCGCGCTCGCCGGGGAGGATGCGGAGGTGAAGCTGTGGGCAGACATTCTCGAGCCGCAGACTGCAGAAGTACTCGGCACATACATTTCGGGCGAGCATGCCGGAAAAGCTGCAATCACGGTGAACCGTTTCGGCAAGGGTAGAGCGGTTTACATCGGAGCAGATTTGGCCGCTCCGAGTCTTGCACGAGTCCTGATGACGTTTGCCGCTCAAGCGGGCGTGAAGCACGTTGAGGCTCCCAAAGGCGTCGAGTTCACGACGCGCCGGTCGGGGAGCAAGTTGTGGAGATTCGTTCTTAACCACACGCCGTCGCCGCAGAAGGTCAGCGTACCCGGGTCTTATCGTGATGCCCTGACGCAAGCTCCGGTCGCCGGCACAATTGATGTTGAAGCTTACGGAGTCCGCGTGCTTCAGGCTACTTAGAGCTTTTGGATCAAAGGAGAAACTGGAGCGCTACGGGCGTCTCGCGAGTTAGTATTTCTGAACCATTGCGACAATAGATTCAGGATTTAATTATCCCGCTGCCTTCCCGAATGGTGATGATCTGATTTGCCTTCACTTTGGTAAACCGCTCGAGTTTCTGCGTGGTGGGCCACTTCACTTCGACTAAGTCAACGAGCTCGGATTTTCCCAGACCATAGTGCAGCCGCAGATCGCTCTGTGACATCACACTCGAACCGCTGTGAACTTCATCAATTTGTGAATGAGTGCCGATCACGACTCGCACGCGTGCACCGATAGCAGTGCGATTGCACTTGGTTCCAATTAGTTTGATCTTGATCCAGTTCTGCTTATTACCTCCGTCGTTGCGAAGTAGCGACGGCATCTCGCCCATGTTCAGGATCACAACATCTATGTCGCCATCGTTGTCGTAATCGCCGAATGCCGCGCCCCGGCTGGAGTAGCGCTCGGTGATGCCGGGGCCCATTTCGGACGAGACATCTTTGAATTGTCCGTTGCGCAAGTTCTTATAGACCAGGCGGGGGTTCTTGTATGCCTGCCCGATGTCGTGCGCGTCTATCTGGGGATAGACGTGGCCGTTGATCTGCATCAAATCCTGCCAGCCGTCGTTGTCGTAATCGATGAAGCCGCAGCCCCACGCAACATAGCGATTGTTTATGCCGATGCCGGAGGAAAAAGTTACGTCGCTGAAGGTCCCGTCCCCGTTATTGTGATAAAGGTTGCAAGTGTCGTCCGCAAAATTAGTTTTGAAAATATCCAGCCATCCGTCGCAATCGTAATCGCCGACGCCTACCCCCATCCCGGCCTGTTCGTGGCCATTCTCGCTATAAGCGCAGCCCGCGATCATCGCGATATCAGTGAAAGTGCCATCGTGATTGTTGTGAAACAAGATGCTGGCTTCGGAATCAACAGCGACGTAGATGTCCGGCCAGCCGTCGTTGTCGAAGTCGTAGGAAACCGCTGTGATGGAGTAGCGCGGGCCCGGCTTCAGAATCCCCGATTTTTCAGAAACATCCGTGAAGGTCCCGTCGCCATTGTTGTGATAAAGAACGTTCGTATCGCCGGGAAGTCCGCGCGGGCCGCACATTACCGGAATGCCCTTCCACTGACACTCCGGCGGTTCGCCCGGTCCCGGGGTTTGCGCCGGATCGAGTTTGATGTAGTTGCAGACGAATAAATCAAGATGCCCGTCGCGGTCGTAGTCGAGAAAAGTGCAGCCCGCGCCCCAGCGGATCTTTGGGTCATAGACACCCGCTTTGCGTGTCACGTCAGTGAAGGTGCCGTCGCCATTGTTGTGGAACAGAAGATTGTGTCCCCAAAAACAGCAGAACAGGTCGTCCCAGCCATCATTGTCGTAGTCGCCGACACAGACGCCGGTTTGCCAGCCAGTGCGCGCGAGTCCGGATTTTTCCGTGACATTGGTAAATGTGCCGTCGCGGTTGTTCTTGAAGAGCTGTGAGGTGGGTGCCTTGCCCTCGGGCCATTTCTCGCCTAGCCGCGAGCCGTTGGTGAGATAAATGTCGAGCCAGCCATCGTTGTCGTAATCGAAAAAAGCAATACCGCTTCCCTTAGCTTCGATGATGTACCGCTTGTTGGTATTCGATCCCCAGACATTGGGAACATTGAGCCCGGCTTGTTGCGCCACATCCACAAATTGCACCTGCGCCTCTCCGTCAGGCGGCTTTGAGTCGAGCAATAAGCTGCGCCTCCAGCGCCAGAGAGGTGTGGTCAACGCATCCATCAGCGTGCTGCCCATCACGACAAGGGACGATCCGAGAAAATGTCTACGAGGTAGTTTCATTTCGTGAGATTCGAAGAAAGCGTTTCATCAAAATAGGTAAACCGTCCGAGGCAGGAGTCTCGAGTAACTGCTGAGTGCACGCTCGCAACAGAATTCGCCCAAGACCTCAAAACCGCGGAAAATTGCGCGGCACGATTCCTGCCCCTTCTTTAACAGTGATGATCTGATCGACTGGCACATTGGTCAGTTTCTGCACGAGTCCACTCGGCCACGCGATCTCAAGCGAATCGATTTTATTTCTTGCTCCCAAGCCGAAATGGATACGTGGATCACTGGCCGACATATAGCCCATGCCGCCTTTTGCCTGCTCGAACTGCACGACTCGCTGCGCTGTTAGCTTGATCGCAGAACCAATGCCGTCGCGATTCGACTTGCTCCCAATTAACAAAATCGTAAGCCAATGGTTCGCATTTCCACCGTCATTGCGGAGCAGGGAAGGATAGTCGCCGCGATTGTTGGTGACTATGTCGATGTCGCCGTCATTGTCGTAGTCGGCGGTTGCGACGCCGCGCCCGACAATAGGGCGCACAAAATCTGGCCCCAGCGAGTCCGAGACCTTTTCAAATTTACCCTTTCCCGAATTGCGAAACATGAGCAGTGGCTCTTTGTACGTCACCTCGCTGTGGTAGAGCTGGATGTTATCGAGCATCGCGCCGTTCAATTGCAGAATGTCGTTCCAGCCGTCGTTATCGTAATCGAGAAACTTCATGGAGACGCCGCTCAGGAGGAGTGCCTTGTTGCCAATACCGGAACCAAAGGTGTCGTCGGTGAACGTGCCGTCCTGATTGTTATGGTAAAGACGGTTCAGTTCGAAATCGAGATGCGTGACGTAGAGGTCCTGCCAGCCGTCGCCGTCAACGTCGGCAGCGTCGATGCCCATTCCGGCTTCGTAGCGGCCGTCCTCACTAGCGGCAATCCCGGAGACAAGCGACACGTCATCGAATGTGCCGTCGTGCTTGTTGATGAAGAGGAAGTTCGGCCATGAGTCGTTTGCTACGGCGATGTCGGGCCAGCCATCGTTATTGAAATCCGCCAACACGACTCCCATTCCCTTAGCTTCAGGCTTGCTCACCCCCGAAGCATCGCTCACGTCGGTAAACGTTCCGTCGTGGTTGTTGTGATAAAGCTTGATGCGCTGTCCTTTGTAGTTGCCGGGATGACAGTAGGAGCGGTAGCCGGGGCGGTGCTCGCCGCACCAGATATTATTCTTCGGGCTCCACTCGATGTAATTCGTTACCACCAGATCGAGCCAGCCGTCCTTATCGTAATCAAACCATCCCGCGCTGGTTGACCAGCCGCCTTCATCGGCGACTCCGGTTTTGACGGTCACATCGGTGAATGTGCCATTGCCGTTGTTGTGGTAAAGAATGGCCCGGCCGTACCCGGTGACGTAAATGTCGGGAAAGCCGACGTTATCGAAGTCGGCCACGGCGACACCCTGACCGTAGTGGCCTTCGCCGCCCAGCGCGGCTTTTTCGGTGACATCGGTGAAAGTCCCATCGCCGTTGTTGTGATACAAAGCGGAGCGCAGCGGGTGCGGCGGCTTGTAGAGATCCGTGGCGGCTGATTGAACGAAGAACACATCCATCAGGCCATCCTGGTCGTAATCCAGCCATGCGACGCCAGTGCCCATGGTTTCCAAATAATATTTTTCGTCAGTCTGCGTCGAATCCTGTTGAAAGGTAATGCCGGCCTGCTTTCGCACATCGGTGTAGCGGACGGATGTCTCTGCTTTGCGAGTTGTCGCTTGATCGCCAGGGATTTTGGGACTCTCGGCCAAAATAGCCGCGCAAAGGAAAATCACCGTAACGTAGAGCATCCTGGTGCGAGTTCTGATTGTAGATTCCCTAGGCATTCACAGATGTGGGGTGGTTGCAAACAAATTGTGAAGAACTGGTTCAGGCATTTCTAGTCTAGTCCCGAGGCATGGCTCAAAGTGTTTGATCGGCGATGACCAACGCCAACTGAAGCAGTTGCTGGCGTGCTTCTGTCGGCAAAGGCTCATTCGGCGCGGGGGAGGTCGCAGGGGCATGCGACAGAGCTTGCTCGATCTTGTCCACATCGAGTCCTCCTGCGGTGCTCCCCTTGAAACGGTCCAGCACCTCGCGCGCCTTCTCGATTTGTCCCGTCTGATAGTAGAAGATGCCAAGCGTCGAGTAGCTTCCCGCCCACTCGGGGAGCAGGTCAACCGCGCGTTCGAGACGTTCGGCCGCTTGCGAACTATTGCCTTCGAGTGCGGAAATCAAACCAAGTCCCCATTGAATTTTTCCTGAGGCCGGAATTCGGTCTGCGCCTCTCTTGAGGGTTTGCTCGGCGGTTGTGAGATCGCCGGTACGCAACTGCACCAGCGTCAGAGATAGGTAATACTGGTCATTGTCGGGATTGCGGGCAATGGCATCTCGGAAAATCTCGATGCTCTTAGCGCTGTTGCCCAGATGCGCATAAATGTCGCCGAGCAGAGAGAGGCAGGTGTCGTCCTGTTGACCCGCGGCAGAGATCTTCTGGGCAGTCGCGAGCGCATCGGAATACTCGCCCTTACGCAAATAAGCATCCGCCAAGTCGAACGTGACTTCGTCCGAATTGGCATTAGTGCGTAACGCATTCTGAAAATGAATGATTGCCTGGTCGTACAAACGATATTGCCCAAGCAGAACGCCTACGCCGGTCTGCGTCCGGTAGTCGTTAGCGCTTAGCTGATCGAGTTGAGCAATCGCCTCCATCGCCTGTTCGCGTTTACCCAGTTTCAAGTAGGCCTCCGCGAGGAGGTACAGATCCTGCGGCTGGCCGGGATGTTTCTTGACCTGCTCCGTCAATTCGGCGACATCAAGCTGAGTGCGTTCCTGCGCAGAGAGCTTGGAGCGGTTATCTAAGTAATCGAAGAGATGCTGATAAGGATATGGGCCGGTGGAGGAATTCTTTGAAAGAGTTTGGAAGACGTTCAAGTCGCGCCGCGCAGCTTCCACCTGGTGCATGCTGCGCTCGACCATCGCCAACTTGTAATAACCAGCTGCGGGGTCGTGACTGACTTTGACATATCTACGAAGCAGCTCGGCGGCGTCGGAAAATTTCTTGTCCTTCGTACGCAGATTTGCAAGCTCCAGCAACGCTTCAGAAAAGTCCGGGTTCGACTGGAGCGCCTGCTGAAACTTTTGCTCCGCGACCACGGTATTCCCCTGACGTTCCTCGATGTACCCGATATTGAAGAGGCAGGCTGCGTTCTTGGGATCACGCTTCAGCCCCTCTTCAAAATACTTACGGGCTTCATCAAAGCGGCCGAGATGCCGATAGGAGAGGCCAATAAATGTGTACGAGCGCGCGGAAGGTTCGAGCTCGATGAGCTTCTTGAACTCTTCAATTGCTTTGTCAGCCTTGCCCGACATGAAATTGCTTTCGCCCAGCGCGGCTCGGAGATCGGCGCGCTCAGGAGCGATCTTCACGCCGGATTCGAGCAGCGGAATTGCATCTTCGTAGAAGTTCTGAGCCATGCTGACGCGGGCCAGCAGAAAAATGATGTCGGCGTTTTCGGGAGCAAGCTTGTGGGCGCGGGCGAGGACATCCAGGGCGTCCACAGGACGCGACTCGTCGTTGTAAACCTGAGCCAACAGGTACATCGTCTCCGCAGACTCAGGCTTCTGTTTCAACGCACGGCTGAGCACGAGTTCAGCTTTCTGGTAATCCCTGTCGCGAAGATAGGTCTGGCCAAGGTTGTAGAGGATCTCGAAAGTTTCGGGCTGAAGCGAATCCGCGCGTTCGAGTTCAAGCCTTGCCGGTTTATATTGCTTTTCACCGGCCAGCAAAAGCCCCAGCGTGAAGTGACGCTGCACATCGTCTTTCTTCTCGGCAGAGAGCTGGGACGCCAGCTTTAGTCCGGCTGCACTGTTCCCGGATTGCAGATAGGCGCGTACAAGGTTCAATTGCGCTTCTAAGGTTGCAGGATGGACTCGCAGCAAATATCGGACCGCATTGGCCGGCGATCCTTTCGCCAATAGCAGCAGGCCAAGGTTGTAGTTGGCGTCGCGATCCGACGGCGCGATGGCCAGCGCTTTGCGATATTCCCTTTCAGCCTGGTCCGGCTTTCCAGCTGACGCATACAAGTTGCCGAGATTGTTGTGCGACCTGGCCGACCTCGGATTCAGCGCCAAGGCGTGTTGAAACGCGCCCAATGCGCCTTCGTAGTCGCGCTGGCTGCTGCAAATAATCCCAAGTAAATTGTAGGCGTCCTGACTCGTCGGATGAGCTTGCAGATAATCCTGCGTCGCGGTTTTGGCTTCCGGCAGGCGTCCTTGTTGCAGAAGAGCCTGAGGGTTGGCGAGCGCTGACGATTCCGAAGTCCTCGCTTGTGCGTGCGAGCGCCCTGCTTGCGCGCGCACGGTTGCAGGCAAAACAAGCAGCACATAAATAAAGACAATGGCCGACTCTGCCCGCAAGGTCTGGAGTGCTGGCAACATCTGGATGGCTTGCCTCACTGTAGCATTTTGAGCGCCTGCTGAGCCATCTGGTGATCGGGTTGATGGCGCAGGAGCGCTTCTAGAACTGCCCTTGCCTTGGGTTTGTCATTCTGGAGCACGTATAGCCGCGCAAGATTCATGTACGCCTGATCGAAGTCAGGATTGTTGTGGATGCATTGCTGGAATTCTTGTTCCGCATCAGAATAGCGCTGCTCTCGAACCAGAAGAACGCCGTAATTGTTTAATGCATCCGCGTATGCCGGCCTGAGCTTGAGCGCGTCTTGAAATTTCTCCTGCGCATGTTGGTTGTCGTTCTGTTGTGCGTAAAGCATGCCCAGGCTATAAGGTGCCTCCGGACTGTTGGCGTCGGTCTGCGCTGCGCGTATGAGCAATTGCTCTGCATCAGCGAACATTCTTTGCCGGCGGTATATGTTGCCGAGATTCAGCAGTGCGATCGCGTATTCCGGTCTGAACCGCAGGGACTGCTTGAAGTCGCTCACCGCTTCATCGGTTTTGCCGCTTTCCGCCGCGATCATGCCCAGATTGTTCCACGCCTCCGCATGGCTGGGTTTCAACTGCACAGCTTTTTCGAGATAAGTTCGTGCCTCCCCGAACTGCTTTCGGCGCAGGCACAGGGTGCCGAGGTTGTAGTAGGCCTCAGAGTTGTCCGGTTTAGCAGCGATGACCTGCTGAAACGAATCTCCGGCCGCGTCGAGGTACCCACGCTGAAAAAATGCGACTCCGTAAGTGAAGTCGTTCCGCTGAAAATCGCCGAGGTGAAGTGTGCCGGGGAAGGGCAGTGCGCGCGCGATCCGGTCGGCAGTAGTCCTGGGAATCATTGGAATGTCACGCGCAACTGTCCGGGGATCGAAAACACCCTGATAAACCTTCACACATGCGCCGGTTGCGTCGGCGAGGAACGATGTTGGAAGCCTCAGGTCGTGATGTCGATCAAACAGGTATCGGAAAACGATGTTGTAGATACCCACCACATCGCTCGTCCCAGACAAAAGAGGAAAAGGAAATTTTCCGGCGACGGCAAATGCTCGCAGGGCAGATTCATTTACAGGATCATCAACATTCAACGCAAGAACCTGGACGTCTTTCAAAGAGGTTTCGTGAGCGGCCAAGGACCGTAATTGGTCACGAGATTGCTCCGAAGCACTCGACCAGAAAACGATTAATCTATTTCCATGGATGGAGTGCAAATCCCATTTTTTTCCAGTGGTATCAAGTAGAGAGAACCCGGGCGCGTGCAATGGCTGCAGTAGCCAGGTTTCGACAGATGTTGGTATCGGCAGGGGCGCAGCCGGTGACGCGGGCCGCATCAATCCGGAAGCTGCAGATGAAAATTGGCGCGCATGAAAATCGGGTGAACCCTCGATGATCTCTACTCGGTGGTTCGCAGGAACGTTTTGAAAGTTCTGTACAGTTCCGTTCGGCCAGCGAATAGAAACATTCAACCCGGAATGTGCATCGCCGATTCCGAAGAAAAGTTCCTTTGTGTGCTGCGAGAGGAATCCTGAGCCAGCCTGCAGGTACTTTGTCTGGCGGCGTCCAGCACATTCGATCGTCACGGCGGCACCGATTGCGTCTCGATTACTCTTCGTGCCACTTAGATTCAGCACCACCGAATTTCCGATCCGGGGTAGAGCATTCCGTAAGACCCGCAACTGCGGCGCATCGCGGTTTTTCAAAATAATTTCCAGACGGCCGTCGTTGTCGAGATCGACAAATGCGAATGCCCGGCTGTCATCAGGAAAATCGAGTCCGGAAATACCTGAAATATCGGCAAAACTGCCGTCTTGATTATTGGCGTAGATTACATTACGCTCGCGGCCACTCCACGAGTGCCCGGAGCGAATGAGCTCATTAATAGCGTTCCAGGCATGCTCGTAGTCGGTTTTGGGGGCCAAAGTTTGCGGGGAATTGCCGACAACCTGTCGCCAGAAGAAGCTGGATAATTCCGGAGCGTCGTTTCCAGAAATGTAGCCATTGGCGATGTATAGGTCCGAATTGCCATCATGGTCGAAGTCCCACGAGTCGGATGACCACGCCCAACGACCAAATTCAACCCCGGCATTGGCGGCGATGTTCCTAAATCTTCCATTGCCCAGATTCTTGTAAAGCGAGTTTCCGCGCGCATGCCGCTGGTACATTGCGCGGATAGCGTCCGGGTCTGTTCGGTGAAAATCTGCTTGTTGCGAGAGGCGAAGACCTGCTGCAGACCACATATTCCCTACATAGATGTCCTGGCGGCCGTCGCCAGTGGTGTCGAGCCAGGTTGCACTCATTCCCGCGCCGACATCCTCCACCCCGGCTTCTGCGGCGACCGACGAGAACGTTCCATCGCCATTGTTGCGGTACAAATTGCTGCGCCCGAAGTCGTTGGCCACATACAGGTCGGGCCAGCCATTGCCATTAGCATCGCCCCACGCGCAAGCGAAACTGTACCGATCGTTATCGACACTCAGCCGAGCCGCGTCGGTAACATCTTCAAACTTCCAGGAGCCCATATTGCGCAAAAGAAAGTTAGGCGGGCCATTCTGCGCATCGAAGTAGGGTGATGGATAGCGGTACTGGTCCAGGCCCGCGTAATAGTTGTAGAGGCAGAAGTACACATCGAGACGGCCGTCGCGGTCATAGTCGGCAATTGCAGCGTGCGTGAACGTGCCCCGCGGAGTGGTGGCGAATTGAAAGGCGTCTCGTTTTAATGAGAACTTGCCATCTCCGTTGTTCACGAAGAGCAATGGTCCGGTGTTGGTCACCACCAGGAGATCCTGGCGGCCTTTGTTGTCGAAGTCTGCGAACAACGCACAGGAAGTAGCATCGAGCACGCCCAGTCCCGATGCGTCGGTTGCCTCTTCGAAGGTTCCGTTTCCGCGATTGTGATACAAACGGTTGGGCAGACCTGAAGGTTGACAGACGTAGATGTCATCGAAACCGTCGCCATCATAATCTCCGACTGCGATGCCCTGATTTCCATAAATATCGATGCCGCACGCGCCATCCAAAACTGTCCGCCAGTAATCAGTACCCCGCAGCATTTGCTCGCGATAAGACGGCAAGTTTCCGAATGCCTGCGCGGTCACGTCTATGAAAATCGGACCCTCAGCCCTGCTGACACTCTCTTCCAGTGTTTGCCATTTGGTGGCGTGCCAGTGATTGTCGCCATCGCTTATCCATTGGGTTCCCCAGCGGCCAATTCGTTGTTCTCGGCCGCCCTCGCGTCGATCTCCAACCAGCGTGTAACGAATCTCCAACTCCGCTGCTGTCGGCGAGGTGCCAACTTCGCGAATAGAAGTGATTTGAAATTCAGCAACCGAGATCCGCACAAAAGATCCCAGGTATTTCCCAAATTCGTTGATGAACTGCTCACGTCCAAGAGTTTCATCAGAGGAACATTTCTGTCGAGAAGCGGTGATGCCATACGCCTGACGAAGGATTTTGTCTTCTATGGTGCGCGGAGATCCTGCTATTAGTGACACATGCAACAACGCTGGCAACACATCAGCCGTCGTTCCGGACGTTATTGCCTGACTCCAGCTCTGTAATGCAGATTCGATCTCTGCCGCATATTTTTCGGTAGAAAAGCGATCGGCAGCGGGCGACACCAGTCGCAACATCTGATCCAGAGGAGAACTCGCGGGATAGTGCGGCGTGAACCCGACGTCCCCCAGGACCCACGATCCAGAGTCTGGCCGCGCGACCTGGCCGATGCATTTTAGTGGCGCCGGAAGGAAGAGCAGGGGAGCGCACTGCAAGCTTTTGAGGAGCGTGCGGCGAGTAAATTGAGCTTGGAAGGAACCGTGTTCCGGCATCGGAAATCCGCGAGGGGTGCCGCTTCGATGGGGAGTGTACCAGAGCTAGAATTGCAACGCGGGGCCAGACGATGCGCCAATGACCAATTCGGCGGAGACCTGGTACTCTTTCCCGCGCGGATTTGCGGACCCGGAAAGTTCGTGCAAGGCATCGGCGGCGATGCAGCCGAGCAGGTCGCGATGGATGTCCACCGTCGTGAGGGAAGGGGTGCTATATTCAGCCAGGCGCGTCTTATCAAATCCAGTCACTGAAATGTCGCCAGGCACCTGACAACCAGATTGAACGAGACCTTTGATGACTCCAATTGCCGTAAGGTCGTTGATCGCGACGACCGCGGTAGGCCGCGGATGCAGTTGAGCAATCGCGATGCCCGCCTGAAGCCCTCCATCGAACTGCAGGTTTCCGGGTAGCACTGGGCCTGGCTGCAGGCCAAGTTTGCGCATACAGCGTTCATACGCCTGCAGACGAAAGGAGTTCGATTTCAGCCCGGTTCTTCCGGCCACGAAGGCCATTCGTCGGTGTCCGATGCTGTACAGGTACCGCACGATTTGCTCGATTCCGGATTCATAGTCAATCCTCAAGTTGCTCATGTATTCACGAACAGGCGCAAGATCCAGGAACGTCACCGCAATTTTTCGGCGCGCGAGTTCATGAACGAGTTTCATGCTGATCTCCGATGTCATGATCGCCACCCCACGAACCTTATGTTCCATCATGCGTTCCGCAGCTTGTTGTGTGCGGCGGGGATCGTAGTTGGTATCGCTGAGGATTGCGTCGTAGCCGAGTTGCTGGGCGCGGGTCTCGAAACTCTTGATCACCTCTGGGAAAAACGGATTCTCGATATCTGAAACGATAATTCCCAACGTGCGTCGATTGTTTGACGCCAGCCGTCTGGCGTGAACATCAGGAACATACCCCAGCCGCTTCACGGTCGAGAGCACATGCCGCTGCGTCTTCGCTCCCACTTTGCCCGTTTTGTTGAGAACGTTGGACACGGTGGCGGTTGAAACACCCGCGGCCATTGCGACCTCGCGAATGGTGACATTCATGGGCGTAATCAACTTTCCTGCACGCACGGGTGCGCGGGGCGTTGCACAAAATTCGCGTGCAGTTTGTGGAGTGTAGCACGCGTCAGAAAAAAATCTTGACAATGATTTCAGGAGCGTGATACACCCGAGCAACTAGGTTAAGCGGTTAATTAAGGCCCGCAACGTGGAAGCGGTTCTGCATTTTTCGTGAGTTGGACTCGCAAGCAGCTTTGCTTGTAACAACCGGAGGTGGCTGATCTCGTTCTTGGTGAGCTCAGTCTGGTTTCGATCTGTTCTGTGATACGCAGCGGAAGCTGCGTCGTCGTGTTTGTACAGGCAAACTCGGTGAAGCGTCGATGAAGAGTGCCGAAGAAGGAGAACAGCTATGAGGCGGAGTGACTTTTTTGGGGTCCTACGAAACGGCTTCGCAATTCTTGTCGGGATCGTACTGCTCGGGACTGCCACACTAAACGCACAGGTGGACACGGGCTCAATCACGGGAACCGTCACTGATGCGTCGGGCGCAGTGGTCACCGGAGCCAGAGTCACGCTGACAAACCAAGGAACAGGCGCCTCACTTGCTACATCCACGGATTCCGACGGCGTGTACAAGTTTTCTCCGGTGCGGGTTGGGAACTACAAGGTCGAGGCTACTTCACAGGGGTTTCAGACGACGACCCAGACAGGTATTCAGGTGAATATCGGATCCAACGTCGGACTGAACTTCACCCTGAAACCTGGTAGCCAGACGGAAACAGTGGAAGTCACCGGTGCTCTTCCTGTTCTGCAGACCCAGGACGCATCCGTCGGGCAAGTGGTTGACCAGCGCAGCGTGAATGACCTACCACTGAACGGACGCAACTTCACATTCCTAGCGCAATTGGTTCAAGGAGTGAACTCCCCACAGTCCGATACGCGCGGTAATGCAGCTTCGGGGGCGTTCTCGGCGAATGGTTTCCGTCCGGCCCAGAACAATTACATGCTCGATGGAATTGATAACAACTCCGATACCGTTGACTTCCTCAATGGTACCAACTACGTCGTTCTTCCTCCTGTAGATGCCATTCAGGAGTTCAGGGTTCAAACAACCGATTTCAGCGCCGAGTACGGTCGCTCCGGAGCGGCGGTGCTCAATGCCACCATGAAGTCCGGAACAAACAGTTTCCATGGGTCTGCCTGGGAGTTTTTCCGCAATGACAAACTCGACGCGAGAGACTTTTTTGAGCACGATTGTAACAGCGGAGTTTGCACGCCTCGGAAGAAAGCCGAACTTCGCTGGAATCAATTTGGCGGCACGATCGGTGGCCCTGTAATCAAGAACAAGGTTTTCTTCTTTGGTGACGCACAGTTTTGGCGTCTTCGCCAGGGCCAGCCACAAATCGGCTCCGTGCCGACCATGGCCGAGCGAAATAGCGGCTTCACGGATTTCTCCGACCTGCCAGGCACGATTTACGACCCGGCAACGACCCGCTTAGTGGGGTCATCCTTTGTCCGCGACCCATTTCCCGGGAATATCATTCCAGCTAACCGGCTGGATCCGAATGCCGTTGCCTTGTTGAATTTGTATCCTGCTCCAACGAACAGTGGCTTGGTCAACAACTTTGCGAACTCTCCGGTGCTGATACAGAACGAAAAGCAATTCGACGTGCGGCTGGACTTAAACTTTACCCAGAAAGATCAGCTCTACTACAGCTTCAGCTATGACGACAAGCCGGAGTTGATACCAAGCATCTTCGGCGGCGTCGCCGACGGCGGCGGCTTCTTCCAGGGAAATCAAACCGCAGGTTCTCAACACAACGCTTTAGTTTGGAACCACACGTTCTCCCCAACAACGATTAACGTTGCTCGGGTAGGCCTGAATTACCTGCACACGACGCGAAACATCCCAGAAGCAAACAACTTGAGCGACCTTCCGGCAAGCTTCGGTATCCTCGGCATTCCGCAGCAGAAAGAAAATGGCGGGCTGCCCGCTATTAGTATCGGCGGACTCCAAACCCTCGGTGGTAACGCCTTCTTGCCGTCCGACGAAGTCACTTCCACCATTCAGGTTACGGACGACTTCACCAAGATCTACGGCAAGCACACCTTCAAGATGGGCTTTGAGCAGCAGCATGTGAAATTTTCGACCCTGCAGCCGCCGTGGTCTCGTGGACAGTTCGACTTTAACGGCGCCTATACGGAGTTCCCCAACACCACCGATAACACTGTTGGTCGTGCACAGTTCGTGCTGGCGCCGACCGTAAACTCGTTTAACCCGACTTGTGCGCCTGGAGGCCCTCCGTGCTATGTTGGGGGCCCTAATGACGTGCGCGCCTCCAACATTTCTCTCAGTGACAATGGTAAGAATTATTGGGGCGCGTATGTTCAAGATGATTGGAAAGTCTCATCGAAGCTCACCCTCAATTTGGGTTTGAGGTGGGATTTCTTCGGTCTTGTGTACGACCACTACGGCAAGCAGGCGAACTTCGTTCCTTTTGGGCCACCGACAGGCGCGCCGATGTATCTGGTTCCGCCGAGTCCCAACGCGGCCCCGGGTAATCTCTCCAGCAGCTTTACAAGCTTGCTGGCGCAAGACGGGATCGGCTTAGCCGTGACCAATAAGTACGGCAAGGGTCTGGGTAATTCGCAAAAGTCGAACCTTGCACCCCGATTTGGCTTCGCGTACCAGGTTACGCCGAAGTTTGTTGCAAGAGGTGGATTTGGCATCTTCTACAACGGCTTTGAAAACCGCGGTTACTCCCCGAACCTAGGCGAGAACTATCCTTTCCAATTCGATTTCAACTTTGATCACGCTAACGATTGGACGCCGGTGACATTCAGTTCTCCGTGCCCTTCGGGGACCGCTACTCCGGGAAACAGCGCCACCTTGGAAACGGGATTCTCCTGTATTCCACTGGATCCCGCCCTCGTAATCGCGGAAGGCTTGCAGCTTCGCGGCATTCAATTCGATTACAAGACCCCATACTCCATGGGTAGCAACTTTACCCTGCAATATCAGCTGACCCCCTCTATGTCAGTTCAGGCCGGCTATGTGGGGACGCTTGGCAGGCACTTAGAGGTGTTCCCTGGATCTAACCGGGTGTCCGCTCTGTTCGTGCCAGGTACTAAGTTAAACAAATCGAACCCACTCGATACAGTGCCGTTCTCGCCGGCGCAAGGCGGGTTGCCATTCCCGGACTTCGCCCAGAACGCAAGCTATGCAGTGACCTCGGGCAGCAGTTACTACCATGGCCTGCAGACGAACGTTACCAAGAAGTTCTCAAGTGGGTTGAACTTTATGGCAGCCTATACGTGGTCAAAGGTCCGCTCGGATGCTCTCGACTTGCTAAACGGGTTTGCCGGCAACGGTTACCGTGCGCCATATGTTCCCGGAGTCGGAATTCATGCCGATTACGGCTTGGCCAACTTTGATATCAGGAATGTTCTGCATTTCAGCGGAGGGTACGAACTCCCGTTTGGCAAAGGCAAGCAGTACATGGGGGATGCCAGCGGGGCCAAAAACGCGGTTCTGGGTGGTTGGGCATTGCAATGGATTGTGAACCTCCAAGGCGGTCAGCCGTTTAAGATTGATTGCCCATCAGGAGCTACTGCAGCTGGAACAAACTGCTACGCTTTTGTGCTACCCGGACACAATCCACGGACTTCAATACACATTAAACCAGATGGCAATCCGGCTATGCTGAATGCCTCGGCTTTCGCGGAACCATGTAAAGTGGGAGCGAGTTCGACGTCCGGATGCGTTCCTGAAACCACTCCCGCTGGCATCCTGGGGGGGGCGCAGCCATCGCAAATTGCGGGCCCGGCGTTCTATCGGTGGGATTTCTCGCTGTTCAAGAATTTCCAAGTGACAGAACGCACGCGTATCGAGTTCAGGTCTGAGTTCTTTAATCTCCTGAACCACCCCAACTTCAATTATCCAGGTTTCGGTGGCAACGGTGTGAGCGCCGTGTCCGGATCTACAGACTTCAGACAAGGGCCGACCGGGACCTTCGGCGAAATCGGCTCCACTCGCGACAATCCTCTGGATCCGCGAGAAATCCAATTCGCTCTGAAGTTATACTTCTGACCCAATCCCGGTGCGGCTTCGGTCGCGCCGGGTTTTGACTCTGTCCCAGTTCGCGTAATCCTGGTGTTAACATACGGGTGCTGTGAGCTTTCCAATCCGGTTGTTTTTGCTGTTGTTCTCTCCCGGTATCGTATTTGCGCCCGCTATGGGCGCCGCGATCGACCAGCAGAAAGTGGCAGAGGAGTTTCAGAGCGCGCTGTCACACTACCAATCCGGCCAGCTTGACCGCGCGGCCGCAGCGCTCGAAGCATTAGTCCGCAACGTTCCTCGAAATTTTGATGTCAATGAACACCTCGGCATGGTGTACTCAGCGCAGGGACGTAAGCAGGATGCAAATGAGC
>Ga0136846_1210570_pt1 | contig 24562 bp, 21 predicted proteins | sample HopSoiMetagenom2_FD_96841 | JGI IMG/M metagenome (GOLD analysis project Ga0136846, IMG submission 96841) | Grasslands soil microbial communities from Hopland, California, USA - 2 Assembly 2016 (version 4) | ecosystem: Environmental > Terrestrial > Soil > Grasslands | place: USA: Hopland... | reverse complement strand
TTGGGCACAAAATCAGCCGAGCGTTCATCGTCTTCCTTATCGCGGGCGCTGGCGTGCTGACCGGCATGGCGCTGTTCGACGATCACTATGAGTGGCTGGCACCCAAGCTGGGCTTAAGCGATGAGCGGAAGCTGGTTGCCTCTCGTGAGTTTAGGGAAGCCACGATTGCCGCCGAGCATGATGCGGAGCGGACGGTTGAATTAATCAACCGCCGGGAAATGCGCAGCGATGGGACGCTGTCGGAGGCGGGTCTGATTCCGAAGGAGGGGGCCGTTTCGCTGCTGAGGAATGATCCTTTAGCGCGCGGTCCGCGGTTATTTGCCCAGCACTGCGGGAGTTGCCATTCGTATGACGACGGCACGTCATTAGCCACCGTTCAAAGCGGGGCCAGCGCTCCTTCAACTGCGGCGAACCTTTTTGATTTTGCCACACGCCGATGGGTGAGATCACTGCTGTCTGAGGAGATTAGCGGTCCGCAGTATTTCGGCAACACGGCGCACAAAACGGGCCGCATGGCGACGTGGATGAAGCAACATGCGGAATCGCTGAAAGCCGATGATGTCGAGGCGATCAGCGCGGCGCTTTCGGCCCAAGCGAAGCTGCATGCTCAGCGCGATGCAGACAAGAACGACGGCGAGCTGATCAGGCGCGGCGTCGGCCTGATCGAAAAAACCTGTACCCGCGGCTGCCATAAATTCGGCGACCATGGGCAGCTTGGTTTGGCGCCTGATCTGACGGGCTATGGCTCGTACGAATGGATGATGGGATTGGTTAGCGATCCGGCGCACGAGCGGTTTTACCGGCAGGAAAACGATCGGATGCCATCGTTCGCCAAGGACCTCGCCCATCACGAGAACAATAGCCTCAGCATTCGGGAGATTTCGCTGATCGTCGATTGGCTGCGCGGCGATTATTACAATCCTGAAGACAAGCAGCCGGTCCTGCCGCACAACGAAGAGACTGCCAGGCAAACGGTCGCGCTGGCGCGCACGATCAACAATCCATGGTCGAGCGTCGTGGGCGCGCCGCCGGCCGCGCCTGAATCAGAGCTGCAAAAGGCGCAGCGACTGTTTGCGGCCAACTGTGCAGCCTGCCACGGCAAGCTGACTCAAGAGACGAGTGACGGCAGTTCAGCGCCGTCGCTCGCCAATTTCGGCTCGCGCGGGTGGCTCGCTGGATTACTTGATCCCGCTCAAATCAAAACAGCCCGCTACTTCGGCAATACGCGCCATGTCAAAGGCGAAATGGCGGGGTTCGTGGTGGACAACTTGAAGGAACTTGACGACGCCGATAAAGCTCGTCTCAAAGCAGTCATCGCGGCGCTGTCCGCGGAAGCTGCGCTGCCTTCGCAAGCGGACGGCGACAAAGCGGCGGAAGCCGACGGCACCCTTGCCAAAGGCCGCAAAGCGCTCGGCGAGGCGTTTGAATCGTCGTCCTGCACCGACTGCCACAAGTTTCGCGATCAAGGCGACCTGGGCAGCGCGCCGGATCTCACCGGCTGGGGCTCCAAGGACTGGCTCGTGCGATTCATCAACGATCCGACGCATGAAGCGTTCTATCGCGAGACGAACGACCGCATGCCGTCGTTCGGCAAATCGAGCGGCGGGCCGACCAAGCAGCCGCTCTTGAGCGCGGCTGAGATCGAGCTGATTGCGAAGCTGGTTCGCGGCGAATTGAAATAGGGCTCGATTGCCGCAGCGACGACGCAAGTTGCTGTTAATTCACCGACGGCTGCAACCGGCTCAGGACGAGCCGCAGAGCATCTTCGCGAGCCGCAAGCAGCGCATCTTCGTACGCCTGTTGTTGCGCGGCAATTTGCAAGGCAATAGGGTTTGCTGCTGGGCCTAGCTGGCAAACGGCAAAGCCGGCGGGAATGGCGGGGGAAGCCTGAGCCGGGGCTTCGAATTGCGCTGCAAGGCGATTATGAATCATCGCTCGTCTCCCGCAGTCATTGCTGGGCGCTTGCCAAGGCCGGCACCCACGATCGGCGACCAAGCTTGTCCTCATCGTTCATCGGCTGTGCCGCTAGCAAAACGAATTGCAAAAGCCGGACCCGCGGTGCTGAATCAGTGCGCTGCTAGCAGCATCACACGCAAAACCGGAATCTTTTATTGACTTGCAAACGGCCCGCGTGCTACCACTTTCGATTCAAGGAGGCTGACAGCACCTAACGCGGAGGCTGGTGCGAGGTGCGTCGCTAACTGGACACGAAGTGCGTGTGATTTGTCAGGATTCGGGTGCTGCCGACCGGTCCCGTCGATTGGCCCGGTGGTCCCTTCACCAAAGGAGTGCTGCTTATGTCCAGCGCTGTCATGGAACGTCGGGGTGCTTTTGCGACCGGAGCGGCGCCTGCCTTTCCGGCCAATGCTCCCAGCACTGCGCCCACCAACGTGTGCGTGGTGCCGCGGTGCGAACTGAAGTTCGAGAAGTGCAAGGGTGGTTTCCGCATTCAATGCTGCTGCGAGAACGCGGCCGCGTGCCAGACGCTGCAGAGCCTGTGTCAAGCCTTGTGCGACGGCACCTGCTCGTGCTCGTGCACCTGGAATGGCATCCAGGTCTGCAACTTCAATCTGTGCTGCGGCCACTGCAAGTGCGAGAACACGAAGGAAGGTTGCTGCATCACCTGCACGAGCGGGGACGCCAAGTGCTGCGAGATGCTGCAGGCCTGCTGCGATTGCCTGGAAACCTGCTGCAAGAGCGGCTGCTGCTGCTACGTTTGCTTCGGCAATACCTGCTGCTGCTGTGGGACGTGCGAAGCGTAGGACAACGAAACCAGGGCGGAGCCTAAGGTGGGCAGAGCCCACCCTACCGTTTAAGCGAGGTGGGCAGAGCCCACGCGCGCGATCTCGGTCGGTTCATCCAGCGCAGGCCCGTAACGGCTTACGGACCTGCGTTTTTTGTTGCGCTGTGTATGTTTGTTGCACTGGGTGGATGCCAGGCCGGCTAGAGCTTTGCCAGGACGCCACGAGCGCGACCAGCGGTGCGCGTTGTGGCGTAGTCGCGAAGGACGATTTCCAGCCAGCGGCGGGCGGCATCGGTGTTTCCTGCCCGCCACAAGCCGTGTGCAGCCTGATACTTTGACGCCGCGAGCTCTTCATCGGTCCACTGCTTTTGGGTCGCCGAGCGAACTGAATTCTTGCGGGCAGCCTCTTGCTGCATGGCCCACTTCTGGTTCTGAATGCGATGGGACTCACATGATTGAAAGCGCGACTCCACGTGGTTGGTCGCCGCCCTCGCCAGCTCGTCCAGCGTTGGCACGCTGGCCTGGTAGGTTGCAGCGGGCGTATCGATGATGGGAATGATTTGTTTGGCGTATTGGACGCGCGGCTGATATCGGGGGCTTCCGCATTGAGCCATCGCCGCCTGAGAGAAAATCGCGGCAAAAGATAAACCAGCCAACAGGGTACGAGCGAACATAGCTAAACTCCGCTAACCCCTGTAGCAGCCATTTTACAGGCAATTCGCGAAAAGAAAATCGGCCGAAAGCGCGATTTTACGCTGCCGGCTGGATAACGCCCTTGGGCGTGCGGAGGTTGAACAGGCCAAAGATCTCGGCTTGTGACAGGCCGAGCGAGGCGGGAGCGGAGTTCTCGCCGATGATCTGAGCGAACAGGCCCCGCTTGTGCTCCAAAACCTCGTTAATGCGCTCCTCGATGGTTGCCATGCTGAGCATTCGCGTCACGGTGACCGGCCCGGCGGCGCCGATGCGGTGGGCGCGGTTAATGGCTTGATCTTCAACGGCCGGGTTCCACCAGCGATCGAACAAAAACACGTATTCGCAGAATTGCAGGTTGAGACCGACGCTGCCGGCGCCGTAGCTCATGAGGATCACGTGCTTGGACTTATCTTCCTTAAATTGCTTCAGCACGGAGTCGCGCTGCTTGGACGGAATTTTTCCGTGGTATTGCAGTGGGCCAAAGCGGCGCAGCTGATGGGCGAGAATTTCGAGGCATTTGACCCATTGGCTGAAGATGATCGCTTTTTTGCCGCTGGCGGCGACTTCTTCCAGGTCGGCGGTCAACCGTTCCAGCTTGGAGCTTTCGCCGGTGACCGGATCGAAGTTGCAGATTTGCTTTAGCCGCAAGACGAGCTCGAAGACGTGCTGAATAGTCAGCAAGTCGCCGATTTCATTGAGGTGCAGGACGCCTTCGTTCTCGGCCATCTCGTAGCTGGCCCGCTGCTGGGGCGTCAGGTCCAGCTCGGCATCGCGGAACATCTTGGGGGGCAGATCCGTGAGGACCATGTCCTTCGTGCGGCGGAGGATATGGTCGTGGACCAGCTCGGAAAGTCGTTTTGGCCCGAGGCCTGGGCGCAGATAGCCGGGCGAAAGGAACTCGAAAATGCCCACGAGATCGTCGGGCGTATTTTCGATCGGCGTGCCGGTGAGAGCCCAGCTTCGTGAGCGGCTGATGGAGCGGGCAAATTGGTTCGTCGCGCTGTTGCTGTTTTTGATTCGCTGCGCCTCGTCGAGAATCACCAGGTCGAAGTGAACGGTGGCGTCGAAGGCCTCGTGATCGCGGGTCAGCAATTCATAATTGGCGATCTTCACCGGCGCATCGGTTTGGGTCCATTGCCAGCGGCGCTTGGCCTGGTCGCCCTCGATGATCATGAGCGGAATTTCCGGAGCCCAGAGAGTGAACTCGCGCCGCCAGTTGGTGACGAGCGGCTTGGGGCAAATCAGCAGGACACTTTTCAACTCGCTCGACCGCAGCAGCATCCGCACCGCAGTAATGGCCTGCATGGTTTTTCCGAGGCCCATCTCGTCGGCCAAGATCGCCGAATATCTCGGATACAAGAATGCGACGCCCTGATACTGATAGGGGAAGGGTTCGAATGGAAAGTGAAGCGCGTCGGATTTCAGCAGCGATTCGAGCGGGGGCTGCAGAAGGTAATACAGGCGGTCTTCGAGCTTGAGAATATCTCCGGGGGGCTTGATGCGCGTGGGTGGCTTTGGGGTGGGGCTGGAAGGGGAGCGAGGGAGCGAGGGCGCGGGAGAGACAGCCAGTGGAGGAGTTTTTTGGGGCTGCGCGGCCGGTGACTCGGGGAATTTGAAGCTGAACGTGCGAGCGGGTTGCGGGGCGATTCTTAAAGAGATTGACTTTGGGCCGGTTGCGACCGGCGATGCCGTCCACGGAGTTGATACATCGATCGGTGCAAAGCTGGCCGTAAAGAGGCAGCTTTCAAGCGTCTGCACTGGAATCGAAAACTCGATATGACTCGCAGCAACGTTGATCAATTGCATTCGCTCCGCATTTCGCACCTGCACTGTGCATTGCGTTTAGGCGGCTTGCCGCGGGGTGCGCTGGGCTTCGTCCAGCGCCTCGCGAATCCGTGTAAAGGGCTCGAGCAGGTCGAGATGTTCTGCTTCAGCGGGCCAGTTGTCGCGGATTTTTCGTTCGTCATCAGCAAACTGCGGCGCGGTGATCGCTTCATTGGCGCCGAGCGGAAACGACCGCGGGGCTGTCGCATTCAATAACAAAACGACTGGAACCTCGGTGAAATTTCGCACCGCCAACACCGATTCGGAATCGGTGCAGACAACCAGGGGCGCCAGCTTCGATTTCGCCAGTAGCGTCTGCCCGATCTGCTCTCCGTAAAGGTACGGCTGCAGCGTGGGACCATAGAGAATCTCTTGCGTGCGATTGGCTTTGACCGGCGCAGTGCAATGAAACTCGAGCGGGCGGCCGGACGCGTTGAGCAGCAAATAGCCGCCGATCAGGCCGATGTCCGCGTTTTCGATAACGGTCAAGAAGCCCAGGCAGGGGCTGGCTTTCGGCGAAACGGCGTTCATGCGGCGGTAGTGTCGAGGGGAATTCGCAGCGGTGCGGTCTTCGATGGTGGTTGCCTAATGGATCGTCGCATTCCGCCAGCGAATGCCGGCGGGGCGAGTGGCGCCGCTACGGTACTCCTAATCGTCACAAGTGTGCGAAATACTCGACAGCAGTTGAGGCGTGTGTATATTGAGGGAATCTCAGGAGCTTATTGCCGATGTCCCAGGATCCGCGATTGTTTTCTCCCGTATTCAGCATCGACGTCTGTACGGACGCCCACACCGCGACCGCTAGCAACAAGATCGATGCCAACGAGTTAATCGTAAATTTGCTCAAGCAGCTCGTAGAGGGCCAGCAACATGAGCTCAAGCTGCTTTCCGAGATCGCTCACTGGGTTGGCGTGAGCCATAAGCAGCGGCAGCAGGAAATCACGCAGTGGAAAGACGCGAATCCCGATCTCGCCCGCAGCTGCCGCATCGCCAGCGAAGCCCTGGTGAAGGTGCAGAACGATTACATTCATAAGCTGACTGAAGAAGCTGCCGACGGTTACGAAACGATGATGGACAGCGAGTTCATGCTGCAGGAATTCATCGATCGTTTCGGTCCGCGGATGGCTCATCTGGGCGGCGTGCTGCACATGGTGTCGAGCCTGAGTGCTCAGAAGGATACGCCGCCCGCCGCGCCAGCGCAGGATTCGTAGTCGTGGGGCAGGCATTCTTGTCTGCCTACCAAAAATGGCAGACAGGAATGTCTGCCCCACTTTTGATGCACGTCGAACTGGTCCGCACCGTGACGCGCGATGGATTGCGGCTGGATGGGGCGCTTGCAACGGAGTCAGGGGCCAGGAGTCAGGAATCAGGCGTCAGCAGTCGAGAGGCGGCTTCAGCGGCGATTCTGCTGCATGGCGTGGCGAGTAATTTCTACACGTCAAGTACATTCGAGCCGCTGATTCCCAAGCTGCAATCGCTTGGCTTACCTGTTCTATCGGTCAATACGCGGGGACACGACTCAGTTTTTAGCGCCGGGTCAGGTACTGTGCGCCGCCGGTTCGGTGCGGCTTATGAGAACGTTGATGATTGTCGGCTCGATGTGGCTGCATGGATTGACTTCTTGAAAAGTCGCGGCCATGTACGAATCGTACTTATCGGCCACAGCCTGGGCGCAATCAAAGCGGTGTACTTTCAAGCGCACGAAAAACGCGCGGACGTCGCGACGATTGTTGCCGTGTCGCCGCCGCGGCTCTCGTATTCGGCTTTCATGAACGCGCCGGAAAGCGTTCAATTTTGGGAATCAATGCAGACAGCCGAGGAGCTGGTTAAGGCGGGTAAGCAGGACGAGCTGTTCACGAGCAAATTTCCGTTTCCGATGCTGATGACCGCCGGCGCGTACATTGACAAATATGGCCCGGCCGAGCGGTACAACTTTCTCAAATTCGCCGCGGACGTCCCCTGCCCTGCCCTGTTCACTTACGGCAGCAAGGAACTCGACGGTGGTGGAATTGCTTTCGCGGGGCTGCCGGACGCACTCATGTCGCTTCCTAACGCGGATCGCCGGTCGGTCAAGACAATTGAGCGCGCGGATCATGTTTACAGCGGCGTCGCGCCGCAATTGGCCGAGGCAATCGCAAGCTGGCTTATTAGCCGGGACCAAACCTTGTCCCGGTGAATCGCCGCCGAGCGTCCACAGCGAGCGCCCCGGAGCAGTTTGCTCCCGGCTAATTGGATTGCAGCGACCGCTCTCCGGTAATCGCCGCCACGATGGCTCGCAGGCGTTGGCGATAGTACTTCAAGCCGGGGAAGAAAAAGCAGCAGGCGCTGACGACGCAGAAGATGAAGTGGGCGTAGCGAGGATAGAGCGCCATCGGGATTGCCGTGAGGAAAAGCATCGCCGCCCAAAAGTAAAACTCGCCGGAGAGGATGCCGGCTTTGGCGAGAAAAACCATGCCGGTGACGAGGCCGAGGACGGGCGAGAGGGTCAGGGGGTCGAGATTCAGCCAAGCCTCGAGCGGGAAGAGGAGCGCGATGCAGATCATGGAGCCGGCCCAAAGGTGAGCGATTTGCCGCTCGACGAACGTCACGGGTCCCATCCGCCTCCGCAGCGCCCAGAACACGGCGGCCCAGGCACCCAGACCCGCCGTCCACAGCAGGAAATAGTGCCAGCGGTTATTGTCGCCGAGCAAATCAAGCGTGTTGGTGGCGAAGCAGGCGACGAGCAGTGCGAGACTATGCCACATCCATAAGAGGCCCCAGTTTTCTAGGACCGCGGCGTGGTGCGTCTCGCGCATCCAGCTTGCAAGGATCTGGCCGAACCGCCCGCTGCGGGCGGCGATGCTTTCGTCGTTGAGATATGCTTCCAGGTCGTCGGCCAGGGCGGCAGCCGAGGCATAGCGGAGGTCGATCGGCTTTTGCAGGCAGCGGAGGCAGATCATCTCCAGGTCGCGATCGGCCTTGGGGTTGAGCATCCGCGGCGGGACCGGGTCTTGCTCGAGCACGAGCATGACCATTTCGGCCGGAGTGGCTGCTTGAAACGGCGGCCGGCCGGTGAGCATGTGGTAGAGGATTACGCCGAGCGAATAGACATCGCTCCGCGGGCCGACCTGATTGCGAGCGCCGACGGCTTGCTCGGGCGCGACGTAGGCCGGCGTTCCCAGCATCATGCCGGTCTTCGTCACGTTCTCGGCGTCGGTAATCTGCTTGGCCAGACCAAAATCACTGACGTGCGGCTGGCCTTGCTCGTCGAGCAGGATGTTCGAGGGCTTGAGATCGCGGTGGAGCACGCCGCGCATGTGGGCAAAGTGGATGGCGCGGGCTACGGCGGCCAAAATTCGAGCCGCTTCGCGCGAGGGTAAAGGCCCGGCTGCCAGTCGCTGGGCGAGTGTCACGCCAGCGACATATTTCATGCTGAAATAGGGCCGGCCATCGATCTCGCCGACTTCATAGACGGGCACGATTCCCGGATGATCGAGCCGCGCGGCGGCCTGAGCCTCGGTTTCGAACCGCTCGCGATCGGTGCGACTGGCGAACGGGCCGCGGAGGATCATCTTCACGGCCACTTCGCGGCCCAAGCTGACTTGCGAGGCGCGATAGACGACTCCCATGCCGCCGCGGCCCAGCTCTTCGGCCAGCTCATAATCGCCGAATCGCGCGGGAAGCTGAAACGCGTCGCTGGGAAGGTCGTTGGTGATCGGCTGCGTTGGCTGAACGAGCGCCGAGCTACTGCCGGCGGCCCGGGCGACGACGATTACGCCCCAGAGCTCGCGCAAGTCGCGGGCAAACGGCGGATGATTCCTGCACTCGACTTCCAGATCGATGGTTTCGCCGCGCTGCACGCGATCGGTGAGCTCTGAGACGAGAAGCGCAAGCTGCTCCTCGTGGTGGCTGGCTGGCGCAGTTCTGATGGGCCCTGTCATTCTTCGTCGAACTGTGAATCTGGATTTGTCATCAGCTCTTTCAGCCGCCGTAATGCCCGGAGATAGCGCATGCTGGCGGCCGGTTCGGTGAGGCCGAGCGCCTGAGCGATTTCCTGATTGGAAAGCTGCTCGTAGTGGCGCATGATGATGATCTCGCAGTCCTGATCGGGCAGTTTGGCGATCGCAGCTTCGACGACTTTGGCCATCTCTTGCTGCGCAGCGGCGGTGGCGGGAGTCAACTCGCGGCCGGCGAGCTGAATGGCCAAATCCATCGTGCTGTGGTCCTCGGCTGACGGCACGGCCAGTGGTCGCTCGCGATCGACCGATCGCTTGGCACTGGCCCGGTGACGGCGGTGGGCGTCGATTATTCGATCCTGAGCGATCTGCCGCAGCCACAGGTGATAGGGCATGGCCGGATGCGCCAGGTATTCGTTCAGACGACGATTGGCCTCGACCAGCACGTCCTGGACGATATCGCTGACGTCGATTCGCCGCTGAATACGCTGATCCAGCCGCAGCTGCACCATTCGGCGCAATGAATCGCGATGGCGGTCCATGAGGCGATTGACCGCTTGCTGATCACCGCCCTTGGCATCGGCGAGCAAATCCTGCGTTTTTTCCGCGTCGGGCCACATAAGCGTATTATTGGGGAAAGGTGAGTGGTGAGTAAGTGAGCGGTGAATCGTGCCAGTGAGGAGAGGCTAAAGCTAATGCAGGCACGACTTAATGGCGTGTTTCTGTTAAAAACAGCCGTTAAGCACCAATCCTTTTCGCTTCACATTCCGTCTAACCAGTACCAGGCATGAGCGTGACCCAGCAAGCCCGCAAGGCGGCCGCAGAGCCGACTGTGCGGGAGTCTGCGCGCGGGGGAGTCTTGCTCGAGGCGGCTTTCGCCCAGTATCAGGCGGAGCTGCTGGGCACTTTGTACTATCTCGTCGGCAACCTGGAAGACGCCCGTGATGCACTGCAGGAGGCGTTCATCAAGTGCTGGCGGCACCAGGCGGAAGTCGCCGAGGTGGAAAACCTCAAAGCGTGGATCTTTCGCGTGGCGCTGAATGCCGGACGTGATATTCGCGAGACGGCCTGGCGGCGGAAACGACAGGGGCTGCCGGAGGACGAGTCGATGTTGGTAAGCCGCGATGCGCGACCCGAGGCGATTGCCGAGCATGACGAACGGCTGACGCGGTTGCGCGAGGCGATGAAGCAGCTGCGGCCGGAAGAGCAGGAGGTCTTCTTGCTGCGGCAGAACGGTGATCTGACGTATGAGCAGATTGCCGAGACGCTGGATGTGCCGACGGGGACGGTGAAAACGCGGATGCGATTGGCCTTGGCTCGATTGCGGGGGGCACTTGAAGAAGGCGACCAATGATCATGCAGAACTGACGATGGACCAATGAGCGAACTTCGCGAATCGATGTGGGACCTGGTGTATGGCTTGCTTTCCGACGAGGAGAGGCAGGCGCTCGTTGCTCGGATTAAATCCGAGCCGGATGCGGCGCGGCTATACGCCGAGGTGCGACTGGAGGCTGATCTTGTTGCGCAAGCGGCGCGCGTCGAGGACTCGTCGGTCACGCTGAAAGCGGATCCAGATGCTGTCGGCAACCAAGTCGCCAAGAAGGTAGCGTTGGCACGTGGCATGATTCCCCGCTCGAGAGCCGACTTCCACCGCGGGGCGGCGTGGCTCGCGGGGTTCGCAACCATGGCGCTGGCAGGGCTGTTGGCGGTGGGTCTCTCCTGGCAGCGGACGACGACGTCGCCATTGGCAAGCGCGCTGGTTGCCGCCGACGTCTTCGCATCGCAGCCGCTGCTGGCCGGCTTGACCTGCCCCGTGGAGGTCCGCACTTATGAAATCACTCAGACGGGGGAACGAGCCGAAGGCGCCGCGGCCAACGTTGAGCTGCGGATAGTCGATCGCGCCGGCACTTCGCGGTTCAACAAGACGGTGCAAACCAATGAAATTGGCCATGCCACATGCGACCTGCCGGGTGAGGCGCTGGAACCAGGGGTACGGCTGGAGGTTGCAGCGAGCAAGCAATTGCCAAACGCCGCGGCTGCAGCGAGCAATCGAGTGGTTGATCATCGAGTCGATGCGAGCGCAGACCACGGTCCAGCACTTAGTGTCGAATTGCCTGTGCAGCCGGAACCGCAGATTGCCTACTTTTTGTGTGCTTCGCCGGTGCAGCAACCTGATCAGCAGGTTCCCACGGCGGAATGGTATTTCAACGCGTTCACTGCCAAGCCCGCGCAGCCGGAAGTTGCCCAAAACGCGGTTGCCGCCGCTGCCGGCGGATATGTGAGTGAGCCGCGTGCGGCAACGCCAGCGGTTGGCAACGCGGCTAATGGTGCGGTGCAATCGCAGAATCTCGCGAGAGCCAACACGCAGCTGCGAGCGTCCGTCGATAAAGTTGCGGCGGGCGAAGCGGCAACCGATCTGAAGAATCAGGCAGTGGTGCCGCCGAACCAGCCTATCAAGGTAGCGATTCCCGAACAGCTCGAAGGCAAGCCGCTGAAGATGACCGCCATGAACCGCGGCGTAAACGTCGCGACGCAGATGGTGCCGTCGATGTCGGCGAGAGACCGCAGAGCGCGCGCTACGGCCGCGGCGAGCAACAAAGCGGAGCCCGCGGCTGAGCAGCTTTCGCTGGCGGTGCCGCCGGAAGCCGACGGATTGGTGGAAGTGCAATTGTTCGACCAATCGAAGAGCCAAGACGAGCCGGTCCAGCGGCAGTATGTCGTCCGGCAACCGACGCGTCGGCTGCAGATCGATGTGCCTGACGCCAAGGCTCGATACTCACCGGGTGAGCAGGTTGCGCTGACGGTCCGCTGCACCGACGAAAACGGCAAGCCGGCGGCTGACACGCGGTTGGGCGTTCGAGTTTGGAACGAAAGTGCCATTCGGGAGTCGGGAGAAGAACCTGTCCTGCTCGCGGACGCGGTCGATCATGGTCGGGGGGAGGTAGTGCAAAATACGGTGGCGCCCGCGCAACAGGCGGCGGCGCCCGCTAGCCAAGTCGGCCAAATGGGGCGGGACATGGCTGGACAGCTCACGGTCCGAGAACCAATCGAATTGGCGACAAATCGCGAAGCAGTGAAATCGGCGCTGGTCACGGCCGCTACTAGCGCTGAAACGGCTCGACAGCGGACGATCATGGCGCTGGGCGGCGCGGCGGTGATTGGCGGGGTCGCCGTGCTGCTATTGCTGACCATGCTGGCCCTGCTGCGGCTTTCTATTGGCTGGCGAGCGATGACGCCGGGCTTTGTTGTGGCGGTTGCGAGCCTATTGCTTGGGCTCGGCTGGATCGGTTGGTTTCCCGAACGTCGGATGGCAGACGGTGTCGCAATGTCGCCGGCGGGGCCGACGACGCCTGCTGGTTCAGCAGTTGCGGGTAGCCCAGGTGCGGCTGTTGAGAAGCAATTGGATGCGGCCAAGCCTGGTCCAAGTGTGCGTGAGCGCGATGAAACAAGCCAAGCGCCAGCCGAGGCGGCGTCGGCGCTGGCCTCCAGCCCCGCGCCAGCATCTGCTGGTGCGTCGCGGCCAACGGCTCCTCTGGCGGAGTCATCGACGTCTGCCAAACAGGAAGCGGCTGGCGGCGAGATGCGATCGGCAGTTGTGGCGATATCACCCGTCACGCCGAGATTCGAACAGGCTGGAGGGCCGATTGTGACCATGCAGGTGCGCGGTGGACAGCAGGCACGTGCGTTCAATTTGGCGAAAGATAGTGAAACGGAATCCGTCAATCGCCGTGTGGTTGGCGTGGCCGGTGGCGGCGCCGGCTTTTCCGGTGGCCGCCCGGCGGCTGGTCCACCAGCCGGTGCGGTGACTGACCAGTTGAAACAAAAATCGGATGGCAACGAAATGAAAAAGGAACAGCTTGCCGAGCTCGCGGCAGCGAAGCCGCAATCGGCGGCTGCGCCCGCTGCGTTGTATTTCAATCCGCAGCTCATGACGGACTCCGGTGGAAAGGCCACGATCCAGTTCACCATGCCACAGGCTGATGCCGAGTATCGCGTGCTCATTGACGCGCTCGGCCAAGGGCGAATCGGATCGCAGCAGCAGACAATCGTCTGTGGCGGTACGCCGTCCAAATAGGCCATCGCCTTGTCGTGCAAGGCGATGCGATTACAATCTTATTGATACTGCCTGGCTGGTCGGATTGACCGTTTTTGCAGACAATTGATAGGGAAGTGATTGGGTTGTCTCAATAAGGTTAGTTGGTTCCGCTATGGGTGATCAATCGTCGCTGGGTAGTGTGCCCGTTGCCCTTTCGCCGCGCGACCGGTTCATCGAGTACTTGCAGAGCCGCGGCATGCGGGTCACGCAGCAGCGGCTGGCGCTGGTCGATCATGTGTTTTCGCACCACGAGCATTTCGACGCCGATCAACTTATGGAGCAGCTTCCATCGAGCGGGCAAAAGGGACATGTCAGCCGGCCGACGGTGTATCGCACGTTGGGCGAGTTTGTCGATGCGGGACTGTTACGCAAGTTCGTGCTGAACGGCCGTTCGGTCTATGAGCACGACTATGGCTATCCGCAGCACGATCACTTTCACTGCACGGAGTGCAATCGATTGTTCGAGTTCGAAAATGAAAAATTGCAACAGCTCCGCGATGAGCTGGGGCGCGAGCATCGCTTTCGCGTCACGGGGCACCGGCTGATCATCACCGGCGTCTGCGAGGAGTGCAGCCGAGCCAAGCGACGGGCGCGGCACCGGATGAATATGATTTAGTCCGCCTCCGTAGGTCTGTGCATGGCAGACAGGATGTCTGCCCCACTACTCCACCTCGTGAATGACGACGATGTTTTGGGCCATGGGGTAGAAGTTGGTGCCGGTAACGAAGACGACGCGGTCGCCAATGGAGAGCAGGCCGCGATCGCGGCCCCAGGTGTCGATGAAGGCGCGGAGGGCGGGACCGTCGTGGACGGGAGCGTCGGCGATGGGGGTGACGCCCCAAAAGAGCGATAAGCGGCGGAGCACGGAGGGCGAGTCGGAGAGGCCGATGGTGGGAATGAAGTCGCGCTGCTTGCTGCGGAGTCGGCAGGTGCCGCCGCCGCGCGTGGCAATGACGACGAGCTTGGCGTTAAGCTCGTCGGCGATGATGGCGCTGCCGTGAACGGCGGCAGCGGTGATCGGGTGCACGTCGGCGCCGTGCACCGCTTGTGACAGGCCGCGGTCTTTGAGCAGCGGCTCGGTGGCGAGCATGATGCGGTTCATCGTCTCGACCGATTCAACGGGGAATTCGCCAATGGCGGTTTCGCCGGAGAGCATGCAGGCGTCGGCGCCATCGAGGATTGCATTGGCGACGTCGGTGGCCTCAGCTCGCGTCGGACGGCGGTTGTGATGCATGCTGTCGAGCATCTGCGTGGCGACGATCACGGGCTTACCCTGCTTTTGGCATTCCTGCACGATCCGCTTTTGCACGACCGCGATCTCGGCGACGTCCATTTCGACGCCCAGATCGCCGCGGGCGACCATGACGCCTTCAGCCGCGGCGACGATCTCGGCGATCTGCTGCACGGCTTCGGGCTTTTCGATCTTGGCGATTGTCATCGCGCCGGAGCCGTGCGATTTGAGCAGCTCTTTGAGCAGGAGGACATCGACGGCTTTGCGGACGAAGCTGAGACTGACGAAATCGACGTCGTTCTTGGCGGCCCAGATGGCGTTGGTCATGTCGGCTTCGGTCAGCGAGGCGACGCTGAGCTTGGCACCGGGCAGGTTGATGCCCTGGCGGCTGCGGATGGGTCCGCCGCCAGTGACGCGACAATGCACCTGGCCATGTTCTTTGGCCGAGACGACCATGCTGACGGTGCCGTCAGCCAGCATGACGGGGTCACCGACGGCCAGCTCGCCGATTAGCGCGGCATAGGTCGAGGTCAGCTCGTCCGCGGCGTTCGATTTCGTGCCCGGCACGAAGCGGAAGACTTCTCCTACTTCGCACATTGTCGGATCGGCAAACAGCTCACCGAGGCGGATTTTTGGGCCTGCCAGATCGACCAGAACTCCGACGGGCTGGCCGACTTTCTCGGAGGCGGCGCGGATGTCGGCCAGCTTTTTTTCGCGCTCTTCCTGCGTGCCGTGCGCCGTGTTAATGCGGAAGACGCTTGCGCCGGCGTTGATCAGCTCGACAAGCTTCTCGACGCTGCCGCAAGCCGGGCCGACGGTGGCGACGATTTTGGTGCGGGCACGATACGCGGCGGAAGGATTCGTCATCAGGACTCAGGAGTCAGGGGTCAGGTATGAGGTGGCAGCAGCAGTTGTTCCGCCTTCGATATACTGTTGTTTGTACGTTGACGTTCTCATTCTGACGAGTCCCCGGATCGCTGATGATTGATCGTGCTACCACTGCCGCGGCTGCTATCGATGATGCGCTGGCGGGTCGAAAGCCAGCGGCGATGTCAGGGCTACGGCGATTTGTCGTATGGACCTTTGTGGGAATTGCAGTTGGGCTGGTCATCGTGCTGTTCTTCTTGCGACAGGCGAATTACGATCCGACGCCGACACTGACGCCCGCATTGTTCGAAGCCGCACATGAGCGGTGGAAAGCAGCTGCACCGCCGAGTTATGACATTGAAATACATGTCACCGGCCCGCAAGCTTCGACTTATCGGGTGGAGGTGCGCGATGGCGATCCACAAGCGGCATGGCGGAACGGCCAGCCGCTGCTCACCGGTCGGACATTCGGCACTTGGAGTGTTCCCGGGATGTTCGCGACGATGAGCCGGGACGTGGAAGCCATCGAGCGTGCCGCCGCTGCTGGCAGCGCCCCGCCGCTGATCTTGCGGGCTGAGTTCGACGCTCAGTATGGCTATCCGGCCAAGTACCGGCGAATCGACAACGGGTCGCGGAAGGGCAGTGATGCGATCGCGGTGACGTGGGATGTGATTCAGTTTCGGACTGCAGAGTAGGTCCGACGCCGCTGATAACCACCACGAGTGCTGTAGGCGCAGCTTCAAAAGTCGAAGCCTGGCCGATTTCTTCGTCACACCGCGGCCGGTTCCGCGCTTGGCACTGATAGGCGGAGCCTTTTCTGCCGGAGTCTCTTCTCAACGACCCGCCAATCGTGCGGGGAAAGGAAATGCTATGTCCAGTCGTCGCAAGTTGTTGCCCTCCACGAAGCGCTTTCGTGGTTTTGAGCCTCTCGAATCTCGTCAGATGATGGCCGGCAACCTCACGGCCAATTTGACGAACGGGACACTGTTTATCAACGAAGGCCAGTTCAGCACGGGGGCCAACCAGGCGGTGGAGGTCGCTGAGCTGGCTGACCATCGCATCCGGGTGACGGGCCTTGTGCCGCCTGGGGGTGGCGCAACTTTCATCAACGGCGCAAACTCCGTCGTGTTTAGTCACCCGACGGACATCGTCATCGGGACAGGCGCCGGCGATGACGTTGTCAACCTGATCGGAACCAACGTTCGAAACATCCAGATTCTTGCGGAGGGCAGCAGCCTCAGTGTGCGCGATAGCGACACCGTATCGCTTCTCAATGTGCACGCGCGTGGTGTGGTCGATATTCGGACAGGCCCCCTGATTGATCGGGTGTTCATCCAGAACTCGACCATCGGCGACAACATCGGAAACGACGACTTGAAGATTTCGACCGGCGTGCCGTCGGCGGCCGGGCAGAGCGATATGGACACGGTCAATTTGAAGGGCGTGACCACGCGCAGCGCGACGATGATTACGACCGGCGCGAGCACCGACATCGTCGATATCGAAGACTCCACGCTCGGAAATGACAGCAACGATTTCCTCACGATCCAGACGGGCGCCGGCGCCGACTCGGTGGCGATTGCGCCGCCGGCGGGGCAGTCTGGCAATTATCAGTCCGTTGGAGGTAACGTCGTGATTCAGACGTTCGACTCGGAGAGTGAGCAAGACGACGATAAAGTGCGCATGCAGCAACTCAATTTCCATAGCGCGCTGGTGCGATTGGGGGCCGGTAATGACACGGTGGACATGCTAGGCGTGACGAGCGTCAGCGGCATTGGCACCAACAGCACGATTCAGCTGGAAGGAATGGCCGGCGACGACAAGTTCACGCTGACCGACGTGGAGTTGCTCGATAACTTCTTTGCCTTGATGGGCGATGGAAGCGACACGCTCGACATGACCTATGTGAAAGCCAACAAGTCCATGCTGCTGGATGGAGGAATCGGCGTTGGCACCGACCACCTGGAAAAACACCAGATGCCATTTATCCCGAGCCTGACGGTGAAAAACTGGGAGTTTATCAACGGCATCCCCCAGCTTGCCAAATTGCCGCTCGGCGGCGTATTGACGGCCAAGTTGGTTTAGGCGGGACGGCGTAGCGGAATTCCGTGCCGAAGGAATCGGCACGGCATGTCGCGGAATGCCACACAGAGATTTTTTACGGCGGGCAGAGCCGCTCTACGTTTCGGCAAGGAAGGTGCGCTCGACGAATTTCGTATCGACTTTGCCTTCGACGAAGGTGGCGTGAGAGAGGACGCGGAGGTGGAAGGGGGCGGTGGTTTTGATGCCTTCGACGCGGAGCTCGCCGAGGGCGCGCTTCATGCAGGCAATGGCTTCGTCGCGGGTGGAGCGGTGGACGATGAGCTTGCCGATCATGGAATCGTAGTAGGGCGGGACGGTGTAGCCGGCATGGGCGTGAGAGTCCCAGCGGACGCCGGGGCCGCCGGGGATGAAGAGCTGCTTAATCAGGCCGGGGCAAGGCTGGAAATTGCGATCGGGGTTCTCGGCGTTGATGCGGCACTCGATGGATGCGCCGCGGCTGCTCACGTCTTGCTGCTTGAAGGGCAGCGGCTCGCCGGCGGCGACGCGAATTTGCGTTTTGATGAGGTCGATGCCGGTAATCATCTCGGTGACGGGATGCTCAACCTGAATGCGGGCATTGACTTCGATGAAATGGAAGTTGTCGTTTTGATCGACGATGAACTCGACCGTGCCGGCGTTGGTGTAGCCGGCTTCTTTGATCAGCCGCACGGCCGCTTCGCACATTTCGAGGCGTTTTTCCTCTGGCAGGCGCGGGGCGGGGCTTTCTTCGATCAATTTTTGATGGCGGCGCTGGGTGCTGCACTCGCGCTCGAAGAGATGGCAGACATTGCCGTGGTGGTCGGCGATGATCTGGACTTCGACGTGCCGCGGACGGTCGATGTAGCGCTCCAGATAGACGCCGGAGTTGCCGAAAGCGGCCTGAGCCTCAGTGCGGGCTTGCTGAAGGGCTTGTTTCAGAGCCAAATCGTTGCCGGCGACCCGCATGCCTTTGCCACCACCGCCGGCGGTGGCCTTAATGAGGACGGGGAAGCCGATTTCGTGAGCGGTGGTGACGGCTTCGTTGTCGTCGGTGATTAGTCCGGGACTGCCGGGCACAACGGGCACTTTGGCCTTGCGCGCCATTGAGCGGGCGGCGTTTTTGTCGCCGAGGGCTTCCATGGCCTGCGGCGTGGGACCGATGAAATCGATGTTGCAACTGCGGCAGACTTCGTTGAAGTGTGCGTTCTCTGACAAAAAGCCGTAGCCGGGATGGATGGCCTCGACATTGCCGACTTCGGCGGCGCTGATGATCTGGTCGATCTTGAGATAGCTGTCGGTGCCGCGAGGCGGGCCGATGCAGATGGCTTCGTCGGCAAGCTGGAGGTACTGGCTGCCGGCATCGGCGGTGCTGTGAACGCAGACGGTCTCGATGCCGAGCTCTTTACAGGCGCGGATGATGCGGAGGGCGATTTCACCGCGGTTGGCAATTAAGATTCGTTTGAACATGGATGAGGCAAATTACGAATGACGAAGCACGAATGACCAAGCTCAGACAACAACTCATTGGTCATTAGGATTTCGTCATTCGTCGTTCCTAGCCGCTGGTGTCGACTTTGAAGAGGGGCTTGTCGAACTCGACGGCTTCGCCGTCTTCGCAGAGCACGGCCACGATTTTGCCGCGGACCTCGGCAGGGATTTCGTTGAAGACCTTCATGGCCTCGATGATGCACACGGTCGTGGTGGTGTCGACGCGATCACCGACTTTGACGTAGGGCTCGGATTTGGGATTGGGTCGGGCGTAAAAGGTGCCGACCATCGGGCTTTTGACGAGGGCAATGTTGGCAGCCTCAGCAGACGACGTGCTGGGGGCTGGGGGCTGGGGGCTAGAGGTCGAAGCATGCGACGGAGCGGGTGGTGGTGGCGGAGGCCCGTAGGCGGGGCGCGGAGCTTCTTTGGGCCCGCGGCAGATGCGAATTCGCTGTCGCGATTCGCGGAGATCGACCTCGCTCAGATCGTGTTCTTTCATCAGCTCGACGAGCTTGCGAATGCGGCCCACCTCAAACACGCTGTCGGCACTGGGCTTATCGGGCATGTGTTTGGGTTCGCTCATCGTATGTGTTCGCTCTTTGGGCGGTGGTTTAGCGGGCCGTTTGGTGGCTGGCCGTTGTGGTCGGGGTTTTTCGGCCATGAGGAAAGAGGGCAGAGTTCGAAACTGAGTGGTCAGAAGCTAACGATGCATTCTTCCAGTTCTTTTGGCAAGGTAGTCAGCACTTCGCAGCCAGTGTTGGTGACGAGCACGTCATCTTCGATGCGAACGCCGAGGGTGCCGGGAAGATAAATGCCTGGCTCCACCGTGACAACCATGCCGGCGGCGAGCGGCCTGGTTTGGTCGGGGGCCAGCCGCGGCAACTCGTGAACCGCGAGCCCCAAGCCGTGGCCGAGCCCATGGTTGAATTGTTTGCCAAAACCGGCGGCTTCGATAAGGGTGCGAGCGGCGGCATCGACCTCCTTCATTACTGCACCGGGGTGGATGGCCGCAATGGCGGCACGCTGAGCGGCGAACACAACTCCGTACACAGTTTGGACTTGGGGCGAAAGTTTACCTGTCACCAGCACGCGGGTCAAGTCGCTGTGGTAGGCCGCCGGCGCGGCACCGCGGGCACCCCAGTCGATAAGCACAAACTCCGAGTCGCCAATGGACGAGTCGATCGTGGGCCGACCATGAGGCAGCGCGGCGCGGGGACCGACGCCAACAATCGTGGGAAACGCACTGCAGGTTCCTCCCAAACGGCGGATTAAGTGCTCGAGATCGTCCGCGACCTGTTTCTCAGTTTGGCCGAGCTGGAGACCTTTGCGGAGCTTGAGGTAGGCATCTTCGGCGACGCGAATTGCGGAGCGAATCGCGGCGATTTCACTGGCGTCTTTAATTTCGCGCTGACGTTCGACGAGGCCCGAAGTGCTGGTTAACTGCGTCGATTTTAGTGCGCTGCCGAGCTTTTCATGAAGGCTGACGGTCAAGTTATCGGCTTCGATGCCGATCGACGGAAAGGCGAGCTTCAACAGGCAATCGGCCGTGAAGTTGGGAAGCGTAGAGCCGGGTTGGCGAACGGCGAGCGGCAGCTCGGGGCATTCGTCAGCAAGCTGCTGGGTGTATCGGCCATCGGTGATTAGAAGCTCGCGATCCGGCGCTACAACGAGGTAGCTGGAGTCGCCGGTGAAGCCGGTGAGATAGGTGACGTTTAGCTCGTCGGTGATGAGAAGAGCCGCGAGCGATTTTTCAGGGAGCAGGCGGCGGAGAGATTCACGGCGTTCGGAGTAGTTGAACCCGGAAGGGGTCGGGAGTCTTTGGCGGAGAGAATGGTGCGCCGATTGGGACTCGTTTGCCGCCAAAGACTCCCGACCCCCTTTTTTCATCGCGTGACTGGCCGCTGGGCGGTTTCGACGGGCTTGGGAGGAGTCAGCGTGCCCGGCGGAAGCATGTTGCGGTACTGCTGCTTGATGCGTTCCAGTGAATCAATGGTCCGCTGGGCATTGGGGTCGCTCCGGACGCGGGATTTTTGTAGCTCGAGGGAAGACTCGATCGTTTCGAGCATCCGCTTAGCGAGATCGTTCGGTTGAACCGCGGGAACTTGGCGCATTGCCGGGAACGCCGGGGCGCCGAATGGCAAGCGTGCGCGGTGCTGATATTGCTCGTAGAGCTGGGCGACGTCGGCATCCTTGGCCTTCAGGTCTTCCAGGTCTTTGGCTTGAATACGCTTGCCCTGCCGCCCGGGGAGCTTTTCTTCGATATCAATCTCGATCCGGCCGGTGGGCCAGGTTTGCATCTTCACGACACGGGCTTCGTCGGTGATCTTGACCTCGCGCTGGCCATTGATATCGGAGATGCTGATGGTTTGGGTGGCGGGAGGCGGCGCGGCAGGCGGTGCAATGAAGCCAGCGCCGCGGAAGCCGAACTGAGCGCCGGAGGACCAGTCTTTCGGCGGCTCGATCACGTTGCGAGCACGCTGCGAGATGGAGACGTTCTTGCTGTCGGCCAGTCGCGTTAGCGATTCTTTGGCGGCTTGCTTCAGATCGGCATCGCCGCGCTGGAAGTGAAGCTTCAAGATGTCCAGCGCGCGACCTGAGACTTCGCGGCTGGGACCGGTGACGGCCTTCTCAAGCTCCAGCAGTACGGACTTGCCGGCTTCGCTGAGGCGACGCGAGGCTTCCTGCCGCTCACCGAATTCTGGACCGTCAAGCTGCTCGACGAGGCGGGCAACTTCGCCGGGGGAGACCCCACCCGTGGATTCGAGCGCGGGTAGAAGGCCCTCGGCTCCGAACGCGCCGGAAATGATGATGAAGAGCGCCGTAGCTGCCGTAAAAAGCGTTCGCAACATGGCCACGACCCCCAAGAGCAAACGGCGAGAGAAACGTATCGTTGGCCCGAGATCCCGCCCGGCCGGCGGGACCTACCTGCACGGCTGCACGATTGGGATATGATAGCCGTTCGACTGGTGGATTTGAACCAGTGGGTAAGAAACTCAAATCGTCTATTCTCTGGTCAAACTGGTCGCTAAAGGTCTCAGCGACCGACGTTGGGCGGCGTAGAATTCAACAATTACTAAGGATGCAGCCGCCAAAATGAGCTTTCCGCCGCCATCGCCAACGCCAGGGCAACCCGGTTTTCCGCAAGCGCCAGGGGCCAAGGCGCCGCTCGGGCGGCGGCGGATTCGGGGATTGGTGTGCCTCCTTCTGCTGGCGATTTTAGGGGGGACGGCGATCACGCAGGCGCCGCTGGAGGTCGGTCGGTGGCATTTGGCGAAGGCGATTAAGCTCCGCGAGGACGGGCAGAAGGCGGCTGCGTATCTGGAGCTGTCGGCGGCGATCGACGCGTTTCCGAAAAATCCGGAGCTGCTGCTACAGCGAGCGGAATGGGAAATTGATGACGGTGAGAAAGAGAAAGCAATTACCGACATCGATAAGTGCTTGGAGGTGGCGGGAACGGACGTCAATTGGCTGCAAGTACATAGCTTGTTCTTACAGAATTGCAGAGAGTTCCAACGGGCCGTTGACGATTGGAAGAAGATCGAGCGGTTCAGCAAGCGAAGCGGTAAACCACCGCGAGCGAGCGCGTTGAACGGTCTGGCTTATGCTCAAGCGCTGGCAAATGTCGAGCTTGATGAGGCTTTGAACAACGTGGACGAGGCGCTTGACTTGGTGCCGAAAGAGCCGGCTCTGCTCGACACTCGGGGATTCGTTTTGTATCGGCAGGGCAATTATGAAGACTCTCTGCGAGACATGGATCGGGCTGTGAAGGGGATGGACGCAGATGTTGATGGTGTTCGCCAGCAATACGGCGACGATGCGATTAAGAAACCTCAGGGGAAAGTTAGTCTCGAAACGGTTCCGCGAACGTTACAAGAGCTGGATTCTGCAAATCGCGCCTGGTCGAAGTATGAGCGGGCGATGCGGTCTGCGGCAGTTGGTCACTACCATCGTGCTTTGGTGTTGGCTGCGCTGGATCGCAAGGAGGAGGCCGAGAAGGATCTGGCAGTGGCGCGGGAGTTGATTGGTAAAGAACCGGATGAGTCGTTGTTTTGAATGCAGAGTGCGGAGTAGGAAAGGGAGTCCGCCGCTTTTTGCATTTAACAAATGACTTCGGCGCGGTGAGTCGCTTTGCTGTCGAGCCCTTCGCTTGCGCTTTGGGCCTGTATCATGGCCGCTTGCGGTTGTGGCTTGTAATGTGGCCGCTTGGAAGGATGGCGTCGGTTGCCGTACAATCGACAGCGGATTGATCGATCGTTGGGAGCCTGGTTACATGTCTGGCCCGCTGTCCGCTCCGTCGAAGAAAGAGACAACTCTCAAGCGCGTGGCGATCTTGTTCGCCGGTGGGCCCGCGCCGGCGGCGAATGCAGTGATTTCCACAGCCGCCGCCGCCTTTCAGCGGAATGGCATTGAAGTGGTCGGCATCATGCACGGCTACTCGAACTTGGCTCACTACTCGCCGGAGAAGCCACTGGAAGAGGGCCTGCACTGGGTCAAGCTGCAGTCGTCGCTGCTGAAGCGGTCGCGGAATACGCAAGGGATCATGATCGGCACGGCCCGGACGAATCCGGGCAAGGACGTATCGCACCCCTCGCACCTGGACGATCCCAAGCTGTCGGCGCCCCTACGGCGGGCCTATGAAGCGCTGGTCTCGATTGGGGTGGATGCGCTGATCAGCATTGGCGGCGATGACACGCTGAAGACGGCCAACAAATTCAAGATGTTTCAGGATCGAATGCCGGCGGGGGCGAAGCGGATTCCGGTGGTGCACCTGCCGAAGACGATCGACAACGACTACATGGGGATCGATTTTACGTTCGGGTACTTTACGGCGGTGGAGTTCCTGGCGAGCGAGGTCCGCAACCTGCTATATGACGCCGAGGCGAGCCAGGCGTATTTTTTGACGGAGACGATGGGTCGCAGCGCCGGGTGGCTGTCGTATGGGGCGGCAATTGCGGGCGAGGCGTCGCTGGTGATCAGCGTCGAGGACATCATCGGCAGCTATCGGACGAGCGAAACGTACTCAGACGAGCTCACCGGCGAAACAGAAACGCACCAGGTGATGGACGTCGATCGCGTGATTAGCCGGATCGTCAAGACGATGACGGCCCGCGACGCGGAGGGGAAGCATTTTGGCGTGATCGTGCTGGCTGAGGGATTAGCCGAGCTGCTGCCGATGAAGTATCTCAAGGGGATTCCCCGCGATGAACACGGTCACATCTCAATTTCGCACGTGAATCTGGGGCGGATGTTTGCGAAGTTGGTGGGCGACGAATACAAAAAGCAGACGGGCAAAGGACGGCGGGTGACGGGCCTGCAGCTCGGCTACGAATCGCGGTGCGCGCGGCCGCAGGCGTTCGATGTGATGCTCGGTAGCCAACTGGGGGTCGGCGCCTATCGAGCGCTGGTCGAGGAAGGGCTAAATGGAGTGATGGTGTCCGTCACGGGCCAGCTTCAGCTTCACTTCGTGGCGTTTGAAAAGCTCATCGACCTCGAAACGCTCGTCACCATGGTTCGATACATTGAGCCGAACAGCGATTTTCATCGGCTGGCCCGGTTCTTGGAGACGTATGTGAACGAATAGCGCCGCTGACAGGCCGGCGGCGGGAGCGGACAAAAAGCAATGC
>Ga0136846_1217431_pt1 | contig 24566 bp, 32 predicted proteins | sample HopSoiMetagenom2_FD_96841 | JGI IMG/M metagenome (GOLD analysis project Ga0136846, IMG submission 96841) | Grasslands soil microbial communities from Hopland, California, USA - 2 Assembly 2016 (version 4) | ecosystem: Environmental > Terrestrial > Soil > Grasslands | place: USA: Hopland... | reverse complement strand
CCGATGCTCGGTCATGCCGTCGCCCGCCAACCCGCGTCAATGCTGGCGATGCGGCCTATAGGGCTACGACTTCGCCACGGGGTTGATGCTCTTGGCAATGCGATTGGGAGCAGTCTGGCGGAGCCCAGTTCCAATACGGGGAGCAGGCCGCTGACGTTCTCGCAAGACGTTGCCGCCAGGGAGGCCGCAGCAGATCCGTACGGACTGGCCGACTTCACGGTCAGGACCAGCAGCGGCTCGTTTGTGAAAACTGCCTACAACCCCGACGCTGGTCGCAGCGCATCTGACATCGAGCTGGACCGCTTGGTCGTCGGTGACCGATTGGCGGCATCGGCAGCGCCGCAACCCGTAGACGCTGTTCTCCCCGACGCTTACTTGGCACGCGACGGCTCCGGACACCCCATGCCGCAAGAGCCCGTCGTTATCACAGGCCAATCGACACTTGGAAAGATCACTGCGGACCCCGGTTACATCGCCAATATGCGCAACATCTTTACGAGCGACATCGCGGTGGGTGCCAAGTTGAGCATGGGCTGGGGCATGACCAAGTACGCCTTCCGTGGATCCGATGCGGCACAAGGCACGGTGCAGGTCGTCGGCGGGGGGCTGGAGGTGGTAGGGGCTGTTGGGCTTACCTCGACGGGTGTGGGCACTGCGGTGGCCGTGCCGCTGGCCTTCCACGGTGGCGACAACATTGGGACGGGCTTGCGCCGCATCTTTGGTAGTGGGAACGGCACCACGTTGACGTATCAGGGCACATATGACCTCACGGGCTCGCGCGAGATTGCTCAGGGCGTCGATCAAGGCATCCCGTTCTTGGGTGGCGTTGCCTCGTTAGGCCAAGGGCTGCGCTTGGCAGAAAACAGTGTCCTCAGCAACACCTCGTATCGCGCTCTGAACGTTGCCGATGCACGAGCTCTGGAAGGCGGCATGGGGCTCTCCGGTAAAGCGCCCAACGGCAATTGGACTGCCGTTGAACATGTGCTGAACGCAGGCCCTGGTCGCGGAGGTGCACAGATGAACAGCCCGTGGATCTCGACCACGCGCGATCTCAGTGTGGCAGTTGAGGGATATAGCGGTGGAAACGGCTTGGTTGCGGTGAATCTCAGTCGTGTGCCGGCGGCCAACCAAGTTGAGGTTTGGCAGAACGTCGCTCGAACGAACTTGTCCGACTCACTGGCCTACCATCGCGCCATCTGGGCGCAGGAAGTGTCTGTGTACCAATCGATCCCCGCGCAGGCCATCTACAGCCCACTTGCGCCGCTGAGCCAAGTCCCCTTGTCCCCCATCGTGGCTCGGAGCTTGCTGACGGGCGGGGTCAGTACGTTTAGATTCGGAGATGGCAACTGATGAGCAGCATTGAAGGTGTAGCAGCAGAGCTACGGAGTAGCTCTTCGGAGTTGATTACGGCCCTGCAGTCCACGAAGGAAATCAAACAGCATGCCTTTGAACGCCTGGACCAAGCATCTAGAGAGTTGGCGCGCCTGTTAAAGGGGGCAGATCAACTGCCCCGCCAGATCGTGAACGACCTCTACCTCGCGGCCAAGATTCTTGAGAACGAAGCCCCATACTCGAAAGACAGCGCGCGTGTTGGACAGATGGCATCCGCGCTCTTCATGACCTTCGATCTCATCCTTCTTGGTGAGTCCCACGATGATCGTCGCTCAGGTGTGCCTCGGGCTCGATAGGAGCAACTGGGCTCGGGGGGCGGGTCTTGAACTGAACCCCGAGGGCGTTGACCACACCCGTGGTCAGCCACCCCTGCAAACTCCTTCCCCAATGCCGCTTCCGCAGCGTGACTGGCCTTCGAGCCGTACACCGCCGTGGCAAACTAGCAGCGCAAGACAACGAGCTGCCGTCAAGCAGCAACCTGACCACCGTGGCCCTAGCTAGGGCCGTGGTGACTCAGCCCCACGCTGAGCCCTTCGGGGCGATGCTCAACAGCCGCGCTTCGTCGCGGCCTGTCAAACAGCCCTTCGGGGCGCCGCCAGGCCCAGCCCTGGCGCAACAAGTCCCCCGCCGTGGGGCGACTGGGTGTGCATAGCCGCATCCGGTGACCGACAGGAAAGGTCCGCCCCCAAGGGCGCCCGACCCCGTCGGCCACAAGTCGCTCACGACGCTGGACCTCCACCCGCGAACCTCCGCCCGGCGCTTCGGCTGCTGCGGCACGAGTTCGCTCCCAACGGCCGATCCCCTCGGCCTCTGAATGCCCGGGCCGCTGGCCTGCGCACTCTCAAACGCGTGCCCCCCCCTCCGCACGCCCGGCCACATCGCCACAATACGGTCAACCTGCTCGCATCATCATGACCTCCCCGATCTTCCCCCTCGCCCACGCGCTGCGCCTGCTCAAGGTCGAGTTGGCGCAGGCCCGCGAGACGCGATCCGGGACCAAGGCCGCAAGCCTCGCGCACAGCCCCGGCGCCCAGGCCGGCGCGACCGAGCCCGCTGCCGTCTCGGCCCTACAAGGCCTGCGCACCAAACTCCAGGCCACCCGCGCCCAGGGCGGCAGTCTGGCCCCGGCCAAAGCGCTGCGCCTATTCGTCGAAGCCGCGCTGCTGGACGAGCTGGGCAGCGCGCTGCAACTCGACCCCGCGCTGAGTGATCTGGTGGAGCGCACCTGCCGAGCCATCGAGCAGGACACCGGCAGCGCCGCCTTGCTTGCCGACGCCCTGCAGGAACTACAAGCCCTGGCCGACTGAACCGAGACAGCACCCAGACCGTCAGCCGATCACGCTACTGCCGTGAAGCTGCCGCAGCCGCTCCCGCAGGCGCCGCAGCGCGGCATGGTGCAACTGCGAAATGCGCCCCTTAGTCAGCCCCATGCCGGCGGCGATGTCGTCGAAGGGCTGCTGCTGGAAGTAGTGCCGAAAGATGACCCGGCGCTCGGCCTCGGGCAGCTGCTCGCTCAGCTCGGTCAGTTGGCCGCGCAACTAGGCCAGCTCGACGCAGCCACGAGCGTCATCGGGCTGAAAGACGTCATCGAATAGAGTCTGACCCCTAAGGCCGGCATGGCACTAATCCCGCATTTGGGCGTCTGGGTCCGCCCAGACTTGGCCACACAATCGCGCCCCGGGCCGACGCCGGCCCGATGACCGCGGCACGCCACACCATGTCCGACACCCTCAAATCCCTATCACAGGGCGAGTTGCTCGCCCTGGCACTGGAATCCTCGCGCCGAGAGGATTCCGGCCACGCACTGGCCTATCTCAAGGAGGCTAGCAGCCGCCCGGACGCGTCGCCCCAGGCCCTCTTCATGCTTGGTAGCGAATATGCGCAGTTGGGGCTGATGGAGGATGCCAAGGCGAGCATGGCGCGGGCTGCCGAAGTTGGGCCTGACTTTGTCATCGCGCGCTTTCAGCTCGGCATGCTTCACGTCACATCGGGGGAGATCGACGCCGCAAAAGCGGCGTGGGCGCCCCTGGCTTCGCTGGCCGCCAACCATCCTCAGGCGTATTTGGTGTCTTTCCACCGAGGCATGTTGCATCTTGTGGCCGATGAGTTCGATGCCGCGCTGACTGAACTCAATACCGGCCTGACGCAGAACCAGGAAAACGAGGCGCTGAATACCGACATGCGACGGGTGATCGATGCCATCGAGCATCTGCCCGGTCGCTCGCCCGGAGCTCCGGTAGCCGTGCCTCAACCCGAAGGCGCTCCCACGGTTGCACCGGCGCAGGATGCCGACGTTGAGCCCAGCCATTTGTTCATCACTGCCTATACCCACCGTGGAAAGCCGCACTAACAACACCGCCGAACAGGCGGCGCTTCAGGCCCGTTTGGGCCGCTTGCAGGGTTACCTTTCCGGGGATGCGCACAACGCTCACCTGCTGGGCGATGTGGCCGACTTGCAGCTGCAATTGGGCCGCTGGGACGACGCCAAGGCCACGCTGGCGCAGCTTCTGGATTTGGTTCCCGAGGATGCCCAGGCGCGCTACCGGCTGGCGGTCGCCGAGCGCGCCCTTGGCCAGGCCGAAGTGGCGCAACTTCTCCTTGCGGCACTCGTGGGGGAGGGGCATGCCCACCCGGCCGTTCTGCAGGAGCTGGCCCGTAGCGAGGCGCAATTGGGGCGTTGGGACGCCGTCGTGAAGACGCTGGCTCCGCTGGATGCGACCGCACTGTCCACGGAAGAAGGCGATACGGTGCGACTGCTCCGCGTGCGGGCTCTGCATCACTTGGGTGATTTGCAGTCTGGCTTGGCTGAAGCGCAAACTTGGCGCCAGGCTCGTGGCCCGAACCTGCCGACCATCGGCCTGGCTGCGTTGGCCACATTGCATCTGGATGCCGAGCAACTGGACGCCGCGGCTGAGCTTGTGGCCAGCGCGGCGCCCGATCAGCTGGCAAGCAACGCTGAACTGGCGACTGCGGCCGGCTTCATCGAACTGTCACGAGGTCGTGCAGATTCGGCTAAGGCCTTGCTCAGCCAAGGGGCTCATCAGCAACCGGCGCTGGGTCGTGCTCACCTCGGGTTGGGTCTGGCCGCGGCCTATACCGGGGACTTGAGCGGCGCGGTGGCTGCACTGAAGGCGGCCACCGTCGCGACACCAAGCCACCTCGGCAGTTGGCACGCGTTGGCATGGATGCAGATGCTGAATCAGGACCTGATCGGCGCCGAGGCCAGCTTGCAGGCTGCGTTGGCGCAGGATGCCAATTTTGGCGAAACCCATGGAGGCCTGGCCTTGCTTGCCGCCCTGCGCGGCGACCGCGAAGCTGCGGAGCGCCATCTGCGCACCGGCACACGACTGGATCCACAGGGCGTCAATGTCACGGTGGCGCGAGTAGCCTTGCAGCAGGGTGGGGGGCAACTTGACTCGCGCGTGCTCGGACCTGCTCTCCAGCGGTTCATGGGCCTGGCGACCACACAGAGCCCGACGATGCAAAGCCTGATGGCGCGCATGATGCCGCGCTCGCGCTAACGTCCGCTGCTCGAAACCAAGGGATTGCGCCAACCCTGAATAAGTAACAAACCCCCTGAGGCACGGGGGCGGCGGCACTAAACCGGCCGCATGTTCGTTGGAACAATCGCGCCTTCCAGTTCACGGGAGCTGGAAGAGTCCAAATAAAAAGACATCAAGGCCAGGGAGGTCGGCGTCATGTCGCCGGATGTATCGCTTCACCTTTTCGCGCAATTGCTATGGCAGGCACTCGTCGTGTCGGCGCCGCTGCTATTGACCGTGCTGATCGTGGGACTGATCGTGAGCATCTTCCAGGTGGTCACGCAGATCCAGGAGATGTCGCTCACCTTCATCCCGAAGCTGCTGGCCAGCGTCGCCGTGCTCGTGTTGGCCGGCCCTTGGATGTTGGGTCAACTGACGGCCTACAGCAGTGCGCTCATCCGGGCGATTCCGCGCCTGGTCTAGGTCAGATCGATGCCGCAGTTCGACCTTTCCTGGGCCGTCGCCACGGTGCTGCTGTGGACTCGCCTCGGCACGCTGCTGGCGCTGAGCCCGCTTGCACAGGCTGCGAAAGCACCACCCGCATTCTGGGTGCTGTTCACGCTGGCACTGTCCGGCGCGCTGTGCGGCGCCTTGAGCTTGCGTGCCACGGCTCCCGCTGGATTGGGGGCCTTCACACTGCAGATGCTCAGTGAAGCCACGCTGGGCGCGCTGCTGGGCCTGTCGTTGCATGCAGCCTTCGCAGTGCTGCAGATCGCAGGACGACTGCTGGACCTGCAGATGGGCTTCGGCATGGCGACGGTGCTGGACCCAGTGACACGGGCCAATGCGCCGATGATCGGCGTGGCCTTGTCGATGCTGGGGCTGAGCGTGTTTTTCGCTAGCGAAGGGCATCAAGCGCTGCTGCGCGGCATCGCGCAGACAGCGCGATGGGTGCCTCCGGGCGCCATCTGGCAATTGCCAAACGCGGTCCAGTTGCTGAAGGTGACGGGCTCGATGTTCAGCCTGGCCATCGTGGTGATGGCGCCGGCACTCTTTCTGTTGCTGCTTCTCGAGCTAGTACTGGACTTCATGTCGCGCGTGCTGCCGCAGATGAACGTGATGTTCGTTGGCATGCCGGTCAAGGTGATGGTCGGGCTGGGCATGCTGGCCGTGGCGGCGCCAGGCATGGCGCCGGTGCTGAGGCGGGTCTACGCCTCTGTGTTCCTGTTCTGGCAGGAGCTGGCGCCATGAGTCGTGAACAGGATCTGGATCGCAATCAGCAGGCCACGCCCTACAAGCTGGAGGAGGCGCGCAAGCGCGGACAGATCGCACGCAGCCCGGATGCTGCCACTCTGGCCGTCCTCGTCGCGGCCATGCTGATGGTCTACGCCACGCTGCCAACCGCCCTGCGCGGCATGGCGTCGCTGCTGGCGAAGAGTCTCTCAGGCGTTCCGGCGATGACGGGCGATCCAGCGGCCGCCGCGAGCTTCATCGGTCAGCAACTGCGCCAAGCACTCGGAGTGATGGCGCCGCTGCTGTTCGCGGTGGCGGTGTGCAGCGTGCTGGTCGGACTGCTGCAGAGCGGCGGATTGATTTTCTCTACCGAGCCACTCAAGCCGGACTTCACGCGTCTGAATCCCGTCCAGGGGCTCAAGAAGCTTTTCTCCGTGCGCCTGCTGTACGAAGCGATCAAGAACTCGCTGAAGCTGCTGGCCATGGCAGGTGTGGCTTATCTCGCGCTGCACGCCCTATTGCCGCACGCACTGCAGTTGCTGGGTCTACCGGGAAAAGCGCTGCTGTTCCGGTTGACGGACTCCGTGGGCGGGTTGATGGCCAAGCTCTGCGCGGTGCTGTTCGCCTTCATGCTGGTGGACCTGCTCTTCTCGCGCTGGGACTTCTTGCGCAACCTGCGCATGAGCCGGCGCGAGGTCGAGGACGAGCACAAGAACCGCGAAGGCGATCCGCGCATCCGCAATCGGCAGCGCGAGATCCGCCTGCAGTTTCTGAAGGCGGCCCGCGCCGTGCGCAAGGTGCCTGAGGCGCAGGTCGTGATCACGAATCCGACGCATGTGGCCATCGCGCTGAAGTACGAGCATGGCGTGACGCCCGCGCCGCTGGTCGTGGCCAAAGGCGCAGGTGTGCTTGCCAGGCAGATCCGCCGCGCCGCCAACAAGGCCGGCGTGCCCATCGTGCACAGCCCGCGCCTGGCTCGGGCGCTGTACAAGGAGGTGGCGCAGGACGGGTATGTGCCCGAAGCCTGGTATCCACCCGTGGCGCGCATCCTGGTGTGGCTGCGCAGCCTGCGCGAGGCACGCCAGATGAAGGGCGCCGCATGAACACGCTGCGCCAACTCTTCGGTCGGCATGCCGACATCCTGCTTGTCGCGATCGTGCTGGGCGTGCTGACGGTACTGTTCGCGCCGGTGCCTGCAGGGCTGCTGGACTTCCTGATCCTGTCCAACATCGGCTTTGCGCTCACGCTGCTGATGCTGACGTTCTACATGCACCGGCCAGTGGAGTTCTCGACCTTTCCGTCGCTGCTGCTGATCGCGACGCTGTTCCGGCTGGCGCTCAACGTGGCCGCGACACGGCTCATCCTGACGGATGCAAGCGCCGGCCAGGTCATCGCCGCCGTAGGGTCCTACGTCGTTGCCGGCAACTTCGTCATCGGCTTGATCGTGTTTTTGATCCTGGTCGTCGTGCAGTACGTCGTCGTCACCAACGGTGCACAGCGCGTGTCGGAGGTGGCGGCGCGCTTCACGCTGGACAGCATGCCAGGCCAGCAAATGAGCATCGATGCGGACCTGAACATGGGCTTCATCGACCAGGCCGAGGCGCAGCGCCGCCGCAAGACGCTGGAGCGGCAGGCCGCTTTCTACGGCGCGATGGACGGCGCGAGCAAGTTCGTGAAGGGCGACGCCATCGCCGGCATCGTCATCCTGCTGATCAACATCGTCGGAGGCCTGGTAATCGGTGTCATGCAGCGCGGCATGAGCTGGGGCGAAGCGCTGCAGACCTTCACTCTGTTGACGGTGGGCGACGGCATCGTCACGCAGATCCCGGCGCTCGTGATCTCGGTGGGCACCGGCATCATCGTGACACGCTCTGCTTCGGACAACAGCCTCAGCGCCGAGGTGATGAAGCAGCTGACAAGCTTCCCGAAGGCCATCTGGCTGGTGGTCGCGGCGCTGACGGTGATGCTGATGCTGCCGGGCATTCCCACGATTCCGGTGCTCACGGTGATCGTCGTGATGAGCGGCTTTGCGGTTCTGGCTGGCTGGCGGGCACGCGTCGCGGGTGACGACGCAGACAGTGCCCCTGCCGAAACCGAAGAGAAGCCGCAAGGCCAGGATCTTCTGCCGCGTGTGCATGCCATAGAAGTGCGCATCGGCAGCGCCCTGGCATCTTCCGCACAAGGCGAGGACTCCGTGCTGATGCAGCGCATCGCCGCGCTGCGCAAACAATTCGCGCAGGACTTCGGGCTGTTGCTGCCATCGGTCCGCTTCGTCAACGAGGCGCGCTTGGCCGCCAATGCCTACGAGCTGGCCATCTACGGCGTCGTGTACGGTAAGGGCGAGCTGCATGAAGACCGGTTGCTGGCCATCCATCCGAGCGGCGACACCAAGCATATCAAGGGCATAGAGACGCGTGAACCGACTTATGGCCTGCCCGCAGTGTGGATCGAAGAGGCCGAGCGAGAGCGCGCCCGCGCCGCGCGTTACACGCTCGTCGATACGCCCACTGTGTTCATCACGCACGTCGGCGAGACGCTGCGCCAGCACTGTGCCAACCTTGTCACGCGCGCCGAAACGGACCGTCTGCTGAACCGCGTTCGCGAAGCGCAGCCGGGGCTGGTGGAAGAGGTCGTTCCCACGGTGCTGGGTGTGGTCGACGTGCAGAAGGTTTTCCAGGCCTTGCTGCGCGAGAAGGTCAGCTTGGTGCACGTCGAATCAGTCATCGAGACGCTGGCGGATGCTGGGCGCAACACCAAGGATGCGCAACTGCTGACCGAGGCCGTGCGCCAGCGCCTGGGTGCAGCCATCTGCCAGCAACTGATGGGGGAGGCTCAGTCCCTGCAGGTGCTGACGCTGGACCCGGAGGTCGAGCGGCGGCTGCGCCAGAGCACCCAGGCCGACTCCGCCACCGATCCCCGCTTCATCGAGCAGTTGCTGACCCGCGCCGTGGCGCTGGCGGAGCAGATGGTCCGCAGCAACCTGCTGCCCGTGCTGCTGTGCGCGCCGGATCTGCGACGGCATTTGCGCAGTCTCACCGAACGCGCACTGCCGCACATGCGCGTCATCGCCGTCACCGAGGTACCGAACCTGATCCCCCTCAAGGCATTTGGCAGCCTCAACTTGCCCACCCAGGAAGGCACTGCATGAACACGCTGGAGATTGCCGCAATCGGCCTGCGTCAGGACTTGGATCGGCTCAAGCTGATCAGCCAGAACGTCGCGAACATCAGCACGCCGGGCTACAAGCGCCAGCTCGCGGTGCAGCGCCCTTTCGCCGACTCACTGGCGCTCGCGGCGGACCTCGCCGTCAGCACCGACGCCCGCGCGGGAAAACTGAATTCGACAGGGCAGCCGCTCGACGTAGCGCTGCCTGAAGGCCGCTACCTGCTGCTTGAACTGGCAGACGGCAGCCAGGCCTTGACGCGCCAAGGCGCCCTGCAGTTCGACCCGTCCGGCGAACTCCGCACCGTCAGCGGCCACCAAGTGATGGGCACACGCGGCGCCGTCAGCGTGCGCGCGGACCAGCGCACTGGCCTTGAGATCGACGCACAAGGTCAACTCAAGGTGCAAGGCCAGGTGCTGGAGGTGCTGCGCCTCGTCAGTGTGAAGACCGGCCAGCCGCTTCGGCCGCTGGGTGAGGGCCTCTATGCCGCGGACAGCGGCCAGTGGGATGCCGAATCGCCCACGACCGGTGTGAAGGCCGGCCACCTGGAGCAATCGAACGTCGTGCCCAGCCAGGAGATGGTCAACCTGATGACGACCACGCGGCACGCGGAAACCATGGTTCGTCTGTTCCAGGCGGCCGACGACATGCAGGCCACGGCCATCCGTCGCCTGGGCGAAGGCACTTGATATGAACGACGCGCTCTACATCGCGGCCACGGGCATGAAAGCCCAGACCGCCCAACTCGACAGCATTGCCAACAACGTGGCCAATGCCAGCACGCCGGGCTTCAAGCGCAGCAGCCTGCGCTTTGGCGACCTGATGGCGTCCAGTTCGATGGCAGGCGCACAGGGCGATGCACTGTCCAGCCCGGCCGGCGTGAAGATCGACGCCATCCAGCGTTCGTTCACCGCCGGCGAGCTGCGCAAGACGGACGATGCGATGGCGCTAGCGATCCAGGGCGATGGCTTCCTGGAGGTGCAGCTGCCGGATGGCAGCCCCGCCTTCGTGCGCAGCGCTCGTCTCGAAATCAGTGCCGACCGCATGCTGACGACGACCGATGGTCTGCAGTTGCGCCAGCACATCCATGTGCCGACCGACGTGCGACGCATCGCCATCGGTGAAGACGGTCAGGTGCAGGGTGTTGACGACGCCGGTCGCACGACCGCCCTTGGCCGCATCGATATTGCCTTGTTCGCCAGCCCGAGCGGGCTCAGCCCCATGGGCGACGGCGTGTGGCAGGCCAGCGCCAAATCCGGCGAAGCCATGCTGTCACCCGCGGGCGAAGCGGGGGCCGGCCGGCTCAAGCAGGGTTACCAGGAAGCCTCCAACGTGCAGTTGGTCGAGGAAATGGTTCAGCTCATGGTGGCGCAGCGCGCCTACGAGATGAGCGTCAAGGTGATGCAGGCTGCCGACGAAGTGGCCGGCATGACCAACAACCTGCGCAAATGAAATCCATTGTTCTGACCCTCACTGCGCTCGCGATGCTGAACGTCGCGTCGGCCAATGCCGACCGCCTGTGCCAGACGGCCCGTGCCGCTGCGGAGCAGTTTGCAGCGACCAAGGGCTGGCAAGCCGACGTACGCTGCCGCAGCTCGAGCGGCGTCACCGTTGCCACGGATGCAACGCTGCAGGCCCTCGCCCCACCCCAGGACGCCCCGCTGCGCAGCGGGCCGACGACCTGGGCCGTGCGTGTGCAAGCCCCCAACGCGGCGGCCTACGTGCAACGCGTACCCTTGACCGTCGCGTGGAGCACTCCCGCCTGGGTCAGCCGTCACGATCTGTCGCCAGGCGGATTGCTGCAAGACGGCGACGTCGAAGTGCAGAGCCGGCGTTGGCCGGATGGGATGCCGGTGACTCCCGCACAGGAAGACGCTCGCCCGGTCGGTCGGTTGCGTCAGGCCGTTCGTGCCGGCGAGTTCGTGACCGCGGCGCAGCTGCTGCCATCGGACGCATTGGTTCGCGGCGACCACGTCACGGCGGTGCTGACTGAAGGGGCCATGGAGGTCCGAATGCCGGCGCAGCTGCTTGCGTCAGCGCGCGTGGGCGAGCGTGCTCGCGTTCAGGTCCAGGGACGCCCGATCGCGCTGGAGGGCCGGCTAGCCGATGCTCAAACAGTGAAGGTGGACAGCGAATGAGCCGCCTCGCACTTTTTTTGGGATGCCTGTTGTCGAGCGGCGCCTGGGCGCAACAGGATGCGGAGCTGATGGCGCCGCCTGTCGTGAACCAGCAGCCGGAGCAAGTCAAGGAGGTTCCACGCCTTGTTGCACCCACCTCGCCGCCGCCGCGGGCTCGCGCGAAGGGCAGTCTGTACTCGGATGCTCAGTTCCAGTCGCTGACCAGTGACCGGCGCCGCTTCGAGATCGGCGAGGTGCTGACCATCATGGTCTACGAGAACGCGTCGGCCACGTCGTCCGCCGATACCGGCACCAACCGCGACTCAAGCGTCGGCATGGGCATCAGCCTGCCCAACTGGAACAAGAGTGCCGCGGCCACGGCCAACAACGACTTCAATGGCACCGGGCGCACGCAACGCGCCGGTCGCGTGCTTGCGCAGATCACCGTGTTGGTTCGCGAAGTGATGCCCAACGGCGACCTGCTGGTCGGTGGCGAGCAACTGCTTGAGATCAATGGCGAGAAGCAGACCATCCGCGCCGAGGGGCGGGTGCGGCCTCGTGACATCAGCGAGAACAACGTCGTCCTGTCCAGTCGGCTGGCTGAAGCCAAGTTGGCCTTCGTGGGCGATGGAGTGCTCGGCGACATGCAGCGCCCGCGCTGGTGGCAGAAGCTGCTGAGCCTCTTTGGAATCTGACATGCGCACAGCCCTCGTCCTGTTTCTGGCGCTGAGCGCCGCCGCTGCTACCCACGCTCAGACCGTGCGCCTGAAGGATCTGGCCCGCGTCAGCGCGCAGCGGGAGAACGCGCTCGTGGGCTATGGCGTCGTCACGGGCCTGTCTGGCTCGGGCGACACCGCCCGCAGCAAGGCCACGCGCGTCACACTGTCCAACCTGCTAAACCGCTTCGACCTGAACATCGCGTCCGACGACGTTGCCAGCCGCAACGTGGCCGTCGTCATGGTGACTGCCAGCCTGCCCGCCTACGCCCGCCCCGGAGACCATGTGGATGTGAGCGTCAGCTCCGTGGGCGATGCGCGCAGCCTCGAAGGCGGCACGCTGCTGATGGCGCCGCTCAAAGGCGCGGACGGGCGCGTCTACGTGCTGGCACAGGGTGCGTTGACCGTCGGCGGCTACCGCCACGACGCGCAGGGCAACCAGGTGCAGAAAAACCACCCGACCGCTGGTCTGGTCAGCGGCGGCGGCACCGTCGAAGTGGCGCTCACCGAAGAGCCGGATGCCCAGCCGCTGTTGTCGCTAGTCTTGAACTCCGCCGACTTCGGCACCGCTGGCCGTATGGCGGACCGCATCAACGAGAGCTTCGGCACCGAGCTCGCCGAGGTGCGAGACGCCGGCGCCATCGACGTGCAGGTGCCACAGAGTTACCGCACGCGTGTGCCGACATTCGTGCGCCAGGTCGAGGCGCTGTCCGTCGAGCCTGATCACCACGCACGCGTCGTCATCAATGAACGCACCGGCACGCTGGTGGCGGGTGGCGACGTGCGCATCTCACCGGTGGCCGTGGTCGTCGGTGAAACCAAGGTGACCGTGACCGCTGAGACTGCCGTGTCTCAACCCATGCTGCTGCGCGCGCCCGGGCCAGGTGTGCGCACCGAGGTGTACACGAACAGCCAACTGCGTGTGCAGGAACCGGTGGCACCCAAGTTCGTGCCGGCGGGGCCGACGCGAGTCACCGACCTGGTCCAGTTGCTCGCCAAGGGCAAGACGCCCCCGCGCGACATGATTTCCATTCTTCAAGCGATCAAGGCCGCCGGCGCGTTGCACGCCGAATTGATCGTCCAGTAAACGAGGGAGAGCTTGTGAACTTCATTGACCCCGCGACGCTGCAACTTGTCAGCCGTGCACTTGACGCCGGCGCACTGCGCCAGCAGGCGATTGCGCAGAACATCGCCAACGCGAACGTGGCTGGCGCTCGCGCGATGCGCGTGCAGTTCGAGGAGCTGCTCGGCACCGTGCAGACTGAAGTGGCCGCCGGCCGCAGCTTCAAGGCTGAAGACGTGCCTGCGCCGCTCCTGACGACGGAGAGCGTGGACCACCCCATCGCGCTCGACGAGGAGATGGCCGCAATGTCGAGCAACAGCCTGCAATACCAGGCCCTGCTCAGGGCCGTGGGCAAGCAGCTGGGCATCCTCAGCGTGGCCGTGCAGGAGGGTCGTCGCTGATGGACTACCGCGCCGTTTTCCAGATTGCCGCCGCTGGCATGGACCTTGAGAAGCGCCGCGTCGATGTCGCCGCGCTGAACCTGGCCAACATGAACAGCAGCGTCCCCGCCGGGCAGGCACCCTACGCCGCGCAACGCGTGCTTGCCGCGCCACTGCAGGTGAATTTCAACCGTGCCATGGGCTTGGCCGAACCGGCCTTGTTGCCCCGCGATGTCAGGGTGGTCGCCAATGAAGTAGCCCCGCGCTTGGTGCACGAGCCGGGTCATCCGCATGCCGATGCGCAGGGTTTCGTGGCCTACGCCGCCATCGACCAGGCCACGGAGATGGTCACCGTCAGCACGGCATTGCGCGCTTACGAGGCCAATGTAGCTGTCGCGAGCACCGCGCGCGCCATGGCCGCCAAGGCTCTTGAGATCGGAGGTCAGGGATGAGCATGGCAGCCATCGATGCAATCAGCGCGCTGCAGACAACCACCATGTCGGCCTCGACCCAGGCAACGGCGGGCACCGCCGCGCCAGGCTTTGCAAACTGGGTGGAGCAAGAGGTCTCGAACCTCAACACGCAGCTGGTCACCGCGGAGCAAGGCGTGCAGAAGCTCGCGACTGGGACTGCCGAGAATCTGCACGAGGTCATGTTGCAGCTAGAGCAGGCGCGGCTGGCGATGCAGGTCGCCAGCCAAGTGCGGTCGAGGGTGTTGGAGGCGTATCAGGACGTGATGCGCATGCAGGTCTAGAACAATGACGAACGATTCCCGAACCGCCGATCCGCGCGGATTTTTCGATGGCTGGTCGAACCGCCGGAAGCTCAGCTTCGGCTTGGGGCTGGTCGTCATCTTGGCCCTCGTGCTGGCCCTGGCCTGGTGGGCGCAACGCGCGCCCAAGGCCGTGCTGTTCTCCGACCTAGCCGAGCGTGATGCGGCCGTCATCACGGCGGAGCTGGACAAGCTCAAGCACCCGTACACCCTCAGCGACGATGGCCACGCCATCCTCGTGTCCGCTGACAGCGTGCACCGTACACGCCTGGCCTTGATGGGCAAGCAGCTGCCGCTGCATGGTGCGGTCGGCTTTGAGCTATTCAACAACGCGGATTTCGGTGTCAGCGACTTCGTGCAGAAGGTGAACTACCAGCGCGCGCTACAAGGCGAGCTGACGCGCACGATCCTCGCGATCGACGAAGTGCAGGACGCCCGTGTGCACCTGGCATTGCCGGATCAGACGCTGTTCCGCAAGGATGGCCCCAAGGCCAAGGCCTCGGTCACCATATCGCTCAAGGGTGGCCAGTCGCTGAAGGCCGATCAGGTTGTCGGCATCCAGCGCTTGATCGCGGCCTCGGTGTCTGAGGTCAAGACGGAAGACGTCACGGTGCTGGATCAGCACGGTGTGGTGCTGTCTCGCGCGGGCAGTGAGGAGTCCGCACTGGCGTTGGGGCAGTTGGACGCCAAGCAGAGCCTGGAGTCGCATCTGACACACAAGGCAGCTCGCCTGCTTGACCAGATGTTCTCGTCCGGCGAAGCCATGGTGGCGGTTGACGTGGTGCTGAACCATGAGCAGTCCAAGGTCACGACCGAAGAGGTCCTCGGCACCGCCCAGGCCGATCGCGGCGGCCATCCGGCCGGCGTGATCACGCGGGAGCGCACGGTCACCAAGGAGCCCGCGGCCAACGCGGGCAATGGCAGCGATGCCAATAGCGCGCAGGTGATAACGCAAGAGACCGACTACGCCGCCGGCCGCCGCGTCGCGCAGACCGTATCGCAGGGCGGCCAGATTGCGCATCTCAACGTGGCGGTTGTCGTCAAGCGCAACCTGAGTGACAACGAGTTGGCGCGGGTGCGCCAACTCGTGGCGACGGCCGTCGGCCTGCAGTCCAGCCGCGGGGATGTCGTGACCGTGCATTCGCTGGCGGAGCTGAACGCCGCGGCGGCTCCTGCGGCGGCGACTGCCAGCCGGGGTGTCGACGCCGCCTCCGATGAGTCACCAAGCGCCGCGCACGTCGAGCCGCGTGCACCGAGCCAGCCCGTCTCCGGCACCGTCGCTCTCGTGCTCGCCGCATTGCTGGCGTTAGCCGTTGTACTCGTGGGTGTGCTGGCCCTGGTACGGCGCCGCCCCCGCAAGTCGAATGTCCAAACTGCACTGACCGAGCATGAGCGTCGCGCGCTGCTGGCGTCGCTGAAGTCCTGGTTGGAGCCGCAGCCATGAGCGAAATCGACGAGGTGTCGGCAGGACGACGTCGCGCCGCCTTGACCTTGCACGCCTTGGCCACGCCAGACCGCGAATGGCTGCTGGAGCAGCTGCCCGCCGCGGAGCGCGGGGCCTTGCGCGGCCTGCTGGTGGAACTGCAGGATCTCGGCATTCCTGCAGATGCCGACGTGATCCGCTCGGCATTGGCCGAGGTGACGCCGGCCGCTGGCTCGGCACTGCTCCACCCACGAGGCCATGCACAGGTGCTTGCGCGCGAAGCCGACGCCTTCCGAGGCGTGCTGTTGTCGCTGGTCGCACCCGCGCAACGGGAAGCCATGCTGGCCCATTGGCCGCTGACTCTTGAGGCGCCCCCGGGACCCGCCGCACAACCGTCATGGGCGCCCCGCCTGAAGGACGCTGTCCTTGACAGCTGGCAAGGCCTCGCGGCGACCGAGGAGGCGCTGCCATGAGCACCGGTGTGGTGTTGCGAAGCGATCCGCCGGCCGCGAGCGATACGCAGCGCGTCGTGCTTCGCGCCCAACAGGCCAGCGCGCCGGCGGAGCCCGCACCGGTCGGCTTGTGGATCACCGAACAGGAACTCGCCGCGCTGAAGCGTCAGTGGACGGATCAGGCTCGCGAGCAAGGCCGGGCAGAGGGCCTTCGAGACGCGCAGGAGGCCGCGCAACAAAAAGCCGATGCCGATGCGAAAGTCCGGCTCGAACGCGAATTGAAGGCGCGCGACGAGAAGTACGCAAAAGACCAGGCCGACAAATGGCAGAGTCTGGCCACGGCGCTGGCCGAGCAGATGCAGTCGCTGCGTACGCAAATGGAAGGCGAGGTCTCCGAGTGGACCTTCATTGCCGTGACAAGGCTGCTGGGGCAGCGAGCTCAAGAAGACATCGTGTCCGCCGTGAAGCATGTGTTGGCGGACGCGCGGCTGGACGGCCCCGTCACCATCCTGCTGCATGCGCAAGACCTCGCCATCATCGAAACCGCCCGTGCCGCGGATACCACCGGCTGGCCGGCGGGGCTGACGTTCACCGCAAGCGACCGGCTCACGCTGGGTGGTTGCCTGGTTCAGACCGCTGCCCAGACGCTCGATGCGCGCCTTGAGGTCCAGTTGGTGCTGCTGCGCGAAGCGTTGGACCTGGCTCGCCATGAACAGCCGGAAACAGAAGCCTGAACTATGAGCCGCTGGCCCGAAGCCCTGAGCCAACTGCGCCCTTTCCGGCGCGTCGGCCGGATCACGCGGATCACCGATCTGGGCGTGGAGTCCATCGGGCCGGCGGTGGCATTGGGCGAAGTGTGCGAACTGCGTGCACCGTCAGGCGAGCACATCGAAGCCGAAGTGGTGGCCATCCATGACGAGCGGCTGACCCTGATGCCTTACGGGCCCTGCAAGGGTTTGATCGTTGGTGCCGAGGTGATTGCGCTGGACGCCCAGCCGAGTGTGCGCGTTTCGGCCGCGCTGCTGGGACGCGTCGTGGACGCGTTCGCTCGACCGCTGGACAGTGACGATCTCGACCATGCCGGGCGTGACATGCCGCTGCACCCGGCACCCATCAATCCGCTGTCGCGGGCGCCGATCAGCGAACCGATGGAGACCGGCATCCGCGCCATCGACGCACTGCTGCCGCTGGGGCGCGGGCAACGCATGGGCATCTTTGCCGGCAGCGGCGTCGGCAAGAGTTCGTTGCTGGGCATGCTGGCGCGCCACCTGACGGCAGACGTCGCCGTCATTGCGCTCATCGGCGAACGCGGTCGTGAGGTACAGGACTTCATCCAGAAGCGGCTCACGGCTGAAGCGCGGCAGCGCACGGTCGTCGTCGTGGCGACAGCCGAGCAACCTGCGGTCGTGCGCGCTCGCGCGGCCCACACGGCCACCAGCATTGCCGAATACTTCCGCGAGCAGGGGCAGCATGTGTTGCTGCTGATGGACTCGATCACGCGCTTTGCAATGGCACGCCGCGAGATCGACCTCGCGGCCGGCCAGCCGCCAACGGCCCGCGGCTACACGCCGTCCGTGTTGACCGCGATCCCCGCTTTGTGCGAGCGCTGCGGGCGCATGGCCAAGGGCGGCTCTATCACAGCGCTGTACACGGTGCTGGTCGAAGGCGACGATTTCAACGAACCGGTGTCTGACGCACTGCGCGCCACGCTGGACGGTCACTTGATGCTCAGCCGCGACCTGGCCAACGAGGGCCATTTCCCGGCCATCGACGTGCTGCACAGCGTGAGCCGCCTGGATGCCGACCTGCTGTCGCCAGCTGCGCGGGACAGCGCACAACGCCTGCGCAGCCTGTTGGCGGTGCACCGCCGCCAGCACGAGATGGTGGACATGGGCCTTTACAAGTCCGGCAGCAACCCGCAGCTGGACCTCGCGCTGACCAACTGGGAGCGAATCACTGCTTTCCTGAAGCAAGACCACGTCGAGCATTCGTCGACTTCGCAAACGCAGGCCGCGCTTGCGCAGGCATTGAGCAGCGGAGGCCAGGCATGAAGCCGAGAAAAGGCAACTGGCTCGACACCGCACTGCGCGCGCAACAGGCCAAGACGCTGGATCACCACTACCGCGTGCATGAAACGCAGGCGGCGCATGAGCACGCTGCGCAGCAGGAATCCGGTGCCAGGCAGAACCTGCATTCGCTCGCTTCGTCCTGGCGAAAGGGGCGCGACGCCGCGCAGCTGACAAAGGACCTGGACGGCTTGTACCAGCGGTTCCACGCACAACTGCACGGCGAGGTCATCGGCGCAAGTCAGGCGCGCGTCGCGCACCAGGAGGCGCTCGACGCGGCTCTTCAGCACCTGCGCCAGAGCCACGCGATCCAGCAGGCCCTCGACAAGACGGTTGCGCGCCGAGACCGGCGCGTCGTCAAGGACGCACAGATCAAGGAACGGAGCATGGCCACTGAAACCTGGATGCTTGCCCAGGCAGGTAAGAAAGGCAGCGAATGAATCGCGTTGATCACCGCCCCATGACATCGGGATTGAACAGCCTTGACGGCGCGCAGCTGCAGCGTCGCGCGCTGCAGGAACTGGAACGGCAGTGGCTGGACAGTTGGGGAGCAGCCAGTGCGGCCCAACCCGATGCGGGTTCGGCTTCGTTAGATCAAGAGGCCTCTGGCACCGCAACGACACCGTTCACGGCCGGCGACGCCGCCGCCGAAAGCACCCATTCAGCCGCCCAGTCCGGCGTGGTGACCTCGAGCGCCCGTAACACCGGTTCCTCAAAGGACGCCCGAGCTGGCACCAGGTCGGCCGATCGACACACCGCCTCCCGCGAAGAAGCCAGGCCGGCAAGCGCCTCGGGCGATGACCGAGCTGGGATCGCCGCGGCTGCATTCAACGCCAGCGAAGTGAATTCAGCGACCAGCTTCGATACACAGCATGCACAGTCGATGAATTCGGTCGGCGCCACGCCCGACACGGCAGCCCTCGCTGCGACGCAGCGGGCATTGGCCCCATCCATGGTGGCGCTCCCGCCTGCGATAGCTGCACTTCCGCCGGGACTGGCGCTCGCGGCCGGGGCAGCCCTGCTCACAGGTCGAGCCGAATCAGATACAGACAGCGCACCGGCCGCACGCCCCCGATTGCCGCAAGCGTCGGAAGGCCATGTCGGCCCGCAAAGGCTCACGCTGCGGGAACTCGCACCGGACCTTGTACAGGCCACGCTGCGCGACACGCAACTGGACCTTGCCGCCTCCCAACTCGCAGCCCAAGGCCTCGCCCGAGCGCTGATGGAGGCTGGCTATGCCCAGGTCAAGGTGGTCGTCAACGGTCAGCACAGCCGCGGCGAAGACGCCGAGCCTGGCGACGCAAGACCGTCTGCCGCCACGGCGGCCGCCCCGAACGCCCCTTTCTCCGAAACCGCATCGAAGGACCACGCCCATGGCAACTAGTGCTTCCGCAGCCTCCGCGGCCGCTCAGATCGGCATTCAGGACTTCCTGAAGATCCTAGTCGCCCAGCTGGGCAACCAGGATCCGCTCAAGCCGATGGACAACCAGGAGTTCGTGACCCAGCTCGCGCAGTTCACATCGCTGCAGCAGACGCAGGAGATGAACGACAAGCTGGGGCAGTTGCTGACCGCGCAGGCGTCCATGCAGTCTGTCGGCCTGTTGGGCAAGTCGGTCGACATCAGTACGGATGCAGGCACATCGTCCGGCTCCGTGTCTGCACTGAACTTCTCGTCCGGCGAGCCGCGCCTGACGATCAAGCTGTCGGACGGCAGTCTGCTGACCGACGTCAGCCTCTCCAACCTGATCGCCGTGCGCTGACGCGCGAAGGAGATTCCATGATCGACTCGATCTTCATCGGCACCAGCGGTCTGCAGGCCTTCTCTGAAGGGCTGAAGGTCATCGGCAACAACGTTGCCAACCTGAACACGCCGGGCTTCAAGGCCAGCACCTCGGTCTTTGCCAACCTGTATTTCGCTGACCCGCAGGGTGGCAGCGGTCAGCCCGCTGGCGAGCAGACCCAGTTCGGCAGCGGCGTGACGCTCAGTCAGACCGCTGTGAACTTCAAGGCCGGCGACCTGCGCCAGACCGGCAACCCGCTGGACCTGAACGTCAACGGTGAAGGTTTCTTCGTGACCCGTGAGGCCGGCCAGGAACAGGCTGTCTACACGCGCGCCGGGCAGTTCGAGTTCGACAAAGATGGCCACCTCGTCGTCCGCGGCACCGAGCGGCAGGTGATCGGCCTGTCGGCAACCGGCGAGCAGATTCCCATCACGCTCGATGGCTTGCGCATCAACGCGCCGAAGCCCACCGCCACCGTAGCTCTGGCCGGCAACCTGTCCAGCAGCGCAACGGATTTCAGCATCTCCAGCGTCAAAGTCATTGACGCTGCCGGCGGCGAGCATTCGCTCACCCTCAAGTTCACGCCCAAGACTGGCGCAGCCGGCACCTGGACCGTGGCGCTGATGGACGGCACGACGGCGGTCGGCACCGGTGAGATCCAGTTCCTCGGCGGCCAGCCGACGCCCGGCTCCGATAGCATCAACATCACCTACGCTCCCGCGGGTGTCACGGCCAGCACGATCAAACTCGATTTCTCGAAGAACGTGTCGAACTTCGATACCGGCACAAGTTCCTCGCTGGCCGTGAGCAGCACCGACGGCTACGCTGTCGGCTCGCTCAGCAAGATCACCTTCGATGCCGACGGCACGTTGGCCCTCACTTATTCCAACGGCCAGACGGCCAAGGGCGCCAAGGTGGCGCTTGCGCTGTTTGACAGCACGGCCCACCTGGAGCCTCAAGGCAACAGCGGCTTCACGTACGCAGCCCACCAAGGTGTACGCATCGGCGCCCCCAACCTGGCCGGCCTCGGCAGCATCGGCTCCAACCAGGTCGAAGGCTCCAACGTGGATCTCGCGAGCGAGTTCTCCGACCTCATCGTCGCGCAGCGCGGCTACCAGGCGTCATCCCGCATCGTGTCCACGGCCAGCGAGCTGCTGCAGGATCTGTTTGACATGAAGGGTCACCGTTGAGCGCCTGTCTGCCGGTCAAATGGCTGCCGGACACGCTACCCGGCCATATCGAGGTCGCGTTGCGCGACGTGCTCGAGCAATGGGCGCGTGAGTGGGGCGCACCGGCCGCGTCGTCCGTGGCAGCGCGCCGGCTGGAGGCGCAGGAGTCGCCATCTGCAACCCTTGTGGCCCCCTGGGGCGATCTGCCCAAGACATGGCAAGGCTCGCTCGCCCGCGCGTTACTGGGACCGGCTGCGCCGGCCTCGCCGGTTGCGCAGGGCGCCACCCAGCAAGCGACGACGGACCTACAAGCCACGTTGCACCGACGCTTTCAGAGCCAGACGCCACAACCCTTTGTGCCAGCGCGGATTGGTCATGGTGGCGTCGAAGCGCGCTTCGAGTTGCTCGGCATGCCGTTCGGCTTCGTCCTCGACCTCGCGGAACTCCAGTCGGGTGGCTGGCTTCTCGCCGCGCCAACACGACGGCTTCAGGCCGTGCCCTTCGAACAGGCACTGCATGATGTGTCCGTGCCGTTGACCGCGCAACTCGGCCGCGCCAGGGTCAGCGTGACCGACATCTTGCAACTGCAACCCGGCAACATCCTGCTCCTCACCGAAACGCTGGACGCGCCCCTGCAGGTCAGGTCACCCGGTTCGCCCTTGCAGCTCACCGCTCATCTGGGCGCATCTGACGCCCCGTCCCCATCCACCCGGCGCGCCATGCGCTGGCTCGCTTCCTGATCGCGCACTGCCATGTCCGTCCCCTCCATTGAATTGCCCATCGTGGCCGAAGAACCCGGCGGCAAGTCCGCCGTGCCCGTTGGGCGCTTGGCCGCGTTGTCCGGCGTCAAGGCCGACCTGACCGTCGTGGCGGGTCACGCAACCGCCAAGATCGGCGAACTGCTGGCGCTGAAGGAAGGCGCCGTCATGACGCTGGACACGGCACTGAACGCGCCCTTTGACATCATGCTCGGCGACCAGGTCGTGGCGCGTGGCGAATTGGTGGCCGTGGGCGAGCAGTTCGGCGTGCGTATCACCGAAGTGGCGCCTCACGACGCCTCGAAATGAACCCGCAGGCCACGGCCGCCAGCGCCGCTATTCCGTTCAAGCCGGCGGAAGACCCCGCACTGCCCAGTGGGCCGCAGTGGGGCCTTGCCCTCGTGCTGTGCGTCGCGGCCCTCGGTGCCGCGCTGCTGGTGCTGCGTCGCCGTGGCAACGCCGCCATCGGCTGGAAGCGCCAGGGCGGCCTGCTGGACGTGGTCGAGAGCCGCGCATTGAACGCCCAGGTCCAGCTGAACGTCGTCCGCTACCGGGGCCGTCAGTTGCTGCTCAGCGTCGGGCCCACCGGGACACAGTGCCTGCGCGACGACCCCGCCGATGACGGGGCAGCCCCATGACGCGCGCCAACATTTGGGTCGGCCTTGCACTCGTGCTGGCCAGCGGCCTGGCCTGCGCGGCCGCTGCACCGGTATCGCCGTTGACATTCGCTGAGCAGAGCGCCCAATCGCCGGAGATGGCCTCCGCGCTGCGCATCTTCCTCGGGTTGACGGCACTCAGCTTCATCCCGGCGGCACTCATCTGCATGACTTGCTTCGTACGCATCGTCGTCGTGCTGTCCATGCTGCGCCATGCCATCGGCTTGATGGAGTCGCCGCCCAACGTCGTCATCATCACGTTGGCCCTCTTCCTGACGTTGTTCTCCATGCAGCCCGTACTGCAGCGCCTCAACGACGATGCCGTCCAGCCCTACCTGAACGGTCAACTCAAGATGGCGACGGCGGCGGACCGCGGCATCGAGCCGCTCAAGGACTTCATGGTGCGCCAGACCCGCGAGCAGGACCTGGGGCTGATGATCGAACTGGCCAACGCCGAGCGCCCGCAAAGCCTGGCCGATGTCAGCATGCTGCACCTCATCCCGGCCTTCATGCTGTCTGAGCTGCGCACGGCCTTCCAGATCGGTTTCATCATCTTCCTGCCCTTCCTGCTCATCGATCTCATCGTGGCCAGCGTGCTGATGGCCCTGGGCATGATGATGGTGCCGCCGTCCACCGTGTCGGTGCCACTCAAGCTGCTGCTCTTCGTGCTGATCGATGGCTGGAACATCGTCACCCGCTCTCTCCTCGGCACCATCCACTGAGCGCGCCGCGGCCTGGGCCAACCGCCAGTCGCCCGCCGAGCGCGCCAGCCTGGTAGACGCCTACACGCCGCTCGTGCGGCGCCTGGCCGCACGGGTGTACTCCCGCCGCATCGGCGGCGAGCTTGAATTCGCCGACCTCGTGCAGCTCGGCATGGTGGGCCTGCTCGAAGCCATCGACCGCTACACCCCCGCGCGCGGCGTGCGCTTCGAGACTTTCGCCACCTACCGCGTCGAGGGCGCCATCCTCAACGGCCTGCCGAGTTACAGCGAACTGCAGCGCCAGCTCGCGCTGCGCCGTGAACTGGCAAGGGAGCGCGCGCAGTCGCTGCGCCAGGAATCGGGCGGGAAGGAGCGTTCTGCGCTGGAGCGCCTGGCCGACCTGGCCGTCGGCTTGGCCCTGGGCTTTGCGCTCGAAGACTCCGGCATGGGCTCCTTTGACGAGCCCACCGAACCCGACAACGCCTACGCGCGCACCGAGCTGGCCCAGTTGCGCCGCCAACTGACCGAGCTGAGCGAGCAGCTGCCCGAGGCCGAGCGCCGGGTCATCTTTCGGCACTACTTCCAGCAGCAGCCCTTCGACGAGATCGCTGGTGGCATGGGGCTGACCAAGGGGCGGATCTCGCAGCTCCACCATGCCGCGCTGCGGGGCTTGCGCCAGCGGCTGCGGCAGCTTCACGGCGGCGCGGTCGGCTGACGGGCCGGCGCTGAAGCGGTTCAGTCGGCCAGGGCTTGGAGTTCCTGCAGGGCTTCATCCAGCAAGGCCGCGCTGCCGGTGTCCTGCTCGATGGCCCGGCAGGTGCGCTCCACGAGGTCACTCAGCGCAGGATCGAGTTGCAGCGTGCCGCCCAGTTCGTCCAGCAGCGCTGCTTCGACGAAGAGGCGCAGTGCCTTTGCGGGAGCCAGGCTGCCTCCCTGGGCGCGGGCGGCCTTGAGCTTGGTGCGCAGGCTCTGCAGGGCTGAGGCCGCAACGGGCTCACTCGACCCGCCTTGGACGGCAGGGCTCTGCGCGGCGGTCGCCGTCTTGGCTCCGGATCGCGTCTCGCGGGCTTGCGCCAGCTCGACCTTGAGCAGGCGCAGCGCGTAGGCGAGGGGTGAGATCGGAGAGGTCATGAATGAAGGGGCGTAAGCGGGCAGCCAAGTCAGGTTGACGCCTGTCAAGGCAACGCGCCACGCACCAGTGCATGCGAGGAAACGCCGGCGCTACGGGTCTCCAGTTCCTTT
>Ga0136846_1238791_pt1 | contig 24584 bp, 23 predicted proteins | sample HopSoiMetagenom2_FD_96841 | JGI IMG/M metagenome (GOLD analysis project Ga0136846, IMG submission 96841) | Grasslands soil microbial communities from Hopland, California, USA - 2 Assembly 2016 (version 4) | ecosystem: Environmental > Terrestrial > Soil > Grasslands | place: USA: Hopland... | reverse complement strand
GGTCGAGGCCCTCGGCGGCGGCTGTCAGACGCCCATCGGTGCGCTTGCCGTGCCGGTGGATGCGGCATCGATTCGGCTCGTCGCTGTGGTGGCAGCCCCGGACGGAAGCCAGATCGTTCGCGCGACGGTAGCCGGACCGCGCGGCGAGGCAGCCGCGCTGGGCGCGCGCGCCGGACGGGACCTGATTGCGCAGGGCGCCGATGTCATACTCGCGGAGGCCCAGACGCGTGCGTAGCATTGTGTATCTCATCGGCGCCGGCCCGGGGGACCCCGGCCTCATCACCGTGCGCGGCATGCAGTGCCTGGCGATGGCCGACGTCGTTTTGTACGACCACCTGGTCCACCCGCGACTGCTCCGCCACGCCCGGACCGACGCGGAGACGATCGACGTGGGCGTCGCCGCGCCGCAGCCGCTCGAACAGGAGGCGATCTGCTACCTGCTCGCCGAAAAGGCGCGCGAGGACAAGATCGTCGCGCGGCTCAAATGGGGCGACCCGTTCGTGTTCGACCATGGGGGCTCGGAAGCGCTGTTTCTCCACGAGCAGGGCGTGCGGTTCGAGGTCGTCCCCGGCGTGCCGGCGGGCATTGGATTCCCCAGCTATGCGGGCGTTCCCATCACCTACCCGGGCGGCGGCGACACTATTACGTTCATCAGGGGCCACGAAGACGAGGGCAGGACGCCGGCGGCACTCGACTGGGCGCACCTCGCCAGGCTCGATGGCACGCTCGTCTGCTACGCCGGCCCTCAGCAGGTGCCGCAGATCCTCCACGAGCTGATCGCACACGGGCGGCCCCCAGACGAACCGGTCGCGATTGTCTACGACGGCACGCTGCCCACCCAACAGACGATCGTCGGGTCGCTCGACGACATCGCGGCAAGGGCCGGACGTTCGGCCGATCGGCGGCCGGCGGTGTTGATCGTCGGCCGGGTGGTTGCGCTCCGCGAACACCTGCGCTGGTTCGACGAACGCCCGCTCTTCGGCAAGCGAGTGCTCGTCACCCGGCCGCGGGGACAGGCGGCCGATCTGGTCGAGCGGCTCGAATCGGCGGGCGCCGATGCCGTCGAGGCGCCGATGATCCGGATGGAGCCGCCGGACGACTACGGCCCGCTCGACGAGGCCTGCGCGCGCGCAGGGATATTCGACTGGATCATTTTTTCGAGCGCCGTCGCCGTGGACGCGTTCATCGACCGGCTGCTGAAGTCGCCGCTCGATTTGCGGGCGCTCGGCGGCGTGAAGCTGTGCGCGGTCGGACCAGCCACGGGCGATCGGCTGGCGCGTCATGGGCTGAAAGTGGATCTGACGCCGGCCGAGTACCGGGCCGAAGCCGTCATCCACGCGATCTCGCAGACGACGAGTGTGCGAGGGCTGAAGATCCTGCTGCCCCACGCCGACATCGGACGCGAAGTGATCGCCGACGAACTACGGAAACAGGGAGCGGAGGTGACCGAAGTCGTCGCATACCGCACGGTCGCCACCGATGCGGAGCACGAGGGCGAACCGGACGTGTATCGCATGTTGCTCGAGCGCAGCCTGGACGTCGTGACGTTCACGAGCCCGTCGGCGGTGCGAAGCTTCGTGGGGATGCTCGGCCGCGAGCCCGCCGCGGATTTGCTGCGCACCACGCTGGTCGCCGCAATCGGCCCGGTGACCGCGAAAGCCGCCACCCAATTCGGAATCCAGACGGCGATTGTTCCGGATGCGTACACGGTGCCGGCGCTCGTGGACGCCATCGTGCAATATTTCAAGCGCCAGCCCGTCGCCAGCGACTGACGAGGCCACGAGCCACGAGCCACGAGCCACGAGTATGACCATCGAGACACAGACGACGATGAAGTTGACAAGGCGGCTGCGGCGGCTGCGTCATGGCGAGACCATGCGAGCCATCGTGAGGGAGACGCGGCTCACACCCGAAGTCTTCATGCTGCCGTTGTTCGTCTGCGAAGGCGAAGGCGTCCGGCGCGAGGTGTCGTCGATGCCCGGGGTCTTCAACCTGTCGGTAGACGAGGCTGTAAAGGAGGCGCGGGCGGCTGCAGGCGACGGTGTCCGGAGCGTGCTGCTGTTCGGCCTGCCCGACCACAAGGATTCAGTCGGCTCGGCGTCTTACGATCCCGAGGCGCCCGTGCAGTCCGCCGTTCGCGCGATCAAGCGTGAGCTGCCCGAGGTGCTGGTTGCCACCGATGTGTGCCTGTGCGAATACACGGACCACGGTCATTGCGGCATCATAGTGGGCAACGAGGTGGCCAATGACCCGACGGTCGAGCAGCTCGTACGCGCCGCCGTGTCGCACGCGACCGCGGGCGCGGACATCATCGCACCGTCCGACATGATGGACGGCCGTGTCGGCGCCATCCGCCAGGCGCTCGACGAACGCGGATTCGAAAACACCGCCATCATGGCGTATGCGGCCAAATACTGGTCGGTGTTCTACGGGCCGTTCCGGGAAGCCGCCGATTCGGCGCCGAAGTTCGGCGACCGGCAGTCGTACCAGATGGATCCCGCGAACGCGGACGAAGCCATGCGCGAAGTCGAACAGGACATCGAGGAAGGCGCCGACATCGTCATGGTGAAGCCGGCGTTGCCCTACCTCGACGTGCTATCCCGCGTGAAGACGACGTTCAGATACCCGACGGCCGCGTACCAGGTGAGCGGCGAGTACGCGATGATCAAGGCCGCCGCCCGCAATGGCTGGATCGACGAGCGGCGCGCGATGCTCGAGACGTTGACGTCGATTCGCCGGGCGGGCGCCGACATCATCATCACGTACTTCGCGCGTGAGGCCGCCCGCGCGATCAGATAAAACCCTGTCCGTCACGACCCACGATCACGATCGCGGGCCACGAGCTACATGAAGTTCACAAAATCGACCCGTCTGTTCAAACGTGCGCAACAGCTGATTCCCGGCGGCGTCGACAGCCCTGTTCGAGCGTTCAAATCGGTCGGCGGCTCCCCCATCTTCATCGCCCGCGCCTCCGGCTCACGCCTGACCGACGTCGACGGCAACACGTTCATCGATTACGTGATGTCGTGGGGACCGCTCATTCACGGCCACGCGCCGAGGGGCCTGGCGGGGGCGATCGCACGTGCCGCGCGCGGCGGTACCAGTTTCGGCGCGCCCAGCCCGCTGGAGGTCGCGCTGGCGGAGCGCGTCTGCCGGATGATGCCGTCGCTCGAGCGCGTGCGTTTCGTCAATTCCGGCACCGAGGCGGCGATGAGCGCGGTACGAGTGGCAAGGGCGGCGACGGGGCGCGACCTGATCATCAAGTTTCAAGGCTGCTATCACGGGCACGCCGACGCGTTTCTGGTGCAGGCGGGCTCCGGAGCGCTGACGTACGGCACGCCGAACAGCCCGGGCGTCACCGCGGGCGCCTCAGCCGACACGCTCGTCGCTTCGTACAACGACCTCGATTCGGTTCATCGCCTGCTGGACGCGCATCGCGGCCGAATCGCGGCTGTGATTGTCGAACCGATTGCCGGCAACATGGGGGTGGTCCCGCCGGCCGATGGCTTCCTCCGCGGCCTCCGTGACGCCTGCACCACCTCCGGCGCCATTCTCGTGTTCGATGAAGTGATCTCGGGGTTTCGCGCGTCGCCTGGAGGAGCCCAGGCAATTGTTGGCGTGCGGCCCGATCTGACGTGCCTTGGAAAGATCATCGGTGGCGGGCTGCCCGTGGGCGCCTACGGCGGCCGCGCGGACCTGATGGCGCTGGTCTCGCCGTCAGGCCCCGTGTATCAGGCAGGCACGCTGTCGGGAAATCCTCTGGCCATGACGGCGGGCATCTGGTGCCTGGAGCGGTTGTCGACGCGCCTCTATCGACATCTTGCCGCGCTCGGAATGCGCCTCGCCGCGGGCCTGGCTGAGGCCGCGCGCGAAGCCGGAGTGGCGCTGCAGGTCAATGCCGTCGGCTCGGTGCTGACGCCATTTTTCACGGACCAGCCCGTGCGGGATTACGCGTCCGCGACCAGCGCGAACACGGATCTTTACGCGAAGTTCTTCAGGGAGATGCTTGCGCGGAAGATCTATCCGCCGCCTTCTCAGTTCGAGGCGTGGTTCCTGTCCGCGGCCCACACCATGAAGGACGTCGAAAGGACGATCGCGGCGGCCAAGGCCTCGATGCGCGCGCTGTAGTTCGAGCAGCGCTGCGCGCTACCGCCAGGGCATCAGGCGTTCGATCCAGCTGATGCGCGTGAGGTCGTTGTAGATGACCGTCACCATCAGGGTCATCAGCACCACGAAACCGGCGAGCAGCATCTTTTCCTTCACGCGGACGCTGAAGTCGCGGCGCGCCAATCCCTCGAGCCCCATGATGAAGATATGGCCGCCGTCGAGCAGCGGAATCGGCATCAGGTTGAGGAGACCGAGATTCAGGCTGATCGTCGCCATCAGGCTGATGAGCGCAATCCAGCCGAGCTGAGCCGTCTCCCCCGATACCTGGGCGATCGCGATCGGCCCCATCAGCTGTTTCGGCGAGAGTTGCCGTGTCAGCAGCCCCCAGATGGTCTGGCCGATCATCCCGGCCATCTGCACGTTGCGCCGCGCACTGAGCCCCAGAGCCTCTACGAAGGTCGGCTTGATGCTCCTTGTATCATCGACCGGCAGGACACCGAGCCAGCCGATCGTCCCGTGGGTGTCCGGCGTAATCGTCAGAGTCATTGGCTTGCCGTCGCGCAGGATCGACACGGCCATGGTCTTTCCGGGATGCTTCGCGATGGCTTCCCGGAACTGGTAGTGGAACGTCATCACCGCGCCGTCGACGGCCGTGATGACGTCGCCCTTCATCAGGCCGCCTCGCGCACCCGGCTCGCCGGCATTCACCGATGTCAGGTGCGGATGCACGTTGGGCAGGACGCCGATGTCGCCGATTTCGAACCGGCTCTGGCCGGGAGCGACAACCGGCGTCAACGTCCGCGTGATGTCCAGACCATTACGCAGCAGCCCGATCGTGATTTCGCGGTTCGGGCGCGCGCCGACGGTGATGTAGAACTGTTCCCAGTTGTCGATGCGGTGATCGGCGACGGACACGATGCGGTCGCCGGGCTCGATGTCCGCCTTCGCGGCCGGCGAGTCGGCGGCGACGGAGCCGACGACGACGGGCTGATCCTCGTAGCTGCCGACTTCCGCGCCCTGATACAGCACTACGGCGGTCAGGACGAACGCCAGGAGCAGATTCATCACGGGGCCCATGATGAGCACCTGGAACCGCTCCCACCGCGTCTTGGACAAGAACTCGTCGGGCTGCCCGGCGATTTCGTCCTCGGTGGTCTCGCCAGCCATCTTCACGTAACCGCCGAGCGGGAGCGCGCCGATGCCGTACTCGGTGTCGCCACGCCGGAAACTGGCGATGGTCGGATTGAATCCGAGCTGAAACTTGATGACGCGGATGCCCACGCGTTTGGCCGCGAGAAAATGGCCCAGCTCGTGAACGAACACGAGCACGCCGAGCACGAACAGAAATGCCAGAACGGTGGTCACGCGCGGAACCTCAGACCTTCAATTGTACCCCGCGTGCCGCTTCCTGAGAATAGTCGCGGGCCCATTGGTCGACAGCACGAACCGCGCCAAGCGATGCGACCTCGGCCGGGCGATGCGCGTTCATCGTCCGTTCGATGATCTCGGCAATCGACGAGAACCCGATGCGGCCCTCGAGAAAACGCGCCACGGCGACCTCGTTTGCGGCGTTCAGCACGACCGGAAGGCTCCGATCGGCCTCCAGCGCGCGGTACGCCAGGCGCAGGCACGGAAACGCAACCGTATCGGGGACATCGAACTCGAGACGGCCGGCGCGCACCAGATCCAGCGCGGGCAACGACATATTCCAGCGCGACGGATACGAAAATGCGTATTGGATCGGCAGGCGCATGTCCGTCACGCCAAGCTGTGCAATCGTGGAACCGTCCGTCAGCTCCACCATCGAGTGCACGACCGACTGCGGGTGTATGACGACGTCGATCTGATCGGCGCGGACGCCGAACAACCAGTGCGCCTCGATGACCTCGAGGCCTTTGTTCATCAGCGTCGCCGAATCGATCGTAATCTTGCGGCCCATGCGCCACGTCGGATGCTGCAGCGCCTGCTCCGCGGATACATCCAGAAGCTCCGAAGCCCGGCGGCCCCTGAACGGTCCACCCGACGCCGTCAGGATGAGTCGCCGGATCTCAGATGCCTCGCGCCCGTGCAGACACTGGTGAATGGCGTTGTGCTCGCTGTCCACGGGCAGAATCGCCACGCCGCGCCGCCGCGCCGCCGCGGTCACGAGACCGCCGGCCATCACCAGGATTTCCTTGTTCGCCAGGGCGATGGTCTTTCCGTGCTCGATCGCTGCGAGCACGGCCTCGAGGCCGTCGGTGCCGGATGAAGCGCAGAGCACGAGATCGACATCGGGCGCCGTCGCGACCGCGACGAGGCCGTCGGGCCCGGATCCCGCGAGCGCCGCATCGCCGGCGCCGATCGCCCGGAGCCGATCGAGCGCCGCCCCCGACGCCATAGCAACCGTCTTCGGTTTGTAGCGGACGATCTGCTCCGCCAGCAGTTCGGCATTCTCGCCCGCCGCCAGGCCCACGACCGACAGCCGATCGGCGTGTGCGTCCGCCACGGCCAGCGCACTTCGGCCGATCGATCCTGTCGATCCGAGGATGGCGATGCGCTTGACTCGAGCCTCGGGGCTCGGGGCTCGTGGTTCGGGGCTAGACATACTTGACCACGAGGTAATAGACGGGCGCGGCGAACAGCAGCGCATCGATGCGATCGAGCACACCGCCGTGGCCGGGAATCAACGCGGAACTGTCCTTCACGCCGGCGCTGCGCTTCAACATCGACTCGAACAGGTCGCCGACGATACCGAGCGCGACGACGGCGGCGCCAAGCGCCATCCTCACCGGCACGGGTACGTCGGGAAGCCACCAGTGCCCGAGCGCGGCCATCAGCAGCGTGCCGAAGACAAAACCTCCCACAGCTCCTTCAATCGTTTTTTTCGGGCTGACCGCCGGCGCCAGCGGACGCCGGCCGAACAGCCGGCCCGTGTAGTACTGCGAGGTGTCGCTGACCATCACGGTCAGCATCAGGAGAAACAGCCCCTGCGGGCCCTTCATCTGGCGGATGGCGATCAGCGCCCCGACGGGCAGGCCGAGATACAGCAGCGGAAAGGTGGCTGCCGACGCCCGCCCGATGGCGTCGCGATCGCCGCGCCATGAGACCAACGCGATCGCGGCGAGCACGATCATCCCCGACATCAGCGCGGCGTCGAGCGCCACGGCCATGCCGGCGACCGCATCGCCGACCCAGCGCCATGACGACACGCCAATCGACGCGGCCAGGGTCGCGATGCCACCCGCGACGGCGGGCACGGGCAACCCGACCGCCGCCGCCAGCCGGCGGTACTCGACGAAGGCCAGCAACAGCAAAACCTCGGCGACGACAAAGAACACGGCCGGAGTTGCCAGCCACACCACGGAAACGGCGACAACCACCAGCGCGGCGCCGCTCAGTACACGCGTCATTCCTGCGTTTGCCCCTGGCTGTTGAACATCGGCCCGTATCCGCTACCTGGCCGTGCGGGTCACTTCGCGCCGAGTGCAATCGGGGCGGCCGGCGATCCCTTGATCCCGCCGTAGCGTCGGTCGCGTTTCTGATACGCGAGGATGGCTTCGAGCAGGTGACGGCAGCGGAAATCCGGCCACAGCGTGTCGGTGACCCAGATCTCGGCGTACGCGATCTGCCAGAGCAGGAAGTTGCTGACCCGCATCTCGCCGCTCGTGCGGATCAGCAGATCCGGATCGGGTTGTCCCGCCGTGTAGAGGAACTCGCCGAACCGCCGCTCGTCGAGATCGCCCGGCGCGACGCCCGACGCCATCGCGCGGCGGGCGGCATCGACGATTTCAGCGCGGCCGCCGTAGTTCAGTGCGATGTTGAACCGCATGCCCGTGTTGGTCGAGGTCCGGCGGACGGCGGCCTGGAGCTCGTCCTGCACGTCCGGCGGCAACTCCTCGATGCGGCCGATGACGTGGAACCTGATGTTGTTGCGGAGCAGCGTCTCGAGTTCGAGCCGGAGGTACCGCTTGAGCAGCGTCATCAGCGTGTTGACTTCGGCACGCGGCCGCTTCCAGTTCTCGATCGAAAACGCGTAAAGCGTCAGGACATCGATCCCGAGGCGGGCGGAGGTTTCCACGACGTCGCGGACCGATTCGATGCCGGCACGGTGTCCTTCGACGCGCGGCAGATGACGCTGCGCGGCCCAGCGGCCGTTTCCGTCCATGATGACCGCGACATGCGCCGGCAGCTGTTCGAAGTTGACCAGACGCGCCAGCGACGCGTCGGACGACCCGGGCGGAATCCACGCCAGGAGCTGATCAAGCGACATGCAGGGTCCTTCGTCGCAAAGGCAAATTGTAGCCTATCAGTCCGCAGTCTGCAGTGAGCCGTCAGGTGTCCCGCCGTTCGCGTAATCCACGCGCACGAGAAACAAGCCGTGAGCCGGCGCCGTCGGGCCGGCGCGGGTGCGATCGCGGCCCTCGAGCACGCCGCTCAACCACTCGACGCCGTGCCGGCCGGCCCCGATTTCCACGAGGCTGCCGGCAATCGCGCGGACCATGTGCCGCAGGAAGCCGCTTCCGGAAATCTCATACGTGATCAGGCGCGCCGAGGGAGTGAGCGCCGCGCCAGGCTCATCGCTGCGCGCGAACAGCCGCGACGTGAAAATCTCGCGCTCTGTCGTGCGCTGGGTGCCGTCCGCGGCTTGAAACGCCGCAAAGTCATGGGGGCCCTCGAGCACGCGTGCCGCCGCCTCCATCGCATCGATGGCGAGCGATGCGCGAACGTGCCACGCGTACTGCCGCTCGAACGGGTTGAGCACGTCCGCGTTCCAGATGCGATAGCGATAGGTCTTCCGGCTGACCGCAAACCTGGCGTGAAACGACGCGGCCACTTCCTCGGCCGAGACAACCCGTACTTCGTCCGGCAAGCGGGAGTTCAGCGCGCGCCTGAGGGCGTCCGCGGCGATCACCCGCCGCAGCGCGAAGCTCGCCACCTGGCCGAACGCGTGAACGCCGGCATCGGTCCGGCCCGCGCCTGCAACGGGCACCTCATGCTCGTCCAGTTCCCGGAGCGCCTCTTCGATCAGCCCCTGAACCGACGGTCCGTTGATCTGCCGCTGCCAGCCGACAAAGCGGCTGCCGTCATACGCGATGGTGATCTTGAAGGACGGCACTCACACCGTAACCTGTCGTGAACCCGGCTTCACGACGGGCAGCCCCTTGGCGCAGAGCGGGCAGTCGGCGGGCTCGTACGTCGGCAAGGCGACTTCGAGGAGCGCGACGAACGGCACGTCAAATTGCGGAACGGTGCCGCTGCGGTTGACGATCGCGGCAGCGCCCACGACGTGTCCGCCCGCGGCTCTGGCGACCTGCATGGTTTCGCGCGTCGACCCGCCGGTCGTGAGCACGTCTTCCACTACGAGGATGCGGTCGCCGGGGGCGACCGTGAAACCGCGGCGCAGCGCCAGCGCGCCGTCCTGACGTTCCGCAAACATTGCGCGGACGCCCAGGGCGCGTCCAACTTCCTGCCCGATCACGACGCCGCCGAGGGCCGGCGACAGAACGACCGTGGGGTTGAGCCCACGCGAGAGATCCGCGAGGGCGCGGCCGAGCGTTTCGGCATGCTGCGGGTACTGGAGGACCAGCGCGCACTGCAGGTAGCCCGAGCTGTGCAAGCCGGAGGTCAGGCGGAAGTGCCCATCGAGCAGCGCTCCGGATCGCCGGTAGAGATCGAGCAGTTGATCGCGTGTCACGCCCACAACCGTAGAACGAAAAACCAAAAACGTAAAGGCCCACGAGCCTCGAGGCACGAGTGTTAGACTCCCCTCGTGCCGAAGCTTTCGGTCACCGTGATCACCAGAAACGAAGCGGCGGACATCGGGGATGCGCTCGCGTCGGCGTCGTGGGCCGACGAACTCATCGTCGTGGATTCGACAAGCACGGACGACACGGCCGCGATCGCCCGCCGGTATACGGATCGCGTGGTGGTGCGCGACTGGCCCGGCTACCCGGCCCAGAAAAATTACGCGGCCTCCCTGGCGAGCCACGACTGGATTCTCTCGCTCTACGCCGACGAACGCGTAACACCCGCGCTGGCGGCCGAAATCCAGCGCACGCTGCGGCAGGATCCGCACGACAAGGCCTTTCACATTCCGCGCGTGACCCGTCACCTTGGACGCTGGATCCGGACGACCGATTGGTATCCCGATCCGCAGCTCCGACTTTACGACCGGCGCTCAGCTCGGTGGACCGGGCGTTACGTCCACGAATCGTTGAGCGTGGACGAAGGCCGGGTCGGCAGGCTTCGCGGGGAGCTGCAGCATTTCGCTTACCGCGACATCGCCGATCACATGGAAACGATCGACCGCTACACGACCTATGCCGCACGCCAGATGCACGAGGATGGCCGGCGCGCAGGCTGGCTGCAGGTCGCCGGCCACCCGCCGCTGGCCTTCCTTCGCAACTACCTGCTCAAGGGCGGCATCGGCGACGGCGTGCCAGGACTCGTCATCTCGGCGATGAACGCGTATTACGTATTCCTGAAATTCGCCAAACTCTGGGAACTCCGCACTGTCGAGACCCTTCATCACGAAGACACGAAGACCATCGAATGATCCGAGGGCTTTCATTCGTGTGCTTCGCGGATTGGTGATACACCGCTGCCGGATATGTTCTCCCTTCACATCGACACCGCTCGCACATGGCGCGGCGGCCAGAACCAGGTCCTGCTCACGGTCAACGGCCTGAGGGAAATCGGGCATCGTGCGGCGCTGGTCGCCCATCCTGACGGCGAGCTGCGGCGGCGCGCCGCCGAAGGCCTCGAGCTCATCCCGCTCGCGCCGCGCGCCGAACTCGACCTGTCCGCCGCGTGGCGGCTGGCCCGCCTTGTGAAACGGCTGCGCCCTGATGTCGTTCACGCGCACGATGCCCACGGCGTCGCCATGGCGTCGCTCGCGCTCTCGCTCGGCGGAGGGGCGCAGAGTCCGGTGCTCGTGGCGGCCCGGCGCGTCGACTTTCACCTCCGCCGCAACTCGTTCTCACGCTGGAAGCATCGCCAGGTCGACTGCTTCATCTGCGCCTCTGAGGCCATCCGCCACATGCTCGTCGCCGACGGCGTACCGGCCGAGCGCACCGTGACGGTGCACGAAGGCATCGACATCGACCACGTCCGCGCCGCGCCACCCGTCAACGTGCACGAGGCGTTCTGGTTGCCTCACAACGCTCCGGTCGTCGGCAATGTCGCCGCGCTCGTTCCACACAAGGGTCAGCGCCATCTCGTCGAGGCCGCCCGCCTCGTGGTCCACAAGATGCCCGACGTCCGCTTTCTCATACTCGGCGAAGGCGAACTGCGAGAGATGCTCGAGCGGCAGATTCGCGAGTACCACCTGGAAAAACACGTGCTGCTGCCCGGGTTCCGTACGGATGTGCTCGGTTGTCTCAAGAGCTTCGATCTATTCGCCATGAGCTCCGTCACCGAGGGCCTCGGCACGGCGCTGCTCGACGCGATGGCGTGTGGAAAGGCAATCGTGGCTACGCGGACCGGCGGCATTCCCGAAGTCGTGGACGATGGGGTGACGGGAACGCTCGTGGGACCGCGCGACCACGCGGCAATGGCTCAGGCGATTCTGGCACTGCTCGCCGATGACGCCCGCCGTGCGCGCATGGCCGCGGCGGGTCGTGCGCGCGTCGAAGCGCGCTTCACCGTCGAGCGGATGATCGCCGGGACGGCTGCCGTTTACGAGCGGCTGGCCGGCAGGCCCCACGAAGAGGACACTGCGCATCAGCCTGCGGGCGGCTGAAGCCGCAGGCGTTCATCATGCCGAGGTGACAGAGCGAGAAATCGTAGCGAACGGGATCCCGGGGGTCGATCAGTTTCAAGGACGCGGTAATGTCGCGGGCCATCTTCCAGCCCGGGCTCGTGTACCGCGTCAGCCCCAGGCACCGCCCGACGCGAATGACGTGCGTGTCGAGCGGGACGACGAGCTTCGAGGCAGACACCCGCGTCCAGACGCCGAGGTCGAGGGCGTCACGCCGGACCATCCATCGGAGAAACAGGTTCAGGCGATTGCACGCGCTGCCTTTCGACGGTCGCGGAAAAAAGTACGCCACACCGCGCGGCCGCGCCGATGCCCGCCCGCCGCGCCCGTACGCGGCGGTGAGATCGAGCGCCATCGCCCTCGCTGAAAAACTGTCGAGCGCTCCTTCCACGTCGGCCGCCGTATCGTCGTAGCCCTCGAGAAAGAATGCTTCGATCGTGCCCGCGCGATCGAGCATCTGCCGGAGCAGCCACAACAAGGCGACCAGGTCGCGCTCCCTGATCCAGCGGTGGACGAGCCCCGCGAACGCCGCAGCGTCCCGCTTCGGCTCGAATTGCCGAACGTAAGCGGCGGGCTGGCCACCCATGAGCGCCACGAGCCGTTCGATCGACTGCAGGACGCTTGCGACCCGCCCGAAGGCGAGCGCGGCGGCACAGAACGCGACGACTTCCCTGTCATCCGGCCGCGTGAACCGGCGGACGATTTGGATCGGATCGGTCGCCGAGTCGGCGTGGTTGTAGTCGGTGTAGAGGCGATCGAGCGTGGGCTTCAGGGAGGATGTGGCGGCCAACATCATCAACGTACATCAACGTATATCATTTGAGCCATGCGGCGCCGCCTGCTCACAGGCCTTGGGATCCTGTTCGTCGCCGTCCTGCTGGCGATGGCGTTCGTCTACGTGTTCCTTCGGGCGTCGCTCGCCCAAGTCGACGGAACGATCGCGGTCTCGGGCATCTCCGGTCCCGTGGACATCATCCGCGATCGGGATGCGGTGACGCACGTGTTCGCGGGGAGCAGGCGCGACACGTTCTTCGGACTTGGCTACGCACACGCCCAGGATCGCTTGTGGCAGATGGAGTTCCAGCGCCGAGTCGGCGAAGGGCGGCTGTCGGAAGTGTTCGGCACCGCCACGCTCGCCACCGATCGATTTCTTCGAACGCTCGGGACCGGCCGTGCGGCGCAATCCGCCTGGGACGCATTGCCTCCGCAAACACGGGCTGACATCAACACCTACGTGGCCGGTGTCAACGCCTTCATATCAACCCACCACGGACGCCAGCTCCCGCTGGAGTTCACCGTGCTGCGATTCGAACCCGAGCCATTTAGCGGGCGGGACGTGCTCGCCTGGGTCAAGATGATGGCGTGGGACCTCAGCAAAAACTACTCGCTCGAGTTGCTGCGTCACGACCTGCTCGAGCGGGTCGGCGCGGACAGGACGGCTGAATTGCTTCCGCCGTATCCGCCCGGCGGCCTCACGGTTCTCAGCGCGCCCGACATGCCGTGGATGCAGCGCTCTGAACCAGCCAGGCCCAAGGAGGTGAGGTCCTCGAAATCGCCGGCATCATCACCCTGGCTCGACGCCTTCGCTTCCACTCCCCTGCCGGCCGCCGGCGACGCACTGGGCTCCAACAACTGGGTCGTGGACGGATCGATGACGGCATCGGGCAAACCGCTGCTCGCCAACGACCCGCATCTGGGCGCGCAGATTCCATCACTCTGGTATCTTGCCCATCTGTCCGCGGGCGACTTCGACGTCATCGGCGCCACCCTGCCCGGCACTCCCGCCATCGCGATCGGCCGCAACAAGTACATCGCGTGGGGCGAAACCAACGTCATGGCCGACGTCCAGGATCTGTTTCGCGAACGGCTCGATCCCACAGGCACTCGCGCCGAGTTTCGCGGGGCGCTCGAGCCATTGCAGGTCATCGACGAACGCATCGTCGTCAAAGGCGCCGTCCCCGTCATCGTGAACGTCCGTGTTTCGAGGCACGGGCCCTTGATCTCGGATGCGATCAACGCCAACAACGCCGCGTCCCCGCGTGTGCCCCGGCCCGCTCCGCTCGAGCCGCTCGCGTTCAGGTGGACGGCGCTCGATCGGGACGACACGACCATCCAGGCGTTCCTGAACCTGAACCAGGCTCGCAACTGGACGGAGTTCACCGCTGCGCTCGAGGACTTCGTCGTGCCGGCGCAGAACTTCGTGTACGGCGACGTCGACGGACATATCGGCTACTACGCGCCGGGGCGTTTTCCAATCCGTGGAGGAGGAAACGGGTCATCGCCGGCCGAAGGATGGAGTGGTGCGGCCGAATGGACCGGCTGGGTTCCGTTCGAAGACCTGCCTCACGCGTTCGATCCTCCCGAACACTTCATCGCATCGGCGAACGAAAAGCTGGTACCGCCCGAATATCCATACGCGCTCAGCGGCGAATGGACCGAGCCATACCGCGCGCAGCGCATCGTCGATCTGCTGGCGCGAAAAACGGGCATGAACGCCGACGATTTCGCGGCGATCCAATCGGACACGGTGTCGCTTCACGCGCGGTCGCTGCTGCCGCTCCTGCTCGCCCGGATCCACTCGTCGGACACTCGTGACCAGCAGGCAATGGCCCTGCTTCGGCGGTGGAACGGCGACGCGCGCGGAGACAGCGCCGCGGCCGCGATATTTCAGGCGTGGTACTTCGAGCTGGTTCCTGCCACCCTGCTCCGCAAGCTGGGGCCGCAGCTGACGACGGGCTACCAGGAGCTCGATCGCAGTTCGTACGTGTCGCGCTTCATCGCCCGCACGTTCGCGACGTCCGACAACCCGTGGTGCGACGACGAGCGGACGGCCGCGCGGGAAACCTGCGACGACCGTGCGCTGGCAGCGCTGCACGACGCCCTCGAGAGACTCTCGGCGCGGCTCGGCAGCGACATGGCGCGGTGGCGCTGGGAAGATGTGCACACCGCGGTGTTTGCCCATGCGACGCTCGACAGCGTGCCGGTCCTCGGACGCCTGCTCCGTCGCACGGCACCGCACGGCGGCGATTGGAGCACAATCAACGTCGGACCGGTCTTCGCGCCTCGCCCATTCGAGCAGCATTCGCTTCCCGGTTACCGGCAGATCGTCGACCTGTCCGCCGGCAACGACAGCCGGTTCCTCGAGGCCGTCGGACAATCCGGCCACGTGCTCTCGCCGCACTACGACGATGGGCTGAGAGACTGGAGCGAGGGGCGTTACCGGAAAATGCGAACCGCGCGGGTGGATATCGAGCAAGGTGCCATCGGACACCTGCGGCTGACTCCACATTAGGGAATCATCCTGTAATCACGAATCGTGGACTTCGTGCTTCGTGATGTGCAGGCCCGATGACCGGGCTCGAATGCTCAGAACCGGGCGATCGGCACCTTCGCGGCGCACAGCGGGCACTCAGGCGCCCTGAAGTTTTCGGGCGCCTTATATTCCGCCAGCGAGTAGTTCGGCGCACCGATGTCGGCGATAGCCTCGAGCCGATCGAAAATCTCGGCTGACGCCAGCACCCTGCCGCCAGCCTTCTTCACCAGCGCCGCACACCTGGCAAACGTCTCTCCCGTGTTCCGCACATCGTCCGCCAGCACCACATGCTTCCCGTCGAGCTCGCGTGAGTAAAAGGGGCGCAGGCTGAAGCCGCCCGCGGGATCGTAGTTGAACGGGGCGAAGATGCACGGCGGGTGTGTCAGGCTCCTGCGGCTGTCGAGCAATCCGGCGATCGTGTGCGCCAGCAGCGCGCCGCCGGTGACGGGGCCGGCGACCACCTCCGTGCGCTGCACGATCTCGGCCGGAAGCACGTCGATGAGGTCCTGTGCAAACCGCCAGATCGTCGACGGGTGCCGGAACAGGTGATGCGGATTCAGGTAGACGCGGCCGTGGTATCCGTTGCCGTAGTCAAAATGGCCGTCCGTCATGAGCACTTCGGACTGCTGCAGTTCCTTCAGTGCCTTGGCCCGGGTCTCGTCGCGTCGATTCACGGTCGAACCTCGATGGGGAATCAGGTGAAGTCGTGGTGCTTCACCCGTTCGTCAAGTTCAGCTTGGTGTCTTCGTTGACATAAACCGCGCGGCCGCCCACCAGCGTGGCGGCGACGCCACCGCGCAGTGTCCACCCGATGAACGGTGAGTTCTTCGATTTCGACTTCATACGGTCGGCCGACACCGTCACGGGAAGATCAGGCGCCAGGATCGTGATGTCGGCCGGCGCGCCTTCCGCGAGGGTCCCGCCTGGAACGTTCAAAATCCGGGCGGGGTTGACGGACAGCAGTTCGATCAGCCTCGGCAGACCGATGACGTGCGCATGCACGAGCCTGTCGAAGCACAGGGACACGGCGGTTTCCAGCCCGGTGATGCCGAACGGCGCGTGGTCGAACTCGACCAGCTTTTCGTCGTAGTGATGCGGGGCGTGATCGGTAGCGATGACGTCGATGCTGCCGTCTGCAAGGCCCTCGAGCATGGCATCGCGGTCAGCCGTCTCGCGCAGAGGCGGATTCATCTTGGTATTCGTGTCGTACGGCACCGGCGCCGCCAGCATGTCGTCGGTGAGCACGAAGTGGTGGGGAGTGACCTCGCACGTGACGCGCGCCCCGTGCGATTTTCCGAAGCGGACGGCCTCGAGCGTCTGCCGCGCGCTCATATGCGCGATGTGCACGGCGCCGCCGGTCAGCGACGACAGCGAGATGTCGCGCAGGGCCATGATCGACTCGGCTTCGGCGGGAATGCCGCGCAAGCCGAGGGACGAGGCCTGGAAGCCCTCGTGGGCGACCCCGTCGCCCTTGAGCGACTGTTCCTCGCAGTGTTCGATCACCGGAATGTTGAACATCGACGAATATTCGAGCGCCCGCCGCATCAGCACCGCCGTGGCGACGGGCCGGCCATCGTCGGTAATCGCGACGCAGCCCGCGCTTTTCAGCTCCGCGATGTCGGCCAACTGTTCGCCTGCCTGGCCGCGTGAGACCGCGCCGATCGGGTACACACGCGCGAGGTTCGCTTCGGCGGCTTTTCGCAGCACGTACTCCGTCACCCCGGCGTGGTCGTTCACGGGACTGGTGTTCGGCATGCACGCGACGGCGGTGAACCCTCCCGCGACCGCCGCGGCGGTCCCCGTGGCGATGGTTTCCTTGTGCTCCTGTCCCGGCTCGCGCAAGTGGACGTGCATGTCGATGAGACCCGGGCATATGACGAACCCGTCGGGGATGCTGACCACCGCGGTGTCGGCGTCGCCGACGAGATCGCGGCCGACGCGGGCGATCCGCCCGTCCTCGATCAGCACGTCGAACATGCCGTCGCGGCCGTTTGCCGGATCGACGAGCCGTCCGCCCTTAAGCAGCCGCTTCATCTTCAACTCCGCCCGCGAGGAGATAGAGCACGGCCATCCGTACGGCGACGCCGTTGGCGACCTGCTCGAGAATCACCGAATAGGGGCCGTCGGCCACGTCCGACGCGATTTCGACGCCGCGGTTCATCGGCCCGGGGTGCATGATGATGACGTCGCGCTTCGCACCGCGCACGCGCGCGGCCGTCATCCCGAACACGTTGAAGTACTCGCGCAGCGAGGGGAAGAAGGCTCCCTGCATCCGCTCCTGCTGGATGCGAAGCATCATGATCACGTCGGCGCCCGCCACGGCTTCGTCCACGGAGGTCGTCACATGGACGCCGAGGCACTCGATGCCGGGCGGGACGAGCGTCGGCGGACCGCAGACCCAGACGCTCGCGCCGAGCTTCGTCAGCAGCAGCACGTTCGATCGCAGTACCCGGCTGTGCAGCAGATCACCGACAATGGCGACCTTCAGCCCCTCGATGGTCTTCTTGTGTTCCTTGATCGTGAATGCGTCGAGCAGCGCCTGCGTGGGGTGCTCGTGCATGCCGTCGCCGGCATTGATGATGCGCGATTTGCAGATGCGGGAGAGGAGATGACAGGCACCGGACGAAGCATGGCGCAGGACGATCATGTCCGGCGACATGGCTTCGATGTTCAGGGCCGTGTCGACCAGCGTCTCGCCTTTGAGGACGCTCGACGCCGCCACCGCGACGTTGAGCGTGTCGGCGCTCAGCCTCTTCTCCGCAATCTCGAACGAGGTGCGCGTGCGGGTGCTCGGCTCGTAGAAAAGGTTGACGACCGTCTTCCCGCGGAGGGTCGGCACCTTCTTGATGGGCCGCCGGCCGACTTCGCGCATCGCTTCGGCCGTCTCGAGCACCAGATAGATTTCCTCCGGCGACAGATCCGCGATCCCCAGCAGGTCTTTTTTCACGGCAGGATCTCCACTTCGTCGCGTCCGTCAATCTCGGCCAGGTGCACTTGCACGCTCTGCGCCGCCGAGGTCGGGAGATTCTTGCCGACGTAGTCCGCTTTGATCGGAAGCTCGCGATGTCCGCGGTCCACGAGGACGATGAGCTGGATCGCCCGGGGACGGCCGAAATCAATGAGCGCATCGAGCGCCGCCCGAATCGTCCGGCCGGTGTACAAAACGTCGTCCACGAGCAGGATGCGCTTGTCGTCGATTGAAAACGGGATCTCCGTCTTGCGGACCACCGGCTGCGGGCCGAGCGGGGTGCGCATGAGATCGTCGCGATACAGCGTGATATCCAGCGCGCCGGTCGGCACGTCATGGTGCGAGATGTCCTGAATGGATTTCGCAATCCGCTTCGCGAGGGGAACACCCCGCGTACGGATGCCTACGAGGGCGACCTGATCAATCCCGCGATTGCGTTCGAGAATTTCGTGCGCGATTCGCGCGAGGCTGCGGGCCACCTGGTCCGCATCGAGGACAACAGACATCATCACCTCTTCGCGACCTCTCAGGGCCGCGTTAAAGAGCGCGACGCAGTATAGCGTACGTGTGCGCCCGGCCGCCTCGTTATCTGTCGTAGGTCGGGATGAAGGTGATCGGCCGCTCGTCGGTGTACGCACGCCGGAACAGGTCCGTGCGCGCGAACCCGTCCATGTCGCGCCCGATGGGCAACCCCAGGAAATACAGGAGCGTGGGCACGAAATCCACGACCGACCCCCGGGCCAGCAGGCGTGATCGCGCCACCGCGGGACCGTACGCCATCAGGAAACCGTCGGGAGCGCTCTCGTGGGTGCCGCTCAGGCCAGGGTCGCCGATGATCACTTCAAGCAACCGCTTGCCGAACCCGAGCGGCTCCATGCCGTAGCCGGACACGATGAGCAGCAGATCATCCGGGCCGAGGGACGCGATCGCGCGGCCGATCGCGGCGTCGATGAAACTGTAATGCGATTCCAGCACCAATCCGAATCGTCGCCGTTCGTCGTCTGTGACATCGCCGAACTCGGCAGGCATCGCGTAGCGCAGGTAGTAGTGGCCGATCGCATCGAGGCTCGAATAGCGCACGACCCTGACGCGGGTGGGGTGACCGGGCGCGAGGCTCCTGGCGATCTGATCGAAGACGCGATCGAGCCGTCCCGGCGCCTCGTTGATCGCCTCCCGTCCCGCCCGGCCGCCGGCCGCACCATCCGGGATCATGGGAAGGTCGAGCGCCTGCGCGACCTCCGGTTTCATCTCGGGCGGATACACAGAGGACGGATCGTCGATGGCCGAGGGTGTGGCGGCGAGTCGCGGATAGGCATCGCTGACGAGGTAACCGCGTACGGTGGGTGCGGGCTGGGTCAACGGCCATCCCACGACGCCGACCGGAATCCCGAGCACGCTCAGAATGCTCCAGAATGGCTGCGCGCGGAAGGCCGCCGACGTATGCGGCACTTCGGCGATGAGCCCGAAACGCACGAGGGCGTGAGCGAAACAGTAATCCGGCAGCAGCTGCAGCGGCTCGCCTCCGCGCGGCAGATCGTAAATACCCGCCGACCGCACACCGTTCTTCTGGGGAAGCTTCCCCGTCGCGACGGCCGTCCAGACGGCTTCCGCCGACGTCGGGTGAATCGTCGCGAGGTGCATGACGGCCCCGGCATCGAGCACTCTCCCGAAATTTGGCAGCCGTCCGTCGGCAGCCGCGCTCGTAATGAGATCGAGCGAGCCCGCATCGATCGCCAGCACGGTGACATTCGATGGTGACTCGGCCGCGACCGGCCCGAGAAGCGCACCCGTTGCAGGTGTCTCCAGGAGGGAACCCCGGGCGCGCCCTCGCAGCGCGACCGGAGCAGCTACCGAACCGCAGGCGACGAACACCAGCAGCAACGCCCACACACGGCGCCGATGCGGAAATTGCGCGCGCAGTTGGCCGACGACAATGAAGAGGCAGCCGGACGCGACGAGCGCGAGCATGCCCCTGACGATGACGTCCACGCTTTCATCCGGCAACACGAGCGCGAACGTGCGCAGGTTCGCCCACATGAGAGCCGCGCCTGCCGCCGCCCCCGCAGTGCCGAGCCACGACAGCAGGGAGACACTCGTCCACGCGGGAGAAAACAGCTCGTGTGCGAACACCTGACGAATGACGAGCCAGATGTAGAAGATGACCGTGAGATGGGCCGCGTAGAACAGACCAACCGTCAGCGCAAGCGGCACCAGCCGGGACGGGCCAAGCGACAGTGTCGGGTTGAGCTGCAGCACGAGCGCGACGACATAGCTCGCGCCGAGCACGGCCGCCACCACCGAGTTGCTCAACATCCGAAGGTAGCGCACGGGCTCTCTGCCCTTGCCTCTTGCCTGTCCCTGCTATTTCCCGACCATGTGAGGCAGGTCCTTGCTGTTCTCTTCGCAGATGCTCTCGATGAGATCCGTGTCGGGTTGCAGCGTCCATTCGAGCTTCACGTTCCAGGGCTTCGTGTACGCCTTCGGATCGTCAATCGTCACGTCGATATCCATGTGGCCGATTTTCGGACGCGAGTACCTCTCGATCACGTGCAGAGCCTCGGTGCCCGGCAGGCCTCGCATGTCCAGCCACGTTCTGCCGTTCTGCCCGATGGTGTCCACGACGAGCGTGTCTCCGTCCCATCGGCCGATCGAATAGCCCATCCACGTCGGCTGCGGGTTCTTCGGATGCTTCCGGCCGTCGAGGAATATCTGCCGGTAAATCGTGCGCGACTCGTGGAGCAGGATGATCAGGTCCGGCGTCTGCACGACCTTCAGGCCGTCGGGGATATTCAGCTTTTCCGGGATGCCGGACGGCCAGCACCGGACACCTGGATGATCCTTGCCATTGTTATCGATTCGCTCTTTGTAGACCTCGGCGGCCCACGGCTGCAGCGGAATGTCTTCGGGCTTCATGTCGGCCGCCAGGTTCAGCAGGTGCCGCACGACGTCGGACGGCATCCAGAAGCCGGACAGATCGGGTTTGCCGTCGGCCGTCCGCCGGGCCGGCGCGTTCACGTCGACTTTGCCGTCAGGCGTGCGCGGCATGTTCTTCACCGGGAACGGATCCCACTGCGCCCCGGCCGGCGCCGCGACGAGCGTCAGGAACACGAGGAAGGCACCGAGTGGAATGGCGGTTCTGTTTTTCATGACGGCTCCCTGCCAACGCGGGATTCTAGCACTGCCTCCCCGCGGCGCCGCCACTCGCGCCGACCGCGGGCAGTGCGCGCGGTATACTGCGGCGATGCCCATCGACGTGGCAGCGGAAGTGACGGCCAACCGTCCGCTGTCAGCTGACTACAACGTGCTCGCCCTGTCGGCCCCGGCCATCGCGGCCGCCGCCGCGCCTGGACAGTTCGTGATGGTCAAGCTCGCGTCGGGCAGCGACCCGTTGCTGCGCCGTCCGTTTTCCGTGTTTGAAGTCCTGCGGACCGCCGGCGGCGTACCGACCGGCATCACGCTCCTGAACAAGCGGATCGGCATCTCGACATCGCTGATCTACAGTGCGCGTCCGGGCCAGGTGGCAGCGTGCCTCGGGCCGCTGGGCCGCCCGTTCACGCTGGTACAGCCGCCCCACGAGGCGTGGATGGTTGCCGGAGGCGTCGGGCTCGCTCCGTTTGCGGCGCTTGCGGAATCGCTGCACGCGCGGCACGTGAAGAGCACGCTGTTCTATGGCGCCCGCCGCGGCGACGAATTGTTCCACCTCGATTTCTTCCGATCGCTGAACGTCGACCTCGTGCTGACCACCGAGGATGGCAGCATCGGCGAGCGCGGACGAGTGATTGCGCCCCTCGAACGCCGGCTGGCTGAACGCGGGCCGGCGGCTCCGGTCATGATCTACGCCTGCGGGCCCGAGGGGATGCTCGCGGCCACCGCCGCGTCGGCCGCCCGGTACAGCCGCCCGTGCGAGGTATCGGTCGAACGCATCATGGGATGCGGTCTTGGCGGCTGCTACAGCTGCGTCGTCCCGATGCTGGGCGACGACGGGCGATTCCATCACGTGCGATCGTGCATGGCCGGACCGGTGCTGGCCGCCGATCAGGTTCGCTGGGGCTGACGTGGATCTCTCCGTCCAGATCGGATCGCTCACCCTCAAGAACCCGCTGATCGCGGCCAGCGGCTGCTTCGGCTACGGCGTCGAATACGCCGACCTCGTGGATCTTTCGTCGCTCGGCGGCGTCGCCGTCAAGGGACTGTTCCTGGCGGAGCGCGAAGGACATCCGCCGCCGCGGATCGTCGAAACGCCGGCCGGCATGCTGAATGCGATCGGCCTGCAGGGCATCGGCGTCCACCGCTTCGTCGACGAGAAGCTGCCCGAGCTGCGCGCCCGGCGGGCAACGGTCATTGTCAATGTCTGCGGGACGACGATCGACGAATACGCGGAGGTTTCGCGGATCCTGTCGGACGCCGAAGGTGTGGCGGCCATCGAGCTCAACATCTCGTGTCCGAACATCAAGGAAGGCGGCATCCAGTTCGGGTGCAGCCTGGCGGGAACGTTCGACGTGGTGAGCGCCGTCCGGAAAGTCACCCGCCTGCCCGTGATCCCCAAGCTGACCCCGAACGTCACCGACGTGTCGTCGTTTGCGCGGGCTGCCGAGGACGCCGGCGCCGACGCAGTGTCGCTGGTCAATACGTTTCTGGCCATGGTGCTGGACGTCGAGACCAGGCGGTCCAGCATCTCCAATGTTGTCGGTGGGCTAAACGGGCCGGCGATTCGCCCCATCGCGGTGCGCATGGTCTACGAGTGCCGTCAACTCGTGAAGATACCGATCATCGGCATGGGCGGCATCAGCGATGCCCGCGATGCGCTCGAGTTCATCATCGCGGGCGCCACGGCTGTCCAGGTCGGCACGGCCAACTTCGTGGATCCGCTCATCTGGCCGAAACTGCTCGACGGTATCGTTGGCTACATGAAACGTCACGAGATCGTCCGCATCGCGGATCTGGTGGGCACCGTTCAGGCGACAAGCGAGGTCTCACATGGATGAACTGCTGGTGGCGCTCGACGTGGACACAATCGAGCAGGCGCGCGCCCTCGCTGACGAGCTGCGCGGGGCCGTCGGCGGTTTCAAGATCGGCAGCCGCCTCTTCACGAGCCATGGTCCCGCGTTCGTCGAGGCGCTGGCGTCGCGCGGCGATCGCGTCTTCCTCGATCTGAAGTTTCACGACATCCCGAACACGGTCGCCGGCGCGGTCGCCGCCGCGACCCGCCTTGGCGTGTGGATGCTGAATGTGCACGCATCGGGCGGCGTTGCCATGCTGCGAGCGGCGCGCGAAGCAGCCGACAGCGAAGCTTCACGCCTGTCCCGCCCGGCGCCCCTCGTGATTGCCGTGACGATGCTGACCAGCATGTCGGAATCCACGCTGGGCGAAATCGGGCTGTCCGGCCCGATGACGGCTCAAGTCGAGCGGCTGGCCCGCCTGGCCCAGTCGGCGGGCCTCGACGGCGTGGTCGCGTCGCCGCAGGAGACGTCGCTGATTCGCGGCGGCTGCGGGCCGCGCTTTACCATCGTGACACCGGGCATTCGCGGCGCCGCCGACAGCAAGGGCGATCAAAGCCGGACGTCCACCGCCGCCGAGGCGCTCGCGGCCGGCGCAAATTATCTCGTGGTCGGCCGCCCCATCATCGGGGCGGCCAGCCCGCGGCGCGCCGCGGAGGAAATCGCCGCCGCCTGCCGGACCATGAACGCGCGGTGATCGCGCTCACGATCTATTCACGACCCGGCTGCCACCTGTGCGATGAGATGAAGGCGGTGGTGCAAACGGTCGCCCGGTCGATTCCGCTCAGCCTCGAAGAAGTCGACATCTCGACGGACCCGGCGCTCGAAGCCCGCTACGGGCTGGAGATCCCGGTGCTGCTCGTGGACGGACGGAAGGCGGCCAAATACCGCATCGGTGAGGCGCAATTGCGGCAGCTGCTGGCGGGAAGGGCGGGATAGGTGGGTGCAGTGCAAACCTTCAGGCCTGCCGGGACATGGTCCACGGCAAACCTGAAGGTTTGCACTACACACAAATGCCGCTCTACTTCGCCGTAATCACGAAATGCCCGCGCCGGTTCTGCTGCCAGCAGGATTCGTCCTCCTGGGTGCAGAACGGCTGTTCCTTGCCCTTGCTGACAATCGTCACCCTGGCGGCGGGCACGCCGAGGCTGACGAGATAGTCCTTCACGGCCGTCGCGCGGCGCGCGCCGAGCGCGAGGTTGTACTCCGCGGTGCCCCGGGAGTCGCTGTGTCCTTCGATCGTGATTTGCACTCTGGCCCACTTCTTCAGCCAGTCCGAATCCTTCTGCAGCGAGGCGCGGCCATCGGTCCGAACGTCGGACTTGTCGAGATCGAAGTAGACGTCGTCCAGCGGATGCTCGGCGTTGATCTGCTCGACGGACTTGCGGGCGAACACCTCTTCCTCGCTCAACGCAGCCGGCGCGGGCACCGCAGCGGCGGCCGGTGCGGGCGGAGGCGGTG
>Ga0136846_1227669_pt1 | contig 24597 bp, 23 predicted proteins | sample HopSoiMetagenom2_FD_96841 | JGI IMG/M metagenome (GOLD analysis project Ga0136846, IMG submission 96841) | Grasslands soil microbial communities from Hopland, California, USA - 2 Assembly 2016 (version 4) | ecosystem: Environmental > Terrestrial > Soil > Grasslands | place: USA: Hopland... | reverse complement strand
TCGACGGACCAGTAGGGAGACTGAAGTTCGGTGGTACCGGAAGAACCGGCAGCGCGCATTCTCATGGTCGAGGACGACGCGGTGATCCGTGAGGCGACCCAGTTGACCCTCGAGCGGCACGGCTACGACGTGACCACGGCCGAGGACGGCCTGGAAGCGATCGAGCGATTCGAGAAGATCCAGCCCGACGTCGTGATGCTCGACATCATGCTGCCCGGGCTGGACGGGATCTCGGTGTGCCGACGGATCCGCGAGGCCAGCACGGTCCCGATCGTGATGGTCTCGGCGCGTGGTGACGCACTCGACGTCGTACTGGGGCTCGAGGCGGGCGCCGACGACTACGTGACCAAACCGTTCGACACGCAGGTCCTGGTGGCACGGCTGCGGGCGGTGATGCGGCGCGCGGTCTCCGATCCGGAACGCCCGGCACCAGCGACCGGCTCTGGCGTGGAGTCCTTCGGCGACCTCGAACTGGATCGGGAAGCGCTGGAGGTACGCCGTAGTGGGCAGACCGTCCAGCTGACGCCGACCGAGCTCAAGCTGCTGATCGAGTTCGCGAACAACCCCGGTGTGGTACTCAGCCGGTCGACGCTGCTGCAGCGGGTCTGGGACTACGAGTGGGGTGGTGACGGGCGGCTGGTCGACGTCCACCTGCAGCGGCTGCGGACGAAGATCGGTGCCGACCGCATCGAAACCGTCCGCGGCTTCGGGTACAAGCTCAGGGCGTAGTACGTGTCCTCCGTCCGAGGCCGCTGATGGGGCTGCGCGGCAAGCTCGGTCTCATCTTCCTGCTGGTCTCCGCGCTCGCGATCCTGGTGCTGTGCGTCGCGGTCTACACCCAGGCGCAGTCGGCCCGGCTGGACCGGACGCGCAGTTTCGCGGACGAGCGGATCCAGCTCGCGGCGCAGAGTTACGACACCAACGACGTCCCGGTGTTCGGGGCGAAGCTGGACGATCCGGACCTGCCGCCGCAGTTGCGCGACGCCGTCCTCGAAGGCAACCGGGCGACGTTCAAGACCGGGTCTCCGCACGCCAAGATGTGGGCCGCGGTCGCGGTCAAGGACGGCAAGATCCTCTCGATCGAGCAGGACTACGAGACCAGCGACGACTCGATGAAGGCGCTGCAGCGGGCGCTGCTGCTGGGCGGCATCGGCACCGTCGCGCTGGTTGCGCTGGTCAGCGTGATCCTGGCCGGCAGCCTGTCCAAGCGGATCGTCGCGGTCGCGGGGACCGCGCGCCGGATCGCCGCCGGCGACCTGGACGCGTCCGCGGCCGAGGCCGTTGGCAAGGGCAAGGACGAGGTGCAGTCGCTGGCGACGGCACTGGACACGATGGCCAGTTCGTTGCGCGGGCAACTGGAGGCCGAACGCCGGTTCACGGCCGACGTCGCGCACGACCTGCGGACGCCGGTCACCGGTCTGACCACTGCCGCGGAGCTGCTGCCGCCGGGCCGGCCGAGCGAGTTGGTCCGCGACCGGGCCAAGGTCCTGCGCCGGCTGGTGGAGGACCTGCTGGAGATCGCCCGGTTCGACTCCGGGGTCGAGCAGGCCGATCTGGAGCTCGTCGGACTGGGCGCGTTCGTCGGTTCGGCGGTGGGCCGGTTGCGGATGCAGCAGGCGCTCGCGCCGGACGACGTGATCGTGCACCAGCTCGGAACGGACGAGACCGTGTCGACCGACTCACGCCGGATCGAGCGGATCCTGGCCAACCTGATCGTCAACGGGTTGCGGCACGGCAAGCCTCCGGTCGAGGTCACGGTCAGCGGCCGGACCGTCGAAGTGGTTGATCACGGCAACGGTTATCCCGAGGAGTTGATTGCCGAGGGCCCGCGTCGGTTCCGGTCCGGGATGGCAGAGCGCGGTGTCGGTCACGGGCTCGGGCTGACCATCGCCGCAGGTCACGCCAAGGTGCTCGGCGCCGACCTCACCTTCGGCGCAGCACCCGGCGGCGGAGCGCTCGCCCGCCTCGTCCTGCCCGCCGAACCCGAGACGCACTTGTAACACGGCATTTCGTCGCCGTGCGGCGCGGAACGGGAAGGTGTGGGCTCAGGCGGGGGTTATGCGGCCGGTTACCTTGCCGAGGCCCAGGCGGGTTCCGCCGGCAGTCGTGGCCCACGCGGTAATGGTGACTTCGTCGCCGTCTTCCAGGAACGTGTGCTCGCGGCCGTCGACGAGTAGGGGCTCGCGGCCGGCCCAGGTGAGCTCGATGAAGGAGCCGCGTTGGTTCTTCTCGGGGCCGCTGACGGTGCCGGAGGCGTAGAGATCGCCGGTGCGGACGCTTGCGCCGTTGACGGTCAGGTGCGCGAGCATCTGCGCGGGGGACCAGTAGATGTCCTTGTACGGCGGGGTGCTGACGACGTGCCCGTTGAGGCGGACTTCGAAGGTGATGTCGTAGTTGACCAGGTTCTTGCCGGCCAGGTACGGGAGGACCGGGGGATCCTGCGCCGGGAGGGGTACGGCGGACGCCGCGAGCGCATCGAGCGACACGACCCACGGTGAGATCGACGTGGCGAAGGACTTGCCGAGGAACGGGCCGAGCGGGACGTACTCCCAAGCCTGGAGGTCGCGCGCCGACCAGTCGTTCACGATCACGACGCCGTACACGTGGTCCTCGAAGGCGTCGACGGATACCGGGGTTCCGAGCGCGGACGGCGTACCGACGACGAAGCCGAGCTCGACCTCGATGTCGAGGCGCTGCGACGGGCCGAACGTCGGCGCGGTCGCGTCGGGCGCCTTGCGCTGTCCGGACGGGCGGACGATGTCGGTGCCGCTGGCAACGATCGTGCCGGCGCGGCCGTGGTAGCCGACCGGCAGGTGTTTCCAGTTCGGCAGCAGTGGCTCGGAGTCCGGGCGGAACAGGCGTCCGAGGTTCGACGCGTGCTGCTCGGAGGCGTAGAAGTCGACGTAGTCGGCGACCTCGAACGGCAGTTGCATGGTGACCGCGGATTGCGGGATCAGGTGCGGCTCGACGGTGTCGCGGTCGTTCTCGTTGCGGACCAGGTCGAGCAGCCAGTTGCGGGTCGCACGCCAAGCCGGTCGGCCGAGGGCGAGGAACGCGTTCAGCGTCGGCTGCGCGAACAGCTGAGCGCCGTCCAGCATGTGCGCCGACGCGACCGGCGCGAGGTCGATGACCTGATCGCCGATCGCGGCGCCGATCCGCGGTTCCTCGTCGCCGTACCGAAACACCCCGAGCGGCAGGTTGTCCGCACCGAACGGCGAGTCTTCGGCGATGTCGATCCAGGTCATGGGGCCTCCCGGTCTGGACTGAGGAGCGGAGGGAGCGAAGCGACGGGAGCGACGAGGGAAGACCGGGAGCCAAGGCCCCATGACCACGCCGGTGCCGGAGGCCCGGCCAAAAGCACTGTCACAGATCCCCCAGCAGGTTGAGGGTGTTCAGGTCTTGGCGGGGGTCTTCGATGCTGCAGGAGCCGAAGGAGGTGAACCAGCGGCGGACGCTCGCCGCTCGGTCGTCGGTCAGCTCTCGCGCCCGCGTGGCCAGTTCGATGCCGTCGCGGGAGGCCAGCAGTTGCGCCAGCTCATCACGGGACGCGCCGTCGAGCGATGCCCGGGTGGCCATCAGTACGTTCAGGAATCCGTGGTGCTCGAAGCCGGTGTCCTCGGCGGTGTGCCGGACCGCGTTGTGCAGCCCGGCCGTGCACTTGAAGGGAACCTCATAGTCCAGGCAGGTCGTGACGAACGCGGCCACCTCGTCCTCGGACGGGAACAGCGCTGCGTCCAGACCGCCGGTCCGCAGCTTGGCTGCGTAGCCGGCGTCGGCGACCACCCCGAGCGCCCGCTCCCACGCACCGTCCAGCCCGATCTCGACGTACGCCGTCTCGTCGTCGAGGCAGTCGTCGCACACGCGGACGACGCGCAACGCATTCCGGGACAAGTCCTCCTCGTCACGCAACCGGACCTCGACAGCCGTCACGGTGATGTCGGGCGAGCGATCACCCCAACGGACGGCGGGCGCGATGCCGCCGGCGCCGCCGGTGATGACGACCGACACCTCGAGCGGGTCCGGTCCGGTCCGCGCCGCCTCCGCCGCGACCTTCATCAGGTCCTCGTCGGTGCAGACGAACGGTCCGACCAGCTCGGCGTACGGCGCGGCGCGATGGGCCCGGTGCGCTGCGACCGCCTCGGCCAGGGGCAGGTCGCCCGGCGGGAACATGGCGGCGTCGTCGACCAGGTGCCGGAACAGGGCAGGGACGGTTGACATGGGTCCGAGCCTAACGGATGCTTTCGGTAAGCGGACACAGGCGTTCTATTATCGTACAGCTCGGAGCAGGAAAGATGACGTTCTACCGGCAGGTCGGGCAGGTTCCACCCAAGCGGCACACGCAGTTCCGGAAACCGGACGGCGGACTGTACTACGAGGAGCTGATGGGCGAGGAGGGGTTCTCGTCGGACTCGTCGTTGCTGTACCACGCCGGTGTGCCGTCGGCGATCGTCGACTCGCAGATCTGGGACCTGCCCGACCTCGCCACCGTCCCGAACCACCCGCTGACGCCACGGCACCTGAAGTTGCACGACCTGTTCACCGACACGTCGAAGTCCAACGCCGTCGAGGATCGGCGGCTGGTGCTCGGCAACGGTGACGTCCGGATCTCGTACGTCGTTGCCGAGCAGCCGTCGCCGTACTACCGGAACGCGATCGGCGACGAGTGCGTGTACGTCGAGAAGGGCTCCGCGACCGTGGAGACGGTGTTCGGCGTACTGAATGCGGTCCGGGGCGACTACGTGATCATCCCGCGGGCGACCACGCACCGCTGGCTGCCGGGCCCGGACGGCGTGCATGCGTACTGCATCGAGGCCAACTCGCACATCGCGCCGCCGAAGCGCTACCTGTCTCGGTACGGGCAGTTCCTCGAGCACTCGCCGTACTGTGAGCGCGATCTGCACGCGGCCGGTGAGCCGTTCGTGGTCGAGGGCACGGACGTCGAGGTGCTGGTCAAGCACCGCGGGCAGGGCGCCGGTGGGATCGTCGGCAGCCGGATGACCTACGCGACGCACCCGTTCGACGTGGTCGGCTGGGACGGCTGCCTGTACCCGTACACGTTCAACGTGAGCGACTTCGAGCCGATCACCGGTCGGGTGCACCAGCCGCCGCCGGTGCATCAGGTGTTCGAGGGCAACAACTTCGTCATCTGCAACTTCGTGCCGCGGAAGGTGGACTACCACCCGCTGTCCGTCCCGGTGCCGTACTACCACTCGAACGTCGACTCCGACGAGGTGATGTTCTACTGCGGCGGCGACTACGAGGCGCGGAAGGGTTCCGGGATCCGGCTCGGATCGATCTCGCTGCACCCGGGTGGGTACGCGCACGGGCCGCAGCCGTCGGCGATCGAGGCCTCGCTCGGTGCGGAGCGGTTCGAGGAGCTGGCTGTGATGGTCGACACCTTCCGCCCGCTTGAGCTGGGCGAGGGCGGGCAGGCCGTCGACGACGGCGTCTACGCCTGGACCTGGGCAGGCAGACGCAGGTCCTGACGCGGTGACCGGGGTCCTGTGGGATTCTTGGGCGGTGAGTGAGGACGGGGACGCGCCGCCGCCGACGTTTGTCGTCGGCATCGATCGGGAGGCCGTACTGCGTCGGCGCGACATCGTCCGCACCGCGGAACGACGCGGCGCCTTGGTCACGCTGACGATCGGTGTGGTCGGCATCGCCGCCGCGGTCTACGCGCTGGTGGCGTTCCGCGGCGCCGGGATGTGGCCGTTCGCGGTGTTGTTGATCCTGGCAATGATCCCGCTGCTGCTGAGCACGGTGATGGTCTTCCGGCTGCAGGCGGAGCGGCAACAGTGGTACGCCGCCAACGAGTTGCCGCCAGTCGCGATGCGGATGTCCACCAAGGGACTGGAGCTCGCTTGCGACGGAGCGTCGTACCCCGTCATGCTGCCCTGGTCGACGGTCCGCGGCTTCCGCCACCAGAAGCTGTTGGGACAGTACGTCCTCGACCTCGCCCTCGTCCCCGGCGCCGGAGCGACCACCGCCGGCGTCCGCGGCCTCGACCAGCCCTCGGTCCGCACGGTCGTCAAACCGAACCCGCTCCTGCGCCCCACCGGTCTGTTTCTCGTCAAAGCCCTCGACCAACCGGTCCACGTCATCGACGAAGCGCTCAAGCACTACTCCCACGGCACCGCCGCCGTGCAGCGCTGACCTGCGCTAGCAGGGCAGTGAGTGGTAGCTGTAGCCCTGCTTGGTGAGTTTGGTGAGGGCTGCGTCCAGTGCGGCCACCGTTTGCGAGCGATTGCCACCGCCGTCGTGCATGAGAATGATGGCGCCGGGCCGCGCTCCGGCCAGGATGGCGTGCTCGATCGTAGCCGTGCCGGGCTTCTCCCAGTCGTTGGTGTCGACGTCCCAGAGCACCTGACGCTGGTGGTATGCGGCGGCGATCGCCTCGATCTTCGCGTTCGTGGCTCCAGTCGGCGGCCGGAGGCATTTCGACTTCACTCCGGTAGCGATCTCCTGCCGCACCTTCGCGTCCGGCAGGAGCGTCAGCGTCTTGTGGTCCCAGGTGTGGTTGCCGATCCGGTGTCCGGCCGCCCGCTCGGCGGTGACCAGCTCGGGGTACTGCGCCACCTGGATCCCGAGCACGAAGAACGTCGCGTGCGCGTTGTGCTTGCGCAGTACCTGCAGGACTTTCGGCGTCCACTCGTGCTGCGGACCGTCGTCGAACGTCAGGTACAGGACCTTGCCGTGTGCGGCCAGATTCCAGTCGTCCGCCGGCGGCGCGACCGGTGGTTTGCGGGGCAGGTGGTGCCGGGTCTTCGTGATCGAGGCCGCGCCCTGCTTGTGTGTGATCGGCGTACCCAAAGCCCCATGTCCGGCGGCTTGGGCGACGGGTGCGGCAGCGGCGGCGTTGACGGAATGGCTGGCGGGCTGGGCGACTTGGGCGAGGACGGCACCGCAGAGAAGCGCGGCGGCCAACGGCAGGAGCCGGCCGCGCCGCAGGCGCGCCATGAGGGCGGTCATACAGGCATCATCTCGCGCCTCAGGTCCAGGCCCGCATCGGATTCTGCGGTGTCGCCCGTATCGTGTGCCGAGGCCGGAGGACCCCGGCCGTGGCGACACTGCCCTGAGCACAACGACGTGAGGCGGACAGATGACCGACAGCGGTGAGCGGACGACGATGACGAGACGAACGGCGATCGGCGGCGCGGCGGCGCTGGCCGCGGCAGGCTTCCAGGCCGTCCCGGCGTACGCCGGCACCGGTCCGGGCGACGGCCCCGGCAAGACCGTCCGGCTGACTGTGATGGGCACCTCCGACCTGCACGGCAACGTCTTCAACTGGGACTACTTCAAGAACACCGAGTACGACGACTCCGCGCACAACGACATCGGTCTGGCCAAGGTCTCCACCCTGGTGACCGCGGTCCGGGACCGGATCGCGGCGGACCGTCGCGCGCCGCAGCCGCTGCTGCTGGATGCCGGCGACACCATCCAGGGCACCCCGCTGGCGTACTACTTCGCCAAGATCGAGCCCATCACCGACGGTCACATCCACCCGATGGCGGCCGCGATGAACGAGATCGGGTACGACGCCGCGGCGCTGGGCAACCACGAGTTCAACTACGGCCTGGAGATCCTGCGCAAGTTCCAGGGGCAACTGCGGTTCCCGTTGCTCGGTGCGAACGCCCAGGACTGGACCACGGGCCTGCCGGCGTTCCCGCCGTACGTCCTCAAGCGGGTGCAGGTGCCCGGCGAGAAGCCGATCACCGTCGGCATCCTCGGCCTGACCAATCCCGGCATCGCGATCTGGGACAAGGCGAACGTCGAGAACAAGTTGAAGTTCGGTGGCATCGTCGAGCAGGCGAAGGTCTGGGTGCCGCGGGTCCGCCAGGCCGGCGCCGACATCGTGATCGCGTCGGTGCACTCGGGCATGGATCTGTCCTCATCGTACGGCGACGCGCTTCCGTACCCGGAGAACGCGTCGGTTCTGATGGCCGAGACCGTTCCTGGTATCGACGCCGTTCTGGTCGGCCATGCGCACCTGGAGATCCCCGAGCGGCTGGTGACCAACAAGACCAGCGGTGAGCAGGTCGTGCTCAGCGAGCCGCTGAAGTGGGGCATGCGACTGTCGCTGTTCGACCTCGACCTGCAGAAGGTGCGCGGTCAGTGGAAGGTGGTCGGCCGGCACAGTCAGGTGCTGAACGCGAACACCGTCGATGCCGACCCGAACGTCGTCGCGCTACTTCAGAAGGACCACGACAAGGTCATCGAGTACGTCAACTCGAAGATCGGCACCTGCACCGAGGCGATGTCCGCAGCCACGGCGCCGTGGGAGGACACCGCCGCGCTCGACTTCATCAACTTCATCCAGGCCGACGCCGTCTCGAAGGCGCTCGCGGGTACGCCGCAGGCGTCGTTGCCGGTGCTCGCTATCGCGGCGCCGTTCAACCGGGCAGCCGCCATCCCGGCCGGTGATGTTTCGGTGCGCGACGTGGCCGGGCTGTACATCTTCGACAACACGCTGCTCGCCGTGACGATGACGGGTGCGCAGATCACGGCGTACCTGGAGTTCTCCGCGCAGTACTTCAAGCAGGTCAGTGGGACCGGCCCGTTCCCGTCCGACCAGGTGACCAACGCGCCGACGGCGACCGCGCCGGGCGGCACGCCGGACTACAACTACGACGTGATGGGCGGACTGACCAAGCCGCTCAGCTACAAGATCGACATCGCCAAGCCCGTCGGCTCGCGGATCACCGACCTCGCGTACGACGGGACGCCGGTGACTGCCGACCAGCAGTTCGTCGTCGCGGTCAACAACTACCGCCAGTCCGGCGGCGGCAACTTCCCGCACGTCTCGACCGCACCGGTCGTCTACAACCGCCAGGTCGAGATCCGCCAGCTGATGATCGACTACGTCACCACCACCGGCACCGTCGACCCGAAAACCTTCCACACCGTCGACTGGTCCCTGGTCTCCAACGGTTCCCCGATCACAGTCACCAGCTGACCCCAACCGTCCTCTCCCCGCCTCCCGCGGGGAGAGGACGTCGTCAGCAAGCACCTGGTTCTCAGTACTCAGGTGACGGTGATGCCGGCGTTGCGGAGGTCGGTGAGGGCTTGTTGGGTGCTGGCCGGGGCGACGCCGGCGGTCAGGTCGGTGAGGACCGTCGTACCGAAGCCTGCCTGGCAGGCGTCGAGGGCGGTGGCACGGACGCAGTAGTCGGTGGCGATACCGCACACGTCGACCTCGGTGATGCCCTTGCTGCGCAGCCAGTCGGCGAGTGACTGACCGCCTTCGTGGGACTTGCCCTCGAAGCCGGAGTAGGCGGCCGCGTACTCGCCCTTGTCGAAGATCGCGTCGAACGGCTGCGGGTCCAGGTTCGGGTGGAAGCTGACGCCGTCGGTGCCGGCCACGCAGTGCCGCGGCCAGGAACTCACGTAGTCCGGGGTCCTGGAGAAGTGGTCACCCGGGTCGATGTGGTGGTCCCGGGTGGCCACGACGTACTCGTACTGCCGGTCGCCCGGCTCGGCCTCGTGCCACTTGTGCAGCAGCTCGCCGATCCGGAAGGCGACGTCGGCGCCACCGCTGACGGCCAGGCTTCCGCCTTCGCAGAAGTCGTTCTGCACATCAACCACGATCAGTGCCCGAGCCATCGCGACGCTCCTCTTCCCGGTGCTCCCTGTGCCAACCGTACAAGCGTCGCCGCTCTCCGTGCGGCATCCCGGCTGTGGTGCGACGTCTATACGGCGGCCGGCGGCGGGATTGCGGTCTAGCCTTTCGGTCGGCCTGGGGACCCTGCTTTGAGCGGCCGGGAGCGTGGGTACCCTCACCGCATGGCCAGTAAGGGTCTGCCTGAGCTGCATGTGACAGATTTCGACGTCCAGGCGGGAATTCGCCATGGCGCACTGAACGGCGAGCCCGGGCCGCACGTGCCGCTGGTCGCACTGGAGATCGGGGGGCGCTCCAGCCCGGATGCTGCCGGCGAGTCCGTGTGGCTCCGCCTCACGGTCGACGTAGCCCGCGCACTCGCGACTCAACTCATCGAGCACGCGGACCGCGCCGAGCAGCTGGCCCGCCGACCAGGCCGACCCTCCCGGGACTAGGGCGCGCGTCCCTCCGGGCTGAGCCCTGACCGGCTGGCCGCTGGTCAGGCCGGGATCAGGCTGCCGCCGGTTACGCGGAGGATCTGGCCTTGGATCGAGCAGGTCCGGGGCGAGGTGAGGAACAGGATCGCGTCGGCGAGTTCGTTCGTGTCCGGGAGGTGCCGCGCGGTGAAGCCGGCGGCGATCTGGTCGAGCGCCGGTTTGGGGATCACCCGGTGCTCGCCGTTGTCCAGGGTGATGCCGGGCATCACGATGTTGACGAGTACGCCGTCCGCACCCAGGTCGTGCTGGAGACTGGCGACGAGTCCGTGCAGCCCTGCCTTCGCGGCGGCGTACGGCCAGGAGCCGACCATGCCACGCTCGGCGAGATCGGTCGAGATCAGCACCAGCCGTCCATGCCCGGAGCGGCGCAGCGCCGGCGCCACCTGCTGCACGAGGTGGAAGTTGCCCTCGAGGTTGGCCCGCATCACCGGCACCCACCACTCGGGTCGCCCGTCCTCGATCCGGACCGGCCGGTCGTCGAACCCTGCGCTGCCCCAGTCGACCGCGTTGCCCACCACGGCATCCAGCCCGCCCCACCGCTCGACCGTTGACGCCACCGCGGAGGCGATGATCTCGGGCTCGGAGAGGTTCATCGGTACGACGTACGCCGTACCACCCGCAGCCTCGATCTCCTCCGCGACCGCCTCGGCCGCGTCCTTCCGGGAGTTGTAGGTGATCGCGACCCGCGCCCCTTCCCGCCCGAAGGCGATCGCGGTCGCCCGCCCGATGCCCGACGACCCGCCCGTCACGAGCACCGCCGAGTCTTTGAATCCCAGGTCCATGACCCGTCCTTCCGATATTAGTTAGTCGGCTAAATCCAGAACTTAGCCGACTAATTAAATCCCTGCAAGCCCTGCTTTTCGCCACCTCCGGTGCGGACGGTTATCGTTTGCTGACATTTGGTCACGAGGTTGAGGCAGAGGCACGAGGCATGGGCCGGCATCTTCCGCCGGAGGCGGGCCCAGAGGATCGCTCATGAAGAAGGCAGTTCTGGCAGTTGTCAGCGGCGCGGCTGTGGTCGCCGCAGCGCTGGTGCCGTCCGGTCCGTCCGTAGAGGCGGCGACCAGTAGTCCACGGGCGCACAGTGCGCCACGAGGATTCGCGTCGGCGTTGTCGGCGGTCCAGCAGAGTTCCTGGCAGACGAATGCGAGCGTGAACACGCTGGCCGTCGCCGGGAACGTCGTGTATGCGGGTGGACTGTTCACCCGGGTCCGGCCTCCGGGCAACGCGGCCGGCGTCGGGGACGCGGCGCGGAAGTACTTCGCGGCGTTCAACCGGACCACCGGCGTACCGACCCGGTTCGCGCCGAAGGTCAACGGACCGGTGTGGAGCGTGGCCACGTCGGCCGACGGTCGATGGCTGGCGATCGGGGGCGACTTCACCGTGATCGACGGGGTGTCGCGTCAGCACGTCGCGTTGTTCGATGTTGCCGCTGGCAAGCTTGTGGCCGGCTGGGACCCGGTGGTCAACTATCGGGTGGCGGCGATCGAGATCACCGGGAACACGGTCTACCTGGGCGGTTCGTTCGGCAAGGTGGACAAGGTCACCCGCAATCGGGTCGCCGCGGTCACCCTCGACACCGGCGCCCTGCTGCGCTGGAACCCGGACGCGAACGACGACGTGCACGCGATCGAGCTGTCGACCGACGGCTCGCGCATCTTCGTCGGCGGTGGCTTCACCCGGATCGGTGGCCGCGACGAGCATGCGCTGGCGATGCTGAACACCACCTCTGGTGCCGCGTTCGCGATGCCGGCGGCTGCCGCGATCCCGGAACGGTCGGCGGACTGCGACAGCCGGGTCAAGGACCTCGAGGTCCAGGGCAACAAGGTTTTCGCGGCCAACGCGGGCAGTGGGATCGGATGCTACGACGGCGTGCTCGCCGCTGACGCGACCACCGGCGAGTTGCTGTGGCAGAGCCACTGCCTGGGCGCGACCGAGGCGATCAAGGCGCTCGGCAACTGGCTCTACAAGGGGTCGCACGCGCACGACTGCAGCGAGGACGGCGGATTCCCGGACAAGACCGGGATGCACCATCTGCTCGTCTACAGCGCCATCACCGGAAAGCTGGGGCCGTGGTTCCCGAACACCGATGCGGGCGGCCAGACCCTGGTCGGGCCGCTGGCGTTCGCTTCAGGCGGGAACGATCTCTGGGCCGGTGGTGACTTCACCGCGGTGAACGGCGTACCGCAGGAAGGACTGACGCGGTTCGACAACGTCCCGGGTGGCGCGACACCGGCCCGGCCGGCCGCGCCGAAGGTAGCGAGTGCCCGGGCCAACAAGGTGACTGTCAGCTTCGCCACGGTCCTCGATCGGGACAACATCGCGCTCACCTACACCCTGTACCGGGGCACCACCCGCATTGGTACCTGGTCGCGTTCGTCGTACTCCTGGACCAAGCCCGTCACCACCACGATCACCGACGCCGGGCTGAGCAGCGGCCAGAAGCTGGCCTACTACTTGGAGGTCAGTGACGGCCGCAACGTGCAGCGGAGCCCCGCGGCCGCCGTCGAGGTGCGCTGACAGAGCGAAGGAATTTTCCGGTGCCGCGCCTGGTCGCGCATGGTCAATAAGCTGTGGGCATGGACTCGTGGACCCTTCCGCTGCTTCGCGATCAGCCGTGACGGGCTCCGAGCATCTGGCAATCATCGCTGCCGGTCTGGGCGCGGGCCTGCTCACGTCCACGGTCGGCGTCGCCTCGCTGATCAGTTTTCCCGCGCTGATAGCCCTCGGCATCCCGCCGGTCGTGGCGAATGCTTCCAACACGATCGGCTTGCTGCCGGGCGCGTTGAGCGGTTCGATCGGCTATCGCCGGGAGCTCCGCGAGGTCTCCCGGCGGACGATGGTCGTGGTCGTCCTGACCTGCGCGATCGGCGCGATCGGCGGCGCCGCGCTGCTGCTGGCGCTACCGCCGGGCGTGTTCGCGGCGGCCGCTCCGTGGCTGATCCTCTTCACCTGTCTGGTTGTCGGCGTCCAGCCGTGGATCTCGCGCCGGCTGCGGTCCCGGCACGAGGTTCCGCACGGCGCCCGGACCGCGATGACCCCGGCGACCACAGTCTTCGCGGCGCTGACCGGGGTGTACGGCGGCTACTTCGGTGCCGGCGCGGGCGTGATGATGATGGCCGTCCTGGGGCTCGGTCTCGACCTCGAGCTGCGCGTCGTCAACGCACTGAAGACGCTCGCACTGCTCGCCGCGAACCTGGTCGCGAGCGTCATCTTCTTCTTCATCGCCGAGCTGAACCCGACCGCGATCGTCCTGCTGGCGATGGGCTCGATCGTCGGCGGGTACGTCGGCTCGCACATCGGCCGCCGGCTACCGAGCGGGATCCTCCGCGGGTTGATCGTGATCGCCGGCGTCACCGCCGCCGTACTGATGCTGCGTTAGACGTGTTGAGTGATCGCGCCCGCGGCGATCAGCAGGCAGATGCCGCCGTTGAGATACTTGTGACTCCACAACACGGCGACGAACTCCCGGATCGTTGCCGTCGGCCAGTAGTAGGCCGCCGTCGGTGAGCCGACCACCTGCCCGTTGATCTTCGCCTTCCGGGCGGTCAGCGCGGCCCGGAACGCGTGGAAGTTGTTCGTCACGATCAGGCAGCGGTACCTCGGCTGCCGCTGGATCATCAGCTCGCGGCTGAAGGTCAGGTTCTCCCAGGTGCTCGTGGACTTGTCCTCGCGGAGGATCCGGTCCGCCGGTACGCCACGCTCGATCAGGTACGTCGCCATCGCGTGCGACTCGGGAATGTCCTCGTCCGGCCCCTGGCCGCCGGACGTGATGATGACCGGCGGCCGGCCCCTGCGGGCCGCCCGGTCGTACACCCGCTTCGCGCGGTCCAGCCGGCCGGCCAGCAACGGCGGAACGCGGGACCCGCGCAGCCCTGCTCCGAGCACGACCACGAAGTCGATCTTCCGTGACGAGCGCACCCGGCTGTAGACGAAGGCATAGACCAGGAAGCAGAGGAACAGGAACGAGACGTAGGTCAGGATGCCGAACAGCAGCGACCAGATCGCCGCCAGCGGCTCCCAGTCGATCGTCCGCACCAGCACGCTGAAGATCACGAAGCCGATGATCGCCAGCCCGAGCAGCAGCGAGAGCAGGTTGGCGGGTCGCCGGCCCTCGCGGCGGAGCATCGTGACGCCGTTGATCACCAGGAACACCGCCAGCACGGCGATCAGCACCGGGATCGCGGCCAGGATGGCGACCACCAGCAGCCGGGCCGCCGTGTCGCTGACGGCCTGGATCGCGAAGATGACGCCGAGGCCGGCGAACATCAGCGTCAGCACGAGGAAGATCGCGTTCTTGAACAGCCTGCGGTCGTGCAGAAAGCTGAGGGCGAAGACGACGAGCCAGAACCCGGCGATCGCGAAACAGATGAGCATCGGGCGTCATCAAACCACTCGACGGCGCCCGAACGGGTCACGCCAGGCTGGTCAGTGCCGAGATCGATGCCGCGTGTCGGCAGGAGGACGGCCTCTCTCGAGACCGGCAGTCGTCTCTCCAGTGGGTAAGACCGTCGGTCTTCCGCCGTCGGGGATGTGCGAGAGTCGGGGCGGATGGCGGACGAGGAAGGGGTAGTTCATGGCGAAGCTCACGAACTGGGCGGGGAACATCAGCTTCGAGAGCGCACTCGAGCGACCACGGTCCGTCGCCGAGCTGCAGGAGCTGGTCGGTGGCAGCGAGAAGGTCCGGGTGCTCGGTACCGGGCACTCGTTCAACCGGATCGCGGACACCAGCGGGACGCTGGTGAGTGTGCAGGATCTGCCGGAGGTGATCGAGGTCGGCGACCGTGGCGTGACCGTCTCGGCCGGGCTGCGGTACGGCGAGATCACGGCAGCCCTCGAGGCCCGGGGCCTCGCGCTGCACAATCTCGGGTCGCTGCCGCACATCTCGGTGGCCGGCGCCTGCTCGACCGGTACGCACGGGTCCGGCGACAGCAACCGTCCGCTCGCCGCCGCGGTCAACTCGATCACGTTCGTCACCGCGGACGGCGAGCTGGTCACGCTCAGCCGTGAGGACGCGGACTTCAACGGCTCGATCGTCTCGCTCGGTGCCCTCGGTGTGACCGTCAGCCTGACCCTCGACGTGGAACCGTCGTACCAGGTCAGCCAGGTGGTGTACGACGGTCTGCCGGTGGAGCGCCTCCGGTCCGACTTCGCCGAGGTGATGGGCAGCGCCTACAGCGTCAGCGCCTTCACCGACTGGGTCGACCCGGACGTGATGGTGTGGCGCAAGCAGCGCGGCCACGAGCCGATCCCGACCGAGTGGCTCGGCGCACGCGCCGCCGACGGGCCCCGGCACCCGATCAAGGTGATGCCGGCCGACTACGCCACCCAGCAGGGCGGAGTACCCGGCCCGTGGAACGAGCGGCTGCCGCACTTCCGGCTCGAGTTCACCCCGAGCAACGGTGACGAGCTGCAGTCGGAATACTTCGTCCCGCGGGAGCGTGCCGCCGAGGCGATCGACGTACTACGGGCCCTGGGCAACCAGTTTGAGCCGGTCCTCCAGGTCTCCGAGGTGCGGACGATCGCCGCCGACGACCTGTGGCTCAGCCCGAGTCAGGGGCGGGACACGGTCGCGCTGCACTTCACCTGGATCCAGGACGAGGCCGCGGTTCGCCCGGTCGTCGCGGCCGTCGAGGACGCGCTCGCCCCGCTGGACGCCCGCCCGCACTGGGGCAAGGTGTTCGCCGCCGACGCCGACCTGATCGCCGCCCGCTACCCGAAGGTCCCCGACTTCATCGAGCTCGCCGCGAAGTACGACCCCACCGGCAAGTTCCGCAACGAGTACCTGGACACGTTCCTGCCTAGGAAGTGAGCTCGACCACCGAGAGCGGCAGATCCTCGATCCGGTACGACGGGAGCTCGGCGCGCAACAGCGTCCCGCTGACGTGGCGGGCGCTGTTGCTCAGCACTATCCGGCGCTGGTCGTTGACGATGGCAACCTTCCGCTGCGTGGCCCGCAGGCACGGCAGGATCGCCTTCTCGAAGGTGAACACCCGGACGTCGGCCCCCGCGACGCCGACGAACCGGTCCCGGACCGTGACCGGCACGGTGAAGGTCAGCGTGTAGTCGTCGGTGCAGAGGTAGTCGACGTACGGTCCGGTGATGTAACGGCGACCCGTCCGCTGCGGTACGTCGAACCACGGCAGAGACCCGTAGTCGTAGAAGTTCTCGCCGCGCGGGTCGGTGTCGACGAGCAGGCGTTCGGCGGCGCCGTTGCTGAACATGAACCACTCCAACCACCACCGCGAGTCCGCCAGCGCGTCGATCGCGGCCACGAAACCAGCGCCCTGGATCCGGGCGGCGGGATCCTCGAGCGCGGGCCGCGCGAGTTCCACGACTGCGCCGAGGTCGGCACGACGTACTGTCGGTTGCCCGGTGAAGACACTCTGCACCTCCGCGCCGATCCGGTCCGCCAGCGCGAAGGCGTCGCCCACCACCGACTCGACCACCTCGAGCACAGCCTCGAGTCCGGCATCCAGAACGAGCGGGTTGATCATGAGTCAGAGCCCCATGACGACATCGGTACCGAACACCCGGCCAGATAGCACTCTCATCTGTCCTCCAAGGTCAGTCTGAGGTCGATCAGGCGCGCGGTCGAGTCGGCCACACGTTCCTCCGCGGCCGCGCGCGCTGCCTCGCCGTCGGTGCGGTCGATCGCTGCGACCACGTCCCGGCAACTCCGGACGGTCCGCCGGTGGCTCTCGTCGTCACCGAACGCGAGCCAGAGCAGCGTGCCCACCTCGGCCTGGAGGCTCACCTCGGCGCGATAGAGCCGGGTCGATTGCGCGGTCGCCGCCACCTCGATGTGGAACTGTGCGTCGGCCCGACGGCGCCCGCCCAGACCTTCGGCGCTCTCCAAGCTGTCGCACACCGCGGTCAGCCGCTCGACGTCATCGGACGTCGCCCGCTCGGCAGCCAGCCGAGCCGCGGTGCCCGCGATCGCGCTGTAGTGGTCGCCGAGGTCACGCAGCTGCGCGAGGCTCAGTTCCTCCAACCGGTCACGGACGATCGCAGTCGAGATCTCCTCGTGCGCCCGTACGAAGCTGCCGCCGCCGCGCCCCCGCCGGGTGTCGATCAGGCCGCGCAGTCGTAGCGAGGACAGTGCCTCGCGGATCGTGGTGGTGGAGACCCCGAAGATGCCGGCCAGATCGGACTCGCCGGGCAGTTGCTCGGCGTCGGGGATCAGGCCGAGCGCGATCGCGTCGGTCAGCCGGCGCGCCACGAGCTCCGAGCGGCTCAGCGTCTCCAGCGGTGCGAACACCGCCGCGGCGCCACTGCCGTAGAACCGCAACGGCATCCGGTCTCACCATCCTCACGACCTCGCACGGCATTCCACGGCATCGCACGGCATCGCACGACATTCCAGGACATCCACGACATTCCAGGACATTCAATGACAGCTCAGGCATCGAACGACACAACTCCGGCACAGATCCCGGACATTCTTGTCGATCCCTTGAACTTTAACATCTGATTTCATATGTTTACCGCCAACCATCGTCCCGGGAGGGCCTGATGCGAACAGTGCGGAACCTGATCAACGGCGAGCCACAGGACGCGCTGAGCGGCGCGACCAGCGAGCTGATCGACCCGTCCACCGGCAAGGTGTTCGGTACGGCGCCCTTGTCCGGCGCCGAGGACGTGGACGCGGCGTACCAGGCGGCGGCCGCCGCGGTGCCGCAGTGGGCCGGAATCACGCCGGCCGAGCGCCAACGCCTGCTGCTCCGCTTCGCCGACCTGGTGGAGGCGCGGGCGGACGACCTCGTCGCTGCCGAGTCGCAGAACACCGGCAAGCCGCTGGAGTTGACCAGGACCGAGGAGCACGCGGTGATGGTCGACCAGTTGCGCTTCTTCGCAGGCGCCGCGCGGCTGCTCGAAGGTAAGTCCGCCGGTGAGTACCTGGCCGGGCACACGTCCTGGATCCGGCGCGAGCCCGTCGGCGTCGTCGGCCAGATCTCGCCGTGGAACTACCCGATGATGATGGCGGTCTGGAAGATCGGACCGGCGCTTGCCGCCGGCAACACCCTGGTCCTCAAGCCGGCCGAGACCACGCCGGTGACCACGGTGATGCTGGCCGAGATCGCCGCCGAGGTACTGCCGGCCGGTGCCTTCAACGTCGTTTGTGGCGACCGCGAGACCGGTCAGGCCGTCGTCGCGCATCCCGTGCCCGGCCTGGTCAGCATCACCGGATCGACCCGGGCCGGCTCGGAAGTCGCGAGTACGGCGGCTCTCGATCTCAAGCGCACCCACCTGGAACTCGGCGGCAAGGCGCCGGCCGTCGTCTTCGCCGACGCGGATCTCGACGCCGCGGCAGAAGCCATCGGGGTCGGCGGGTACTTCAATGCGGGCCAGGACTGTACGGCGGCCTGCCGCGTGCTCGTCGACGCCTCGATCCACGACGAGTTCGTCCGGACCCTCCTCGCCTGGGCGACTGACAATGCTCGTCCAGGACTGCCTGACGACGGAGATGCACTTTTCGGGCCGTTGAACAGCAGCGTGCAGCTGGATCGGGTCCGCGGCTTCCTCGCGCGGATGCCCGAGCACGGATCGATCGTGCTCGGCGGCGAACGACCGGGTGGAACGCTTGCCGACGGCTACTTCCTCGAGGCGACGATCGTCACCGGGTTGCAGCAGGATGACGAGATGATCCAGGACGAGGTGTTCGGCCCGGTCATCACCGTGCAGTCGTTCAGCACCGACGACGAGGCGGTCCAACTGGCGAACGGTGTCCAGTACGGACTGGCGGCGAGCGTGTTCACCAAGGACCACTCTCGCGCGCTGCGGATGTCCAAGGAGCTTGACTTCGGCTGCGTCTGGATCAACACGCACATCCCGCTGGTCGCCGAGATGCCGCACGGCGGCTTCAAGCACTCCGGGCACGGCAAGGACCTCTCGATGTACGGCGTCGAGGACTACACCCGCGTCAAGCACGTGATGTCGGCGATCGGATGACGGCCTTGACGACCGAGCAGCAGGCGACATCGGCAGCCGGCACCGGCATCCCGGCCGGGGGCGTGCCGGCGGTGAGTCTGCGCGGGTTGCGCAAGACCTTCGGCGACGTGACCGCGGTGGACGGGATCGACCTCGACCTGACCGAGGGGGAGTTCTTCTCGATGCTCGGGCCGTCCGGCTCCGGCAAGACCACGGTGCTGCGGATGATCGCCGGCTTCGAGGTGCCCACCGAGGGCCGGATCCTGCTGGGCGGCGTCGACGTCACCGAGCAGGCGCCGTACGCACGAGACGTCAACACGGTCTTCCAGGACTACGCGCTGTTCCCGCACATGAGTGTGCTGCAGAACGTCGAGTACGGGCTGCGGGTGAAGCGGGTCGACCGGAAGAGCCGTCGTACCCGAGCGGTCGAGGCGCTGGAGACCGTGCAGCTGGCCGGGTACGGCGATCGGCGGCCGAGTCAGCTGTCCGGTGGCCAACGGCAACGAGTCGCGCTGGCCCGGGCACTGGTCAACCGGCCCAAGGTGCTGCTCCTCGACGAACCGCTCGGCGCGCTCGACCTGAAGCTCCGGCGGGAGATGCAGCTCGAGCTGAAGGCGCTGCAACGCGATGTCGGCATCACCTTCGTGTTCGTCACGCACGACCAGGAGGAAGCGCTGACAATGAGCGACCGCATCGCCGTGTTCAACGACGGCCGGATCGAACAACTGGCCGCGCCGGCCGAGCTGTACGAGCACCCGGCGAGCGCGTTCGTGGCCGGGTTCGTGGGGACGTCGAACCTGCTCGAGGGCGACGTCGCCGAGGCGATCCTCGGCACCACCGGGCTCTTCACCGTGCGGCCGGAGAAGATCCGATTGCAGCCGCGCGATGCGACGATCGAACCGGGCGAGTGCACGGCCACCGGAGTGGTCCGCGAGGTGGTGTACCTCGGCGCGGCCACGCAGACCGTCGTCGACCTGGACGCCGGGGGATCGCTCATTGTCCTGCAGCAGAACCAGCAGGGCTCGGTGCAGGACAAGCTCGATCTCCGAGGTGCCCACGTCCGGCTCAGCTGGCACCGCGAACACACCGTCGCTGTCGGCGGTGCCCGTTAGCCGTTTCCGCCCCAGAACCTCAGGGAGCTTCGATGAAGAAACTCAGTATGGCGGCGAGTCTCGCGGCGCTTGCACTGCTGGCGGCGTGCGGAACCTCGGGCGGATCCGGCGGTTCCGCCGACCAGGCGGCCGGAACGGGCGGGTTCACGCCGCCGAACCTGAAGAAGCTGGACAAGCTCGGTACCGGTGAGGGCAAGCTCAGCGTGCTGGCCTGGCCCGGGTACGCCGAGGACGGTTCGAACGACCCGAAGGTCGACTGGGTCACGCCGTTCGAGAAGCAGACCGGCTGCCAGGTGACGGTGAAGACGTTCGGCACCTCGGACGAGGCCGTGACCCTGATGAAGACCGGGCAGTACGACGTGGTGTCGGCGTCCGGTGACGCGTCGCTGCGATTGATCGCGGGCGGACAGGTGGAGCCCGTGAACACCGACCTGATCCCGAACTACGCAGACATCTACCCGTTCCTCAAGAACCGCCCGTGGAACTCGGTGCAGGGCCAGATGTACGGCGTACCGCACGGGTACGGCGCGAACCTGCTGATGTGGCGCACCGACAAGGTCAAGCCGGCCCCGACGTCGTGGGGCGCGGTGTTCGACCCGAACTCGCCGTACAAGGGCGCCGTGACGGCGTACGACTCGCCGATCTACATCGCCGACGCCGCGATGTACCTGATGGCGACCAAGCCGGACCTCGGGATCAAGAACCCGTACGCGCTCGACGACAAGCAGTTCAACGCCGCGGTCGACCTGCTCAAGTCCCAGAAGACACTGATCTCGGAGTACTGGTCGGACTACCTCAAGGAGGTGCAGGCGTTCACCAGCGGGAACTCGGTGATCGGCACCACCTGGCAGGTGATCGCGAACGTGGCCAGCGGTGAGAAGGTGCCGGTCCAGGTCACGGTGCCGACCGAGGGCGTGACCGGCTGGTCGGACACCTGGATGGTCAGCGCGACCTCGAAGAACAAGAACTGCGCGTACCTCTGGATGAACCACATCATCAGCCCGGAGGCGAATGCCGCGGTGGCGGAGTACTTCGGTGAGTCGCCGGCCAACGGCAAGGCCTGTGCGAAGACCGCCGACAAGAACCACTGCGCGACGTACCACGCGGGTGACGCGGCGTACGCCGAGAAGATCTGGTACTGGACCACGCCGATCGAGCAGTGCCTGGACGGGCGCACCGACGTGAAGTGCACCGACTACAGCAAGTGGACCCAAGCCTGGACACAGATCAAGGGATGAGCACACTGCATCGCCACCCGAAGGCACGGTTGGGACTGTTGCTGGGACCACCGATGCTGTGGCTCGGGGTCGCGTACCTGGGGGCGTTGGCGGCGCTGTTCGTCACCGCCCTCTGGACGCAGAACGGTTTCACCGGGCTGATCGAGCGGCAGTGGACGCTGGACAGCTTCCGGACCCTGTTCACGGTCGACGTCTACCGGACGATCGCGCTGCGCACGATCGGCGTCGCCGCGCTGGTGACCGTGATCGATGCACTGGTCGCATTCCCGATCGCTCTCTACATGGCCAAGGTCGCAAGGCCCGGCCTGCGCCGGTTCTTGCTGGTGGCGGTGCTGATGCCGTTGTGGGCCAGTTACCTGGTCAAGGCCTACGCCTGGCGCGGGATGTTCTCCGAGGGTGGCCTGGTGTCGTCGGCCTTCGAGGCAGTCGGGCTGAAGTCGCCGGGGTACGGATTGACGGCGACCGTGGTCACGCTGGCGTACCTGTGGCTGCCATACATGATCCTGCCGATCTACGCCGGCCTCGAGCGGTTGCCGGACTCGTTGCTGGAGGCCTCGGCCGATCTCGGCGGGCGGTCGCTGCAGACGTTGCGGCGGATCATCCTGCCGACGGTGGTCCCGTTCGTGGTCGCGGGCTCGATCTTCACCTTCAGTCTGACGCTGGGTGACTACATCGCGGTCCGGATCGTCGGCGGGACCAACCAACTGCTCGGCAACGTGGTGTACGACAACGTGGGCTCGGCCAACAATCTGCCGTTCGCGGCGGCGGTCGCCACGGTGCCGGTGGTCGTGATGTTGGGATACTTGGCGGTGGTACGCCGTACCGGAGCGATGGAGAGCCTGTGATGACGATCTCCCGACCGACCCGGATCGTGCTCCGGGTCCTGACCGTGCTGATCCTCGCGGTCGTCTACGTGCCGTTGCTGCTGGTACTGGTGAACTCGTTCAACCTGAACAAGACGTTCGCCTGGCCGCCGAAGGAGTTCACACTGGAGTGGTGGCGTCGGGCGGCCGAGAGCCAGGGCGCGCTGGACGCGCTGTGGGTGAGTGTGCGGGTCGGGCTGGCGGCGACCGTGGTCGCGCTGGTGCTCGGCACGATGATCGCGTTCGCCCTGCAGCGGTTCGATTTCTACGGGCGGGACACGGTGTCGCTGCTGGTCATCCTGCCGATCGCGTTGCCCGGCATCGTCACCGGGATCGCATTGAACAACGCGTTCCGGACGCTGTTCGGCTGGCAGCTCGGGTTCGTCACGATCGTGATCGCGCATGCCACGTTCTGCATCGTGACGGTGTTCAACAACGTGATCGCGCGGTTGCGGCGTACGGGAGTGCAGCTGGAGCAGGCGTCGGCCGACCTCGGCGCGTCCGGCTTCACCACCTTCCGGCTGGTGACGTTCCCGTTGATCCGGTCGGCGTTGCTGGCGGGCACGTTGCTGACGTTCGCGCTCTCGTTCGACGAGATCATCGTGACCACGTTCACGGCCGGCGCGAGCGTGCAGACACTGCCGATCTGGATCTTCAACAACCTGTTCCGGCCGAACCAGGCGCCGATCGTCAACGTGGTCGCCGCCGCGCTGATCGTCTTCTCGGTGATCCCGGTCTGGCTGGCCCAACGACTTTCAGGCGACGCCGAATCACTAGGAGCGGGACGATGACGGTGCGGCAGGAACGCAAGCTGGTCACGGAGATTCCGGGGCCGCGGTCGGTGGAGCTGCTGGAGCGGGTCCGTGGGTCGGTCGCGCGAGGGATCGGGATCACGCTGCCGGTGTTCGTCACCGAGGCCGGTGGCGGGATCGTGGTGGATGCCGACGGCAACCAGCTCATCGATCTGGGCTCGGGGATCGCGGTGACGAACGTCGGGAACGCAGCGCCGGCGGTAGTCGCGGCGGTCCGGGAGCAGGTGGCCCGGTTCACCCATACGTGCTTCATGGTGACCCCGTACGAGGGCTACCTACGGGTGTGCGAGGCGCTCAACCGGATCACGCCGGGAGACCACGAGAAGCGCTCCGTACTGCTGAACTCCGGCGCCGAGGCGGTGGAGAACGCGGTGAAGATCGCGCGGTCGTACACCCGGCGGAACGCGGTGGTGGTGTTCGACCACGGGTATCACGGCCGGACCAACCTGACGATGGCGATGACCGCGAAGAACCTGCCGTACAAGGACGGGTTCGGGCCGTTCGCGCCCGAGGTGTATCGGGTGCCGACGTCGTACCCGTATCGCGACGGACTGAGCGGGGTGGACGCGGCGGCGCGGTCGATCGCGGCCATCGAGAAGTACGTCGGGGCGTCGAACGTGGCGTGTGTGGTGCTGGAGCCGATCCACGGGGAGGGCGGGTTCGTCGTACCGGCGGACGGATTCTTGCCGGCGGTGGCCGAGTGGTGCCGGTCCCAGGGCGTGGTCTTCGTGGCCGACGAGATCCAGACCGGGTTCGGGCGGACCGGGGACTTGTTCGCGTGCTCGCACGAAGGCGTCGTACCGGACCTGATGACGCTGGCGAAGGGGATCGCCGGCGGTCTGCCGCTGGGGGCGGTCACCGGGCGTGCGGACATCATGGATGCGCCGCACGTGGGCGGGCTCGGCGGAACGTACGGCGGGAACCCCGTGGCCTGCGCGGCCGCCTTGGCGGCGATGGACACGATCGAGTCCGACGACCTGCCGGCGAGGGCGCGGGAGATCGGTGAGCTCATGCTGCCCGCCTTGCGCGAGCTGGCTGCTCGGCATCCGGTCATCGGGGATGTCCGCGGCCGCGGCGCGATGATCGCGATCGAGTTGGTCTCGGACGATCAGCCCGACGCGGCCGCGACGTCGGCGATCGCGAAGGCGTGCCACGCCGAGGGGCTGATCGTGCTGACCGCCGGCACCTACGGGAACGTGCTGCGCTTCCTGCCACCGCTGGTCATCTCGCCGGAGTTGGTCCGTGAGGCTCTCGGCGTGATCGGCAAGGTCTTCGACAGCTACGCCTGAGGCTCGAGGGTGGTGGTGATCGTCCAGAGCAGGTTGCGCACGATCCGGCGATCCTCGGGTGACAGCTTGGCGAGGGCACGGCGGCCTGCACGGTCGTAGACCGCCTGGACCGTGTGCGCGAGCTCGGTCCCGCGGTCGGTGAGCTCGATGCCCACCTGGCGAGCATCGGTGCTGCTCTTCACGCGCCGTACCAGACCTGCGGCTTCCATCCGCTGCGTCGTCTTGGTCGCAGTCGGGACCTCCACGTCCAGCACCTTCGC
>Ga0136846_1238351_pt1 | contig 24614 bp, 20 predicted proteins | sample HopSoiMetagenom2_FD_96841 | JGI IMG/M metagenome (GOLD analysis project Ga0136846, IMG submission 96841) | Grasslands soil microbial communities from Hopland, California, USA - 2 Assembly 2016 (version 4) | ecosystem: Environmental > Terrestrial > Soil > Grasslands | place: USA: Hopland... | reverse complement strand
TCGCTGTGGCCCGCTTCGAAGTCACGCATTTCGGCTCCCTCTCCCCCGGCGGGGGGAGAGGGTTGGGGTGAGGGGTCTCTCAAAAATCACCCCCATCTCCCCTGATGCATCTGAAGTTCACATCGTTTTCGGTCGAAAACTCACATCACTGCAAAAGAATGTCTTCAAAGCCAGTAAAGACGCGCAACTTTCCACGTGTCCAGCGTGCGTAAAGGTCAGTTCCCAGAGGGAGAGGGAGTGAAGACCTTGAAAGAGGTGGTTCTCAAAGTGAGAGGTTGTTGACGTATGGTCCGGCTCCCGAGAGCTGCGCGAGGAGGGGGCGCCTTCCAAGGCCTCAAACTCCCGCTCCCGGCCCAAGTCTTGCAATCACATACGCCCCTGCCCGTGAATCAGCCCCAGTTGCACACTTCCCCGCACCCTGCTGCGCCGCATCTCACGGCCGCACGCCTCGCCTGCCGTCGCGGAACCCGCCTCCTCTTCAAGGACCTCGATCTGGACATCGGTGCCGCACAGATCGTGTGGGTGCGCGGCCAGAACGGACGCGGCAAGACAAGCCTGCTGCGGCTGGCAGCGGGGCTGTCGACGCCGGAGCACGGCGAGGTGTTGAGTGATGGCGTGCCGGTGCGTCGCGCGAGTGCCTATCGTGAACGGCTTGTCTACATCGGCCATGCCAATGCTCTCAAAGAAGACCTCACGGTGACGGAGGCGCTTGAATTCCTGTTGCGGGTTCACCAGCGGCCGTCCCAGATTGCAGCGGTGCACGCGGCTCTCGAGCGTCTTGAGCTTCACAGCCGGCGCAACGCCGCCGTGCGGACCTTGTCGCAAGGGCAGCGGCGGCGGGTCGCGCTGGCCCGGCTGGCGGTGGAAACCACGCCGTCCCTGTGGATCCTCGACGAGCCATTCGACGCACTGGACGTCAACGGCATCGACTGCCTCAACCGTCTACTGAAAGACCATGTCGGCCGCGGCGGCAGCGTGCTGCTGACCAGCCATCTGCCTTTGAACACCGCCCTCCTGAACCCGATCGAAGTCGACCTCGATCGCTATGCCGATCACCGTAGCTGAGGGGCCGACTGCATGCGCAACCTCTTCCTCGCCCTCTACCTGCGTGACATCAAGCTCGCGATGCGCCGGCGCATCGAGGCCTTGCTGCCCGTCGTTTTCTTCGTCGTGGCAGTCAGCCTCTTTCCGCTGGGGGTCGGGCCCGAGCACGACACCTTGCGGCTGATCGCACCGGGCGTGGTGTGGGTCTGCGCGCTGCTGGCCGCCATGCTGTCTGTCACCAATCTTTACGCCGGCGACTACGCCGACGGCTCGCTGGAGCAGATGCTGCTGTCGGGACAGAGCGCGGTCGTCATCGCCGCGGCCAAGTCAGCCGGGCATTGGACGCTCACCGGCTTGCCGCTGGTCATCGCCGCGCCGCTTTTCGGCCTGCTGTTCGACATGAACCGCGAATCCATCACGGCACTGACCCTGTCGCTTGTGCTCGGAACGCCGATACTCAGCCTGCTTGGCTCGGTGGGCTCCGCACTCACCCTCGGCCTGCGCAGCGCGGGCGTGCTGATCATCCTCCTGGTGCTGCCCCTGTCGATTCCGGCGCTGATCTTCGGCACCGGCGCGGTGGGCGCCGTGGAGGGCGGACAATCGGCGGCGGGGCACTACTCGATACTTGGCGCCCTGCTCATTTTCACGGCGCTGACCGCGCCCCCCGCTACTTCGGCCGCCTTGCGGATCTCCGTCGAATGACACGCGACATCACCATGGGAAAAAAAGACAGCGCCTCGCGCATCCGCTGGTTCACTTTCGCGGCGCCGTCGCGCTTCTATTCGCTCACCGGTGCCTTGATTCCGTGGCTGTGGGGCGCTGCCATCGTGCTGACGCTCTGGGGCCTCTATGTGGGCTTCTTCATCGCGCCCACGGACGCGCAGCAGGGCGAGTCCTACCGCATCATCTTCATCCACGTGCCTGCCGCCTGGATGTCCATGGTGATCTACCTCGCCATGGCGTTCTGGGCGGCGGCTGGCTGGGCCTTCAACGCGCGCATGGGGGCGATGCTTGCCCATGCCCTGGCCCCCACCGGCGCGCTTTTTACTTTCATCGCCCTGTGGACCGGCGCTTTCTGGGGCAAGCCGGCCTGGGGCACCTGGTGGGTGTGGGACGCGCGGCTCACCTCTGAGCTGATCCTGCTTTTCCTCTACATCGGCTACATCGCGCTCACCGAGGCCATTGACGACGTGAGGCGCTCGGACAAGGCCGGCGCGCTTCTCGCGATCGTGGGCGCGGTGAACATTCCCATCATCTATTTCTCGGTCAAATGGTGGAACACCCTGCACCAGGGCGCCACCATCAGCGCCACCGCCGCACCCAAGATGGCCAGCACCATGCTCACCGCCATGCTGTTGATGACCTTTGCCTTCTGGGCGTACGCTTTCGCGGTGGTGTTCATGCGCGCCCGTGCCATCGTGCTCGAGCGTGAATCGCATGCCGACTGGGTTCGCCAACTCACGGCAGGCAAGGAGCAGTACTCATGAACTGGCACAGCGCCTCAGAATTCTTCGCCATGGGCGGCTACGGCCTGTATGTGTGTGGGGCGTACGCCGTCACCGCCATCCTGATGGCCGCCGAACCCTGGCTCGTGGCCCGACGCCGACAGCGCGCCGTGGCCCTCGCCATCGAATCATCCGAACAGGAATCACGTTCATGAAGCCTCGCCAGAAACGTCTGGCCATCATCGGCGGCATCGTCGTCGCCGTCGGCGTTGCCGCCACGCTCGTGCTCAATGCCTTCCAGAGCAATCTCGTGTTCTTCTATTCGCCGTCGCAGGTGGCGTCCAAGGAGGCGCCGGTGGGCCGCACCTTCCGCCTCGGCGGCATGGTCGAAACCGGCAGCATCAAACGCGACGGTGTCACCGTGAACTTTCTCGTCACCGACACCGTGAAGACGATTCCCGTGCGCTACCAGGGCATTCTTCCGGACCTCTTCAAGGAGGGCAAAGGCGTGGTGGCACAGGGTCAGGTCGGCAATGACGGCGTATTCGTCGCGCGCGAAGTGCTCGCCAAGCACGATGAGAACTACATGCCGCCCGAAGCCGCCGCGGCCTTGAAGCAGGGTGAAGCCATGAACAGGAAGATCGGCAAAAGCATCGTCGTGAAAGGGACAGGTCAATGATTCCGGAAATCGGCCAGATTGCCCTGCTGCTCGCGCTGGCGGTGGCGGTGATTCAAGGCACGCTGCCCATCCTCGGCGCAGCGCGCGGACGCAGCGACTGGATGTCGATTGCGCGCCCTGCAGCACAAACGCACTTCCTCCTGGTGGCAATCGCCTTCATCTGCCTCGCGAGTTCCTTTGTTCGCAACGACTTTTCGGTGCTGTATGTCGCCACCAACTCCAACAGCGCACTGCCCTTGCAGTACCGCATCGCCGGCGTGTGGGGCGGGCATGAGGGCTCGCTGCTGCTGTGGCTGATGATGCTGTGCGGGTGGATGCTGGCGGTGAGCCAGTTCAGCAAGCACCTGCCCAAGCCGGTGATCGCGCGCATCCTGGGCGTGATGGGGCTGATCGGCGCGGGCTTTCTGCTGTTCATGCTGACGACCTCGAATCCGTTCGAGCGCTTGTTTCCGGTGCCGGCTGACGGCAATGATTTGAATCCGCTGCTGCAAGACCCGGGGATGGTGGTGCATCCGCCCATGCTCTACATGGGCTATGTCGGATTCTCAGTGGCCTTCTCGTATGCAGTCGCTGCTCTGCTTGGCGGCAACCTCGATGCCACCTGGGCGCGCTGGACGCGGCCTTGGACCACGGCGGCGTGGACCTTCCTCACCATCGGCATCATGCTCGGCAGCATGTGGGCGTATTACGTTCTCGGCTGGGGCGGCTGGTGGTTCTGGGACCCGGTTGAAAATGCCTCCTTCATGCCTTGGTTGGCGGGCACGGCATTGATTCACTCGCTGGCCGTCACAGAGAAACGCGGCGCCTTCAAGTCATGGACGGTGCTGCTCGCCATCATCGCCTTCTCGCTCTCGCTGCTCGGGACCTTCCTCGTTCGCTCGGGCGTGTTGTCGTCGGTGCACGCCTTCGCGACAGACCCGCGCCGCGGCCTGTTCATCCTCGCCTTCCTCGCCATCGTCATCGGCGGATCGCTTGCACTGTACGCATGGCGTGCCCCCAAGATCGGACTCGGTTCGCGCTTCGAGCTGGTGTCGCGCGAGACCATGCTGCTCGCCAACAACGTGCTCTTCGTCGTGGCCATGCTGTCGGTGCTCCTGGGCACGCTCTACCCGCTGCTGCTCGATGCACTCGGCATGGGCAAGATTTCGGTGGGCCCGCCGTACTTCGACACGGTGTTCGTTCCTTTGATGGTGCCAGTCGTGTTCCTGATGGGCGTCGGCCCCCTCGCACGCTGGAAGAAGACTGAGTTGCCCGATCTTGCCAAGCGCCTGAAGTGGGCGGTCGTGGTGACGGTCATCGCCGCGCTCGCCACAGGCTGGTTGGCTGGCCGCATCACGGCAGGTGCGACGCTCGGCTTCCTCATGACCTTCTGGATCGTCGCTGCCGTCGCCACCGACGTGTGGGAGCGCGTGCAGCCCGCAGGCGGCGTGCGCGCAGGATGGGTCGGACGTCTTGCGTTGATGCCTCGCGCGATGGTCGGAATGCTCGTCGCCCACCTTGGCGTGGCGGCCTTCGCTTTCGGCGTGAGCATGGTCAACACCTACGAGCTCGAACGCGACGTGAAGATGGCGGTCGGCGACACCACCGAGGTCTCGGGCTACACCTTCTTCTTCCGCGAACTGAAAAACGTGCAAGGCCCCAACTACGAAGCGGTACAAGGCCTCATGGAAGTCACGCGCAACGGCAAGCCTGTTGTCGTGCTGCTCCCTGAAAAGCGTGTGTACCGCGTGCAGAAGAACCCGATGACCGAAGCCGCCATCGACCCCGGTTTCACACGCGACCTCTACGTCTCTCTGGGTGAGCCCGTGGACGGCGGCGCGTGGATCGTTCGTGTCTACGTCAAGCCCTTTGTCGACTGGATCTGGGGCGGCTGCCTGCTGATGGCATTGGGCGGCGCGCTCGCCGCCACCGACCGCCGCTACCGCGTGAAGCAAAAGCAAGAGAGTCCTGCCACCGTCACGTCTGGAGCCCAGGCATGAACATGAAAAGCCTGCGATTCATCATTCCGCTGGGCGTGTTCGCCCTGCTGGTGTTCTTTCTGTGGCGGGGGCTGCGCCTGGACCAGCACGAAGTGCCGTCGCCGCTCATCGGCAAACCCGCGCCAAGCTTCGCGCTCACGCGGCTCGACGACGCCAACGCCACCCTTCGCCGCGACGACATGCTCGGCAAGGTGTGGATGCTCAACGTGTGGGCATCGTGGTGCGGCGCATGTCGCGAGGAGCATCCACTTCTGGTCGAGTTCTCCAAGACCAAGGCCGTGCCCATCATCGGCCTGAACTACAAAGACCAGAGGTCTGACGGCCTCGGCTGGCTCAACCGGTTCGGCAACCCCTACGACGCATCCATCTTCGACCAGAACGGCCGCGTCGGCATCGACTTCGGCGTGTATGGCGTGCCCGAGACCTTCGTGATCGACAAGCAGGGCATCATCCGCATGAAGCACATCGGGCCGCTGACGCCTGATGTGATCGACAAGCGACTCATGCCCATGCTGAGGAAGCTCAATGCGTAAGCTCTGCACCCTCGTCCTGCTGAGCCTGCTCGTCTTCGGCGCGTTCGCCAAGGATGCGCCCAACGCCGCCGCCGACCCGGCGCTCGAAGCCCGAATGATGCGCATCGCCCAGGAGCTGCGCTGCCTCGTGTGCCAGAACCAGACCATCGCCGACTCGCATGCCGACTTGGCGGTCGACCTGCGCGAAGAGGTTCGCGTGATGCTGCGCAAGGGCGAGAGCGACGAACAGGTGCTCAAGTACATGACGGATCGCTACGGCGACTTCGTGCTGTATCGGCCGCCCGTGAAAGCCACGACCTGGCTTCTGTGGTTCGGCCCCGGCGTGCTGCTGGTGGGCGGGCTTCTTGGATTGATTCTGCTGCTGCGCAAACGCACGCGCATGAGCGACGACCGATTCGAACCCGATGAGGTCGACGGCCTTGAGGGAGAGGTAAGTTCATGACGGTATTCGTGTTGGTGGCGGCAGCCTTGTGCGTGCTGGCCGCTGCCTTGTTGACGCGCTCGCTGTGGTGGCGCGGCGGTGTGGCTTCCAAGCCGCTGGAGGACGAACCTGCGGTGGCTGCGCCGGGTTCATCAGCCGGATTGATCGGCGTGCTGGCGGTCTTCGTGTTTGTGATGGCCGGCGGCGGCTACGCCGTGCTCGGTGCGCCCGATCGCCTCGTGCTGGGGCCCGAGTCGTCGGCCAAGGCAGATGCGTCCCCCGACGCGCAGCCGCCCATGAGTGCCGCATCTCGGGCGGAAGCGATGGCAAAGATCAACGTGCTGGTTGACAAGCTGCTCACCCACCTCAAAGAGCAGCCCGACGATGCCGACGGCTGGCAGATGCTCGCGCGCACCTATGCGGCCATGGGCAAGCAGGCGGACGCGAACCAGGCATTCAACACGGCGGAGAAGTTGCGGCCCAACGATGCAACGCTGCTGTCGGACCACGCCGTGGCTGTGGCGCTCTCCAACAACCGCAAGCTCGAAGGCGAACCCACCCAACTCATCGAACGCGCGCTGAAGGCCGACCCCAAACATCCCAAGGCCTTGGCGCTCGCCGGCACTGCAGCCTTCGAGCGCAAGGACTACAAGGGCGCGGTTCGCTACTGGGAAGACCTCGCCAAAGTCGAGCCGGCAGACTCGCCTTTCGCCGAGCAGATTCGCGCCAGCATCGCGGAAGCGAGGCAGATGGCAAGCATGCCGGCGGCTGCAGATGCTGCACCCAAAGCGGCGGCTACCGCAGCGGGTCCGGCGCAGATCACTGGCATCGTGACACTGGCCGAGAACTTGAAAGGCCGTGTTTCGCCCGACGACACCGTCTTCGTCTTCGCCCGCCCCGTCGAAGGCTCGCGCATGCCGCTGGCCATCATCCGCAAACAGGTGAAAGACCTGCCCTTCCAGTTCACGCTCGACGACAGCTCGGCGATGTCACCGGCGTCGAAGTTGTCAGGCGCCGCAAGCGTGGCCGTCGGGGCGCGAGTCTCGAAGAGCGGGAACGCGATGCCGCAGAACGGCGATCTTCAGGGACTCGTGCCGTCTGTGCAGGTGGGAACGAATGCGCTGAAGGTGGAGATCAACGCCGAAGTGTCGCGATAGGCAGATACCTTCCGTGGCGGCGACACTGCCTTAGTACAGCCTTAGTACAGCCTTAGTACCGGCTTTAGTACTTGAAGGTCAACTGGACGGCGATGGTGCGGGGCTGGTTCTGCGTGCCAACGAGGTCGGAATGCAGGCCGGCCGCCGTCCCGGTGTTGGCGCCGCTGCTGGGGGTCCCCGACGTAGTAGCGGACGTACTTGTTGGTCAGGTTCCTGCCGATGAGGGCGACTTCCCAGCGCGAGTCCCGGGTCCGCAGCCGCAGCGCGCCGTCGAGGGTGGCGTAGGAGCCCTGCTTCGCCTGGGGATTGCCGAACGGGTTGGCGGAGTAGGTGCTGGAGTATTTCACGTTGGCGCTGGCCCCGAAGACCAGGTTCTGGCCGACGTTCTGCTGGTAGTCCGCCTCGAAGGAGCCGGTCCAGGTGGGCGCGAGAGACGTGCTGTGCCCGCTGAGATCCTGGGTCGGACGTCCGCCGACGATGGTGCAGCCCTCGGCCGGTGTCTGGCCACCGTAGCAGGGCGCGTCCGCGAAGTCCCGATAGCGCGCGCGGTTGTAGTTCAGTGTGCCACGCAGGGTGAGGCTCGGCAGCGGGAGCGGTTTCCATTCGGCCTCGAATTCCAGGCCCTGGGCCAGGGATGAGGCTGCGTTCTTGGTGATGAACTGGATCTTTGCGGCATCGAAGTAGTCGATCTGCAGGTCGGAGTAGGTATAGCGGTAGGCGCCGACCGCAAGCCGCAGCGTGCGGTCGAAGAGCAGGGTGCGGAGTCCACCTTCGAATCCTATGACGCGCTCCGGCGCGAACGCCAGATCAGCCACGGTGGTGTTACCTATGGCGCTGTCCAGGGCACTGCCCGAAAAGCCGCCCGACTTGAAGCCCTGCTTGTAGCCGACGAAGGCCGTGAGGTTGTCGCGCGGCGTGTAGGTGAGCGTCACCTCGGGCGAGAGGTCGTTGAAGCTCTGGGTAGCAGCGATCGGGTGGTTCTGGCGAAACACCGGCTGGTAGGCGCTGATCACATAGGGCTGGACGAACTGGGAGTCCTTGGTCTCGCGGGTGTAGCGCGCGCCTGCGTCCAGCTCGAGCTTCGGCGTGACCTTCCACTGCACCTGGCCGAAGGCAGCGAAGGTGGTTCCGTCGGTGTAGGAAAGCTTCGCGACGGTGATATAGCGCTTGGTGGGATCACTCGCGAGGGAGTTCTCCAGCGCGCCGGGGAAGATGATCTGCTGGTCGAAGTCAAGGCGGGACTTCTGGTAATAGACGCCGCCCATGAAGTTGAGCGGGCCTTCCAGCTTGGTCTGGGTCCGGATCTCCTCTGAGAACGCCTTGTACTGGGAGCGCTCGGAGCCCCAGGTGCCGCCGTTGACGTTGGCGGTGAAGTCGTAGTCGCCCAGAAAGTAGTTCACGAACCGGTGCAGGCCGGTGACCGAGGTGATGTCCACCTTGTCGCCGGTGTAGGCGGCGTTCGCGCTGACCACGGAGGCGTCATAGTCTTGGTAGAGCCGCCCGTCATGGCGGCCGAGCAGCGGGTTGGTGGCACCGATGTCGGCCGGCAGGTCGTTCTGGCGGATCTTGCGATCCTGCACGCAATTTTCGCCCGGGTCGTTCTGCGCAACGCCCTTCGGACAGTTGACCATCTCGTAGTTCGAGGTGGCGTTGTCGGTGCGGTAGCGGGTGATGCCTGCCTTCGCAGTGAGCTGGAACCGATCGGACGGCGTGTACTGGGCCGTCACTCGGGCGGAGAGGTCGTGCTCGCCCGGCAGATCCTGCGTCGGCTTCGGCGCGGCATGCGGCGTCGCCACACCATCGGCAAGATTGTGCGTGGTCATGGTCGTGGCCGGGGCGACGTTCTGGATATAGCCGCCCGACATGTCGGAGCTGCGGACCGCCAGGCGCAGCCCGATCGTGTCGGTCACCGGCCCGGACACCACGCCCTCGAAGTTGGCGACCTTGCCCTTGAACTCATGGCCGGCCCGCGCCAGCGCTTCGAAATGGTTGCCCGGGTCGGCAGAGCGGAACGAGATCACTCCGGCAGAGGCGTTCTTGCCGAAGAACAGCGCCTGAGGACCGCGAAGGATTTCGACCTGCTTCATGTCGAAGAAGCCTTCGTTGATGATCCGGCCCTGGCCAAAATAGACGCCGTCCAGGTTGACCGCGACCGACTGCTCGATGCCGATACTGGTGTAGGTCGAGCCGATGCCGCGCAGGCTGATCGTCGCGCCCGAACCGGAGCTGCCGCGCACAATATTGAGCTGCGGGATCGAGGCGGCAATCGCCTCCATGCTGCGCAGGCCGTAGTTGTCGAGCTTCTCGGCGGAGACCGCGGTCACCGCCACCGGGATGTTCTGGATGTTCTCGTCGCGCTTGCGCGCGTTGACGATCACCGGCTCGAGGGTGATGGGCGTCTGGTCGTCCGCCGCCATCGCGATCGACGGTGCGGCGCAGGTCAGGGCTGCGGCGGATGCGGAGATAAGAAGCAAGGTCTGCGGACGGGCCGCTTGTGTCGTGAAGATCATTGCGGACTCCGGGGCCAGAGTACCGCCACGGCGCGCAGGGCGTCAAGATTTATCTTGGGTGCAGTGCTGGTGCCCACGGGCTGCGGTGACGCAACACTTGTCCGATCCCGGGCAGCGACGCACCCCGGCCCCGCATGTGAGTGGGCATGGCTAGTAAGGACATGGCTGCCCGATTGCTGGCGTGCGGCTTTCGATCTAGCATGGTCCGAGAGTCCCCCTGGTCACCACATGGCGAGCTATAGACTGCAAGGCCGCGTTGGCACGACGGCAAGTTCCGGGCTGTACCTCGCGACATCAGCCGACGGCCTTTCCGCCATCGTGCGACGCAGCGAAGCCGGCATGGCCGGCACGCTGGCGGCTTGGCAACGCGAAGCCAGCTTGATGTGCTCGCTGCAGGCCCGCACCATCGGCCGGCCGGAGCTTCCGTTCGAAGACGCAGACGGCTTGACGATGGCCTTCGAGTCGCTGTCCGGCGAAGCCCTGGACCAGGCACTGGCGCAGCAGCAATTCGACGTCGCACGAAGCTTGCGGCTCGCCCTGTGCATGACGGTTGCGCTGGCCGCCCTGCATGAAGCCGGTATCGTATTGATGGACCTGCGTCCGGCGCACTGGATGGTCGACCTGGCCACCGACAGCGCAACGCTGGTCGAGGCCAGCCGCGCCACCACCGACGCTGCCGCGGCCGATGCACCGGTTCCGCAAGCGACCGCCGACTGGGCCACGCTGTCGCCCGAACAGACCGGCCGCATGAACCGGCCGGTGGACAGGCGCAGCGACTTCTACGGCCTGGGCGTCGTGCTGTACCGCATGCTCGCCGGGCAATGGCCGTTCAGCGCCGACGACGCGCTCGGCTGGGTCCGTTGCCACCTCGCGCAACCGCCGCTGCCGTTGGCGCAGGCCGCGCCCAATGTGCCGGCGTCGCTGGCCGCGGTGGTCGACAAACTACTCGCCAAACTCCCCGAAGACCGCTACCAAAGCGCACGTGAGCTGCAGGCCGACCTGGAGTGCCGTCTTGCCGACATCGAAGCCGGCGGCCGCAATGAGACCTTTGTGCCCGGCCAGCAGGGCCGCGCCGAACACTTCCAGCGGCCGCAGCGGCTCTACGGCCGCGAGCGCGAAGCCGGCGTGCTGCAGGCCGCGTTCGAGCGTGTTGTCGACAGCGGCCGGCCGGAGTTCGTCACAGTCGCCGGGTCGTCGGGCGTCGGCAAGTCGACGCTGGTGCGTGAATTGAACCGCACGGTCGCCGGCGCGGGCGGCAGCTTCATCACCGGCAAGTTCGATCCCTTCCAGCGCGACACGCCCTACCTCCCGCTGAAACAGGCGCTGCGTGAACTGGTGCAGCAGCGGCTGGCGGAGAGCGACGCACAACTCGCCGGCTGGCGCGAACGCCTGCAAGCCGCGCTGGGGGACAACCTGGCGCTGATGGTGCAGCTCATGCCGCAGCTCGGCCTCATCGTCGGCCCCCAACCGGCGTTGCCGACGGCGTCGCCGGCCGAATCGCAGCAGCGGCTGCTGTTCGTGTTCCGCCGCTTCATCGCCGTGTTCGCACGCCGCGAACAGCCGCTGCTGCTGTTCCTCGACGACCTGCAATGGGCGGACGATGCTACGCTGCAGATCATCGAGCACCTACTGTCCTGCGTCGACAGCGGTGCGCTGCTTTTAATCACCACGTACCGCGACCCCGAGCTGCCGCCGGCGCTGCGGAAGCGGCTGCAGGCTTGGCGTGAGGGCGGCATGCCGACGACCGCCATCGAGCTGCTGCCGCTGCCGTTCGACACCTTGCGGCAGTTCGTCGCCGAAACGCTGCACGCAGACCCCGCGGCCTGCGAGCCGCTGACGCACGTCGTCTTCACGCGCACCGGCGGCAACCCGCTCCACTTCACGCAGCTGCTCGAATCGCTGCGCCGCAACGGCGACGACAGGTTGTGGGACCTGGCGCGCATCGACGGTGAAGGCCTCGGCGACGATCTGGCGCGGCTGATGGCGCACACGCTGAGCGGGCTGCCGACGGCGACCCAGCAGGCACTGCATGCAGCAGCCTTCCTGGGCCACCGTTTCGAGCCGGTGCTGCTGGCGCTGGCGCTCGACGCGCCGGTCGCCGACACCTCGGCGTGGCTGGCGCCAGCGCTGCACGACGGCCTGCTGTTGCGCGCCTCGCCGGGCGACGACAGCCTGCGTTTCGGCCACGACCGCATCCGCGAAGCGGCCTACGCGCTGAGCGACGGATCCGAGCCGGCAGCGGTCCATCTGCGCATTGGGCGCCGCCTGCTCGCCGGTCTGCCACCCGAGCAGCTGGCGACGCACCTTTTCGATGTCGTGAGCCAGTTCGAGCGCGGCACCCCTGCAGTCGCCGACCGTGCCGAGCGCTTGCAGATCGCGGCGCTTGCGCAGAGCGCCGGCCGCCAAGCCAAGGCGGAGGCGGCATTCGCGGCCGCCGCGGCGCACTTCGCATCCGCGCTGGCGCTGCTCGACACGGCCGATGGCGCCGCCCCCGCCGGCCGCGACGCTCAGCACACGCTGGCTTTCGAGCTGCGCCTCGAAAGCGCCGAATGCGAGTCCTCCGTCGGCCGGCTGGACGTCGCCGATGCACTCATCGCCGCGCTCGGCCGCCAGGCTTCGAGCCGTGCCGATCGCGCTTCGGTATCGCACCGCAAGGTGCTGCTGCACGCGCTCAAGGGGCAGCACGCGCAGGCGGTCGACGAAGCGCTGGCCTGCTTGCGTCTGTTCGGCGCCGACATCGCGGCGCACCCCAGCGCGGCCGAGGTGCAGGCCGAGTACGACGCGGTGTGGCAGGAACTCGGCAGCCGCCCGATCGAAGCGCTGGCCGCGTTGCCGCTGGTCAGCGACCCCGAACAGCGCGCGCTGATGCACGCGCTGTCGATCCCGCTCGAAGCGGCCTTCTTGGCCGACCCGCAGCTCTACCACCTGCTGCTGTGCCGCATGGTCAGGTTGGTCATCCGACATGGGGCCAGCGCGGCGGCGGCGCGTGCCTGTGCCTACTTCGGCATCGTGCTCGGGCCGGTCTTCAACCGCTATCCTGACGGCCGTCGCTTCACCGACACGGCAGCCGCGTTGGCGCGCCGGCATGGCTTCAATGAGCACCCGGCACGCATCCTCCACGCGGTCGGCATGGTCGCTTTCTGGAACCGGCCCGCCAGCAGCGCGATCGAAGCGATGCGCGTCGCGGCGCGCGCCGCCGACGACAGTGGCGACCTCGTCTTCGCCTGCTACAGCCGCGCACTCGTCGTCGCCGGCCTGCTGCTGCGCGGCGACGCGCTCGACACGCTGCGCCAAGAGGCGGCGCAGAACGTCGACTTCGTGCACAAGGCGTGCTCCGGCGACATGGAAGAACTGGTGCGCGACCAGCAGCGCTTCATCGACGCTCTGCAGGGCCGGACGGTGGCGCTGGACAGCTTCACCGACGCGTCGTTCGATGACGCGGCCTTCGAAGCCGGTCTCGGCCCGCAGCGCCTGCCGTCGATGGTCTGCTTCCACTGGATCCTGAAGCTGCAGCTGCACTTCCTGGCCGGCGAGTTCCCCGCCGCGCAGGCCGCGGCCGAACGCGCAAGGCCGCTGCTGCACACGGCAATGGCGCAGATCCAGTTTCTCGACTATCACTTCTTCGGCGCGCTGACGCTGGCCGCCCTGCACGATGGCGCCGAAGCGGCCGAGCGCACGCAGGCTAGCGCCGTCATCGGCATCCACCTCGAGACGCTGCGCAAGTGGGCCGCCGCGCGCCCGGCCAGTTTTGCCGACAAGCAGCAGCTGGTCGAGGCCGAGCTGGCGCGCATTGAAGGCCGCGACGGCGACGCGATGCGGCTCTACGAAGCGGCGATTGCGGCGGCGCGCGAATACGGCCTCGTGCATGACGAAGCGCTGGCACACGAGCTGGCGGCCGCGTTCTACGGCGCGCGCGGCTTCGCCGCCTTTGCCGACCTGTACCTGCGTGAGGCCCACCGCGCCTACGCGCGCTGGGGTGCCACCGCCAAGCTGCGCCAGCTCGAAGCGGCCCACCCGGCGCTGCGTGCCGCGGTGCCGACAGACTCCGGCGCGCAGTTGGACCTGCTGTCGATCATGAAGGCGTCGCAGGAGATCTCGGCCGCATCGTGCTGGCCGAAGTGGTCGACACGCTGCTGCGGCAGATGCTGGAAAGCGCTGATGCACAGTACGGCGCGGTGGTGCTGGTGCGTGACGAAGGCCTGGTGCTGGCCGCCGAAGCCAGCGTCGGCAGCACGCCGGAGCCGTTGGTGCATGTCACGCCGTGCGGCCAGCCGCTGCCGCCTCACATGCTGCCGACGTCGGTGCTGAACCACGTGCAGCGCAGCCGCAAGCAGGTGCTGCTGGGCGACGCGACGCGGCCGCACCCGTTTGCCGCCGACCCGTACTTCGCGGCGCGGCCGACGAAGTCGCTGCTGTGCCTGCCGATCCTGCGTCACGCGTCGCTTGTCGGCCTGATGCTGCTCGAGCACCGCACGGTGCCCGATGCCTTTACCGCCCAGCGGCTGCAAGTGCTGGACGTGCTGGCTGCACAGGCCGCGATCTCGCTCGAGAACGCGCTGCTGTACGACGCACTGCGCGAGGAAAACGCCGAACGCAAACGCGCCGAGGAAGCGCTGAGAGCCAGTGAAGTGCGCAACCGCGGGATCTTCGAATCGAACATCATCGGCGTTTTCTTCGTCGACATCACCGGCCGCATCACCGACGCCAACGCCGCCTTCCTCGACATGCTGGGCTACGAGCGCGCCGACCTGCAGGGCGCGGGCCTCACGTGGCAAGCCCTGACGCCACCCGAGCTGCTGGCCAACGATGAGCGGCGGCGGGAGGAGATTCTTCTCAAAGGCGTCTGCGCCCCGTACGAGAAGGCCTACATCGCGCGAGACGGCCGCCACGTCCCCGTGCTGGTGTGCTCGGGACTGATCAACCATCCGATCAACGGCGCGGTCGCGTTCGTGCTCGACCTCACCGAATGGCGCCAGGCTGAGGCCGAACGCGAGGCGCGCAGCGTCGCCGAACAGGCCTCGCGCACGAAGAGCGAGTTCCTGGCCAACATGAGCCACGAGATTCGCACGCCGATGAACGCCATTCTCGGCATGTCGCATCTCGCGCTGCAGAGCGGGCTCAACGCCGAGCAGCGCAACTATGTGCAGAAGGTGCACCACTCGGCCGAATCGCTGCTGGGCATCATCAACGACATCCTCGACTTCTCGAAGATCGAGGCCGGCCACCTGGACATGGAAAGCATCCCGTTCGAGCTTGACGAGGTGTTCGACAACCTCGCCACGGTTGTTGGTATGCACGCCGAAGAGAAAGGGCTGGAGCTCGTGTTCGCCGTGCCGCCGGGGTTGCCGTACAAGCTGATCGGCGACCCTGCGCGACTCGGCCAGGTGCTGCTGAACCTGGGCAACAACGCGGTCAAGTTCACCGAGCGCGGCGAGGTCATCATTGCCGTCGAACTGTTGGAACACGAAGGCAGCGCGGTGCGCCTGGGTTTCGAGGTCCGCGACAGCGGCATCGGGATTCCGCCCGAGCAGCAGCAACGGCTGTTCCAGCCCTTCGTGCAGGCCGACACGTCGACCAGCCGGCGCTTCGGCGGCACCGGCCTCGGGCTGGCGATCTGCCGCCATCTCGTGCGCATGATGGGCGGCGAAATCAGCCTCGACAGCACGCCCGGCCAGGGCAGCCGCTTCAGCTTCAATGCCCGCTTCGAGACCCGCGACCAAGAGCCGGCCGAGCCGGCCGGCCTGCGCGAACACGTGCATGGCCGGCGCGTGCTCATCGTCGACGACAACGAATGCGCGCGCCTGACGCTGGTCGAGACCTCGACCGCGCTCGGCATGCGGCCCACGGCCGTCGCCGACGGCGCGGCAGGCATCGCCGCTGTCGTTGCTGCCGACACAGCAGACCAACCGTTCGAGCTGCTGTTGCTGGACTGGCGCATGCCGCGGCTGGATGGCATCGGCTGCGCGCAGCGGCTGGCGCGCACCACGCTGCGCCACCCGCCGCCGACCGTGCTGATGCTGACCGCTTTCAGCCGCGACGAGGTGGCGCGCCGCCTCGCCGCCGAGCAGGTGACGGTGGCGGCGACACTGACCAAGCCGGTGACGCCGTCGGCGCTGCTCGACGCCTGCCTGGCTGCGCTGGCGCCAACAAGATCTCGCCCGCGTGCCGCGCGCAGCGACCGGCGCGAAGAAGCGCTGCTGCAACATCGCGCGGCGCTTGTCGGCGTGCGAGTGCTGCTGGTCGAAGACAACGAGATCAACCAGGAACTTGCGTGTGACCTGCTGCGCCGCGTCGGCGTGCTGACCGAGATCGCCGCCGACGGCGCAGAGGCGTTGGCGATGCTCGAGCGCGGGACTTTCGACGCCGTGCTGATGGACTGCCAGATGCCGGTGATGGACGGATACGAGGCGACGCGCGCGCTACGCGCCGACGCACGCTGGCGCGATCTGCCGGTGATCGCGATGACGGCGAACGCGATGGTCGGCGACCGCGAGAAGGTGCTCGCCGCCGGCATGAACGACCACGTCGCCAAGCCGATCAAGGTGGAGGATCTGTTCGGGACGCTGGTGCACTGGGTGCGCCGGGAGCCCAAGGCGAGCCATCGCGCGCAAGCCGCCGGCTCAGAGGCTGAGAGCTTTTCGAGCGTGCCCGAGCAGCACGTCAAAAGGCGCCTGATCTAGGCGCAAAGTAAAGCCCGCAAGCAGAAGTCTGGCCCAGTCGCGACGAACTACCGTCGCGCGAGTTCACCAACCTTGCTGATTGCCAAGCTTGCCGCCGTCGTTCGCGTCTCGACGCCCAACTTTTCGTAGATGTGCTCGAGATGCTTCTTCACCGTCGCCGGACTCGACCCCAGGATGTCGCCGATGTCACGATTGGTCTTGCCCTTCACCACCCAGTAAAGCACCTCCGCCTCGCGCAGCGTGAGCTTGAAGCTTTCCATCATGGATTCGACCACCGCCGTGTCGGACACTTCGCGCATCACGATCAGCCAGTCTTCATCGGCCGTGCGCTCTTGAAGATTGAGCACGAGCTGCCGGGCGCCGTTGACGAGTGCGAGCGGCTTGGGTGCAAGGCCTTGTGCCGCAAGTTCGGATTGGGCTTGCAGCCAGTCCAGCAGTTGCTCGGGCACCTGCGCCGATGCCGTACCAGCCTCCACTGCACCGAAGTAACTCTGCAGCAGCTTGCGCGCAAGCGGTGTCTGCCACACCGCGCGGCCGGTGTCGATGCGGATGGCCATGGTCGCGTGACCGAAGGCGTCGAGCGCATTTCGCGCCTGTCTTGCCTGCCGCGCGCCCTGCATGTGCACGGCGATGCGCGCCAACACCTCGCGCGGGCGGATTGGCTTGGTGACGTAGTCGACACCGCCCGCTTGAAACGCGGCCACCACGTGCTCGGTCTCGGTGAGGCAAGTCATGAAGATGATTGGAATGTGCGCAGTGTCGGGCCGCACTTTCAGTTGCCGCGCAAGCTCGAAGCCGTCCATGCCCGGCATCATCGCGTCGAGCAACACAATGTCGGGCAAGGCCTGGGCTGCGCGCTGCAAGGCCGCCTCGCCGCTGGTGGCGATGAGCACGGTGTAGCCGGCTTCATCGAGCGCATCGTGAAGCACCGACAGGTTGTCTGGCACGTCGTCGACGATGAGAACGAGGTCGGCGGTGTGGCGATCGATGTGGTCGCGGCCTGGCAGGCGCAAGGAAGTCGGCACCTCATGGACCAATGCGCGCATCGCGGGCCTTTCTGACAACGCCGGTCATGGCGTCGAGTTGGAACTGTCGCGCGAGATTGCGCAGGTGGGCGATGAAGCTCGCGCACTCGGGCGACTCGGCGTCAATGTCGTCGAGCAGCTTCACGATGCCACGGAAATAGCCGAGCTGAATCAATTCGTCGAGCGCCTTCAGGCGCGCTTCGGCCGGATAGACGAAGGAGCTGTCGGCCGACTTGTCGTAGCTCGGCGACTGCAATTCCGGCAGTGGCGCATGCAGCCATTCAAGCGCCAGTGCGCGGCCCAGCCAATCGAGCAGCTCGCTCTTGCGCACGGGCTTCAACACGAAGTCTCCTGGCGCGATGTTCACGTCGTTGTCGAGTCCGCGGTCGAAAGCGTTGGCGGAAACGATGGCCACCGGCGTGTGGTTCACACCGCCTGCACGCATGCGCCGGATGGTTTCCCAACCGTCGATGCCCGGCATGGCAAGGTCCATCAGAACTGCATCGGTCCGGCACTCGTCGAGCATCGACAGGCATTCATGGCCTGAAGCGGCGCAACGAACGTCAAACCCAAGCGGCGCCAGCACCTTGACGAGCAGGTCGCGATCCACCTCTTCGTTGTCAACGACAAGCACCGTGCGCCGCTGCCCGGCATAGCCGATGCGCACCACGCGAGGCAGTTCGCGCTCTGCCACCGCCGCGCGCACCTCGGGCAGGAAGAGGCGGATGCGAAACAGCGTGCCCGACGTCGCATCGTCGGCCGTCGCCACCTTGCTGTGCACCGTCATCTCGCCGCCCATCAGGTCGGTGAGCATCTTGCCGATGGTGAGGCCCAAACCCGTGCCGCCGCCCGCCGTGCTGCTCACCGCACTGCCTCGTGCAAAGGGCTCGAAGATCTGCGCGATCTCGTGTGCCGCGATGCCTGGGCCTGTGTCTTCGACCTCGAACACCGCCATCTCGCGTGCATAACTCATGCGAAACATCACCTGGCCTGCACTCGTGAACTTGACCGCATTGCCGAGGGTGTTGATGAGCACCTGCCGCATGCGCTTCTCGTCGGCCCGTACGACGTCGGGGATGCTGCCGTTGACCTCGTGGCGAAAGATCAAGCCCTTTCCCGCCGCCTGCAGCTCGAACATGCGCACGATTTGCTGCACGCATTCCTGAAAGCGCATCGGCTTGACGTCGAGCGTGAGCTTGCCGCTTTCTATGCGCGCGATGTCGAGCGTGCCTTCGATCAGCGACAGCAAATGGTCGCCGCCGCGCCGGATGACGCTCACCGCCTGCTTGCGGTGCGCGGGCACGCCCTCGTCTTCATCGAGCAATTGCGCGTAGCCGATGATGCTGTTGAGCGGCGTTCGCAACTCGTGGCTGATGGCGGAGATGTATCGGCTCTTGGCCTGATTGGCGAGATCGGCGGTTCGCTTGGCCTGCTGCAGCGCTTCGTCGGTGCGCTGGTGCGACTCGATCTCGTGGCGCAACGCCTGCGCCTGTTCGTTGAGGGCCTGCGTCTGGCGATTGCTCTCTTCCTGCGCGACCTGCCGGCTCTTGTGCGTGAGCACGATCCACCAGGTGACGATTGCCGTCACGACGACGAGCGCGGCGAAGACCTTCATGAAACCGAGACCGATCGCCTGCGCCATCATTTGGCGCACGCCGTCGGCGGTGTCGTGCAGCTGCTTCAGCTCGTGTTGGTAGATCATGTAGAACAACATGCCAAGCATCGGGACGATGGCGCACATCGACAGCAGGTAGCGGCCGAGTTCGGTGTCGAGCTTGCCCCACATCACGCTCGGCAGAATCTTGCGCGCCGCGGCCTGCCATTGCGCGGACCAGTTCGCGTCGGGCTTGCACATGTCATTGCAGCGAGCGTCGAGCGAGCAGCACAGTGAACAGATGTGCCCGAGGTAGGCCGGGCAATAGGCCATGTCATCGGACTGCCGGCGTAGGCGTTGGTCACGTTGATCTTCAACTGCGACACGACCACCAGCAAGGCTGTCGCTGCAATCGCCCAGGTGGCGCGTGGAAAGACGTATTCATAGGCGGCGAGGTACATCTGGTTCGGGTCCACCGCCCTGTCCACCGGCACCGAGTGGCTGATCGCCAGGTACGCCAGCAAAGCGCCACCCAGCATCTTCAGCACACCCGGCACGACCCACCCCGGCCCGCCGACCAGCACGCCCGCCCACCATCGAAACCGGTTCTTCTGCGTGCGCTCCGGCATGAAGCGCAAATAGTCGACCTGCTCGCCCATCTGCGTGATGAGCGCGATTCCAACCGTCATTGCCGCGCCGAACATGGCGATGTTGAACTGCCCGCCCTGCCCGCTCGCACCGGCATAGCCAGTCAGTTCATTCAACACGCCCGGATTCTTCTGGAACACATAGACATAGGGGACGACGAGGAGAAAAATCCAGAGCGGCTGCGTCCACACCTGCAGCTTGCTGATCACCGTCACACCGTGCGTCACCAGCGGCACGACGACGAGCGCGCAGATCAGATAGCCCCAGGCCGGCGGGATGTCGAAAGCCAGCTCCAAGGCGTAGGCCATGATGGCCGCCTCCAGCGCGAAGAAGATGAAGGTAAAGCTCGCGTAGATGAGCGAGGTGACGGTTGAACCGATATAGCCGAAACCCGCGCCGCGCGTGAGCAGGTCCATGTCCACGCCGTGCCTTGCGGCGTAGCAGCTGATGGGCACGCCTGCCAAGAAGATGATGAGGCCGGTGATGAGGATGGCCCAGAAGGCATTGACGAAGCCGTACTCCACCAGCAGCGTTGCGCCCACGGCTTCGAGCACAAGGAAGGACGCCGCGCCGAAGGCCGTATTGGCAACCCGCAGCTCCGACCACTTTCGAAAGCTGTGCGGCGTGAAGCGCAGCGCATAGTCCTCCATGGTCTCGCTCGCCACCCACTTGTTGTAGTCGCGACGCACCTTGACGACGCGCTGCACTGCCTCAGTGCGCACCGAAGTGGTCACCGCGGGGCCGACGCGAGGGGCGTGGGCCGTTGGAGGCGTCGCGACACTCATGGCGGTCGAGCAACGCAAGCTGCATGCCGTGGGGTTTTTAGGTGCTTGGAATACGGGTCTGTCCTAAGATGTGAAACATTCCTTGTTTTCGGCACCTCAATGGAACTCACTCCTCGCGAGAAGGACAAGTTGCTGATCTTCACCGCAGCCTTGCTCGCCGAACGCCGCAAGGCACGGGGCCTCAAGCTCAACCATCCCGAAGCCGTCGCCCTCCTTAGCGCGGCCATCATGGAAGGCGCACGCGACGGCAAGTCGGTGGCCGAGTTGATGAGCGATGGCAAGACCGTTCTTACCCGCGCTGATGTGATGGACGGGGTGGCGGAGATGGTCCCCGAAATTCAGATGGAAGCCACTTTCCCCGACGGCACCAAGCTTGTCACGGTGCATCAGCCAATCGTCTGACATGGCGCCTCCAAGTCACGTCGCTCTTGCTCCGCGAGGTAGCTCGGAGGCTGAGAGTTTGTTCTCGGCGTGCACTCAACTCCAATTCAGGCAGAGCCTTTCGACTCGCTCAGGACAGGCTTCCAAGAAACACCCCTTTCAAGGTCTTGTATTGGCTCCTCTCCCCTCTGGGGAGAGGCTGGGTGAGGGGCTGCGCTGATGGCAACCCATGGCCTTATTCACCGCCCACGGCCCTCACCCCCGCCCTCTCCCAGAGGGAGAGGGAGCGAACACCCTGAAAGGGGTGCTTCCAAGAAGCCTCGCTCGGGGCATAGCGTCGACAAACCCAGACCGAACTATTCGCCTCTCAACCGCCTTGGGCGGTGCGGCGGCTTTCTGACCGATCGCTCATTCATTCCCCAAGGAGTACACGCTTGAAGACATTGCGGCATCCATTGCTTCGTGTGGGCCCGGTGGTTCTGGCGCTCGCACTTCCCGGGCTTTGCGCGGCCCATGGTGGTGGCGATGCGGGCGCGCATCACGATGCGGTGGCCGCCTTGTGGGCGGGGTTCGTTCATCCGCTCATTGGTGCAGATCACTGGACCGCGATGCTGGCGTTCGGGCTTTGGAGTTCGATGACCGCAAAGCGTGCGGTGGTCATGCCCTTCGCGTTCACTGCGATGGTGATGGTGGGCGCGATGCTCGGGTTCAAGCACGCACCGGTCGCAGTGGTCGACCCCTTGATCGCCTGCTCGCTGTTCGTGCTGGGCCTCCTGATCGCGATGCGCTGGACCATCCCTTCGTGGGCCGGTGCGCTGATGGCAAGTGCATTCGCCCTCTTCCACGGCGCCGCTCACGGCTTCGAACTGGCCGGGCCGGCGCAGACTTTTGCCTTGGCGGGCATGCTCGTCGCCACGCTGCTGCTGCAGGGCTTGGGCATCGCGCTTGGCCGCTGGCTACCGCAGCGTGCACCCTGGTTGCCGCGACTCGGCGGCGCGGCCCTGGCCCTTTTCGGCGCAGTGTTGCTCGGACCATTCGCATGATTCCGGGCGAGTTGCTGATCGACACGGGTGACATCGAACTGAATCCCGGGCGACGCAGCATCTCGCTGGTGGTCGAGAACAGCGGCGACCGCCCGATCCAGGTCGGATCGCACTATCACTTTGCAGAGACGAACGCTGCATTGCAGTTCGACCGCGCTGCCGCGCGAGGCATGCGGCTCAACATTGCATCGGGCACGGCTGTCAGGTTCGAGCCGGGGCAGCAGCGGACGGTGGAGTTGGTGGACTATGCGGGTGACCGAAGGGTTTTCGGTTTCCGCGGCTTGGTGCAAGGGCCAATCTAACGACATGGCCAGCATTCAAAAACGTGCCTATGCCGAGATGTTCGGCCCCACCACCGGCGACCGACTCCGCCTCGCTGACACCGACCTCATCGTCGAAGTCGAACTCGACCTGACCACCGCGGCCGGCGGTTACGGCGAAGAGATGAAGTTCGGCGGCGGCAAGACCATTCGCGACGGAATGGGTCAGTCGCAGCGCGTCAACGGACCGCATCCGCACGAGGCTGTCGATTGCGTGCTCACCAATGCACTCATCCTCGACCACTGGGGCATCATCAAGGCCGACATCGGCCTGCGCGCCGGGCGCATCGCGAAGATCGGCAAAGCGGGCAACCCGGACGTGCAATCGGGCGTGGACATCGTCATCGGCCCGGGCACGGAAGTGATTGCGGCCGAGGGCATGATCGTCACGGCTGGCGGCATCGACAGTCACATCCATTTCATTTGCCCGCAGCAGATCGAAGAGTCGCTGATGAGCGGAGTGACCACCATGCTCGGCGGCGGCACGGGGCCTGCCACCGGGACTTTCGCTACCACCTGCACGCCGGGACCGGAGAACCTCGCGCGCATGCTGCAGGCCGCCGATGCGTTTCCCATGAACATCGGCTTTCTCGGCAAGGGCAACGCGAGCCAGCCTGAAGCCTTGCGCCAGCAGATCGAAGCCGGCGCCATCGGGCTCAAGCTGCATGAGGACTGGGGCACGACACCCTCGGCCATCGACTGCTGCCTGAGCGTCGCCGAAGAGACCGACACGCAGGTGTCCATCCACAGCGACACGCTCAACGAATCGGGCTTCGTGGAAGACACGATCGCGGCAACCAAGGGTCGGTCGCTCTGCGCCTTCCATACCGAAGGCGCAGGCGGAGGCCACGCGCCTGACATCCTGCGCGTGGTGGGCGAAGAGAACTTTCTGCCATCGTCCACCAACCCGACCATGCCCTATACCGTGAACACGGTGGACGAGCACCTGGACATGCTGATGGTGTGCCACCACCTCGACGCGAGCATCGCCGAAGACCTGGCCTTCGCAGAGAGCCGCATTCGGCGCGAGACGATCGCCGCGGAAGACGTACTGCACGACCTTGGCGCAATCAGCATGTTCAGCTCCGACTCGCAGGCCATGGGCCGCGTCGGCGAGGTCATCATCCGCACCTGGCAGACCGCGCACAAGATGAAGCAGCAAAGGGGGTGGTTGGCGCCCGCTGCTGCCCCCACCCCAAGCCCTTCCCCCAGACGGGGAAGAGAGCTTCTCGGTGTCTGCGACGCTGACCCCAGGAATGACAACACACGCGTCAAACGCTACGTCGCCAAGTACACGATCAATCCCGCCATCGCCAATGGCATCTCGCATGAAGTGGGCAGCATCGAAGAAGGCAAGTGGGCCGATCTCGTGCTGTGGAAGCCCGCCTTCTTCGGCATCAAGCCGTCATTGATCCTGAAGGGCGGCTTCATTGCCGCGGCCGCGATGGGTGACCCGAATGCATCCATCCCAACCCCGCAGCCCGTGCACTACCGCCCGATGTTCGGCTCCTTCGGTGGTGCGCTGCACAAGGGCTCGATCACCTTCATGAGCCAAGCCGCGATCGCAGGCGGTGTGCATGAAGTGCTGAACCTTCACAAACGCGTCGCCGCGGTAAAGGCATGCCGCACGGCGAAGAAACAGCACATGGTTCACAACGCCTGCGCACCGAAGATGGAGATCGATGCGCAGACCTATCAGGTCCGTGCCGATGGCATGCTGCTGACTTGCGAGCCAGCCACGAGCTTGCCGATGGCGCAAAGGTACTTCCTGTTCTGACGCGGAGCAGGCGGCAACACGACGGCTATCAATCGAACCGGGACTTCTTCGGGGATTTCTTCGCCGCCAGGTACTCACCTGCCCGCCGGATCTCCTGAAAGCGAAAGCCTTCGATGGACGTGCTGTACTGCTTTCCGAAGCGATCGGTGCGATAGGCCTGGACGCGCTGAAGCAGGGTCTCTGCCGCGTCGCCCGTCTTGTCCTTGGTGACGATGGCGTTGGCGCCTGCCAAGCTCCGTGCCAAGGTATGCGAATGCATGTGCTTCATGAACTCAGGCGGCATGTCGAGATATGTATGCCTTCAGGTGGCGGACACCGATTTCCGTTCAGGCTGACCCTTCGATACCTCAGGACAGGGTACGCCTACGGCGTATCGAAGCCACTCATGGGTTCCTCATGGGTGTCTTGCATCCCCGGTTCGAGCCACTTTAGCTGGCGGAGTCTCGCATCGACCCGTTGCCATCGCGTGCGCGCTGAGGCCGGAGGTCACACGCTCACGCAGTCGCTCCACCACGCGTTTGTCGAGATCGTGGTACAGCGCCGCCTGCGTCAATATGTTGAGCACATGGGCCTTGGCCAGCTTGTAGTCGGCC
>Ga0136846_1227883_pt1 | contig 24618 bp, 16 predicted proteins | sample HopSoiMetagenom2_FD_96841 | JGI IMG/M metagenome (GOLD analysis project Ga0136846, IMG submission 96841) | Grasslands soil microbial communities from Hopland, California, USA - 2 Assembly 2016 (version 4) | ecosystem: Environmental > Terrestrial > Soil > Grasslands | place: USA: Hopland... | reverse complement strand
GAAAGAAAGTGGTTCAAGTTTCTAATAGTATACCATCAGCTTCCAAGTATAGGAATGCAATGAGAAAGACAGATAAGAGAAACACATAGCATCGTTTAAGATGCTATTAACTTCTAGCCGAGAAGGATAATATAGGTTTGTCTTGCTTTGTCTTATAGTGATTGTGTGCCAGGGGTCAGCTATTATACGGGACGCTATTGTCCCGGACTACTTGGACTAGTCTACTAGGACTCGGGGGAAGAGACTTGTTTCCTTTGTAACGAATAGCTTAGCTTTCCCGAAACCAGATACAGGAAATGCTGACCCGGAGGTCTCATATTCTATTGATCGATCAAGAGAGATCGGCTGTTGGCTAAGATTAGCCTAGGTTTGTTACACTCACTAGAGCCAGTCGACACGCTTTCTCCTCTGGCGCAACAAGAAACGGCTTGCACCTCAAGTGCGCCCCTATTAATTAATTAGTACTTTCTCGAGTCAAAAAGCGCGTCCATCTCTAGATCCGGTTCTTCTCTCTTTTCCAGATCGATAATCAAAGGACCGGGCTCATGTACTTATATATCCTGTAACACAAGCGGCATCACCTTCACATGTACCATTCTCGGTCCATTACTTCAAAGAAGACCACTTTACTTTCCTTGGATTTATTCTCCTGCTTGCTTGATCGGAATCTATTCACATACAGAGGTTTAGCTCTACGAAAGATGGGTCTAGGGGGAATTGAAGGCAAACCAATACTGTTGTAAGTAGTCTTGCCGAGGTAGGAAGAAAAAGTGAAAAGAAGAACTGTTGATGTCATTATATCTTTCTCCAGAGTTCCAGATAACTGGTGCTCAATGCCGTGCTCTAGAAAAGATTTCTCTGTGTGAAGAGAACAATACCTATGAATACCTGTAAATGGACAAGGGTCTCCTCCGAGATCCCGAGAGAGATTGCACAAGGCTCCCTTTTTCCAGAAATAGGGGACTTTCTAAAAACCATAGTATCATAGCTTGTCGGAGGTACGAAAGGCGACTCCTCAGCAGAAGGAAGTGATAGAACAACCCCTTGCTGAGGATCATCTAAATTCACTTTCATCGCTGAGAGCATCATAGCGCTCCATCAATGCACTGTTTTGGTGCCTGCGGCTTCAACCACTACAACAGGTGGAAAGGAATGGGATTCCATGAAAGAAGACCGCTTTCCCTTGCTGCTAGCTTTCTGGCAAAAGACATATCTCCGAGTTTCCAGAGACTGATGAGGCATAGGATGGAATGGATCCGCTTCAACCGTCATCCTTGCCCACTGTTCATTCTGTCTTTATCTCATTCGTTGGTGAGTTTCGAGCTCCTTATGAGATGTTTGAGATGTGATCGCATGGATCTTCTTGCTTTGGATCAATTCCTTTGACAGTGAGTGGTTCACCACGAGAAGCACGAGCGAGACGACCTGCGGGAAATGGTTTAGATCGTTTAGAATGCGCTTTTCCTAAGCTAAGAATGTGGTGCCTAAGAAGGAAATAGCCTTGATTCCTATCTATGACCAAGACTATGAAGAGTCAAAAGATTCGGATAAGCTGACATAATAAATAGAGTACCAGATATGTTCGCTTCGGATCTGTCTATAGTGTGATGTGGCGCTCTTCTCCAATCGACTAACTCAGTAAGGTTCAAAAGTTTCCCCACCGTCTTGTCGCCTTTACCTCCCCTCTTTCTTTCCCTATACACAGTGTAGAAACGGTTAGGAGCTTTCGATCCCTGTTTGCTCGACCCGATCCTGGAACAAAGTGACAAAAAAGAATGTTTAGTCCATTTGGAAAGAAACATGAGGATCTGCGGGTACCGCCGTTAGACGTGGACAAGGTCCGTTTTCTTTAACTAAATCGAATCTCGCCTAGAAGTTACGGCACCTGGAGCATTTCTTTGAGTATATCTCTCAACTGGGGTTAGTTTTGAACCATCCGCAGGACAAGATGGATCTCTAATTCATTCTATATATAGTGGAGTCTTTTACGAATCAAAAAAGAGTAGAATCAGGGCCCTACTATGTATATGCGTTTGACCTCACTATTACTTTCATTCCCAGCTTTATCCCAATCTTATGAAGTAGCGCAAAGGCAAACGAAGGATCATAAAAGCAAGGAAATCTTCATTCCTCTAGCCAAGTAACGAGGGAGGTCAGAGCTCTGATGTCGATCTGGTCGGGAAAAAAGACAAATCAAGTAGCAGGAATCGTTGAATTCATTACTCGACCACTCTAATTTTCACACAAGTAGGATAACTAAGGGATTGATTCCATCGAAGAATAAGTACACTATTTTCGCTTTGATTCTTGCATTTTGGATTGCGAATAAGCAAGTGCACTAGCAGTTTTGATTGTGTTCTCCGCCTTTTTACCAGGAATGCAATGAGGAAAGACAGATAAACACATCGCCTCGTTTAAGACTTTCAAAGCATCAGTTGAATGACTATTCTGCTCCATTCGGAAATACGCAAAAGTATGTCCCTTATTTGAGATCTCTTAAGATCAGCTATTTGCTAATATGATAAAGGTGGACGCTGTACTTGTCTGAAAACAGAAACTATGATGATTCACATTACTGGCTTGCTGCGGGAAAGCTAACAGGTGAACTTGCTCAACATAAAGTGGAAGGAAAGTGTAGTAGAGATATTACTCGCTGTATGAGAAGATCTACTTGAGACCTCTGAACCAACTTCATTCCACAGGAACGAAAGCAGAATGAAAGTACTCAAGCTTCAAACTCCTTGCTAACCGATAAAAGGAATCAAGCTTAAAGGACTATATGACTAGCTCTTCCACATCCTCGCCACCATTCATAAGGCTTTCAAGGAATATTGAGATATCTACAGAAAAGAGAAACAAACATTCTCAGTTGGTCCACTATTTGGCACGCCTAAAGTCTTATAGCACTTCACTTCAGTCTAGGAATAACACTAAATTACCCTAACTACATTCTTGTTCACGGAACATAGATCTCTAAAGAACAGTGCACAGGTACACGATATGATCTTAAGATCGTTGGAATGGCAATGATCTTCTCCTCCTTAAAGCTTATGGGCTAACCGAGTGTGGATCTCTCATTCTATCTCTGACCATCTTGAGATAGCAACCTTTCTATTCCCTTCCACTGCTTAGTTAGAATGATACGGAAGACTACATGATCAAATGCTGGATCAATCCGTGAATTCGATGATCTTCACAGAGCAGATCCGTAGTTTATCAAGGTCTTGAGAAACCAGAAACGAGTGAAGGTTAGAGCCCTCATTCCTATTTCATTCACCGCTTGACTGACCACATACAGGAAGGCTCCTTATCAAATCTATAAGTAAGTAAATCCGATATCGCATTTCACTAAGCGACAGAGATAGGGGACCTCTCTTCTCAATCAGCTCCTCCCGCTCTGCCTAACCTGGGTATAGATAGAACGTTGGTCCGTGAGGACAAGTATAGTACGCCCCTAGTTCTAGTTAAGTATGTCTTATTGACCGAAAGTAAGGATAAGCAGAAGAAGCAGGAACTTATCTTCCAAACCAGTAGCCCTTACTTTCCTACCATCCAATCTGACTGAACTGAATCCGAATCCTAAAAGGCAAGACCCAAACCACCGGTCGATCAACAGTTCTTCTTTCACTTCCATCTCTTGATACCAGTTTGATTGCTTTTCTTACCACTGCTGTAGTGAACCGCATCTCTAAGCACCGGGAGTCGTGAACCGCGCACAAGGTCCTTCTTAAACTAGAAATAAGTGAAATAATTGTTCAGGGTCACCTTGGCAATGTTATTACTAGTAGCTGAGATGGTGAGTTAGAAGCTAAAGGCTGTAGAGCTTATTCGTATTGTCAGCTAGAAACTTGTTATCAGATCTATACGGGACACAATCTTGTGGTGAAAGCCGCCATCAACATTCGCGTAGAGAGGTGCTTCCCAAAAAGGGAGGGGAAAACGAGATGATTGCTTCGCCCAGTAAACTATGCTTGCTCTGATGACCTGGCCTTTCTCCCGTTAAAAGGTGGGTACCTTTCCCTAAATCCTTATCCCGCTAGCCAGATCTCTACCGTCTTATTGATCGAAACCTAGGGATACTTATTTCTTTTCTTGATGATTGAAAAGCTAGTTTGAATTCGTTGATCTGCCGATACCTTTGATTTCAATGGCCAGCGAGCTTGTGTATTACTTTTGCAAATGATAGTGAACGGCAGCGTATCTCTTTTATTTACTTCTGTTGATGTCCCGAACTGCTTAGCGGTTAGTTAAGGATAGCCATGCTATTGTCCATTCCGTCTAGCCGCTATTGTCCAATTATAGTACAGTGTCAGTTAGGACGGGCCTGCCCCTGCTTGCTTCCTAGAGAGTAAGAGATGGATGTCCTAGAGAGGGGGACTATTTCTTCCGAGAAGTGCAAGATGGGGAATAACCTATTGATATTGCTGACTCAAGATAGAAAGGAGCCTTATTTCTAGTTTAAACAAGCTAGGTTGATTGTTTTGGGCACAAAGCCTTGCTCTCCCCAATCATGGTATAATAGTTGGGCGGCTAGAAAGGCATGACTCAACCTTTCTTAGAAGAGAGAAGAGATTTGAAGTAGTGTAGCTTGCTGTTCACTATACTAGGTAGGCTCGAGTAATCTTAAAACAAGAGCTCGCTGTTCACTAGTAGCTGTCTCATAGGCCCTGCCCTTTATGCTATACTCGTTTACTCTTCTATGAAAGACTTTTTCTATTACAGACTTGAGTACACTACCTCGTCGGTACAGCAATATAGAATATCCGAGCAAAACAACCTCAAGATGCTTGCTAACCAATTTCTTCCAGCTAGTACACCCCTCTTTCGGATACTCTTTAGGGAACACATGTAGCCTGCAAATTAGCAGCCACCGCTCGACCTGTTCCTTAATTATGGGTAATAGTCCAGAGTGGTGCACAGCAATGCCCCTCTGGAGAATAGTAAACATCTGATCTATAGCCGGCAAGTTCCTGTCTTCTTCACTAAGGCACAGTATAGCGCTATGAAAGACCAGGTCTATGGCATCTTTCTCCTCTTATTAAAAGCTAGGACATGGACATGGCGTGGTGCTCACACTCCCTCTTGCTTGAAGCTTAATATTCTCACCGGTTGGAAGAGCCTCTCCATTTTCATCTATTTGTTTGTTCTTTTATTTCATAAACAGCATTAGTGTGAATTATGGGTGCGTCATACATGAAGCAAAAAAGAGAGGCAGACATACAAAAACAAAACATACCTTGACAATCCGGTAGATGTAAGAATCACTACACTATAAGTTCGAGCAGCATCAACTCTGGCTGGTAGTTGAAAGTGGAATAATGGGTATTAGGCTTTGCCTTTTGGCTAGTTTGAAATCCTGAGCCTCAAAGCGTGACGGGTCAAATTCTTTTGAAAGACCGGGCCGGTCACTATTTAGCTCGTTTGGATGGAATCAGGGACAGAGCTAGAATCTTCCTCAGAGGGCGGGGATAAAGGGGAAAGTGCTTTCTTGGATGGCAATCGCCATGGGTAGAGATCATGTTCGGTTGGCAGCTGTTCTTTCGACAGCTAGGAGTTGACAGACTTTTCGATTTTCAAAAGTCAATATCCCTTTTTGAGCTTGCCCTGTGAATCCAGGTGCTTTTTCGGCAATGAATTCCGTTTTCTCCGTTTTCCTCTCAGGTGCAGATGAATAAGAAATGTGATGTTATCCACTTAAGAAGTTCTTTGAAAGTCAAGAGAATTCCTTGTGTGACCCGACGGAGAGGAATAAAGAAGTCTATACTATTCTCGAATCCGTCTTCTTTTTGAGGAATGTAAAACTGGTGCTATCGCCTATCATATAGTCGATCCAGGATTAGCGAACATTGCTTCCACTTTCATCAATATTGGCTGGAATGGGTTCAGCTGTATACTCTCTAGGTAGAAGATCCCCAATCATTAGCTCGTCAAATTCTTTCTAGAAAAAAAGTTCTGTATTAGATCACATCTCCAACTACTAAATCCCCTTCTAACAAAAGAAACAATTGCAGGAGAGCGTGAACAAGAAGTTAGGTCTTACTATTTTCTCATAAGAGAAGTAGAAAGGCAAGTCGACCAGAGCGATGGTTGACACAATAGGTCTTCCGGGCTAGCAAGCACTCCAATCCACCTCCCCTCGACCTCTCAAACGGGTCAAACTCGAAAAAACCTGAATCTCAAATCCAAACCTTTAGCCCAATTTATCTCCCAGTGCTCCTCATTGGCACTGTTAACCTCTTCTCTGAACCGTCCAGTCAGCACACCAGCTCTTGTCTCAATCACTGTTATCTGATTCTTCTTCGACAATCTGTTGCTACATTGTAGATTGAGATCCCGGTATAATTGGCCGAGAGATTCATGTAACAGCATGGATTTCTCTTCCTGTCAAGCAAGGCGACAGTCAAGGAGTGTTAGAAATTATCCAATGGATATTTCCTTCCTCAGATCAAAACCTAAATGTGCCAGGATCATAGAAGCAAGGGCAATAAGTATGAATGAATTTGAGCTGTTGCTAATAACTCTGCCACCTGAATACTTGATTCATTAAGGTCGTCACCCTCCGGAAGTCTCTATCGTTTTCTTTGTTTGTCTGTTAAGCTTCACAGGGCCTAAATCAAACTCCAATCTTACACTCACGACGACACCGAGATCTTCGACTTAGCTCCCACAGGTCATCCACCCGGGGCGGAAGATAACGAAAGGGAGACAAAGTCCTAACTAAATCAACACACAATAACCTCAACCTTCTACCTTCTATCTTTATCCAAAGTCGAGGAGATTCGTTCTTATCTATAGATAAGGCAAGAGAGAACTTATGACCTCGCGGATGGAGAGGGATTCGAACCCCCGGTATTCCTATCAATACTTCGGTTTTCAAGACCGACTCTTTCAACCGCTCAGACATCCATCCCTGCGCTCGCCCGCCCTATCTATCTGCGCGCTTGCAGGTAGGGGCAACTCTATGTGATTCGCTACGCTTGCTTGCGCCCCACCCCGTAAGCTGACTCTATTGCCTAGCGGTTAGCGACACTTTTCCGGTAGTACGAATCGCTACGCTTCGCTTCTTTCTATATGATAATATGCACCGTCGGTTGCTGCGCTCCCTGCGGGTAATAGCAAGAGAGTGAAGAACGAACGATCCTCAAAAAAGTCAGCAGTGAATGAGTCCGACTCGAGTTCGTGAGTCAAAGGCGTGGCAAGAGAGCGAGTTCGACTCGCGAACGATCCGCAAGTGAAGGACCGATCCTTTAACGCCAGTACTGTTGCGAGACTGGTACTTGGCGGCTCACGAGCAACATATAGACTAAGGTTGCCCATCACTCCCTCGCTCCTTTTTGAAGGCCCACCGCTCCCCCTTTCTTTAAGTATCTATCCCGGCTTGCATTTTGGGGCGAGTACTACAGTTCCTCCATAATCACACAGAACGCCCAGCTTCGCAGAGCTGCTCTCTCCCCAGTCCACAGCAAGGTGTGGAATCTGGATCTACTGTGTGTTCTGACTCTATTGGATCAAGTCAGATACTAAGCCTTCTACTACTACTTAGGAGAGAAAATGCTATATTTCAGAGATTGGACTCTATTACTGTGTTTTTTCAGGGCTGTCCCCTAAAAGGTTCCCTGGATCCATTCTGACCTAAATGGATGAATGAAGAAGGGGGCGAGCAGATACGACGGCCACACACACTTCTTTTTAGCCGAATAAAGCCGGATCTACTACACTATAAGGATCAGAGAAAGATTGAGAAAGCAAGATCAAACCTACTCTACTGTCGATTCAAAAGGTAAACAGCCCCCGAAGACTTTATCAATGAATGGATCAAAGAAGGAGGCTCTATCTAAGTCATCGTATATAAGGGAAGAAGCCCGCCCCTGATCGAAGAATGAAGAAGCTAGCCCGGGTAGACTTTAAGAGCTCTTGCTCTGCCTATCCGTCTCGCTCCGTCTTGGAGGTCATAGAAAGATACGAAGGGCCTACTCTTTTCATTAAAGCCCTACTCTTAATAATAGTGAAAGCCCCCTTCTCTTACCTACTTTGACTCATATCTTCGGTATACCTCAATACAAGACAAGCACTGGAAAGGATATTCAATAAAAACCGGGCTATCGCCCTATCTAAGCGGGTTTCCCCTCTCCTCTACGGGAGTCCTCTTTTCATTTCTGTTCCTGTGTCTATCGCTATCGCCCTATTCTCTCTCAATTAAATGAGGGGGAGTACCTTTTCTTTAGCTTCCAACATGAAAGATTGACCCCCTAAAGTGCCAGATATGCAAGTTTGATGAAGGACTACTTACTTAGCTTAGCTAAAGACTCAAAAAAAAGTGGACTTCAGGAACTGACCTAAGAATAGCTCTCTCTCTAATACTCTTGCAAAGAATTGGATAAGTGGAAAAATGCTAAAATGCCTTTCATTTCTCTTATAGGGTCTTTCTTTGTCCTACTTTCTTTCTTTGTCCTACTTATAGTATCTTTCCTCCAGCCTATCGAAACTCGTGTTTTTATTAACCAACAACACATGCACTTTGTTAGAACTAAAGAAAAGGTTATTCAATCCACTAGTGCAACTGAAGTGAAGGAATTATCTATTCTGAACCTCCACAAGAAAGAGCTCATAACCACTGCTTTTGAACAGCTCTCCTCAACTGAAGGCGCACTACTGTTACTATCAGTCTAGTCTCTCGAGGGCACTCTTTCGATCTCGAACAAACTGACTTCTTTTGCCGGAAGAGAGATATTCAGAAAACCCGATTTCCAGTCCTGTCTTAAGAACCCGACTCCAAAGAAAGAAAAAAGAAAAGCGGACTAAAAGAGAACAACAAAAGAGAGATCACTTTCGACGATTGAACAGCACTTTTATATCCAGATTGGAACTGGACTTGAACCTTCATATCCAGATTTCACTCCACTTTCACTTTCATATCAGGAACGTCGACTTGCACTTTCAATAGTGAATTATTCATTCAATAGTATTCACATAGGCCAAGAAAGACGAATAAGACCTTTCACTCCCTATTTCACGTATAATCGAGAGACTCAGAATATCAGTGCCTTGGGTAAATGCCTACCAAAGGGAGAAGATTACCGAACTTTTTTCTGTCCTCTTCGCTTCCTAAAATATTTAGGGAAAAGGCCTAGTCGGCCACCGCTTGCTAACGACGGAAGGCATCGTCAATGAAAGGGTCCTCGCGTGGGACTTAGTTGGAAAGGTAGGTGTTCGGCATGTCCCTTGCTTGCGAACTTCTTTAGTAGGGCGGGTAGCTTTGGAGATCCCATTTTTGACGTTTACCGTTGTCCCCAGACTTCACTCTTTCAACACTTGTCTACTTTCGAAATAGTCAGGCGGGTCCCTGTCCCTGTCTCCAAGTGTGTGATCCACCGATTCACTGAGTGGGTCTTTCTTACCGCAGTTTTCCCTATCTCTTAAAGCCCTATCAGACTTCCGATCCATCCCTTGTTTGCCGATTGAGGAAAGCCTTATATGGTCTCAAACAAGCACCCAGAGCGTCGGTTTGCAAAATGAAAGATGGCCATGGTGAATGTTAATGATTCAGACAGAGCTCGTGTGATCATTCTTTGTTTGTTCGTTATACGGCTTATGGTATGGTTATTTTTTTTTTCTATGTTTATAACATTCTAAAAGCTGGCATTGTGAAATGGGAATTTGCTTTCTTTTTTCACACCTTCAGAAACAGTTCTGAATGAAAGATCTTGGTGACTTGAGGTACTTTATCGGTATTGAGGAATAGAATCCCTATTGTGGGTACATAGATCATGAGCCAACAGAAGCCCTTGAGTTGATTTGCTCGATTTACCGCCACATACTACTTACTAAACGGACTCTACTTTAGGGGTCGGGTCTCGATCCGAGTTGTTTAGCGAATGACTCAACCAATACATCTCTACTTCGAGGTGTAAATCAATTCCACTCTTTACCCTATCCCTGTCTTAATGAAAGAATCGCATTTTCTACTTTGACCTTGCGAGCACCCACTCCAAACAGGGAGGGCGAACTCTTATCTCCCCGATCTCCAGGACCGCAAAATAGATGGCATTTTCTGTCTTCTTAGCCGACGTAAGACCTTCATCCGGCAGCAAAAAGCTTTCCCTTGGAGCAGCTCAAACGTCTTCTGGGTATGAAGAAGCAGGAGTGCACCACATGGAGGAGAACCCAACTCGCCTTTTTATGCCAAGTCACTGGACCGGCGAAACTGATTCCTCCGAGGTTGAGCTTTCAAAGCGGGATCGTTCCAACGCGCCCACGCCTTACTGCTTATTCAGGGGCGGGCGAAAACTCCTATGGAACCATTCGACATTCATAGCCTTTCAATCCTATTCGGATCTTGCAAGACTGGAATAGGAAACGAAAGTCATCCTGAAAGATGCTAGGAGCTTCTTCCCCGCATATCCATCCTAAGCTGAAACATTACGGGCAGCTACATCTAGGCTTATAGTAAGCGATTCAAACTCTCTCTTTAGTGGACACACACGACATGATAAATGTGATGGAAGGCTGGAGACATCGCTCCATCGGGCATTAGACAGAAGCCAGTGGTATCCAGAGTGTGCTACCCCGGCTGGACCAAAAAGGGATTAATACTACTTCAAAGTCGAAAATCCGGTAACCATGACCGCCCTAAAACGAAGCGAACAGAACTACACTTCAAAACGGAGTCAGTTAGAAAATGGGTGAGATAGCTCAGTTGGTAAGAAATCGCATAGGACTCAAAACTTTTGAAAAACGATTTCAAATCTTGACCTAGTATTTGAAATAAGAAATTGCTTATTAAAACATTAATCTGCCATTGAATTCGAAAAGGTGGAACGAAGTGACACGACAATATTCTTTTGAGCGTATGTCGCTAAGCGAGTGAAGATCCCATCTATTATCTACAGCTGGGTTTAGTCGTTCAATAAAGGTTATAGGGCCTGTCCGTCCGGTGTACGTACCATCCTTAGGTCTACTACTTTCAAGTACGGGTTCGTTCAAAACAAAGTTTTCCGAGGCTATCGATTCGTACCTGCTACCGAAGGAGCTTTTGCTTGCTTTTCTAGTACACGGTATACTTTCCAGATAGATAAGGACATGCAAAATATTTCTCTTTGGATTTGGACCTACAGTAGCCACTTGTAAGAGCTGGTTTTGAACCCACTGAGGTACGATCTACGATCAAAGTACCATGAATCTGCTTATAATCCACTTGACGGCCTACTCAAAAGCTGTCTTCTTTCCTTCGTTCGGTGTATCCACCCGATCAATCGGGAATCCCATGGCAGGGAGGAGGGGGAGCTTTGTTAGGAATATTCCCCGCTTCCACTTCTATATTATGGCATAAAGTGCATTGTACCTTCAATTCTGTGCTTCTATTGAAGATCTCTTCCAAAGCATAACGATAGAAGGCAGCTATCTCGAAAGGTACCAAACGCCGCAGGGGGTCTTTCTTTCTTCCCTTATGTTGAATCGACTTCCTTGTCTCTTTCTAGAAAGTCAGCAGCTGGCCCAAGGTGACCTACTGGGAAATGAAAAACAATTGGTTCAATCGGGTACTTATAAGCCGAACGGAGTTCTCTCTCATATTGTTATGTTTACCTGGAATGCCATAAGCCTGCTCTCAAGGAACAACTCGAATCACTGCTGACGCGGGACTTGCTTTCGCACGGGGAGTTGGATAAATTACCCTCTTGTGGGTACGGCGATAGATAGCAATAGCAACGGATTGATTATGATTATGATTAAGTAGACTGACTGTTGGATGAGCTCCAAGAGGTGATGAGCCTGATGAGTCAACCAAAGGGAGTGGGCCCTTTAAACCCCTAGGGCGTAAGCATTTCTGCCTATCCAAAATAAGAGGTAAAGTCAATCTTGAATGCGGTTAGTACCTATTAGTATTAGATACAGAATCCTATTTGCTTTGAGCGCCCCTATCCTATATTCTCTCTATCTATAGATAGAGAAAGACATGCTCGATATGAATTGGGACAAAGAAGAAAGTCAAAAGCAGGAGGTAGGTCCGTGGTTTCAAGTTGAGTAGTGAGTGGTTCCTTGAGGGGAGTCGGCAGAAACCTTTACTCATTTGATTTCCTCCCAAAAGAAGGAGGGGCAAGGCTGATGTGGTAGGCGCCAAGAAAGATACCATTCAATTAGGCACCAGGTACTATCCATCACACTTAGAGTTGGTATTTATTGTTTGATTCGAATCCCTGCTTACCAAACAGTTGTCATAACAGATTTGAATGACGATATCCAATTATGAAATGGCTAGAGGAGGCACAGAGATAAGACAGAACAGATGGTAAGGTGGGGGACCCATACCTTTATTCTATTACCGTGAATCACTCCAAAGGTTCACAGGCACTAGCTCCCGCTAAGAAGAATCTGGCAGTTCAACATCGGTCATGTCAGAAACCTAAGATTCGTGAATAAAGTGATACTAGTTCGATCAGCCGAATTCCTCTCATTTCTTGCTTAAAAGTGGCTACTTCTTGTTCTTCTGATGAACCGGTCGTTCCCTCCACTTCCGCTTCCGCTGCGTAACCTTCACTCTCAGATTGTAAACGATATCAAAAGATGGGACTAATCCTGTTTGATCTTACTATCACGAGAAGAATTAAGTGGTTCAGCGGTTCAGTCACCGGTTCTGGTATTCCATTTTGAATATGGATAGGAATGAAAGTAGGATAAAACGAGATTGAGTTTACTCTTTCATCGAGGAAGTTTAAAAGGCAATAGAATTACTCAATAAGTTAAGTAAGAAGTCACTTCTTTCTTGACTCTTTAGCCCTTGACATATGAACAACAAAACATGTCCTTAACGGGACTGATTCCAAGGCATCTCGTACTAAAAAATGTGTTAACCGGACTCCGGAAACTTCCAGGAAAAAACTTCTCGATGAAAATCGATGCAAAATCATTCCAAGCGAGAAAATGGCTTGCGCGCTAACGCGCGAACGCCTTTCGAGTAACCCAGCAAACGGCTTTCGAGTAACAAAGGCCAGACGGAATGATTGCTCGGTATGAGAGAGATTCTTAGCCAGGGGTTTGGTAGCTTATGCCCCCTAGTTTGCAACGTAGAGCAGAAATGGTTGAAACGGCTCCCATTGTGTGTGGGAATTCTTGCAAATGTGCATGGAAAGAGCTAGACCCCCTCTCATATCTTGCATCGCTCATAGGATTGTTCGGGAGCTGCATAGCTATTGACTTGGTCATCATTTGATGAAACTTCCCCGCCTAGCGTTGGAAGGAGAGAGTTTGTCAGAAATGACTTGTACCTGATGGGATATCTTGGCTGCCGTGAATGATACTGAGCTACCGGATCTCGGGACCATGGTGCATTATCTACCTACCAATGGGGTCTGCTTTGTCAAACAAGTAAAGTGCACGAAGACGTGTCAAAGGAAAGGAATAGAACTTGTTTGGCTGTTCGACCCGCGTCGGTTGTTGATATTGGATGAGATAGCTCGAGAAGGGAACAAAGAATGCCAACTGGCTGTGGCGAGCGCTCTCCTACTGTTAGTGGCTTAGCTTCGGGGCTCGACTCCTCGATGGAATCAAGATAGAGCTATGAACCCATACGCCCTCTTGTTTCAGGTTTCATAGTTTAGGCAACTACAATTCTTGTTTGTATTAGAATGCATAGTTGTTTGAAACGAAAGGAAAAGATTGTTGGTACGAAAGCCGCTATTACACCACTTGAGGGCTGAACCAACCTCATGCTCCATCAGATACAAGAAACAGCCCAACTCTGAGCTTATCGATCTGAAATGCACTTTTCAACCAATGCCTTAGCGAGAGAATGGAGGAGTAGACGCCTCTTCTTATAGATGGACTATGTTTTCTATTTTTATATGATTATTCGAGTTAGGTGGTTGAGATGCTTCTACAGGGTGGTTCTTGATAGGGCAGCTTCTAATACAATCAGTTAAAGACGTAGTGTATCTACTTGAAATCGAATGAAAAGGAATGCACTCCCTTTGGTCGGGGTTCGCCATTCGATGCCTCAACCAAAGGGATTATTGGAGGTGGTAGTATGAGCCAAGATAGCCGTGAGATACGTTAAGCTGCTAATATGTCCATCTTTGTATCCATACGGAGGGAGAAGGGAAGGCCCATTGATCCTCTTATGAGTCGCTTAACTAAAGCTCGAACGATGTCCCTTCTGGTTCGCCCGAGATTCCTGTAATAATGCTTGATCCATAGTAACGTAAGTAGAAATGGGGAGGTCGAAGCTAGCGGTCAAGCTGCTCCATTAGACCCGAAGCTTTCTTCTTATCCCTTTTGTCTTCTTACGTAGGATGATTTCATCCGAGTGTGTGTAAGGCGGGTGGCATTCTTAGCCATAAGCTCTAAGCAACCACCTACTTGTAATATGGTATCCTTTCTCTCTTCCTGGGACTTGAGGGGAGGTTAGTACCGCGAATAAAGTAGTACTCGCTATCCAGCCAGTCATCTACTTGACAAGTTTGGAAAGAATCTCTCGGAAAAGAGAGCGCAATCTCTCTTTGCTTGTGCCACCCGGGCGGAAGATATATCTGAGTCGAGCTCGTCGAAGAAGAAACTGCTACTGACATCCAGGGATGAGGGCTCAGATCAGAGTGAACAAACAGTGCGAAAGAGACTGAGAAGGGGAAGCATGCGCCCGAAAGGGGGGCCATTGCTCCATGTATAATATAACTCGGGATGTTTCACTATATTATATCCCCATTGCTAAACGCAATAGGAAGGGAAAGAAACGTTTCTCCTTCTACACATTTATGAAAATAAATGGCTTCCCGTCGCTCACAGCAGCTTCTCTAGTTTCATTATCGCCAAAAACAAAGGAAATCGACTTAGTCGCTCGCTTGTACCTCCATTTCCAATGGCTAATTCACGCATGTTGTACTTCTCCATAGTTTGCTCGAATCGAACTTGTCCGTACCGACATAATCAGTATCTCCCGGACTACCAAGGCAAAAAAACCCAGTAAACTAGTGACTTGAATCATACTTCCTTCCTCTTTGATTGAGGAAACCTAACTACAGGAACTGCTTAAGTCAAGAACAAACAGATGGAGTATTTCTTCCTTTCGAACTAGAAAAAGTTAGGCTACAGCAAGCGCAAGTCATCCCCTTGCGAAGTGCAAAACAAGGGAAATCTGACTTCATAAAAACAAGTTGAGCTATCGTTCCCTTCATTGACCTACTAACTCGTGATACAGCGCGCGTTTCTTCCTCAGAATCTCATTTCAAAAGGCATGAACCATCCCCTAACTTGGAAGGGGACAGGAACAGAAGACACATGACAAGCCTTGTTTCCTACTTGCTGACCCTAGAACAACAAGAGGCAACAGGCTTGCTTAACACTCGAACAAGAGGAAATCGCTTCGTCTTTTTGCCCTTGGCGCGCCTTCTACTTCTGTCGGCACAACTACGTATTTATTAGAATAGTGCTTTGCTCGGTCCTGCTTTGGACCTATGATCCACTGGTGATTAATCAGCATCTACAGCTTTCGCTTTGGGTCGGGAATTTGGAGAGATTGGCTCTATAGAAAGGGAAGCGAGTCTTTGAACTATGTTAGCGCCGAGGGTTCACTAAACCTACTGTCCTTCTGACTTTCGTGTTTCGTAACTCATTAGATTCCTAGCTTTTTAGCGGGGGCTTTGGCAGAGAAATAGCTAGATCTGTAACAATCAAAATAAGTCGGTGTTCAGTTCATTAGAGCAAGGAGAAAGTTCACTAGATAGACAGGTTGGACAATGAGGGCTTTTACTCTCCCTATCTCGAGTAGGATCATTGAAAAGAAAGAAAAGGAATGGTTTCTTCAACTGGCTTGTGCCACAGCTCATAGCTCGAATCGGGATTGGAAAAACGGAAGGAAAGTAAGGCTCTAGCGCCTTACTTTCTCGTTGAACTAATTCTTGCAATACATACAAATTGTTTAAGAAAGTGGATGAAGAGAAAGCTCACTGACGATTCTCATTTCAATAATCCGACCTTCCTCCGTCCCACTAATGATACTGAGCTTTTTCCAGTCCATTCAGTCCATGCACTCCAGTCTATTTACGCCTAAAACACGAGGCAAGGAGATCTATTTACAATAAAAATGACATACAACATAATTGATGTGACCTACCTGTGCGAAGGAAAATAGAGAACCCACTTTCCTTTCCCTATCTCTTGCGGGTGATCCCTCCGAGACCTTCCCATTTAAGCATTGCCCATCGGCTTGAAGAGAAGTTAGTTACCCATTCGCATTCTTGCCACATTGTTCATTGGTCTATTCTAAGATGGGAATCCATTTTATGAGAACAATCCGTATTCAAATCATAAATAAGTCTGATACCCCACTTTTACACGACATCTATATTGGTACTATGTCCGTCTTGGTCCTGTCCTGATCCGTGACTTTGACTCGGGTCCTAGTCTTTTCGCGTAAGGCTTAGCTTAAAAAGACGAGTGTGTTTTTGCCTTGCTGCGTCATACCCTCCTTCTTTTCCGTTTCCACGCTCTGAAATCAGAGCTGTAGCCTTCGCCATTGGTGGAAAAAGGTCTCGCATTGGCGGAACAGAGCAGAGGGTTGCCACCTTTGTCCACATATTATTACCTTCGAGTAACCGTCCACTCCAGCCTCTTACGCTGATCCAGTGCCATTGCTAATTATGTTTCAGTCGTGTTACTTTCCTATCATAACCTAGGCTTACACAAGTTTTGTACTCTATTAATATGGGCGGTACCGTTCATAAATCTAATGGCCAAGACGTAAAGCTTAAAGTGATCCATACCTCCTTGCTAGGCTAGCCTTCGAGCGAGTCCAATCTCACAGCTCATACCTTCACCCCCGGTCCCTTTTCCCTATACCCCATGCTTAGTCCCCTTCTTTGGTCGTAGATGAAGTATGATTGGAGAAAAAAGTACTCGTTTCGTCCAGTCCCATCCCGCAAGTCCTCCCTCTTCACATGGATGGATTTTCGTTTCCATCACAAAGAGGAGGCAAGTATCCTCCTGCTTCAAAACAATGCGAAGCTCACGAACAAGGCACTGGAGCATGCTTTTCGATTCCTAAATGCCCTTTATCTTTACCATATAGATTTCAGGGATCAATGAGACCATCAGAGATGCTTGATCTTACCCTCATTCGAGAAGGTCTTAGTTGGGTGAGGCAAGTCATGATAAGAAAATCATGGGTGATAAGACCAATGAAAGAAACCCATATCATCATTGACAGAGAAGTGGATAGACCACAGGAATCATGAATGAATCGAGGCTTCAATGATACAAGCTTGATAATGATACTCTATCAACGGAATTTCTTAAATAGGGGCATCCCGACTTGCTTCATTCAATAGAGAAGAGACGGACTTCCATAGAGCATAGATACCCGCTTTTGATTCAGAATACATGAGACCCGGGCTTAGAAGTTCTGAGATGACAGTACCTGATAGTCATATCGACTTAAGGACATGGTTTGGGTCCCACGAGAGGAAGAAACGAAGATGTCTGGTCGTGGGACTGGTAACCTTGTCTGCTCTAGTACGAGTGATCCGGTATTCATTACATCAATTCTATCGTGTCAAATCGGGTCAAATAGCTCAGTCTTGAACTCGAAAGCCGTTCGCGCCTTCTGTACTCTAAAGCCGTTTGCACTGAAGTGCAAGCCATTTTCTTCGCTCTTTAAACTCTAAAGTACTTACTAAATAGGGGCTGCGCATACGTTTTCTCGCAGAGCCGAGTCGGGCTAGTAAGAAGTAGCTACTTTATGCAGCTTTGTATCTGGTCCGGGACCTCATCATAGCAAACCATCTATGCAGGGCCTAAACCAATGGTCAATCAAACAACTTTCCTCAGCCTTCTTTTCTGGTTGATTGAGCAAGCCCTGAGACCGAGAGGGATGCACTCCTGCATGCAAAGGAAGAGAGGTGTATAGAATAGAGCCGAGAATATCACCTAGAACGTGCTTTTGGTACCAGGGAACGCAGTCCCTGTGACCCTATAACCGGCGATCCTTGTAGGCAGCCACTCCATTGGTTGAAATGCATCTACTGTCTCATCTTGGCTATCTACTAGCAAACCGCCCACAGGTTCTTGCATAGTATCACGAGTCATGTTAACCTCTCCCTCCTGGTGCTGAAGAATAGAAAGAAGCCAAACCCACCAGGACTTCTCCTCAAATCAGAAAGAGATCCGCCCACAGATTGGCAAAACCACACTCCCCCGTTTCCAGCTTAGTGAGGGGATTCCTTTAATGCTTTCCCTTCAAGGGAAAACCTCTGAAAGCCGGTGATCGAGTGAGTAAGTCCGCCAGGAAGCTAGTTCTTTAGGGCTTAAATGCGCCGCTTGTCGGCTGTGAAAAGTATACCTTTCCCACCTGTTTTTTGGTGCCTTCTTTATGCTCGAGACTAAGGAAGCAAGAGGAAGAGTGAGGGTCGACAGGCAAAGAATGGCTTGAGTGAAAGCTGGAGTTTGAAATACAGATTTCAAGCAAAGGGAATAGCTCATATGGAAAGAAACATATATAGTCAATGAAATGAAAAAGATACCCGTACCGTAATAAGCGATATTCTAAAAGATTCAGAATGAATGAAGACTTTCTAATAACATCGGGTTCCCGTGCAGCCAATGGGATTGGGGGAGTAGTTCATAGTTCCCCTCTAGCCAATCCTAAAAGTTCTTCTGCCTTCGATCCAGTGGTAAGCCTTTCCAGTTTCCAGCCAGTAGACAAGAAATTCAGTAAGTAATAGACTAGGGATAGCCATCAGAAAAGGGAAAGCCTGTCTCAATCAGTACTTCTTTTTTTGGAAAGCCAGGTTTTTTTATATGAAACTCAGGCAAGAAGACGAAAAGACGTTCACGTTACCAATTCCGTCTCGTCTGATCTTTTATTGGTTTTGTTTTTTCTCTCGTGCCCTTCTGGGCGGTACAAAGAACTGATGTAGGGGTTGCCGCTCCTTAGTTCATCTCTCGGTAGAACAAGGCACCTATGCGGTGGGTTCGACTCCCACAGGAGCGTACATTTCCAATCGATTTGGTACTTTTCTTGATTCAGAGTTCTTGACTGTCCATTACAGATTCTTTAGCGATGTAAAGCCATCAGGCAGTAGACCGGCAAGGGAACGGCTGTATCGGTATTCGTTCTTGAATCAGTGACTGAGATTAAGGGCTAGTGATCCATCTAATTAGTGGTACCTCTTTCTTTTCGTAGTAAGCAACTCTATTGAGAAAGCTCTTTCTTGATCGAAGTAAAGAATCATTGTAGTTCCTCTTTAGGCGAGCTACTTCGTTCCTATTGTTCCTATTCTCCGATTCTGAATAGGATCAGGTTGTAATGAACCAAAAATACTTCGCTAAGGTTCAACCGTTTCGCTACGGTTTTCTTCCAATTTCTTCTAAGGAATCCTGATCAAATAAAAGAAAATAAAGGCCTTATAAGCGAAGGCACCTTTCTCTGTATGGAAAAAGGAAGAAGATGCTGCTTCGGCTTCCGTTTCTAGCTCTACTTGAGCTGCTTCGTCTGTTTCTCTTGATGTGGATGTCGGTGAGTCAGATCTCTTCTCTCACTTTCGGAGCACAGTTGGTCCTCAATTTGAAAACCGACAAAGGTGACTTCTTCCTTATTCACGCCTCGATGCACCTTTTTCGTGTTCAATCTCGCCTGAGAGCAGTGCATCGATACCATTCGTCTTGAAGAGCCGCCCTGACCGAAGAGAATCCTTTGATATCCGTCTTGCCTTCTCAGTCCTCCTTAGAATCTCATCCCATAGGTCTCAGGGTCCCCTCCACCGACCCTTGTACTATCGGTTTCCGGGCGTGAGCCAGGGCTTGGATCGAAATTCTAGCTTCCTTTTTTTCTTTAGTCAGAAAGAGTTCCCAGCTTATAGTCAAGTTCTAGTTTTCTTTTCTCATTAGGGAAGGCGGGCTCGCAAGCCTAGCCTTATTTTTAGCGGCCGGGAGGTCTTTTCGCTAATGTGAGAGGCATCGGCAGCCTCAACCACGGTTCAAGCACCGGCTCACGACAGGGCTTGATCATACCTGGACCTACTTCATTTTCGACTCCTGTAGGTTAGGTTACCGATTTTCCTCCGACGAATCCGACGATGACTCTAGGTGAGGGACTTAGGCCTATCAACGGCATTCTGGACCTGCCTTTCTTCTCACTTGATAACAGATCATCTAGCTCTCTTTTAGAGTATAGTCAAAGTCTATCTGGGCACGGAAGCTAAGCGGGCTAATAAAAAGGCTTAATAAGATGAGTGGGGAAGAAAAAGTATAGCATTCATTCCGAACTGATTCTCAGAATCGCTATTAGATGCTTCGTATGTTGCTCTAATTGAAGCAAGGGCTAAGGGTTCGGTGGGTGGGTGTAGGCCGGTCAGCCATCAGTCTCAGATCCATTCCCGCATTCTCTTATTATGTAGTCTTGCTCACTTGACGATTCGGAAGATGAGGATAAGAAGAAAGGATAAAGAGCAGGATCGTGATGATGCCCCCTAGAGGAGGCTCTAGACCTCCTGTTTAGAAGAATGAATTTCCGAGAAGCCAATATGCATGCCGACAAAGGCGCCTGGAAAACCAACCAAAGAATGGAAGGAATGCGCAGATGTGATGGTCCTCTTCTGACGTGAACCAATTTTGCACAGAACCATTGCTACGTGTGTTGTAATGCCAACGAAAGTACTGACGTAGTAGCTGGACGCCTGCCTTGGGGAATCTACTGGGTCATCGTAGTCCTACTTGTTTATGTGTCCACGAAGTCTGTCTCACTTCCGTAAACCACCTCCTCCCATCGGTACTGATTCCTGTCCACCAATAGTGAATTGTTCATCCCCCCACCCCAATACGCTATTCATCAGCAAACCTTAGGAGCGGTATGCTAAAAATAGTGCGAAAAGCGGATGCGAAGCGAGACATATAAAATATGAAATGCCGTTATGTTAATTGAGGCTAAGGAAAAAAGAATATGGAGAGTTATAAGCAGCTTCAACGTAAGGCAACGCATCCTTAACTAGTGTAGTACCTGAGTTGGGAAACGTTGACTCATTGACAGAGAGAAGCTGAAGGAAAAGGAGATCCAAGTAGAATCCCAATGGGCCGCAGATCGTATGAGGGGAGGCCTGTGGCTGATTGTACAAGAAGGATATGAGAAATCAGAAAATGTGGGGTCAGCGATTTCAAGCTTGATTTTCCGACATCTTCCTCCGACTTTGGAAGAACATAGTATCTATCGTTTCGTGCTGATCTGACCAATATAGAAGGAACAGGTCAGTTAAGCAAAACAGGTGTGACCCATTCTCTTGTAAAATGCACCGTCCCCATATCCTCACTGTGTAGAACAACCATCTTCTCTATCGATGAACCTTATATCGCCTTTGATTTTTCCATGTGCAGAACGTTAAGGTTTCCCTAGATGAGGGATACTCATTATTATTATGAATAGATTACTCAATCAATAATCAAGATATCCGTTCTATCCCTTTATATAAATAAGAAATCAATCTCTAATCTCTATCATCGTCAATCTCACCCTCGTCTGCTTGAATGACACTAACATAACCATCTGCATCAAGGAATAACTCTGACTTGTCACAGTTAACCCCCAGGCACCCGCCATCACGCTCTAAGACATGAATAAGTCCACTTAGATTCACATGATTTAAGATGTTGCGAATCTCATCTCTCTCAACCAGATATGAATCATTGCTTGTTGAAGCTAGAAGGACATTGGTATCCCATCTCGTATAAAGAACATCCTCATATCGGGTCAGGACCTCGCTATCAAATTGATATTGAAAAAAGACTGATTGATAGCTTTGTTCACCTACCAATTAGGCATATTTTAAATACAAATGAAAATGGGCAGTATTTGAATCATATTCCAGTTATAGGTGAACTAACACAAGTACTATTTCATATATTCTTAATTGATGAGTTTGATGCTAAGTTTCGTAAACTATATCCTCGAAATCCTTTTTACCGGTTGGGTACTGAAGTGATTCTACCAATTCCTGATTCATATGATGATTTGGATATTGATCCTGAAAAGGTATTAGATGAATGCAAACTCTTTGGAACAACATGTGATATTGAATCTGATATAGATCCATACATGCCTTGCACTCCTCACGAAAGAAAAGTCATAACCCTATTTGATTGCAAAACCCAAGTGTGGGGATCTGAAGAATGGAGATGTTGAGAGTGAGCAGAAATCAAGTGTTACAAGTGTGGTGAAGAAGGACATATATCCAGCAGCTGTCCAAAGATCAAGTTTGTTAACACCTTTCACCAAGAATCAAGCAGTGAGGAAGCATTGGAAGAGAAGAATCTGAATGACTCGTGAACAAGAATTCTGCGAAGAAGAAGGCGAAGAGGTTGTGTGTGTAATTCAGCGGCTCCTGCGCTCTCCAATACAGCCTGAAGATACACAAAGAAAGAAAATCTTTGAGAGCAAGTGCACTGTTAATGGCAAGGTATGCAAATTGGTGGTCGACAACTGCAGCTGTGAGAATTTGGTTTCTCAAAAGCTTGTGGAGCATTTGAAGCTTGAGACACATCCTCACCCGAATCCTTACACTATTGGCTGGATCAAGAAGGGAGTAAGCATGAGGATTACCATGCAGTGCCATGTGTCTCTTTCATTGGGTAAAAACTATCGCTCAAATGTGTTGTGCGATGTTGTTGATATGGATGCCAGCCATATTCTTCTTGGGAGGCCTTGGCAATATGATGTTGATGCTACACACTGTAGTCTGGAATCCTCTTATTCCTTTATATGGAACAATCTCTAGATTGTTATTCTTATAAAGAGCATGGAGAAGCCTATTTCTAAAGTGGAGGAGAAGACCATGTTATTTCCAACCCAAGTGATTTTGTTGAAGATGTGAGGGAATCTATGTCATGTGCTGTACTTGTAGTCAAGGGAGTTTATCTCGCTTCTATTGAGGTTCCAGCAGAGATGCAAGGACTTCTATCTGCATTTCAATGTATATTGGGAGAGCCTCAACAATTGCCACCCATGAGGGATATTCAGCACCGAATTGATCTAATTCCTGGTGCTAGTCTTCCTAATTTGCCTCACTATCGAATGAATCCAAAAACTATCAGAGAATGGCCAACACCGAAGACCATTTCAGAAGTGAGAAGCTTTCATGGCATTCTATAGGCGTTTTGTGAAGAACTTCAGTACGGCACATGGCGCCTATCACAGAATGCTTGAAGAAAGGCAAGTTTCACTGGAGTCCACATGCTGAAGCTAGTTTCAAGAAGATCAAAGTGCATCTATCAGATTTTGGTGTTGCCGAACTTTGACAAGACTTTCGAACTTGAATGTGATGCAAGTGGAGTTGGCATTGGTGCAGTCCTATCTCTGGAACGGAAGCCTATTGCTTTCTTCAGTGATGCAAGGAAGAAATGGAGTACATATCAGCAAGAGTTGTATGCTGTATTCAGAGCTTTGAAAACATGGGAGGTTTATTTGCTGCCTAAGGAGTTTCTTGTCTATACTGACCATCAAGCCTTGAAGCATTTCAAAGATCATCAACATGTCGATCGCATGCTGGCAAGATGGGAAGCTTATTTGGAGAGATTCAACTATCTCATTGTCTACAAATCAGGAGCCACAAATCAAGTAGCTGATGCTTTGAGTCGACGTGTTAGTACTCCATTTCTTTGAAAGCTGAATTGCCAGGTATAGCCCTACGCTGCTCTTTCGTTATTGTCCAACTTCTTTGTCTTTCTATTGTCCACAACATCCCCTTTGGGAGTCGCAGACAGGTCTTGTGATAGGTTCATCCTCCTTCCTAGCATCATCCTTCACTGGGAACTCAAAAGCAACATCCAACTTCAACCATGCGAAGGGCAACAAGAGCTAATGGACTCTGTTAGTGATGATCGTCAGGTTCGAACTGACATAGACCATAGTAAGACCTATTTTCCATGTCATCTGTTAGGTTATTATCTTAGATTCCGTCTATACGGAGCATATGTAGGTTTCGAATTGCTCGGGAATTCATTGATAGTGACTTTCCGGGTCTACACCTCTTTTTTCTCGACGCTTTCCCTCATTCTACTCGTCCAGCCCTCTTCACGAACTTGTACAATCAATGCCACAAAGATAGCAAACTCGATTATCGAATATATAAGGAAAGGGGCGACGGTTTGGCACCAGATATCCGGGGGTGTGGAAAGAGCAGCTGTGAAAAGCGGAAAAACCATCAAAAAACGACGATTGCTCGTGAAGGTTTCCACAGAAAGACCCCTTGGTTCTGGCAAACAGATCACAATTACAGGTACCTGGGAGCATACCGATGGAATGAACAAAATACGAACTGTTAACATAATATAGTCATAGATCTTAGGTTGTAACTTGATCATGAGCGAATTTGTTGATGTTGCACCCACGAAGTATGGAAAGTGCCAAACATTGGGAACTACCCGGGGAGGAGTTAGGAGCAGGAACAAGGAGAAGCGAGAACCACTTAAATGGAGGATTCTATTGTATTTCAGCCTTTGTTCCCCATAGCAACTGGGGATCGAAAAGCACCAAATTTGATGACTTATTAAGGGAAAGACGAAGTAAGAGCATGCTATTGAAGACGTTGCAACATATGTCGGGGGGGCCTCCGTTGATTGTGTACAAACAAAATACGAGTCCAAAGG
>Ga0136846_1231823_pt1 | contig 24626 bp, 24 predicted proteins | sample HopSoiMetagenom2_FD_96841 | JGI IMG/M metagenome (GOLD analysis project Ga0136846, IMG submission 96841) | Grasslands soil microbial communities from Hopland, California, USA - 2 Assembly 2016 (version 4) | ecosystem: Environmental > Terrestrial > Soil > Grasslands | place: USA: Hopland... | reverse complement strand
GCCGCCTCAAGCTGGCCGCCGACGCCCTGGCGCTGCTGGACCACCTGGGCGTCCGCCGCTGCGACGTCTTCGGCTACTCCATGGGCACGCGCACGGCCCTGCAGCTGGCCCTGGACGCGCCGGGCCGGATCGACCACCTGGCGCTGGGCGGGATCGGCGACAAGCTGTTCGACCCGCCGCGGCCCGGCGGCCTGGAAGCGATGGCCGACGCCATGGCCGCCGAGGATCCGCAGAGCATCTCCAACCCGATGCTGCGCAGCTTCCGCCAGTTCGCCGACGAACAGGGCGAGGACCGCCAGGCCCTGGCCGCCTTCTCGGCCGGCGAGAGCCCGCCGCTGGACCGCGATGCGCTGGCGCGGCTGCCCATACCGGTGCTGGTCGCAGCCGGGGCGCGCGACGACCTGGCCGGCAACCCGGAGGGGCTGGCGCGCCTCTTCCCGCACGGCAAGGGCAAGACCCTGCCCGGCTGCGACCACTTCTCGGCCATCCCGCACGCGGCGCTGAAGGCCGCGGTCCTCGACTTCCTGGACGACGTCCCCGACGAGGACGACTTCCCGCCGTTCGAGTGAGCCTACATGGCCCCGTAGGCGTAGGCGCCGCCGACCTCGAGCGCCTTCTTGTAGGCCGGCCGGGCCTGGAAGCGCTTCACCCAGGCCTTGATCGCCGGATACTGATCCAGCCGGCCGAAGGCGCCGGTGACCTCGCCGATGAAGCTGAGGTTGATATCCGCGCCGGTCAGGCCTTCGCCCACCAGCCAGTCGCGGCCCGTCAGGGCGGCGTCCACAAAGCCGAGGTGGTTGGCGATCTCGCTCTCGATGCGCGGCTTCAGCGGCGCGGCGGCCTCGCCCAGCCGGCCGGTGTACATGAACAGCATCAGGGGCAGCATCGCCGAGCCCTCGGCGTAGTGGAGCCACTGGTTATAGGTCTCGTAGGCGTCGCTGCCGAGCGCGGGCGCGAGGCGGCCCCCCCCGTGCCGGCGGATAATGTAGTCGATGATCGCCCCGCTCTCGTGCACCGTGCGCCCGTCTTCCGTGATCACCGGGCTCTTGCCCAGCGGATGGATGGCGGTGAGCTCCGGCGGGGCGAGGCGGGTCACCGCATCGCGCTGGTAGCGCTTGAGCTCGTAGGGGACCCCAAGCTCCTCCAGGAGCCAGAGGATGCGCTGGGAGCGACTGTCGTTGAGATGGTGGACGACGAGCATGGGCGGTTTCCTCGCGGGGTTTCTGACCGCCACAAGAGGGAGGACGGTGACGTTGCGCAAGCCCCGCTATAGTCACCGTCCATGAGTCTGGCGCTCCCGAACCTCCCCGACCTGCTGGACGCGGCCGCCGACGAGGCCGGCGCGCTGGTGTCCAGCCTGGCGGCTACGATCGGCGCGCGGGTGCGCCGGGACGGGCGGCTGGACCGCAACGCGCTGGACGAGGAGCAGCACGGCGCCCACGGCCTCGCCTGGGCCGCCGCCTATGCCGAGACCCTGCGCCAGGTGGCGGCCTGGGCGCGAGCCCTCGACGCCGATGGCGCGCTGGGCGAGGCCGAGGCCCTGCCGGCCCAGCTGCTGGCGCACGAATACCTCAGCCAGCTGGTGGGCGGCCTGCCCATGAACCAGGGCGAGATCTTCCGGGTCGCCGACGTCTTCGCGCCCGCCGAGCGCATGAGCCACCTGATCGGGCGCCTGAGGGTCGGGGCCGGCCAGGCGGTCAAGACCCGCATCGTCGAGCTGCTGGACCAGGGGCGCGGACGGCCGTCGCTGGAGGCCAGCGGCCTGGACGAGACTCTGGAGCTGGTGCGCGACCAGTTCCACGCCTTCGCCGCCGAGAAGATCGCGCCCTTCGCCCACGGCTGGCACCTGCGCGACGAGCTGATCCCCCTGCCGCTGCTGGAGGAGCTGGGCGAGCTGGGCGTCTTCGGCCTGACCGCGCCCGAGGAATGGGGCGGCTCGGGCCTGGGCAAGGTGGCCATGTGCGTGGTGTCCGAGGCCCTGTCGCGGGCCTGGATCGGGACCGGCTCGCTGGGCACCCGCGCCGAGATCGCCGCCGAGCTGATCCTGGCCCACGGCACGGACGACCAGAAGCAGCGGTTCCTGCCCGGCATCACCTCGGGCCAGATCATCCCCACGGCGGTGTTCACCGAGCCTGAGGCGGGGTCGGATCTGGCGGCCCTGCGCACCCGGGCCGGGCGGGTCGGCAGCACCTGGCGGGTCTATGGCGCCAAGACCTGGATCACCCATGCGGCCCGGGCCGACCTGATGACCCTGCTGGTGCGCACGGACCCGCAGTCCAAGGACCACCGCGGTCTTTCGATGTTCCTGGCCGAAAAGCCGCGCGGCACGGACAGCGACCCCTTCCCCGCGCCCGGCATGAGCGGCGGCGAGATCGGGGTGATCGGCTATCGCGGGATGAAGGAATACGAGATCGCCTTCGACGGCTTCTCGGTGGCCCACGCCAACCTGCTGGGCGGCCAGACGGGCCAGGGCTTCGTCCAGCTGATGGCTACCTTCGAGAGCGCCCGCATCCAGACCGCCGCCCGCGCCATCGGCGTGGCGCAGAACGCCCTGGACCTGGCGCTGGACTACGCCCTGTCGCGCCGCCAGTTCGGCGAGCCGATCGCCCGCTTCCCCCGCGTGGCGAACAAGCTGGCCATGATGGCGGCCGAACTGCTGGGCGCGCGGCGGCTGGCCTGGTTCGCCGCCCGCGCCAAGGACGAGGGTCGCCGCTGCGATCTCGAAGCCGGCATGGCCAAGCTCACCGCCGCCCGCATCGCCTGGGCCGCCGCCGACAATGCGGTGCAGATCCACGGCGGGACGGGCTTTGCCGTCGAACAGCCGGTCAGCCGCGTGCTGGCGGACGCCCGCATCCTCAACATCTTCGAAGGCGCCGGGGAGATCCAGGCCCAGGTCATCGCCCGCCGGCTGCTGGAAGGCGCCAACTGAACGCCAGGGCTGGCGGCCTCAGTTCCGCGGCGCGAAGCCCTCGGCGATGAGGCCGATCTGGCGGTCCATGACCGCGATCAGCGCCTTGGCGTCGGCGTCGTCGGTGATCACCAGCCGGTAGGTCCAGCCGTAGGCGGCCATGATCAGGTCCACCACCTCCTGGAAGTCCACGTCGGGCCGCACGTCCCCCTGGGCGATGCCCTTCTGCAGGGTCTCGCGGATCAGCTCCTGGAAGCGCGCATTGCGCCCGTAGGGCCGCGCCGCGGGGGCCAGGGTCCAGTCGTAGGCCGCCGAGATGTGCGACAGGAAGAGCCGCACATGCCGGTGCTCGAACTCGAAGTGGATGGCGAACATGGTGCGCAGCCGGTCCACCGTCGGCCCGCGCAGATGCGGCACGACCCGGTCGAGCTCCGCATAGAGCGGGTCGAGCCGGGCCTGCATCACCTCCGAGAGGATCTCTCCCTTGGAGGCGAAGGTGGTGAAGACGCTGCCCACGGCGATGCCGGCGTGGCGGGCGATCTCGCGGATCGTCGTGCCCTGGTAGCCGTGGGTGTCGAACAGCTCCCGGGCGGCCGCGATCACCCGCTGGCGCGTCGCTTCCTTTTGCGACTGCCGGGGCGAAGGGCTCGCCGGGATCCGTCCGAGGTCTGCGTCCATGCCCGATTTGGATCAGCCGCGGCGGGCGCCGGCGAGGAGGATGCGGATCTGGTCGCGCGCCCGCGCCTGCAGGGCGTCGAGGCTCCAGCCCTCGAAGATCGCCTGCGGGAAGTTCGACAGGTAGGTGTCGAACAGCATCTGGCTGCGCAGCTTCACCTCGGCCTCCTTGCTGAGCTCGCCCCGCTCGACGGCGGCGGTCAGCTGTTCGGCGAAGACGTCCTGGAAGGCCTGCGAGCTGGTCATGCCGCGCAGGTTGGGGCCGCCATCCTTGTCCCAGGAGACGCTGAAGGCGGCGCGGGCCAGCTGCAGGCGGCTCTTGTAGAAGGTGTAGCCGGCCATGAAGACCTTCAGCACCGCGTCCTCGACCCCGCGGCCGCGGACGGCGGCGTCGCGCATGGCGGCGACCAGCGCCTCCATGTCGTCCGTCATGATCTCGCGGAAGAGGTCGGACTTGTCGGTGAAGTTGGCGAACACGGCGCCGGTGGACATGCCGGCTGCGGCGGCGATGTCACGGATGGTGGCGCCCTCGTAGCCCTGCTCGCTGAACAGGCGCCGGGCGGCGGCCAGGACCTTGAGGCGGGTTTGCTGCTTGGCGAGAGCGCGGCGGGTCGGCGCGCGCGCCGGGAGGTCGGCGGCGACCTGAGTGGGGGAGATGTGCTTCATTCTTCTCTTTGAACTGCGCCGGGCGGGGGGACCTGGCGGTCTTTCGCTTCTGGGGGGAACCGACGCAGCCGCGCCGGCGGTGAACACGTTCAGTAAACTCGCTACACGGGAGGGGTTACCGCTCGGTAACCCGTCGTTATTTAAGGCCGACTTCCGGCCAGTCAAGCGCGTTAAGTCCTTATGTCGTAAAGGCTCCGGCGCGGCCGCGATCCCAAGGTTCTACGGGACCCTTGGTCGTTGAACATGATCAGGGCGATTCAAGTCAAGTTTAAATTAAACCCTGGGTTTCCGATGGCCTAGCCCCCCAACGGGAGGGTAAGGTCCCGAACATGGACGTATTCGACTACCTGATCTACGCGGCGCTCGCGGCGGTCTCGATCGTGCTGGCCCTGGGCATCTTCGCCCTGTTCCGCGGCGGCGAATTCGGGCGCTCGTACTCGAACAAGCTGATGCGCCTGCGCGTGCTCACCCAGGCCATCGCCATCGCCGTCCTGGTGGCCGCGGCCTGGTACCGGCGGCAGGCCGGCTGAGGCGGCGCGCCAAATGGTCACGCTGAACCGGATCTACACGCGCACGGGCGATGCGGGGACCACGCGCCTGGCCACCGGCGCCCCGGTCAGCAAGGCCGACCTGCGGGTCGAGGCCTATGGCGCGGTGGACGAGACCAACGCCTGCCTTGGCCTCGCCCGCCTTCACACCGAGGCCGACGCCGAGCTCGACGCCATGCTGGCGCGTATCCAGAACGAGCTGTTCGACCTGGGCGCCGACCTCTCGACGCCGCCGAAGCCGGACGAGGCGGAGGGCGCGGCCCTGCGTATCCTGGACAGCCAGACGGGCCGGCTGGAGCAGGAGATCGACCTCCTGAACGCCCGCCTGCCGGCGCTGACCTCCTTCGTGCTGCCGGGCGGGACGCCGGCGGCCGCGGCCCTGCACCTGGCGCGCACCGTCTGCCGCCGGGCCGAGCGCGAGGCCGTGCGGCTGGTGGAGGCCGGCGAGCCGGTCAGCGGCCCGGCCATGCGCTACCTCAATCGCCTGTCGGATTTCCTGTTCGTCGCCGCCCGCTGGGCCAACGGCCAGGGCCGCGCCGAGGTCTTCTGGAAGAGCGGCGCGACGCGCTCTCTCCCTTAAAGGCCCCTCCCCATCAAGGGAGGGAAATTACTTTCTGGGCGCCCCTCGCCCCACCGCCGCCTTGGCCTCGGCCAGCGCCTTCGGGTCCTGGATCACACGGCCGGTGATGTCGGAGATCAGCACCGGTTGGGCGCAGACGCGCTTGCCGGAGTCCCCCCACTTGTGGGCCTTCTCGCACTCCTGTCCGGGGATCACCCACACCACCTGCCAGACCACCAGGCCCATCGCCATCAGCACGAAGGTGGCGGCGAAGATCAGCATGATGCGTTCGATATTCGGGTTCATGCGCGGGTTTTACGTAAGGATAGGGGCCTCTGGCTAGAGCCCGGCCCGATCGGCTTGAGGCAAGCCGATCGGGATGAACCGGGCTCGCCTCATTTGATTTAGAGGCCTTCTTTCCCAGTCATGAGGCCTCATGACCGGGAAGGCCTCTAGCTCATCGCACTGCGGCAGAATCGAGTTCCGCGGCCTTGCAATGCGCAGCGGAACCGCTATTGCCGCAGGCGCTCATTTCTTTCCGCAAATAATTTGAGGCGCTAGCAACCCATGAAGGTGTTGGTCCCGGTCAAGCGGGTGATCGACTACAACGTCAAGGCTCGGGTGAAATCCGACCAGACGGGTGTCGACCTCGCCAATGTGAAGATGTCGATGAACCCCTTCTGCGAGATCGCCGTGGAAGAAGCGGTCCGCCTGAAGGAGAAGGGCGTCGCGACCGAGGTCGTGGCCGTCTCCGTCGGCCCGACCCAGGCGCAGGAGACCCTGCGCACCGCCCTGGCCATGGGCGCCGATCGCGCGATCCTCATCCAGACCGACCAGGACCTCGAGCCGCTGGCCGTCGCCAAGGTGCTGAAGGCGGTGATCGGCGAGGAGAGCCCCGAGCTGGTGCTCATGGGCAAGCAGGCCATCGACGGCGACAACAACGCCGTGGGCCAGATGCTGGCGGCGATCCTGGACTGGCCGCAGGCGACCTTCGCCTCGGCGGTCGAGGTGGCCGGCGGCAAGGCCAAGGTGACCCGCGAGGTGGACGGCGGCCTGCAGACCATCGAGGTGAACCTGCCGGCCGTGGTGACCGCGGACCTGCGCCTCAACGAGCCGCGCTACGCCTCCCTGCCCAACATCATGAAGGCCAAGAAGAAGCCGCTGGACGTGAAGGAGCTGGGCTCGCTCGGCGTCGACACCGCGCCGCGGCTGAAGGTGGTCAAGGTGACCGAGCCGCCGAAGCGCTCTGCCGGCATCAAGGTGGAAAGCGCCGCCGACCTGGTTTCGAACCTCAAGACCGCGGGGGTCCTCTAAATGGCCGTTCTCGTCATCGCGGACCACGACAACGCGACCCTCAAGGACAACACCCACAAGGTGGTGACCGCGGCCCAGGCGATCGGCGGCGACGTCGACATCCTGGTGGCCGGGACCAACACCGCCGCCGTGGCCGCCCAGGCCGCCAAGATCGCCGGCGTGCGCAAGGTGCTGACCGCCGAGAGCGCCGAGCTGGGCCAGGGCCTGGCCGAGGCGGTGACCGACCTGGTGGTCGGCCTGGCCGGTGGCTACGACTACATCCTGACCCCCGCCACCTCGCAGGGTAAGAACTTCAGCCCGCGCATCGCCGCGAAGCTGGATGTGGCCCAGATCTCGGACGTCACCGAGGTGGTCTCGGCCGACACCTTCACCCACCCGATCTATGCCGGCAACGCCATGGAGACGGTGCAGTCGTCGGACGCCAAGAAGGTCATGACCGTGCGCCCCACCGCCTTCAAGGCGGCGGCGGAAGGCGGTTCGGCGGCGATCGAGAGCGTCGCGGCCCCGGCCGCGCCGGCCAAGACCCACTTCGTCGAGCAGAAGATCGTCAAGTCGGCCCGCCCGGAGCTGGGCGCCGCCAAGATCGTGGTTTCCGGCGGGCGGGCCATGGGCTCGGCCGAGGAGTTCCAGAAGGTGATCGAGCCCCTGGCCGACAAGCTGGGCGCCGCCGTGGGCGCCTCGCGCGCCGCCGTCGACGCCGGCTATGCGCCGAACGACTACCAGGTGGGCCAGACCGGGAAGGTCGTGGCGCCCGAGCTGTACGTGGCGATCGGCATCTCCGGCGCCATCCAGCACCTGGCCGGCATGAAGGACTCCAAGGTGATCGTGGCGATCAACAAGGACCCCGACGCGCCGATCTTCCAGGTGGCCGACTACGGCCTGGTGGCGGACTACAAGGCCGCCGTGCCGGAACTGATGACCGCGCTGGGCTGATTTCTGGGCTGGGCTGATCGCCCGCGCCCATCGGCGATGCAATTACGAAGGGCGGTCCGCAGGGGCCGCCCTTTTCGCGTGTGGGACGGAGCTCGTCCGCGGTCGCGGGGCGCTGCGCTGGATCGTCGCGCCGAGCAGCTCCCCCCAAGCGGCCGGCGGCCCAGCAGGGAGGGCCCGATCTGCTGCGTCGCAGCAAAGCTCTTGCCGCAGCGCGCCATACACGTGTTAGAAAGCTGCCACGAATTTGAGCGCAAAGCGCCTAAGCGGTATCGAGGCCTGGTCTGAATGGTTGACATCAAGACGGTTGGCGTCATCGGCGCCGGCCAAATGGGGTCGGGAATCGCGCATGTCTGTGCGCTCGGCGGCTATGACGTGCTGCTGCACGACGTCAGCCCGGAGCGGATCGACCAGGGCATCGCCCAGATCGAGAAGAACATGACCCGCCAGGTCGCCCGCGGTCTCGTCGACCACGACGCGATGGAAGCGGCGATCAAGCGCATCAAGGCCGCGCCGGAACTGCAGGCGGTCGGCACGGTGGACCTGGCCATCGAGGCGGCCACCGAGAACGAAGAGACCAAGAAGACCATCTTCAAGGCGCTCTCGCCGCACCTCGCGCCGAACACCCTGCTGGCCTCCAACACCTCGTCGATCTCGATCACGCGCCTGGCCTCGGCGACCGACCGCCCCGACAAGTTCATCGGCCTGCACTTCATGAACCCGGTGCCGGTCATGAAGCTGGTGGAGATCATCCGCGGCATCGCCACCGGCCCGGACACCTACGAGACGGCGGTCAACTTCGCCCAGTCGCTGGGCAAGACCACCTCCAACGCCGAGGACTTCCCGGCCTTCATCGTCAACCGCGTGCTGGTGCCGATGATCAACGAGGCGATCTACACCCTGTACGAGGGTGTCGGGACCGTCGACGCCATCGACACGGCGCTGAAGCTGGGCGCCAATCATCCGATGGGCCCGCTGGAGCTGGGCGACTTCATCGGCCTCGACACGGTGCTGTCGATCATGAACGTGCTGCACGAGGGCCTGGCGGACTCCAAGTACCGCCCCTGCCCGCTCCTGGTGAAGTACGTCGAGGCCGGCTGGCTGGGCCGCAAGTCCGGCCGCGGCTTCTACGACTACCGCGGCGACAAGCCCGTCCCGACGCGCTGAGCCGTTAAAGCCACCTCCGGCTTCCCCCGCTTGCGGGGGAAATGTCGCCAATGTCCCGCAGGGACGGGCGACAATGGGGGAAGACGCCCGGGATACTTCCCCCATCGACCCTCTTGCTTCGCAATTCGGGCCACTTCCCCCTGAGGGGGAAGAGGTGTCCAGACTTCCGGCGGCCTACAGTTCCGGCGGACGTTCGAAGCCGGGGTCGTTGTAGCTGGGGTAGTCGTCGAAGACCGCGCCGCCGTCGATGACCCGCGGATCGCGCGCCGCGCGCAGGATCTCGGCCAGCCGGGCGTCCATCCGCTTGGCCAGCGCCGCGTGCGCCGGATCGCGCGCCAGGTCGTGCAGCACATAGGGATCGGCCCGCAGATCATAGAGCTCGTGCGGCGGCCGCCTGCCCGTGGCCAGCTCGAACTTCGGCTTCACCGCCGGCTCGTCCTGGCGGATCACCATGTCCGCCTTGGCCGGCCCCGCGTCGATGTCGGCAAAGCCTGAGAACAGCCTGGTCTCCAGGTCCTCGCGGCTGACCTTGCGCGCTGAACGATCGCCTGCCGGCCAGCGCTCGGGATGGAAGTTGCGGATGTAGAGGTGGCTGGCCGTCCGCAGGGCCCGCATCGGATAGCCGTCGCCCGGGCGGGTGTGGCCGTCCATGTGCCGCTCCATGCAGCCGATCACATGGTCCCGCGGCCAGGGCCGGCCGTCCGTGAGCGTCGGCAAGAGGCTGAGCGCGGTGGCGTCCTTCAGCGGCGCGGCGCCGGCGGCCTCCACGAAGGTCGGGCCGAGGTCCGCCAGGCTGATCATGGCGTCCGAGGTCGTTCCGCCCTTCAGGCCCGCCGCGCCCCAGCTCACCGCCAGGGGCACGTGCCAACCGGCGTCGTAGAGCGTCGCCTTGCCCCGCGGGAACGGCCAGCCGTTGTCGCCGGTCATCACCACCAGGGTGTTGGCCAGCAGGCCGTCGCGTTCCAGCCGCGCCAGGATCTCGCCGGACTCCCGGTCGAACCGCTCCACCTCGAAGCGGTAGTCCACCATGTCGCCGCGCACCTCCGGCGTGTCGGCCAGATAGGGCGGCACGGTGACCTTGTCCGGCGAGATGCCGGCGGCCAGTCCGGCGCCCTTCACATAGGGCCGGTGCGGGTCGTTGGAGCCGAACCAGAAGCAGAAGGGGGCCTCCGCCGGCTTCTGGGCCAGGAAGGTCTCGAAGTCCTTGTACGAGGTCCCCGCGGGGTTGCGGGTGCGGCGACCGGGCGCGAGCTGGCCCGGCGCCCAGCCCTTGCGGGCATAGCCCACGTGGTAGCCGGCCGCCTCCAGATGGTCCGGATAGACCTCGAACCGCCGCGGCAGGATCGAGGCCAGGCTCGCCCCCTCCGCCAGGCGGAACGGATACTGGCCGGTCAGCAGGGCGCCGCGCGAGGCGGTGCAGCTCGGCGAGGCGGAGAAGGCGTTGCGGAAGAAGACGCCCTGGCGGCGCAGCCGCATGAAGGTGGGCAGGGCCAGCTCGAAGCGGTCCGCCAGGTCCTCCGGCTGCCAGCTCCAGTCGTCCGCCAGCAGCAGCAGGATGTTGGGCCGGGCCGGCCGCCCCCGCGCCGCCGCCGCCACGCTGACTCCGGACAGACTGGCCGCCGCGGCGAGGCCGCCCATCACCGCACGCCGCCCAACCCCACGCTTGCCCATACCGGCCTCTCCAGGACCGGCGCAAAGTCGCGCCCTTTGGCGGCGAGAGGCAAGCGGCCACGCTTCACCGCTGGGCGAAATTTTTGCGCCACCCTGTCGGGGTCTGGCATCCTGCTGCGTCCTGGGAAGCAAGAGGACCCTGCGCATGCTGTACGCCCTGCTCTGCTACAACGACGAAGACACGGTCTGGGCCCTGGATGCGCAGCAGGACGCCGAGATGATGGCGCGCCTGGCCAAGGTGCGCGCGCCGCTGGAGCGGGCCGGCAAGATGGGCCCCTCGCTGCGCCTGCTGCCCACCACCGCGTCGACCACCCTGCGCAAGAGCGATCCGCCGCTGGTGATCGACGGCCCCTATGCCGAGACCAAGGAGCAGCTGCTGGGCTTCTACATCATCGACGTCGCCGACCTGGACGAGGCCCTGGGGATCGCGCGCGAACTGGGTGTCGCCAACCCGGGCGGGGCGTATGAGATCCGTCCGCTGGCGGTCTACAACGGCGGGGCGCCCGGCGCGGGCTTCGGCGCATGAGCAGCGACCTCGCCTGGATCCACGCGGCGATCACCGCGGCGCGGCCCCAGGCGGTGGGCGCCCTGCTGCGTTACTTCCGCGACCTCGACACCGCCGAGGAGGCGTTCCAGGACGCCTGCCTGCGGGCGCTCAACAACTGGCCGAAGAACGGCCCGCCGCGCGATCCCGCCGCCTGGCTGATCATGGTGGGCCGCAACGCCGCCCTGGACGGGGTGCGCAAGCGCTCGCGCCAGACCGAGCTGCCGCCCGAGGAGGCGCTCTCCGACCTGGACGACGTCGAGGAGCGGGTCGTGGGCCGGCTGGACGAGGCCGACTACCGCGACGACGTCCTGCGCCTCTTGTTCATCTGCTGCCATCCGGACCTGCCGGCCACCCAGCAGATCGCCCTGGCCCTGCGCATCGTCTCGGGCCTTTCGGTGAAGCAGATCGCCCGCGCCTTCCTGGTCTCCGAGGCGGCCATGGAGCAGCGGATCACCCGCGCCAAGTCGCGGGTCGCCGCCGGCGACGCCGCCTTCGAGACGCCGGGGCCGGTGGAGCGGGCCGAGCGGCTCGCCCAGGTGGCGGCCATGCTCTACCTGGTGTTCAACGAGGGCTATTCGGCGGGCGACAACCCGGCCCGCGCCGAGCTGTGCGGCGAGGCGATCCGCCTGACGCGCCTGCTGCTGCGCCTCTACCAGACCGAGCCCGAGATCATGGGCCTCCTGGCCCTGATGCTGATCCAGCACGCGCGCACGCCCGCCCGCCTCGACGCCGAGGGGCAGATCGTGCTGCTGGAGGACCAGGACCGCGGGCTCTGGGACCGCAAGTCCATCGCCGAGGGCCTGGCCCTGATCGACAAGGCCATGCGCCACCGCCGGCCCGGCGCCTATCAGGTGCAGGCCGCGATCGCGGCGCTGCACGCCCGGGCCGAGACGCCGGCGGACACCGACTGGGCCCAGATCGACCGGCTGTACGCCACGCTTGAGCGCCTGACCCCCTCGCCGGTGGTGACGCTGAACCGGGCGGTGGCGGTGAGCAAGGTGGCTGGGGCCGAGGCCGCGCTGGCCATGGTCGAGCCCCTGGCCGAGCGGCTCTCGGGCTATTTCCACTTCCACGGCCTGGTGGGGGCGCTGAACCTCGAGCTGGGCCGGACCGCGGCGGCGCGCGTAGCGTTCGACCGCGCCATCGGCCTGGCCGGCACCGCGGCCGAGGCCGCCCACATCCGCCAGCACCTGGACCGCCTGATGCGGGACCATTCGGCGCCGATCGAAACCAAGGCCGGCTAGAAAAAAATATCGTTCCGTTTGTCGGCCAGGTCCGGCGCTGGACGTCCTTTGAACAGGACGACAAGCACAAGGAGCCCCCGGATGTCGGACACCCTCGAAGCCCCCGCCCTGCCGAAGGTCGAGACCAAGGGCGGCGTGGTCGCCTATCTCACCCTCGACGGCGCGATCAAGGCCGCGGACTTCTACAAGCAGGCCTTCGCGGCCGAGCAGGCCACGGCCTATCCGCCGGACGACAAGGGGCGGACCATGCACATCCACCTCTACATCAACGGCAGCTCGGTGATGCTGGGCGACTTCTACGAGGAGCATGGCTACGCCAAGGTGGCGCCCCAGGGCTTCACCATGCAGCTGATCGTGGACGACATCCACGCCTGGTTCGACCGCGCCGTGGCCGCCGGCTGCCAGGTCGTGGTCCCGCCGCAGAAGATGTTCTGGGGCGACACCTGGGGCCAGGTGAGCGACCCGTTCGGCGTCGCCTGGGCCTTCAACCAGGCCGCGGACGCTTAAAGGTCCCGCGCGCCCGAGGCGGGCCCGCGGCCGTCCTCCCCCGAGCCGCGGGCCCGCCATCTCAGACAGGGACGAACCCTATGACTGCGATTTCCCACGCTGCCACCGCCGCGCCGACCACCGGCCGGGCCATGGCCATCGGCGGCTGGACGCTCACCGGCCTCTTCACCGCCTTCATGATCTTCGACAGCGGCATCAAGCTGGCCCGCCTGCCGATGGTCGAGGAGACCGGGCGCCAGATCGGCCTGCCCGCCGGCAGCGGCTTCTCCATCGGGGTCGCCGAGCTGGCGATCGTGGCGCTGTACCTCTTCCCGCGCACGGCCGTGCTGGGCGCCATCCTGGTGGCCGCGCTGATGGGCGGGACGGCGGCCGTGCACTGGGCGCACGGCGACCCCTGGGCCAGCCACATCCTGTTCGGACCCTATCTCGCCGTCTTCGCCTGGGGCGGCCTGTGGCTGCGTGACGCACGCCTGCGCGCCCTGCTGCCGATTCGGCGTTAACCAAACCCGAACCCGCCGCATGGTTAATGAATTCGACTAGTCCGGAGTCCGCGTCGGATACTCCGGGTGATTCGGGTGAAGGATCCATGCGGCGGCTTACCCTTGCGCTGCTCTGCGCAACCTACCTCTGCCTTTCGCTGATCGTGGCGCTCGTCCTGTGGCGCAACGGCATGGGCGGCGGCGTGGCCTTCTCGGCCCTGATGGGCGGCCTGGGCCTGTGCCTGGCCTCCCATGGCATGATCATGCGCTTCCTGGAGATGCGAGAGGTGCGCGGCGAGGTGGAAGCCGTGCGCGAGGCCCACCGCATCCTGCTGGACCAGGTGGTCACCCTGGACGGGCGGCTGATGGACGTGGCCCGCGCCGTCGACGCCGACATCACCCGCTCAGAACAGCTCACCGACGAGGTCCACCTGCTGGAGGACCTGGTCCACCGGATGGGCCGGCGGTTCGACGAACCCGCGCCCTACGCCGCCGCCCGGGCGCCCGGCGCCCCGGCCGCGCCGCGCTCCATGGGCCTGATGGAGATCGTCAAGGACGCCCTGGCGGAGAACCGGGTCGACCTCTACCTGCAGCCGGTGGTCAACCTGCCCCAGCGCAAGACCCTGTATTACGAAAGCTTCTCGCGCCTGCGCGACCCGACCGGGCGGATCATCATGCCGGCGGAATACCTGGCCGTCGCCGAGCCCGCGGGCCTGGTCACCGCCATCGACAACCTGCTGCTCTTCCGCTGCGTGCAGATCGTGCGCCGGCTGGCCCGCCAGGACCGGCGCGTGGGCATCTTCTGCAACGTCTCCATGGCCAGCCTGGGCGACGAGGAGTTCTTCCCGCAGTTCTACGACCTGCTGCGCGCCAACCGCGACCTCGCCCCGGCCCTGATCTTCGAGATCGGCCAGGCGGCGTTCGAGGGCCGCAACGGCTTGCAGGCCCGCAACATGGCCAAGCTGGCCGACCTCGGCTTCCGCTTCAGCCTGGACAAGGTCACCAACCTCGACCTCGACCTGCAGGATCTCAGCCGCGCCGACGTGAAGTTCGTCAAGGTGGGCGCCCAGGCGCTGCTGGACGAGCTGATGAGCGTGGATGACCGGCTGGTGCTGCGCTCGCTGCCCGACCTGGCGGCCGAGGACTTCGCCCTGCTCACCCGCCGCTATGGCGTGGAGCTGGTGGCCGAGAAGGTGGAGACCGAGCGCCAGGTGGTGGACATCCTCGACCTCGACATCGGCCTGGCCCAAGGCCACCTCTTCGGCGAGCCGCGCGCCATCAAGGACTCCGTCCTCTCCGAAGCCGGCCCCGCCCCCGCCACCGTCGTCCAGATGCCCCAGCGCCGCGCCGCGGTGGGATAGCAGCGCCGCCGGCCCGGATCCGATCTTTTGAGCCTCCGCGCGAGCGGAGGCTCTGTCGTTTTTGACCACGAACCACACGAACCACACGAACAAGAGGCCGCCCCGCCCGCTGGCGCTGGCCGCTTCGTTCGTGTGGTTCGTGTGGTTCGTGGTTCCTAATCGGACTTCGGATTGCTACGAGCGCCCGCTGCGCAGGCATGCCGGCGGCGCATTTGCGGTTCGAACCATGACCTCACCCACCCCGATCGCCGGGCTCTCCGAGCTGGCTGGCCGCTACGATGTGCTCCTGTGCGACGTGTGGGGCGTGATCCACAATGGGCGCGAGAGCTTCCCGGCGGCCTGCGCGGCGCTGGCGCGGTTCCGGGCGGAGGTGGGGCCCGTGATCCTGATCTCCAATGCCCCGCGCCCGCACGGCCCGATCGTCGAGCAGCTGGACGCCCTGGGCGTGCCGCGGGCGGCCTGGTCGCGGCTGGTGACCTCGGGCGACGCCACGCGCGCCCTGCTGGCCGAGCGGGCGCCGGGCCCCGCCTGGACCATCGGGCCGGAGCGGGACGAGCCCCTGTACGCGGGCTTGGACCTGCGCCGCTCGGGCCCGGAAGACGCCGCCTTCATCTGCGTCACCGGCCCCTATGACGACGAGGCCGACGAGCCCGGCGACTACCGGGACCGCTTCGTGGCCTGCGTGGCGCGCGGCCTGGACCTGATCTGCGCCAACCCCGACATCGTCGTGCAGCGCGGCGACAAGCTGATCTACTGCGGCGGCGCCCTGGCCCAGCTGTACGAGAGCCTGGGCGGGCGGGCGGTGATGGCCGGCAAGCCCTTCGCCCCGATCTACGAGATGGCGCTGGACCAGGCGCAGGCCTTCCTCGGCCGGGCCCCCGACCCCGCCCGGGTGCTCTGCATCGGCGACGGCCTGCCCACCGACGTGCGCGGCGCCAACGCTCGCGGCCTGGACGTCCTCTTCGTGGCCAATGGCATCCATGGCGGCGAGACGGTCGGCCCCGATGGCTTGAAACTGCCCATCGTGCAGGACCTGCTGCGCCAGGAGGGACTCCTGGCCGCATGGACCCTGGCCGACCTGGTCTGGTAGCCCAGCGCCACTTCCCGAGCCCGCCGCAGTCTGCTCCCATGGCGCCGCTTGATCGATGCGCGCCGGCCCAGAGCCTGTCCCGTTTTTGATGGAACATCAAAACGGGAAGAACAGGCTCGACACTTTAAGTCGACGAGCACGATTCAGGCTTTTGTCGATTCCGACAAAAGCCATCGTGCTCTAGGGGGAACAGCTTGCGCGACGTCAATCACGCCTCGCCCGCAGAATGGTCTGATCGGCGGGCGGGAAGCCATAACGATTGGGCGCAGGGGGGATTTTGCGTGCAGGGACTCTATTTCGACGATTTGAGCGTGGGCCAGGCCGCGGAGATGAGCCGCGTGGTGGGGACCGCCGACATCGAGGCCTTCGCCGAGGTCTCCGGTGACAACAACCCGGTGCACCTGGACGAGACCTACGCCAAGACCACGCCGTTCGGCGAGCGCATCGCCCACGGCATGCTGTCAGGCGCCTATATCTCGGCGGTGCTGGGCACGAAGCTGCCGGGGCCGGGGGCGATCTATCTCTCCCAGTCCATGCGGTTCCGGCGCCCGGTGAAGGTGGGCGACCTCGTGGTGGCGCGCGCGACCGTCAAGGCGCTGGACGCCACGCGCGGCCATGTCACCCTGGAGACCGTATGCGAAGTGAACGGCAAGACCGTCGTGGATGGCGAAGCTCTGGTGATCGCCCCCAGACGCGGGGTATGAACCCCACCCTATGAAGCGCATCCGGGTCATCCGCGGCTGGAAGGACCTGCCCGCGGGCGACCGCGGCGCAGCCGTGGCCATGGGCAGTTTCGACGGCGTCCACAAGGGCCACCAGCGGGTCATCGCGCTCGCGGCCAGGGCGGCGGAGGACATGGGCGCGCCCCTGGGGGTGATCACCTTCGATCCCCACCCGCGGGTCTACTTCCGCCCCGACGAGCCCGCCTTCCGCCTGATGAAGCCGGACCAGCAGGCCCGGGCGCTGGAGAAGCTGGGCGTGGACATGCTGTACGTCCTGCCGCTCAGCGCCGAGCTGGCCGAGATGACCGACCGCGAGTTCGCGACCGAAGTGCTGCACGACGGCCTGGGCGCGCGCCACGTGGCCGTCGGCTTCGACAATTCCTTCGGCAAGGGCCGCACCGGCACGCCGGACACCATGCGGACCTACGGCCTCGAAATGGGCTTCGGGGTTTCGGTGGCCGAGGCGGTGGGCGACGGCGGCGGGGAGAAGTTCTCGTCCAGCGGGGTGCGCGAGGCCCTCCGCGATGGCCACCCCGAGATCGCCGGGGAGATCCTGGGCCGCCCGTTCGCCATCGAGGGCCCGGTGCAGCGTGGCCGCCAGCTGGGCCGCAAGCTGGGCTTCCCGACCGCCAATGTCGACCTGGCCGACTATGTGACGCCCCGCTTCGGCGTCTACGCCACCCGCACGCGCCTTTCCGATGGGCGCGAATTTGCCGGCGTCGCGAACATCGGGGTGAACCCCACCGTCCAGGGCGTGACCCGCCCGCTGCTCGAGGTCTGGCTGTTCGACTTCGACGAGGACATCTACGACCGCATCATCGAGACCGACCTCATCGCCTTCCTGCGCCCCGAGGAGAAGTTCGAGGGCCTGGAGGCGATGGCCGAGCAGGTGATGCGCGACGCCGAGGCGGCCCGGAAGATCCTGGGGGCCTAGGCCCAAGACGGAGGCGGCCATGGCCCGCGGAGTCACTGTGATCGTGCTCGGCTTGGCGTTCGTCGGCTTCGCTGGCGCTGCGCTGGGCGGCGCGAAATCCGACCGACCCGCGGCGCGCGGCCATGCGGTCGCCCGGCGGATCTGCGCCGCCTGCCACGCGGTCGAACCCGGCGCGCAAACCTCGAACAACGCCGCGCCCGCTTTCGCCAGCCGCGAGATGCAGCATGTGGCGGGCCTGGAGGACCGCGTCGCCACCCTGACCCGCGAGGGCCACAAGGGCATGCCGCCGCAGACGCTGACGCCGGCCGAGGTGGCCGACCTGGTCGCCTATATCGAGAGCCTGGCGCCGACCAAGGGCGAGCCGAGCCTGAACGAGCGCCCGCTAGGCCTGCCGGTCCGCCCGCGGGGGTGACGCCCGGCGCGCCCTCTGTTAGAGCCTGCGCCCATGATTTCGGTTCGGACGAGCCTGCGAATTACCCGCCCGGCGTGACGCCGCCGGACGAGCTCGTTCCAGCGCGCGCCGGGTAGCACCCCCGCACCTCAGAACCCCGGACCAGCTGGATAAAGTGATGGCCGACGACGCCCAGACGACTTCTCGCGACTACCGCGAGACCGTGTTCCTTCCCGAGACGCCCTTCCCCATGCGCGCGGGGCTGCCGCAGAAGGAGCCGCAGACGCTGGCCAAGTGGGACGAGATCGACCTCTACCACGCCATGCGCGCCGACCGGCAGCGGGCGGGCGCGCCGCTGTTCGTGCTGCATGACGGCCCGCCCTACGCCAACGGCGCGATCCACGTCGGCCACTGCCTGCAGAAGACGCTGAAGGACTTCGTGGTCCGCTCGCGGTTCCTGCTGGGCTTCGACGTCGACTACGTGCCCGGCTGGGACTGCCACGGCCTGCCGATCGAGTGGAAGATCGAGGAGGAGCTGCGCGCCAAGGGCCGCCGCAAGGACGAGGTCTCCAAGGCCGAGTTCCGCGAGCTCTGCCGCAAGTACGCCGCCCACTGGATGGACGTCCAAAAGCAGGGCTTCAAGCGGCTGGGCGTGGTGGGCGACTGGGAGCACCGCTACGCCACCATGGACTATACGAGCGAGGCCGCCATCGTGGCCGAGTTCCACAAGTTCGTGGCCTCCGGCCAGCTCTACCGCGGCTCCAAGCCGGTGATGTGGAGCCCCGTGGAGCGCACCGCCCTGGCCGACGCCGAGGTGGAGTACCACGACCACGTCAGCCCCACGATCTGGGTAAAGTTCCCGATCCGCGACTACGCACCCTACGAACGCATGTCAGTGGACATCGACGCTGACGGTGAACTGCTTGAGCCTCGCGCGTCGGAAGTATCTGCACTGGTAGACAAGACACTCGCCGCGACTGAAGCCAGCGTCGTGATCTGGACTACGACGCCGTGGACGATCCCTGCCAACCGCGCCATCTCCTATAACCCGGAGATCGCCTATTCAGTCTTCGAGGTCGTCGCTCTCGAGCAGGGCCTGAGTTTCGAGCCATGGGCCGCGCCGGGTGAACGCCTCGTGGTGGCGGATAAGCTCGCGGCCGATGTTTTTACGGCCGCAAAAATCGCGGAATGGCGACGTATCGATTCCTTCGATCCGTCCGGCGCGGTCGCGGAGCATCCGCTGGCTGCATTGGACCCTTATTACGACCGCGAGATTCCGCTGCTGGCCGGCGACCACGTGACAGACGACGCCGGCACCGGCTTCGTCCACACCGCCCCCGGCCATGGCGCCGACGACTATGTGGTCTGGCTGGCGCACGGCCATCGCGAGATCCCCGAGACCGTCGATCCCGATGGCGCCTACTATCCGCACGTGGCCCTGTTCGCGGGGCTGAAGGTGCTGGAGACCGAGGGCAAGAAGGCCGGCAAGTTCGGGCCCGCCAACGACGCGGTCATCGCCAAGCTGATCGAGGCCCACCGCCTGCTGGCCCGCGGGCGGCTGGCGCACAGCTATCCGCACAGCTGGCGCTCGAAGGCCCCGGTGATCTTCCGCAACACGCCGCAGTGGTTCATCCGCATGGACGAGCCGCTGGACGATCCGGCCCATGGCGGTCGGTCCCTGCGCGAGACGGCGCTGGACGCCATCGAGGCCACCACCTTCTATCCCGCCCAGGGCAAGAACCGCATCCGGGCCATGGTGGAGAGCCGGCCCGACTGGCTGATCAGCCGCCAGCGCGCCTGGGGCGCCCCGCTGGCCATGTTCGTGGACAAGGAGACGGGCCAGCCGCTGCACGATCCCGAGGTCGACAGGCGCATCGTCGAGGCCATCGCCCGCGAAGGCGCCGACGCCTGGTTCACCCGGCCGGTGACCGACTTCCTGGGCGGCGCCTACGATCCCGAGCGCTACGAGAAGGTCGAGGACATCCTCGACGTCTGGTTCGATAGCGGCTCGACCCACGCCTTCACCCTGGAGAACCGCGCCCACACCCGCTGGCCCGCCGACCTCTACCTGGAGGGTTCGGACCAGCACCGCGGCTGGTTCCAGAGCTCTCTCCTGGAAAGCTCCGGCACCCGGGGCCGCGCGCCCTACGACGCCATCCTCACCCACGGCTTCACCATGGACGAAGCCGGCGAGAAGATGAGCAAGTCCAAGGGCAACGTCATCGACCCGGAGATCGTGATCCGCGAGAACGGGGCCGAGATCATCCGCCTGTGGGCGGCGATGATCGACTACGCGGACGACAGCCGGATCGGCAAGACGATCCTGCAGACCACCTCCGACGCCTATCGCAAGCTGCGCAACACCGTGCGCTACATGCTGGGCGCCCTGGCCGACTTCTCGCCGGACGAGGCGGTGGAGCTCTCCGAGATGCCGCCGCTGGAGCGGTTCATCCTGCACCGGCTGTGGGAGCTGGATGGCCAGGTGCGGGCGGCCTATGACGGCTACCTGTTCCAGGACGTGATCCGGCCCCTGCTGGACTTCTGCCAGAACGAGCTCTCGGCCCTGTTCTTCGACATCCGTCGAGACAGCCTCTACTGCGACCGCCCGGACGCCCTGCGCCGCCGCGCGGCGCGCACGGTGATGGACGCCGCCTTTGAGCGCCTGACCGCCTGGCTCGCGCCGCTGATCCCCTTCACCATGGAGGATGCCTGGCTGACGCGCTTCCCGCAGGGCCATTCCAACTGCCTGCGCGTGATGCCGGAAACGCCGGCGGACTGGCGCAACGACGCCGAGGCGGCGCGATGGGCCAAGGTGCAGCAGGTGACCTCGGTGGTCACCGGCGCCCTGGAGGTCGAGCGGCGCGAGAAGCGGATGGGCGCGGCCCTGGAGGCGGCGCCGCGGGTGTATGTCGCCGACGCGGGCCTGATGGCGGCCTTCGAGGGCCTCGATCCGGCGGAGGTGTTCCGCACCAGCCAGGCGATCCTGCTGGCCGGCGCCGGCCCGGCCGAGGCCTTCCGCCTGCCTGACATCGCGGGCGTCGCGGTCGAGCCGCTGAAGGCCGAGGGCCGCAAGTGCGCCCGCTCGTGGCGCATCCTGCCGGAGGTGGGCTCCGATCCACGCTATCCGGACCTGTCGCTGCGCGACGCCGACGCCGTCGCCGCCTGGGACGCCGCCCACGCATGAGCCGCATCTCCCGATCGGGCTGGAGCGCCTACGCCCTGGCCGCCCTCGTGATCGTCGCCGACCAGGTCACCAAGTCGCTGGTGCTGGGCCTGCCGGAGTTCGCCTCGCACCCGGTGGTGGGGCCGCTGCAGTTCACCCGCATCTGGAACGTGGGCGTCAGCTTCGGCCTCTTGCAGGCCGGCCAGGACCTGGTGCGCTGGGGCCTGGTGGCGTTCTCGGTGGCGGTGGCGGTGCTGCTCGGCTTCTGGGCGCGCAACCAGCAGCGGCTGCTGGCGGCGATCGGCCTGGGCCTGGTGATGGGCGGCGCCATCGGCAACGCCATCGACCGTGCGCGCTTCGGCGCGGTGGTGGATTTCATCGACGTCCAGCGCCTCGGCTTCTTCCCGTGGATCTTCAACCTGGCCGACTCCGGCATCACCGTCGGCGTCATCCTGCTGCTGCTGGACAGCCTGCGGCGAGAACGGCCAGCGTGACGCGTTGGCGCGGGCCTCTGTTTGGTTTATCTCATCCCATTCCGGCCGGGGGGCCGAAGGAGTCTTCTAAGTCTATGACCGTCAATCGAGTGATCGTGGCGACCGCGATGGTCGCGGCCGCGGGCCTCGCCGGCTGCCAGTCGACCCAGAAGGCCCTGGGCATGTCCAAGGTGACCCCCGACGAGTTCCGCGTGGTGACCAAGGCTCCGCTGGTGGTGCCGCCGGACTACGCCCTGCGCCCGCCGGCGCCCGGTGAGCCGCGCCCGCAGGAGCTGCAGCCCGAGAGCGCCGCGCGCAACGCCCTGCTGGGCCAGCGCGAGGCCGAACAGCGCTCGGACGGCGAGAAGATGCTGGTGGCCAAGGCCGGCGCCGAGAAGGCCGACCCGCTGGTGCGCTATGTCGTGGACGACGAGTTCGGCGACATCGCTCACAAGGAAAAGGGCTTCGCCGACCGGGTGATGTTCTGGAAGAAGAGCGAGCCGGTGGCGTCCGGCGCCAAGTCCGAGCTCGACAACTCCGACACCCCGATCGACCCGGCCGCCGAAAAGGCCCGCATCGCCAAGCTCACCGGCGACAAGCCCGTGCTGATCCAGCGCCACGCGGCCAGCAAGATCAAGCTGCCGGGGCTTTAATAGCCCTCCCTCCCTTGATGGGGAGGGACAGACCGCGAAGCGGTCAGGGTGAGGGAGCCACGACCGGGCTCCGACATCCTGTGATGAGCAATATCCAGTCCTGAGGCGCCGCGTCCGGTCGCGACCGCCTCACCCTGCCCGCCTGCGGCGGGCTGTCCCTCCCCATCAAGGGAGGGATTAGTCCTCCCCCGGCGTCTTCACGGTGAACCCCTGCGCGCGCAGGCGGTCCAGGATGCCGCCCTGGCTCAGCAGGGGGCGCAGCTGGACCACGGCCACCGCATGGCCGGGCTTCTTCAGGGCGTCCGCGATCAACTGGGCCTCGTCGGCCTTGGTCTTGGCGTCGAAGGCCGCCGCGCCCGGCGCGACGCTGAGGCAACGCTCATAGGTCCGCTCCTGGGCGAGCGCGCCGACCACGTCGCCATTGGCCCAGGCCTTGGCCGCCGCCAGCACGCCGCCCGGCCCGGCCTCCACCTCGGCCAAGACCTCCTGCAGGCAGACATCGCCCGCCTGGCGCGAGACCTTGGCCACCGAGCCCAGCAGGGGCCCGAGGTCATAGGTCTTGGCCTCCACCGGCACATGGCGCTGCTGGGCCAGGAGGCGGATCAGCTTGGCGGGATCCTGGTCGGTGAGCTGGTTCTTCTCGCGGTAGTCGTTGGTCAGGATCAGGGCCGCGGCCAGAGGATGGTTGGTGCCATAGTGTTTAGGCTCCTCCCCCACCTTCTCGCGCGCCGCCGCAAAGCGTGCCCGCTCGGCCGGGGCCAGCCGCTCCTCGAACGGCGTGGACGACTTCAGGCGCAGGTAGTTGAACATCGCCGACGGCGCCCCGGCCAGGCGCACCCGCAGGCCGCGCGCCGGCAGGATCACCGCGTTGGCGCCCTCCAGACGCTTCAGGAAGTGGTCCTGCTCCCACTGCATGTGCTTGGGCGCCAGCGAGGGCACGCCCAGCACCCAGACCGTCGTGTCGGCGTCCATCACCCGCCACATGGCCGGGCCGCCGTAGCGCGCCACCACCACCAGCTCGTCCACCAGGGCCGCATCGGGGTCCGCCGGCGCGCTCTGCATCGCCGGCTCCTGGGCCGCGGCCGGCAGGGCGCCGAGCACCAGCACGGCGGCCATAGCGAGGAGACGATTCAACACACGCATCGGGTCAACACACGCATCGGGAGCTCCGGAATCGTACTATGAGGTCAGGTCCTGCCATGCCGATCCGCCGCCTGCCGCCCGAACTGATCAACCGCATCGCCGCCGGGGAGGTGGTGGAGCGGCCGGCCAGCGCGGTCAAGGAGCTGGTGGAGAACGCCCTGGACGCGGGCGCCTCCGAGGTCCAGGTCCAGGCCGACGGCGGGGGCCTGTCGCGCATCCTGGTGGCCGATGACGGCGGCGGTTTGACGGCCCAGGAACTGCCGCTGGCGGTGGAACGCCACGCCACCTCCAAGCTCGCCCCCGACGACGCCGGCGACTACGACCTGCTGCGCATCGCCACCCTCGGCTTCCGCGGCGAGGCCCTGCCGTCCATCGGCTCGGTCTCGCGCCTCTCGATCACCAGCCGCGCCCGCGGCCAGGCCGACGCCCACGCCATCTTCGTCGAGGCGGGCGCGGTGGGCGCTGTCGGCCCCGCCGGCTTCCCGGGGCCGCAGGGCGCGCGGGTGGAGGTGCGCGACCTCTTCTACGCCACGCCCGCGCGGTTGAAGTTCATGAAGTCGGAGCGCTCCGAGGCCCTGGCCATCGCCGAGGAGCTGAAGCGCCAGGCCATGGCGCACGAGGCGGTGGGCTTTTCCCTCGACCTCGACGGACGGCGCACCCTGCGCCTGCCCGCCGAGGCCCCGGGCGACGAGGGCCGGCTCGCGCGCCTGGCTACCATCCTCGGCCGCGACTTCTCCGACAATGCGCTGCTGATCGACCATGAGCGGGAGGGCGTGCGGCTCTCCGGCTATGCGGGCCTGCCCACCTACAACCGCGGCAACGCGGCCCACCAGTACCTGTTCGTCAACGGCCGCCCGGTCCGCGACCGGCTGCTGCAGGGCGCCCTGCGCGGCGCCTATGCCGACTTCCTGGCCCGCGACCGCCACCCGGCGGCGGCGCTCTATATCGAGCTCGACCCGCAGCTGGTGGACGTCAATGTGCACCCGGCCAAGGCGGAGGTGCGGTTCCGCGACCCCGGGCTGGTGCGCGGCCTGATCGTCGGCGGCCTGCGCCACGCCCTGGCCGCCGCGGGCCACCGGGCCTCCACCACCGTGGCCACGGCGGCGCTGGGCGGGTTCCGGCCGCAGGGCTATGCGCCGCCGCCGTCCGGCGCGGGCTTCTCGGCCTGGCGGCAGGGCGGCTGGACGCCCGCGGCCGCCGTCGCCGCGGTGGCCCAGGCGATCCCCGGCCTCTCCGACGTCTCCGCCCGCGCCGAGGTCGTCTACGACGGCGGCTTCGCGGAGGACGCCGCGCCCGCCCCGGCGTTCGATCCGGTCGACCATCCTCTGGGCGCCGCGCGCGCCCAGGTCCACGAGACCTACATCGTCAGCCAGACCCGCGATGGCGTGGTCATCGTCGACCAGCACGCCGCCCACGAGCGGCTGGTCTATGAGCGCATGAAGGGTGAGTTGGCGGAGGGCGGCGTGGCCCGCCAGGCCCTG
>Ga0136846_1230090_pt1 | contig 24630 bp, 22 predicted proteins | sample HopSoiMetagenom2_FD_96841 | JGI IMG/M metagenome (GOLD analysis project Ga0136846, IMG submission 96841) | Grasslands soil microbial communities from Hopland, California, USA - 2 Assembly 2016 (version 4) | ecosystem: Environmental > Terrestrial > Soil > Grasslands | place: USA: Hopland... | reverse complement strand
TGCTAGTGGCCCTGCGGATCCCGAAGCTTTCGGCGCAGGCGGGCTGGGGCTACTGGAAGTTCTGCCGCAAGGCGGGCGAGTTTGCGCAGGCGATCGGCGGCACGCTGCGCGATCCGGCATCCGGACGCGTTCGCGCCGTGCTCGGCGCCTTGCAAGGGCCACCGCATGTCATCGCCGATGCGACGCGCTGCGACCCAGAGGCGGAGGCCGCGAAGCTCTGCAGCGATCCCTATGACCGCCGTCTGCATGCCGTTGCGCTAGCGCGCGCATTTGCCCAGCTCGAGGAGCTTAGATGAGACGCCTGGTCGCTTTTCTGCTCTTGGTGGTCAGCACGCCGCTCTTCGCCCAGGCGTGGCCAGCGAAGCCCGTGCGCATCATCGTGCCCTTCGGGCCGGGCGGCGCGTCGGATCTCATGCCGCGCATCGTCGCCGAGCGCCTGACCGCGATCTGGGGCCAGCCGATCGTGATCGACAACCGGCCTGGCGCCGCCGGCAACATCGGCATGGAGGCCGGCGCCAAGGCGCCGGCCGACGGCTACACGCTCCTAGCCGCGCCGAACGGCAATTTGGTCGTCAATCCGCACATGTACGAGAAGCTCTCGTACGACGTGTTCAAGGACCTCGTGCCGGTGACGCGTATCGCGTCCGTGCAGAACGTCCTGGTGGTGCCGCCGGAAATCGCGGCGAAGAACATCAAAGACCTGATCGCGCTCGCGCGCGCGAAGCCGGGCGAGCTCACCTTCGCCTCGCCGGGCAACGGCAGCCAGGCGCATGTCGCAGTCGAGCTCCTCAAGCTGCAGCTCGGTCTCGCCATCGTGCACGTCCCCTATACGAGCGTCGGCAACGCGATGAAGGATCTCCTCGGCGGCCGCATCAGCATGATGGTGGCGCAGGTGCCCGCGGCGCTGCCGCACATCACGGCCGGCAAGCTTCGCGCCCTGGGCGTCGCCAGCGCCGCCCCGCTCGACGCGTTGCCCGGCGTGCCGACGATCGCCGCCGAGGCCGGGCTGCCCGGCTTCGAGGCGGTGTCCTGGTACGCACTGGTCGCGCCCGCCGGCACGCCGCGAGAGGCGATCACGCGCATCCATGCGGACACGGCGAAAGTGCTGCAGATCCCCGAGGTGCGAGAGCGCCTCGCCGCCATGGGTGCCGAGCCGTCGGGCGAGTCGCCGGCGGAGCTCGGCGCGCGCATGAAGGCCGAGTCGGAGCGCTGGGGCGACGTGGTGCGCAAGGCGAAGATCAAGGCGGACTAGCGGTGGCACTGCTCGCCAACGCGCGCATGTACTCGGTGACGCCGGCGGCGAGCGCGGCGTGGCGCACGCTCATCGAATGGGCTGCACATACCGCCGGGGTGCCGGTCGAATTCGTCGAGCACGCTCCGCCGAAGCTGCTTTCTGACTTGTGGGGCCGCAGCGACCTCGGCGTCGTGCAGATGTGCGGCCTGCCTGCCTCGCGGCGCTTGCCCGCGCCGACGATCCTCGCCGCCCCGGTACCGGCCTTGCCGCGCTACCGTGGCCAAGCGGTCTACATGAGCGACATCGCGGTGAAAGCCGACTCGCGCTTTCAAAACCTCGAGGACACCTTCGGCGGCATCGCCGGCTACACGCTCAAGGATTCCCAGTCCGGCTACTTTGCATTCCGCACCTTCCTCCTCTCGCGCTATCCGAAGGCGAAGTATTCGAAGATCGTGGGCGGCCTGCTCAATCCGCGCGGCGTGATCAAGGCGCTCGCCGCGGGCACCATCGACGTCGGCCCCCTCGATGGCTACGTCTTCGACCTGATCCGCTCTGGCGACGCTGAGTTCGCTTCGCAGGTGCGCGTAATTGCAGCCACCGATCCGACGCCGATGCCGCCCCTGGTGGCGACGGCATCCCTCGCCGAGGAAGAGGTGGAAAAGCTGCGCGCCGCATTCTTGCGCATTCGTGAGGAGCGATCACTGGACGAAGCGAGGAACACGCTGCTCATCGAGCGTTTCGTCGTCCCGGAGCTCAAGGCGTACGACGAAACGAAGCGCCGCGCCGAGCGTGTCGAGAAGGCACCGCCGTGGCCGTGAAGCGCGTGGCCTTCAGCGTGAACGGCCGGCGCGTGGAGGCGGAGGTCGAGCCGCGCACCAGCCTTGCCGACTTCCTGCGCGAGCGCGAAGGGCTCACCGGCACCAACCTCGGCTGCGAGCACGGGGTGTGCGGCGCGTGCACGATCGAGATCGACGGCGCGCCGGCGCGCTCGTGCATCGCGTACGCGGTGGCGTGCGACGGCGCCGAGGTGCGCACCATCGAGGGCTTCGCGGAAGATCCAGTGATGGAGGAGCTGCGCCAGGCGTTCACCGCCGAGCACGCGCTTCAGTGCGGCTACTGCACGCCGGGGATGCTGGTGACGGCGCGCGATATCGTGCTGCGCCTGCCCAACGCGGACGAGACTCGCATCCGCCTCGAGCTCTCGGGCAACCTGTGCCGCTGCACCGGGTACGTCGGCATCGTGCGCGCCATCCAGCGCGTACTCGCCTCGCGCCGCTAGTTCTTCGCCAGCACCTGCCGTACCGCCGGCGCCTCGCTCGGGCGCAGGCCGCTTCCGGCCATTTCTCTCAGCTTGGAAAAATAGAGGCGCGCCTTATCGCGGTCGTTCGACTGCATCGCGGCCTGTCCGGCGCCGTAGAGTCCGCGGTAGCGGTTTGGCTCGCGCTGCTGCGACAGCTCGTACGCGACGAGCGCGTCGGCCGGCCGCCCGGCGGCGAGCAGCATGTCGCCATAGAGCTCGCGCGCCGGCAGCATGCGCGCCGGGGTGAGGGACGATTTCTCGTTGCCGTCTTCCAGATCCGCCGCGCTGCGCATGAGCCGAAGTCCCGCGTCCTTGTCGCCGTTGGCGAATGCGATCCACCCCTCGCCCGTGAGCCGCTGCACTTCCGTCTCCGTGAACCAATAGGGATCCTTGCTCTTCAGATCCTCGGCGACGCGCGCGATCGCTCGCAGATCGGCTTCCGCCGCAGCCGGATTGCCGCTGCGCGCCGCCCCGATCAGCCGCGCGTAATTCGTCTGGGTCGTCGTGTAGGGGAAGCGGCTGTTTTCCTCCGGCTGCAGGCTCGCCGCCTCCTTCCAGTCGCCGCGCTCGAGCGCGATGCGCGCCGGCATCGCAGCAAGCGCGTACGGCCCGGCGCGCACGGTGGGCGTGAAATCCTTCAGCTCGCGCGCCTCGCGCAGCACGCGGCGCGCTTCATCGTCCTGTCCGAGCTGCAGGTAGGCATAGACCGAGTAATCCATGGCATGCAGCTGGTCGTGCGGCTCCTTCTGCTCCTTCGCCGCCTTGGCCGAGCGCTCATTGATCGCCGCCGAGTCCTTCCATGCGCCGACGCGCGTGTAGATATGCGAGGGCATGTGCAGCGCGTGCGGCGCGGAGGGCGCGATATCCGAATAGCGCCGCGCGGCGCTCATGCCCTTGCCCGCGATCTCCGGGAAGTCGTAGCTGTGGATGAGGTAGTGCGCAACACCCGGATGATCCGGATGCTTCCTGAACTGCACCTCGAGGATCTCCGCGGCCTTCAGCGCCTTGGCATACGTCTTGTCCGTGAGCGGCTGCGTCGCGGTGAGATACACCGCGGAGAAGATTTGCGCCTCGTCGTCCGCGGGAAAACGCTTCGCCACCTGCTCGAATGCATCGGACAGCGCCTTCATGCGCTGCGGGTGCGGCTTGGACGGATATTGGTCGTAGTACTGCGCGATCGCCTCGACGAAGTTGCGCTCGCGCTCGGTCTGGCGCTTCGAGGCGCGCCCGCGCTCGATGGCATCGCGTGCGGTCTGCGCCTGTTGCGGGTTCGGCCCGACGGCGAAGGTGTTGCCGATCAGCGCGGAAGCGATGCCCCAGCCGGCAATGCCGCACTCGGCATCGCCCGCCATCGTGTCGCGGAACGCCGCCTCGGCGTCGCGGAAGGCGAATGAGTGCAGCAGCGCCACGCCGCGCGTAAAGCTCGCCTGCACGGCGGCAATGCATGAGTTGGAGAACGAGACCTTGCCGAGCTGCTCGGATCCTTCGTGAGCGAAGCTCGTCGAGGCGACGGCGAAGAACAAAACCAGCGCTGCGCTGCGCACGACCATGGTGGGCCCCTTTCGATGGACGCCCTACTATAGGCGCGCCACCGCCGCGGAGAAAGGCTCCACCGGCAGCTTGCACACGCCGCGGCCGAGCAGCCCGCGCCCATCGGCAGAGACCATTCCGGTGGAAAGGAGCGGCGCGCGCCCGCTGCGCGCCACCGCCGCTGCATCCAGGCCGAACGGTGTCTCGAGGATCGGGTGCTCGCCTGCGAGGAGCGATCTCGAGCGCGCGTCGTCGTCCGCCTCGAGCCAGGGGGCAAAGGCCGCAATCAAGCTAGGCGCGTGGCGCAGGCCCTGCCCGCCCAGGCCGAAGGCGTCGATGACGCCGCTGTCACCGGTGGCGGGCGGGTGCACCGGATTCTCCGGCGCACCCTTCATGAAGGGTCCTTGCACCGGCGTCGCGTCAGCGAGAAACCATTGCCCCGGCAGGCCGGCGACCTGGATGCCGAGCTTGCGACCGTTGGCACACAGGCGCGTGACGAGCGAGCTCCCCTTCTCTCCTTCCGCCGCGCGCAGCATGAGCTGGCACGCCGGCATCCACAGGTTGAGGAAATAGAGCGGCGCCTCGGCCACCGTCTGCAGCGCCGCCTTCGCCGCCGGCGACTCGGCCTTGCGCGTCGAGAGCAGCGCGTGCAGCAGCGTCGTTGCGCTCGAAAGGCGGTTGTGGAGATCGTCGCCTTCGCGGATCGCAGCCCTGGCGATCGAAAGCAGATCGACGGGCGCATCGAGCAGCTCGGCAAAGCCGGCGTTAAGCGTGTTCTCGCGGAAAGCCAGGCGGTCCACAACGGCAGGGTCGCTCGAACCGAAGCGCTGCTGCGGTCCGGCGCCAGTGCCGAGAAAGGAAAAGTAACGCCCTCCGTTCGACGAAATCTCGACCACCGTCGTGCTGGGCGACACCATGGCGACGAGCGGCGTCGCGACCGATCTTGTGAATGAGGGTTCGAACTTGACGTCCTCGAGGCGAGCCCCCCAACCTTCGTGCAGGCAGGAAAGCGCCGCCGCGTTACGCATCGGCGGCGGCAGGCTCGCGGCGTCGAGCTTCTCCGGACCTGCGTGCGGGAGGATGCGGCCGTCAAGGCCGAGCGCTTCGCGCGCGCTGCGCACGGCGGTCCACATCGGCCGCACGGCGGCGATGCGCTCTAGCGCACGCGAGTTGGGCATGTCAGAGGCCAAGGTAGGCCTGGCGCACGCGCGCATCCTGCGAGAGCGTGGCGGTCGCGCCATGCAGGCTCACCCGCCCGGTCTCGATGACGTAGCCCTGGTGGGCGAGCTCGAAGGCGGTGAGCACGTCCTGCTCCACCACCACAATGGTCGTGCCGCGCCGGTTGATCTCGATGAGCGCCCGGCTCATCTCCTCCACCACCAGCGGGGAGAGACCGAGCGAGAGCTCGTCGACCATCAGGAGCCTCGGGCGCGACATGATGCCGCGGCCGATGGCGCACATCTGCTGCTCGCCGCCGGAGAGCGTGCTCGCGTCCTGCCGATAGCGCTCCTTGAGTCGCGGGAAGATGGCGTACACCGACTCGAGATCGCGCTCGATCTCCGAGCGGCCCTCGCGCCTGAGATAAGCGCCGAGGAGCAGGTTGTCGCGCACCGAGAGGCCGCGAAAGAGCCGGCGGCCTTCCGGGACATGCGCGATGCCCGCCTCGAGGATCGCGTCGGGGGTTGCGCCGGCGATTGAGCGGCCGGCGAACTGGACACTGCCCGCCCGTGCACGCACCAGGCCGGAGATGGTGCGAAGGAGCGTCGACTTACCGGCGCCGTTGGAGCCGATGATGCAGGTGATCTCGCCTTCCAAGGCGTCGAGATCGACGCCCCACAGCACCTGCACATCGCCATAGCCCGCGTTCAAGCCGCGGATGCTGAGAAGCGGCTCGCTCATGCGGGACGCGCGCCGTGGCGCGCGGCGAACTTGCTGCCGAGGTAGGCCTCGATGACGCGCGGATCGTTCACCACCTCGTCCGACTTCCCGGCGCTGATCAGCTCGCCGTGGTGCAGGACGATGATGCGCTGCGAGAGCGACAGCACGACCTTCATCAGGTGCTCGACGATGACGATGGTGACGCCGCGCGCCGAGATGCGGCGGATCGTATCCAGCGCCTGGTCGATCTCCGCGGTATTGAGTCCGGCATTCACTTCGTCCAGCAGCAGCACCTTGGGCTTCATGGCGAGGCTCTTGGCGAGCTCGAGGCGCTTGCGCGAAGGCAGCGTCAGCGATGCGGCCGGTCGCTCCGCCTGCGCGGCGAGCCCGGCGAACTCGAGGTGCTCCATCGCCTGGCGCCTCGCCTCGGTGCGCGAAGGCGCCGCGCCGGCGAAGAGCGCACCCGCCACCACGTTCTCCAGCACCGTCATCGCGGCGAACGGCTGCACGATCTGGAAAGTACGAGCGAGCCCTCGCCGCGCCGCCTGGTAGGGCCGCTGGCCGGTGACGTCACGGCCTTGGAACACGATTCTCCCGGCGCTCATCGGGAACACACCGGTGATGAGATTGATGAGCGTCGTCTTGCCGGCGCCGTTGGGTCCGATGAGCCCGACGATCTCGCCCTCCGCCAGGCTGAAGGACACGTTCCTCACCGCTTGCACGCCGCCGAAGGACTTCGACAGCCCGTCGATCTGGAGGATCGTCATGCGGCCACGCGCCGGCGCGTGAAAATGCGCAGCAAGCCGCCGGGCAGGAAGAAGATGAGCAGCACGATGACGAGGCCGAGCACCGCCTGGTGATAGTCGAGGTACCGAGCCCAGATGGTCTCCTCCATCATCACGAAGGCCGCCGAGCCGACGATCGGGCCCAACACGGTGCCCGGACCGCCCAGCAGCACCATCACCGGCACTTTCAGCGTGAGCAGGATCGAGAACGAGTCGGTCGGCGAGATGTAGGCCACCCACGAAGCGTAAGCCGCGCCGATCGCTCCGCAGAACACGGCCGAGAGCGCGAACGCCGCCGTCTTGTAGCGCCGCGTGTCGATGCCAACCATGTCCGCCGCATCCTCGTTCTGCTGGATACAGCGCAAGCCGAAGCCCAGCCGCCCGCGATCGACCAGCACCGTGGTGATGAATGCGGCGAGCATGATGCCGAGCATGGTGTAGAGGAACACGCGGCCGATGTAGTTAGGCCCGCCGGGCATGATCTTGACGTTGAGCCCCTCTCCGCCCCCGGTGAGGTCGGCTGCTATCGAGGCGACGAGCATCAGCGCTTCCACCAGCGCGATGGAGCCGATGGCGAAGTAATGGCCGCGCATGCGCAAGATGGCGAAGCCGATCAGCGCAGCGAACACCGTCACGACGATCGCGGCGCATGCCCAGGCGAGGCCGACCCACATGCCGGCGTTCTGCAGGAGCGCTCCGGTGTAGGCGCCCAACCCGAAGAACGCCGCGGTGGCGAACGAAGGGTAGCCGGTGTAGCCGCCGATGAAGTTCCAGGACAGCGCAAGCGCCGCATACATGGCGAGGAAGGTGGCGATCTTGACGAAATAGTTGCTGGCGATGAACGGCACCGCGGCGAGGAGCAGAAACCACAGCACGAAGGCCACGTAAGGCAGGCGCTTCATTCGTAGCCTCGCCGGCCGACGAGACCGGTCGGCCGCACCACGAGCAGCACCAGCATGATGAGGAAGCCCGTCAGGATCGCGGTCTGCGGGCTGAACCAGAACCCGGCGAAGGCCTCGATGAGGCCGAGCGCCAGGCCGCCAACGAGCGCACCGGGCACCGAGCCCAGGCCGCCGATCACGCAGATGACGAAGGCCTTGCCGAGAAAAAGGCCCGTTACGCTGGTGGTGATGGGGAATACCACCGCAACCAGCGCGCCGCAGGCGCCGGCCATCAACGCGCCAATGCCGAAGGTGATGGCATAGACCTGATTCACGCGGATGCCCATCAGCGCGGCCGCGTCGCGGTCCATGCGCACCGCGACGATGGCACGGCCGATGCGCGAAGTGCGCATCACCGCGTAGAGCAATCCCGTTAGCACCAGCGCGAGGATCATCGCCACTACCCGGTCGAGCGGCAGGACCACGCCGCCCAAGTCGAGGCGGCCGAGGTCGAGCGCCACGCGCCGCGGCGTCGCGGTGAACCACAGGTTCATGAAGTTGTAGAGGATCATGTCCAGGCCGAAGGTCAGCGTCAGCGTGGTGAGGACGGGCTGCGTGACCACGCGGTTGATCATCAGGTACTGGATCAGGTAGCCGAGGACGAACAGGATCACCGCCACCGGCACCACGGACACGATCGGGCTCACCTTGAGATGCAGCCAGGCGAAGAAGGTAAGGTAGCCGCCGAGCATGATGAACGAGCCGTGCATCATGTTGATGACGTTCAGCACGCCCCAGACGAGCGAGAAGCCTACGGCGATGCACGCGTAGACCGCGCCGATCATCAGGCCGTTGGCGACGACTTGACCGTAGTCCACGGGATTACCGGCGGCAGTTTTGCCGCCGCCGGCCTTGATGGATTGCTAGGCGGTTACTTGACGGGCCGCAGGGTACCCTGCTTGATGCTCTCCGGATGCAGCACGACCGGCTTGCCGCCCTGCACCTGGATGATGGGCAGGTCGCGACCGCCGTTCATGCCGTTGGCCGAGAACTTGATCGGGCCATAGAACGTCACGATGTCGAGCGAAGCGAGCGCGTCGCGCACCTTGGCCTTATCGGTCGTGCCGGCCTTCTCGACCGCCTTCTGCAGCGCGACCAGCGCCGCCGCCGCGGCGGCGTGCACATAGTCCGGATCGGATTTCTCGCGCGCCACGAACTCGTCGTAGAACGCTTTCGTCGAGCCCCACGGATCGTCGCCCTTGAACTGCGCGCTGTGGTGCCACCAGCTCGCGCTGGTTACGCCCTCCGCAAGGGGCCCGAGCGAGTCGATGAACTCGCGGTACACCGGGCCGGTAATCATCGTCACCACGGGCGCCGTGACGTTGAGGTCCGCCATCTGCTTCTTGGCGAGCACCAGGTCCTTGCTGTAGCCGGTGACGTAGATCCAATCGGGCTTGAGCGAGCGGATCTTGGCGATCGGCGTGGCGAGGTCGAGCGCGCCCACGGGGTAATACTCGAGCGAGATGATTTCGAGGCCGGCCTTCTTCGCCGCGTCGCTCATCACCGTCGCCATCGCCTTGGGAAACACGTCCTCGCGTCCCAGGATTGCGATGCGCTTCGCGCTCGGTATGCCCTTGGTGACCACGGCGATCAGGTTCTCGACGCTGCCGCTGTTCGGCGCGAGCGTGCCGAACAGATACTTGTAGCCCTGGTTGAAGATCACATCGGATGAAGCGCTCGTAGCCATCACCGGAACGCCGTAGCGCTCGGCGACGCCGGCGACGACCTTCGTGTGGCCCGAGCCGAACGGCGCGAGGAGGAAGTCGACCTTGTCGTCGACGATCAGCTTCTCGGCGAGCTGCTGCGCCCGCTGCTCCTGTGTCTGATAGTCGTATTCGATCAGTTCGACCTTCATGCGCTTGCCGGCGACGTTGATGCCGCCCTGCGCGTTCACTCGCTTGAGCCACATGTCGTACGCGATCGCCTGCTTCTTGCCTTCGTCGGCGAGGCCGCCGGTCAGCGCGAGCGGCGCGCCGATCTTGATCGTCTGGGCATGCGCCATGCCGGCCGCGAGCGCGCCGAACACCAGCGCCGCCGCAAGCCTTCCTATGCCGTTACGCCACGCTTTCGCTTCCATGCACCCTCCCGGAGTTGTCCAAACCATACTAAAGCCCGCCCCTAGCGTGACGCAAGGCTCATTCGACGGGCCAGGCCGGTTGGCAGAAGCGCCTCAACTGCGTGCGATCCATCAGTGCATCGGCCCTGTCCTGCACCGCTTTGAGGACCGCCGCCTCGTCTAGCGTGCGCACCTGTCCGCCGCGCATGAGGACCGCACCGTTGGCGATCACCGTGTCCGCCCCGCCGCGGGCGCTAAAGGCGAGGTTGCCGACGGGATTGATCATCGGCACCCAATCCACCGCCGCGGCGCGAAAGAGCGCGATGTCGGCCTTCTTCCCCTGGGCAAGCGAGCCGATCTCGGCTTCGAGGCCGAGCGCGCGCGCACCGTTGATCGTCGCCATCTCGAGCGCCGATTCCGGCGACGTGGCAGTCGCGTCGAGCCTAAGGGACATATTGGCCCCGCAAAACTGAAACAGCTGCCGGACGAGATCGACGTGGTTACCGGCCATCGCCGAGCCCGAGCCGAGCGCCACGTTGAGCCCGAACGCCTGCAGCTCGGGGAACCGTCCCCACTCCAGCGCGCCGGTGCCGAGCCGATGCGACGTGGCAGGACAGCACGCCACGCTCGTGCCGGTGTCGACGAGCGTGCGCATATCGGCCGGGCTGATCCAGCCGCCGTGCGAAATGAGGGTGCGCTTGCCGAGGAGCCCGGCGGCGGCGAGGCGCGCGAGCTCCGTGCGATGGTGCTCGCGCCGCGAGGCGACCGCATCGTCGCGTGAAAATCCGGCGCCGATGATGAGCTGTGCATCCACCCCGCGCAGCTGATCGAGAAGCGAATCGCTGCAGGCGGCGAGCCAGGGGAGCGCAATGGCGGGGTGACTGCGGCCCTTAATCCATCCAGCGGCCAGGCGCAGGGCCTCGGCGGTCGATTCCCGCGCGAATGTCGCCGGCAACGGGCCGATGAAAGTCTCCGCCACGTCGTAGCAGGCGCGTGGCACCACGCCGCGCAAGCCGGACTCGGCCGCAGCCGCTGCGACCTCGGCGGGAAATCGCGAGCCCGTGTCGACGAAGGTGGTGGTTCCCGAGCGAATCATCTCCAGCTGGCAGGCGCTTGCGGCCGCGCGCGCATCCTCGGATGTCAGCGCGCCCTCGAGGGGCAGCGTGCGCTCGAGGCGATAGCGAGGGATGTCGCAGCCGTCGCCGGCGCCGCGGCCGAGGTGCTGCACGCTCGCCACGCTGGCGTCGATGAGGCCCGGCAGCGCAATCAAGCCCCGGCCGTCGATGGACTCGCCTTCCACCCCGCTCAAACCCGAGGTCGGGCCGACATAGGTAATGCGCTCACCGGAGATGGCGATGGCGCCATCGCGGACCAGGCGCCGCTGCGCATCGAGGGTGAGAACCCAGTCGAGGTTGCGGATCAGCATGCCGGCCATCGCGAGCGCGCAATGTCTTTCAGGCCCGAGCGCTCTGCTATGGCGAGCCCGCGCGCCTGGCACTCGGCCAGGGTGGCGCGCTCGTCGATGGTATTCACTACGCCGCCTGACATGATCACCTTGCCGTCGACGAGGACTGTATCGGCGCCTCCGCGCGCGCCGTGGACCAGGCTCGAAAGCGGATTGAGAAGCGGCCGCCATTCGCTTTTGCGCGTGTCGAAAAGCGCCAGGTCCGCCTTCTTCCCCGCCTCGAGCGAGCCGATGTCCTTCTCCATGCCGAGGGCGAGCGCGCCGTTGCGCGTCGCCATCTCGAGCATCTGCTCCGGCGGGAAAAGGTGCGCATTGAGGCGCGACGAGCGCATCATCCCCGCGCCGAGGTTCATCACCCGCACCATGTCGAGGAAGTTGCTCGACATCGCCGCATTGCCGCCCAGCGCCACCGTGACCCCGAGCGCGGCCATCTCCGGGAAATGGCCGAATGCGGCATCGCCGAGCGCGAGCCGGTAGCCGGTGGACGGCGTGTAGGAGATCTTGAAGCCGTGCTTCTGGGCGAGCGCGATCTCTTCCGGGCTCGCCCAGCCCATCTGGATCATCACCATCTGCGGGCCCAGGACGCCGAGCGCCCCCAGCCGCGCTACGTCCGTGCGGCCGTTGGACAGGCGCGAGGCGACGCTCTGGTCGTGGGACTCGCAGCAATGGGTGACGATGCCCACGCCATGCTTGTCGGCCAGGCGCCGGATGCCGCGGCACAGCTCGTCCGAGCAGCCCGCCGGGATGCGAATCGAGAACCATGCGCCGACGCGGCCGCCATGGCTGTGCTGGTGGCGCAGCACCGCTTCCTCCGCGCGCTCCAGCGCCTCGGCCGTGGTTTCCCGAAACAGCGGGCGGCGCGGCATCTTGCCGATGCGCGTGTTCTGCACGTCGAATGCGGTGCGGGAGACGATGCCGCGCATGCCAGTCTCCCCCACCGCGCGCGCCGTCTGGTCCGGGTAGTAGCTGCTCGGATCGAGGAAGCAGGTCGTGCCGCCTTTGATGAGCTCGAGCTGGCATAGCTTCGCCGCCCAATAGGCGTCGTCCGCATCCATCACCGATTCGTAGGCGTACAAGCGCTCGAGCAGCAGCACCGGCATGTCGCAGCCGTCGCCCAGGCCGCGGCCGAGGTGCTGCGTGTTGTGAACGTGGGTGTCGACGAACCCGGGCAGGACCAGCATGCCGCGCGCGTGGATGGTATTTTCCGCGGCGAACGACGAAGGCAGCCCGGCCCGCTTGCCGACATGGACGATGCGATCGTCGCGGATCGCGATGCAACCATCGCGCACGATGCGCCGCGACGCATCCAGGGTGACGATCCAGTCCGCGTTCTCGATCAGCGTCGCGGACACGGCCGCTCAGTACTCGAGCCGGGGGTCGACGACGTTGGCGAGCCGTTTTCCGGCCATAAAGCGCTCCATCTGCCGGAACACCAGTTCGAGCGTCTTCGGCGTATAGCGCTCGGTGTCGTCGGAGGAGCAGTGCGGCGTGATGATCAGGTTGGGCGTCCTCCACAGCGGCGAGGTCTGCGGCAGCGGCTCGGGATCGAACACATCCAGGATCGCCGACAGCTCGCCTTTCTCCAGGCGCTTCCTCAGTGCGTCGTAGTCGACCAGCGCCGCGCGGCTGTAGTTGAGCAGCCCGGCGCCCTTCTTCAGCAATGCGAGCTCCGCCTCGCCCAGCATCTGCCGGGTTTGCGACGTGGCGGGGGTCGCTATCGCCACGAAATCGGCGCGCGGCAGGAGCCGGTGCAGCCGGTCGGGCGTATGCATCTCATCTACGTGGGCCCGCGGCTTGCCGGTGCGGCGCACGCCGATCACCTTCATGCCGAAGCGCTTGGCCCACTTGGCGATGCCGCTGCCGACGCTCCCCACGCCGATGAGCAGCAGCGTCTTGCCCTCGATGCCGCTGTTGAATGTCTGCTGCCAGCGGCCGGCGCGCTGATGCGTCACCATTTCCGGTACGCGGTTGTTCAGCATCAGGATCGCCATGATGGCGTACTCGTGCGCGCGCGCCCCGTGCACGCCGCGGTTGTTGGTGAACACCACGTGCGGCGGCAGCCAGTCGAAGGGAAGGAAATGGTTGATGCCGGCGCCCGGGGCGTGGATCCAGCGCAGCCGCGGCGCGCGCTCGGCGAGGTTGCGCCGGTCGAAGTTCCAGCCGAACAGCACCTCGGCGCTACGCAGGTGCTCGTCCAGGCGGTTACCGTCGTCTTCCAGCGTAATGCGCAGGCGCTTCGATAGGCCGGGAAACTTCTTCAGCGCGGCCTTGATGCGTTCGGGCGTGACCTCGAACACCTCGTCGAGCGAGGTGTCGTTGTCGATATGCAGGTGAATTCTCTTCAACGGCCTGCCCTTTCAGCGACCAACGGTGTGATCGATCCACCAGGTACCGAGCTTCGGGATCAGATACTCGTGGCTCGAAAGGCGCCCGCAACGCGCGAGCGGCGAAACCATGCCGCGCTGCTGGATGCGCGCGATCTCGTTGTCCTCGGCGATCGATTTATCCCAGCGCTTGTAGTAGTACTGCGCGCGCTCGGCAAAGTCGGGGCGCTCGACCGTGGCCTTCGGGAAGCACGAGCCCACCACCACTCGGGTACGCGTCGGCCCCAGAGGATGCAACTCGATGTACCAGACGCAGTCGATGGTCATGCCGAGCATCGTCGAGGGATTGATGCAGACATAATTGGTGCCCTCGGCGGCGTGGCCGTGGATGCCGGGAATCACCGGGAACGCATGCTGGCGGTCTTCCTCCAGCAGCGCCCGCGTGCCTTCGTGCCGCTCGCGGATCGCCATCCAGGCGCCGACCGCCTGCACATCGAAGTGCTCGAAATGCAGCAGATTGAGCGTTTTGCCGTGCACCGAGGGCAGGTGGTATTCCTCCATCGCGTTCTCGATGTGGATTTTCCAGTTGCACTCCACCTCGTGCACCTTGATGCGCGTCACGCGCAGGTTCTCGCAATCGTAGGCGGCGTACTGCTCCGGCAGGTCACCGAGGTGGTCGGAGAGCGGCGTCGCGCCCTCGTCGAAGTTGACGAACAGGAATCCGCCCCAGGTCTCGAGGCGCACCGGCACGAGGCCATATTGGTTGCGGTCGAAGCCGACGGTCTGCTCCATGCCCGGGCAGCCTTTCAGCTCGCCACCGAGGCCGTAGACCCAGCCGTGATAGGGGCACTTGAGCCCGCCCGTCCAGCCGACCGTGTCGAGCATCTCGCCGTCGACGATGCGCGCGCCGCGGTGGCGGCAGGTGTTGGCGAAGGCGCGCACGGCGCCGTCCCGTCCGCGCACCACGATCACGGGCACGCCGACGTAATCGAGCGTGAAGAAGTTGCCCGCTTTGGGGATGCGATCAGCGCGGCCGACGAAATTCCACACCTTCATGAACATGTGGTCGACTTCGGCGCGGTAGAACTCCGGCGACGAGTAGCAGTACGGCGGTAGTGTCACCGCCTCGACGGCGCTCTTGCGAATGCCGTCGTAGGTGCGCGGATCGAACATCGCGGCCTGGCTCACTTGCATCGAATGGTCCTTTCGGGCTTTTCGAATATTATTTCGTATGGACGCCACCGCGCTTGCCGCGCTCAAGAAAACACTCGAAGAGCGAGGCGTGAAGTACCTGCTGCCGACCTATTCCGACCTGCACGGCCGTTCGAAGTCGAAGATGGTGCCGGTCGGGCATCTCGCAAAGATGATGGCCGGCTCCGAGCTCTTCACCGGCGCCGCGGTGGAAGGCGTGCCGCAGGACGTGAACGACGAGGAAGTTTCCTCGCATCCTGATCCGGCCTCCTGCACCGTCCTGCCGTGGCGACCGGAGATTGCCTGGTTCGCGAGCGACTTGTGGTGCGAGGGAAAACCCTTCGAGCCCTGCAGCCGCAACATCCTCGGCCGCGTGGTGGCGCAGGCGAACCGCATGGGGTACGGCGTGCATGCCGGCGTCGAGGCCGAGTTCTGCGTGCTGAAGGACGCGCCCAGGGGCGGCTACGTGCCGCTCAATGCGCGCCCGCATCTCGAGAAGCCAGCCTATGACGTAGTGCGCCTCCTCGAGAACATGCCGTGGATGAGCGAGCTCATCGACGGCATGAACCAGCTCGGCTGGGGGGTGTACTCGCTCGACCACGAGGACGCCATCGGCCAGTTCGAGATCGACTTCAACTATTTCGACGTGAAGACCATGGCCGACCGCATGGTCTTCTTCCGCATGATGGCCGACGAGATCGCGCGGCGCCACGGCGGCTTCGCCAGCTTCATGCCCAAGCCGTTCGCCGACCGCGCTGGCAGCGGCGCGCACTTCAATCTGTCGCTGTACGACCCGCAGAACAAGCGCAACCTCTTCCAGGCGGAAGACGATCCGCGCAAGTGCAAGCTGTCCAAGATCGGCTACCAGTTCATCGCCGGGGTGCTCAGGCACCTGCCCGCGATCTGCGCCGTGGTCGCGCCGACCGTCAACAGCTACAAGCGCCTCGTCCCGCGCGGCAGCCGCGCCGGCTTCACCTGGGCGCCGGTATTCGTCTGCTACGGCGGCAACAACCGCACGAATACCGTGCGCATCCCGCTCGGCGGCGGACGCATCGAGCTGCGCCTCGCCGACGCCTCGTGCAACCCGTACCTGGGTTTCGCCATGGTGGTGGCCGCGGGCCTCGAAGGCATCCGCGACAAGCTCGACCCCGGCGAGCCGCACTGGGAAAACATGTATCTCAAGACCAAGGCGGAGCGCGAGAAGCTCGGCGTGGCGCTATTGCCGCGCTCGCTCGGCGAGGCTTTGGACGCATTCGAGGCCGATCCGCTCAGCCGCGCGGTGATGGGCGAGAAGATGTTCCAGGCCTGGCTCGAGTTCAAGCGCGAGGAATGGCACGCCTACTCGGTGTACGTCACCGACTGGGAGAAGGACCGCTACCTCAAGTTCTTCTGATAGGCGGCGGCCGCCGCCTGGAAGCACTCGATGGGCGCCTGCACCGTGCCGGCGCCGATCTGTCCGCCGTCGCGTCCAGCGATGCCAATATTCATCGTCGGCACGACCCCCGTCGAGAGCACCTTGAAGATGTCGATGCCGGTCGGCACGCCGCGGTACTGGAGATAAGGAATGCGGAAATCCGTGTGCTCGCCGGTGGTGATGCGGTAAAGCGCGACGTTGCGCTCGACCATGTCTTCGGCCGAGCCGCCCTGGTACTTCTGAAGCGCGAAGGCCGCCGCCTGGGCGAAGCCGCCGAGTCCGATCGTCTCGGTAATCGGACTCTCGCCGCCCATCCAAGTGATCTCGTCCTGCGTGTGTCCGGCGAAGAGCACCGCCTTCACCGAGGCGTGCGGTCCCATGAACCACTCGTCGCCGAGTCCCGCAACTTTGATGGCAAAGCCGCGGCAATTAAACGCCATGGCGCGCACCACACTCGAGCCATCCAGGCCGGCGAGCGCGTCGGCCGTGCTCTTCGCCGCCGCCATGGAGAGGCGTAGGAAAAAATAGTGGTCCTCGGTCATCGCCTTGACCGCCTTCTCCACCGCCTCGCGATCCTTCTGCGCAATGCGCAGCAGCGCCGGATAGAGCTCGCGCGCGAAAAGGAGCGACGCTGCGGTGTTGCGGCTGTGCAGGTCGTCGCCCATGTGCAGCGCGTGCACCATGATCGGCTTGAGCGGAATTCCACCGAGCGCCCTGACTGCCTTGCCGAGCACCGGCGCCACCACATCGTTGATATAGAGCAGCCGCTCGCGCACGCCTTCGTCATAGACGCCGTAATTGAGGCGCCGGTGGTTCGTGCCTTCATACATGTTGCAGTAGGCGACGTTGCCGAATTTCGCGTTGCGCACCACGAACACCGGCATGGAGGCGCTGTAGACGCCCGCCAGCGAGCCGACGCAACCGAGCTCCTGGCAACCGCGCACGCGGATCTCGCCCGCGGCGAGCTTCGCCTCGGCCTGCGCCGCGTCGGCGGCGAGCCCCTCGAACTGCGCTGCGCCGAGGATGGCCGCACGCTGCCCGCCGACGTAGCTCGCCCACGGCAACGTCGGGCCGGAAGTGAGAATGATGTTTCGGGCGAACCCTGGAACCGCGTCGCTCGCCGGAAGGATGTCGGTCAGCACCGGCTCTGACGCGCACAGGCGCGCGAACGCTTCCTGGTTTGCTTTTTCGCGATGCGACATCAGACGGCAGGCCCCGCCAAAAGCTAAATGCTGGCGGCGGCGGTCTTGACGGCGGAGGCGATCGATTGCGCGGCCGACTCGATGGCGTCGCGCGGCTCGCCCTCGACCATCACGCGCAGCACGGGCTCGGTGCCCGACGGACGCAGGAGCACGCGGCCCTTGCCGTTGAGCGAGTGCTCGGCGTCGGCCTGCGCCTTCTTGATGACGTCGAACTTGTCCCACTTGAAGCCGCGCGGGACGCTGACGTTCAGGAGCACCTGCGGATACATCACGAGCTCGCTGGTGAGCTCGCCGAGCGTCTTGCCGGTTTCGCGCACGGCGCGCAGCACCTGAAGCGCGGAGACGATGCCGTCGCCGGTGGTGTGCTTGTCGAGGCAGATGATGTGGCCGGAGTTCTCGCCGCCGAGCTGCCAATCCTTCTCGCGCATCATCTCGAGGACGTAGCGGTCGCCGACCTTGGCGCGGCCGAAGCCGACGCCGAGGCCCTTCATCGCCTTCTCGAATGCGAGGTTGGTCATCAGCGTACCGGCAACGCCCTTCAGCTTCTTCTTGGCTGCGGCGTGGCGGGCAATGACGAAAAGCAGCTGGTCGCCGTCGTACGAGCGGCCCTCGGCGTCGACCATGATCAGGCGATCACCGTCGCCGTCGAGCGCGATGCCGACGTCTGCGTGCTGCGCCTTCACCTCGCGCTGGATCGCGGCCGGAGAAGTGGCGCCCACCTTGTCGTTGATGTTGTAGCCGTCGGGCTTGACGCCGATGGTGGCAATGTCGGCGCCAAGCTCGTGGAACACGTGCGGCGCCACGTTGTACGCCGCGCCGTGCGCGCAATCGACGACGATGCGCATCCCCTTGAGGTCGAGCTCGTTCGGGAAGGTGGATTTGCAGAACTCGATGTAGCGCCCGCCGGAGTCCTCGCGCCGGCGCACCTTGCCGAGCTCGGCCGACGCATTGCACTGCATCGGCTTCTCCATCTCCGCCTCGATCGCCGCCTCGATGCTGTCGGGCAGCTTGAAGCCGTCGCCGGAGAAGAACTTGATGCCGTTGTCGGCATAAGGATTATGCGAGGCGCTGATCACCACGCCGGCCGAGACGCGGATCGCGCGCGCGAGGTACGCGACGGCGGGCGTCGGGATCGGACCGCACATGTGCACGTCCACTCCGGCGGCCGAGAAGCCCGCTTCAAGCGCCGACTCGATCATGTAGCCGGAGATGCGGGTGTCCTTGCCGATCAGCACCGCCGGGTGCGGGCTCTGTCCCGAAAGCACCTTGCCGGCCGCGTAGCCGAGCTTCATGACGAACTCCGGCGTCATCGGCGCCTCGCCCACCGTGCCGCGCACGCCATCCGTGCCGAAATATTTGCGACTCATGTGTTCACCGCCTCCCACACCGCCACGACGTCCTTGGTTTCCTTCACGTCGTGCACGCGCAGTATTCTCGCGCCGCCCTGAAGGGCAAGCAAAGCCATCGCGAGGCTGCCCGCCAAGCGCTCGTCGGCCGCGCGGCCGGTAATCCTGCCGATCGTCGACTTCCGCGAGAGGCCCGCCACGAGCGGCACGCCGACGTCCAGCGCTGTCAGCTTCTTCAGAAGCACGAGGTTGTGCGCCGCGGTCTTGCCGAAGCCGAAGCCCGGGTCAGCCGCCAGCCGCTCGCGCGCCACGCCGCCCGCCTGGGCGGCCGCAACACGTTCTTCGAGAAAGCTTTTCACCTCGCCCACGACGTCATCGTAATGGGGGTCCTGTTGCATCGTCGCCGGCTCGCCCTTCATGTGCATGAGACAGACGGCGCAGTTTCGATCCCGCACCGCCTCGAGGGCGCCGGGCGCCTGCAGCGCCTGGATGTCGTTGATCATCGCTGCGCCGGCATCGAGCGCGGCTTTCATCACGTCCGGACGTCGCGTGTCCACGGACACGCAGAGATCGGCGATCTTCTCGAGCACCGGCATGACGCGGTCGAGCTCCTGCTGGACGCTGACCGGCGCCGACCCCGGGCGGGTCGATTCGCCGCCGATGTCGACGATATGCGCGCCTTCCTCCGCCAGCCTGCGTGCCTGATCGATCGCCTTCTGCCTGTCGAAGAAGCGCCCGCCGTCGGAGAACGAGTCGGGCGTGATGTTGACGACGCCCATGATGAGCGGGCGCGAGAGATCAAAAAAAAATCTCCCGGCTTGGAGGCCGGGAGATTTTTCGGCTGACTGCCTAGGCTGCAGGCGTCGGTGCCGCTTCGCCCTGCGGGCCGCCGTCGCTGGCGGGCGGCTTGGCGGTCGGCGAGTTCGACGGCTTCGGCGGACGCGGCGCCTTGCCGGCCATGATGTCCGCGATCTGGTCGGCGTCGATGGTCTCCCACTCGAGCAGCGCCTTGGTCATTGCCTCCACCTTGTCGCGGTTCGATTCGAGCAATCCGCGGGCAAGCTTGTACTGCGTATCGACGATGCGGCGGATCTCGCTATCCACCTTCTGCATGGTGGCTTCGGAAACGTTCTTGTGCGTGGTCACCGAGCGCCCGAGGAAGATCTCGCCGTCCTGCTCGCCGTACACCATCGTGCCGAGCTCGTCGGACATGCCCCACTGCGTCACCATGCGGCGCGCGATGTCGGTGGCGCGCTCGAAGTCGTTCGACGCACCCGTGGTCATCTGGTGCATGAAGAGCTCTTCCGCCACGCGGCCGCCGAAAAGGACCGCGATCATGTTGAGCAGGCGATCACGGTCCTGGCTGTAGCGGTCTTCCGTCGGCAGCTGCATCGTCACGCCGAGCGCGCGGCCGCGGGGGATGATGGTCACCTTGTGCACGGGATCGGTCTTCGGCAGCAGCCGCGCCACGATGGCGTGGCCGGACTCGTGGTACGCCGTGTTGCGACGCTCTTCCTCGGGCATGACCATCGAGCGGCGCTCCGCGCCCATGATGATCTTGTCCTTGGCGCGCTCGAAGTCGTCCATGTCGACCAGGCGCTTGTTGCCGCGGGCGGCGAAGAGGGCCGCTTCGTTCACCAGGTTGGCGAGGTCAGCGCCCGAGAACCCCGGCGTGCCCCGCGCGATGATGTCCGGCTTCACGTCCGGCGCGAGGGGGACCTTGCGCATGTGCACCTTCAGGATTTCTTCCCGGCCCCGGATGTCCGGCAGCGGCACCACCACCTGCCGGTCGAAGCGGCCGGGGCGCAGCAGTGCCGGATCGAGCACGTCCGGGCGGTTGGTGGCGGCGATCACGATCACGCCCATCGTCGCCTCGAACCCGTCCATCTCGACCAGCAGCTGGTTCAGCGTCTGCTCGCGCTCGTCATTGCCACCGCCCAAGCCTGCGCCGCGCTGGCGGCCGACCGCGTCGATCTCGTCGATGAACACGATGCACGGCGCATGTTTCTTGGCCTGCTCGAACATGTCGCGCACGCGAGCCGCGCCGACGCCGACGAACATCTCGACGAAGTCGGAGCCGGAGATGGAGAAGAAGGGCACCTTGGCTTCGCCCGCGATGGCGCGCGCCAGGAGCGTCTTCCCTGTACCGGGCGATCCGACCATCAGCACGCCGCGCGGGATTCGCCCGCCGAGCTTCTGGAACTTGGAGGGATCGCGCAGGAAGTCGACGAGCTCCGCCACTTCTTCCTTCGCTTCCTCGCAGCCGGCGACGTCCGAGAACGTCACCGTGTTGGTGCTCTCGTCCAGCATGCGCGCGCGCGACTTGCCGAAGCTGAATGCGCCGCCGCGTCCGCCGCCTTGCATCTGGCGCATGAAGAAAATCCACACGCCGATCAGGAGCAGCATCGGGAACCAGGAGACGAAGATGTTCATGAGGAGCGAAGGCTCCTCTTCGGGCTTCGCCTCGATCTTCACGCCGTACTTCAGGAGATCGCTGACCAGCCAGATGTCGCCGGGCGAATAGCTCGTCACGCGCTTGCCGTCCGCCGTGGTCGCCTTGAGCTGCCGGCCCTCGATCGTCACCTTGGCGATGCGCCCGGCCTTCACCTCTTCCAGGAACTGCGAGTACTCCATCGGAGCCTGCGCGGCCTGGCGGGTGTTGAACTGGTTGAACACGGTCATCAAAACCAGCCCGATGACGAGCCAGATGACCAGGTTCTTGAGCATGTTGTTCAAAGACTTACTCCTGTTTTGCTTGAAAACGGCGAAGGATCATCTTACGGGGTTGACCCGCAAAAGTCTCATTGAATTCCCCTAGCGACCACATAGGTCTCACGCGATTCGCCGCGCGAGGCGCCGGGCTTGCGCACATCCACTTTGCCAAACACCTGCTTCAGGCGTTGTAGCACTTCGTCAAAAGCCTCGCCGTGGAAGGCTTTCAGGACGAGTACGCCTCTGGGTTGTAAGGCTTTTTGGCAAAAATCGATCGCCGCGTGCGAAAGGTCCGCCGCGCGCGCCTGGTCTACGTTGGGTATGCCCGACAGGTTGGGAAGCGCGTCCGAAAGGACCACGTCCGCGCGAGCTCCTTCGAGTGCCTCGAGGAGCTTCGCTTCGCGGAAATCGCCTTTCAGCACTTTCACTCCGGATATGGGGGCAATGTCGAGGAGATCAACAGCAATCACCTTGCCGCCCGGCGAGGTCTTTTGCACCGCCACCTGCGACCAACTCCCCGGCGCAGCGCCGAGGTCCACCACGACAGCGCCCGGCCGCAGAAGCTTTTCGCGCTGGTCGAGCTCGATCAGCTTGTACGCGGCGCGAGAGCGATAACCCTGCGCCTTCGCCTTCTGCACGTACGGATCGCTGACGTGGCGCCGCAGCCACTCTTTGTTCGACTTCGCCATAGCCATAGCAAATCGCGGATGGCGCGCCGCGTCAACTCGGCAAATGCAACCAAACGTTGCATCGGTTCTAAACTGGAATGAATGAAGAACAACACTGCCGAGCCTCTGGCGATCGGGCCGGTGCTCGCCGTGACCACCGGTACCCAGGTTCTCACCACTCTCGGCGCGCTCGCGCTGGCGGCCGTGGCGCCCAAAGCGGCCGCGGAGCTCGGCACCAGCCCCGCGCTAATCGGTTATCAGGTAGCGATCGTCTATTTCGGCGCCCTCCTCGCCGCGCTTTTCGGCGGCGGACTGGTGCGAAGACTCGGGGCGACGCGCACGAGCCAAGCCGGCCTGGCGCTCGTAGCCGTGGGCTGCATCGTTTCCACCGCCGGGTCGCTTTCCGCCATCGCGTTCGGCGCATGGATCATCGGACTCGGCTACGGCGTGACCAATCCCGCCGCGTCGCATTTGCTCACGCGCGCAGCCATCCAGCGCAACATGAACCTCGTCTTCTCACTCAAGCAGTCGGGCGTGCCGATTGGCGGCGTAATCTCGGGCGTGCTCCTGCCGCCGATCACGCTCGCCCTCGGTTGGAAAGCGGGATTGTGGGCCTGCGCGCTTCTCGCTGCATCGCTCAGCATCGGCCTCCTTCCGGTGCAGCGGCGCTGGGACACCGACCGCAGGCGCGCGCCGTTCGGCAATCCGCTCGCGAGCATCGCGCTCGTCTGGCAACGGCCGGTGCTGCGCTGGATCGCGATCTCGTCATTCGCCTACTCGGCGGTGCAATTGAGCTTTACCGGCTTCCTCGTCACCTACCTGGTCGCCGAAGCGAACCTCTCCCTCCTCGCCGCGGGCACCATCCTTTCGATCACGCACGCCGCGGGCGCCATCGGCCGCCTCGTCTGGGGCTGGATCGCGGACCGCCGGCGCTCCGGCTCGGCGGCACTCATCGCGAACGGCGTGCTCGCCATGGTCGGAGCGCTCGCCACCGCGGCCATTTCGCTCGCCTGGCCGGCGTGGGCGATTGCCGCCGTGACCGTGATATTTGGCTTCTGCGCCATCGGCTGGAACGGCGTCTTCATCGCCGTGATCGCGCGCCAAAGCGCGCCGCACGAGGTCGGCATGGCGACGGGCGGTACGCTGGTCTTCACCTATGCGGGCGTAATGGTCGGACCGTCGCTCTTCGGCGCGCTGCATGATCACGCCCGATTCAGCTACAGCGCGAGCTTCGCGCTGCTCGCGCTCGTCACCGCGGTTGGCGTGGCATGCGTCTACAAAGCCCGTCTCAGTCTTCCCGACCCAGCCACGCGTCGCCGCCTGCCATGAGCAGCACGGCAGCGACGATGAGGAGAGCAATGTCCATTACTTGGAGTCCCGGTGCCGATAGAGCCAGAGCGCTAGCGCGATAAGCGTGCCGCCGGGAAGGAGAAGCTCCGTCAGCAAATAAGGGCTGGCCGCGCGGGCCGTCTTCAGGAGGGGTTTCATCGTGACCATGACGCCATGCTCGGCTCACAGCGCGGCGCGAATATTTCGGCGGGCGGCCTGCTCCGCTACAGGTGAAATCTAGTTCCAGCCACCGCCGAGCGCGCGGACGAGGGCGACGGTGCTCTGATACTGCGCAGAGCGCACCTGCAGCGCCTGGCGGCGGTTGCGAAGCTCGCTCCTCTGCGCATCGAGGAGGTCGAGTTGGCTGACGTAGCCGTTGCGATAGCGAACCTCTGAAAGCGCCGTCGAGCGCGCGGCCGAGGAAACGGCACGCTCCTGTGCCTCGGCCTGCTCTTCCAGCAACCGCAGTGCAGCGAGCTGATCCTCGACGTCCTTGAAGGCAACGAGCACCTGTTCCCGGTAACGAGCAATGGCAGCGTCGAACTCGGCGCCCGCAGCCTGGATCCCGGCGTCGCGGCGGCCGCCGTCGAAAATGGGCAGCGCGCCGAGCAGGCCGATACCCCACGCGCGCGAAGACCACTTGAAGAGATCCGAGAGATCGGTCGAGGCGTAGCCGCCGGTGGCGGTCAGCGCTACGTTCGGGAACCAAGCCGCCTTGGCCACGCCGACCCGCGTCTGAGCGGCGAGGAGCGAGCTCTGTGCCGCCGCCACGTCGGGCCGGCGCGTGAGGATCGTGCTCGGCACGCCGGCCGGAATCGCCGGCAGCGCCGTGGTCCATTCATCAGGGGCGATGGTGAAGCCGGAGGCCGGCTCGCCGACGAGCACCGCGATGGCGTGCTCGAGCTGCGCGCGGCGCTGATCGAGCGCCAGGGCATCCGATTCGGTCGCGGCAACCTCGGTGCGCGCCCGCGCCACGTCGAGCTCGGCGATGTCGCCTGCTTTCCAGCGGCGCTCCGTAAGCGCCAGCGTGTCGCGATAGGCGCCTACCGTGGCGCGAACCAGCGCTCGCTCGCGGTCGAGCGCACGCAAAGCGAGATAGCTCGCGGCCACGTCCGCCTGCACCAGCAGGCGCGCGCTCTGCAGCAGCGCTTCACGTGCGCCGGCATCCAGCGCGGCCGCGCGGCTGGCTTGCGCGAGCCGGCCGAACAGGTCGGGCTCGTAGGCGACGGTCGGGCCCACGCTCAGCGTGGTGAGC
>Ga0136846_1217091_pt1 | contig 24637 bp, 22 predicted proteins | sample HopSoiMetagenom2_FD_96841 | JGI IMG/M metagenome (GOLD analysis project Ga0136846, IMG submission 96841) | Grasslands soil microbial communities from Hopland, California, USA - 2 Assembly 2016 (version 4) | ecosystem: Environmental > Terrestrial > Soil > Grasslands | place: USA: Hopland... | reverse complement strand
GGCATCTGCGGCGAGCATGGCGGCGACCCCGCCTCGATCGCCTTCTGTGACCGGGTTGGGCTCGATTACGTCTCCTGCTCGCCGTTCCGGGTGCCGATCGCCCGGCTGGCCGCGGCGCAGGCCGCGCTCGGCAAAGAGGTGGCGAGCACGGCGTAGCGCCGCCGCCACACCTTCGATGGGGCCGTCATATTGTCGCGGCGCAACAGCGCTGGTAAGAGGCGCGCGGCGAGCTTGGCTGCGGAGCTGGAATGAAAATCCTGGCGGGGAATTCCAATCGCGCCCTGACCGAGGCGATTGCCGCGTATCTCGGCCTGCCTCTAACGAATTGCCAGGTGCGGCGCTTCGCCGACATGGAGATTTTCGTCGAAATTCAGGAAAACGTGCGCGGCGAGGACACTTTTGTCGTCCAGTCGACGTCCTTCCCGGCGAACGACCACCTGATGGAGTTGCTCATCATGGCCGACGCGCTGCGGCGCTCCTCGGCCAGGCGCATCACGGCGGTCATTCCCTATTTCGGCTATGCCCGGCAGGATCGCAAATCCGGGTCACGCACGCCCATCTCAGCCAAGCTCGTCGCCAACCTGATCACCCGTGCCGGCGCCGACCGCGTGCTGACGGTCGATCTCCATGCCGGACAAATCCAGGGCTTCTTCGACATCCCGACCGACAACCTGTTTGCCGCGCCGGTCATGGTGCGTGACATCAAGGAGCGGCTGGACGTCAAAAACGTCGTCGTCGTATCGCCCGACGTCGGCGGGGTCGTGCGCGCCCGCGCGCTGGCAAAACGCATCGATGCGTCGCTCGCGATCGTCGACAAACGCCGCGAGCGCGCAGGCGAATCGGAAGTCATGAACATTATCGGCGAGGTATCGGGCAGAAGCTGCATCCTCGTCGACGACATCGTCGATTCCGGCGGCACGCTCTGCAACGCAGCCGATGCGCTGTTGAATGAAGGCGCGACCGAGGTGCGCGCCTATATCACGCACGGCGTGCTGTCCGGCGGTGCGGTCGCGCGCATCTCCGCCTCGCACTTGAAGGAGCTTGTCGTCACCGACACGATCCATCCGACGGAAGCCGTGCGGGTCGCCAAAAACATCCGCACTTTATCGATTGGGCCGCTCATCGGCGAGGCGATCGCCCGCACCGCGAAAGAAGAGAGCGTCTCCAGCCTATTCGACTGAGTCCGGTCTTCTGCTCTGCCGCACCACGCGCGCCGTCCGCGAAAAGACCGGCGCCGCGTTGAGAAGCAGCACCCATAGCGCGTATTGCGGGACGGAGAACGCGACCAATGCAGCAAGGGCCGACGAGATAATCAGCACAAGCACGCCTGCGAGCCGCTCTGGCTCACCTTCGCGATGCGCTTCGCGCATCGACAAAAGCATGATCAGCGCGGTGACGCCATTCATGCCCATATTTCCCGCATAGACGCAGATCGCGACGGGAACATCCCCATAGCGTCCGACCAACATCGTCGAGAACGGCACGCAGGTGATGAAAAACAGGTTTGCGAGCCACGCGACTGCGTAAGTGCGCGTGACATGCTCGCTGGCCATCCGGACGCGCACCTTTGCGAGCCAGCTCTGGCCGAGGACGAGAAAGCTGAGGACATAAGGGAAAAATTTCGGCGATAGGTCCTTCAATTCCTGCCAGAGGCTTGCATTATCGCCGCTCGCCTGTTCCGGGACGCGCAGCTCGAGGACGAGCAGCGTCATTGCGACGGCGAAAATGCCGTCGGTCAGCGCATCAAGCCTGGCCTTTGGATACATTTGCAAAACCCGCTTCGCGTCCGCTATAAGCCGCGCGCGTCCGTTTCCGACACCCCTGGAGGCGAGGACGCGTCAATTCCCAACAAGGACATCGCAATGGCCGAGGCAAAGCAACTCGCGGCCGCGGTGCGTGGCGGGAGCGGCAAGGGGGCCGCCCGCAGCGTTCGCCGTGGAGGTCGTATTCCGGGCGTGATCTATGGCGGGGGCGAACCCCCGCAGCCGATCGCGCTCGACCACAAGACGCTCAACCACCTGATTTACAAGGGGAAATTCCTGACGACGATCTTCGAGATCGACGTCGACGGGAAAAAGCAGCGGGCGATCCCGCGCGACTACCAGCTCGACGTGGTCAAAGACACCCCTCTGCACGTCGACTTCCTGCGGCTGAAGCCCGGGACCCGCATTCGCGTCGATGTGCCGGTCCGCTTCATCAATCAGGAGGCGGCGCCCGGCCTGAAGCGCGGCGGCTCGCTGAACGTCGTGCGCCACACCGTCCAGATGCTGGTGCCCGCCGACAACATCCCGGGATCGATCACCGCCGACCTCACCGGCCTCGACTTCAACGATTCGCTGCACATCTCGGCGATCCAGCTGCCGGAAGGCTGCACGCCGACCATTCGCGACCGCGACTTTACGGTCGTGACGCTGGCGCCGCCGAGCGCGCGGGCGGAAGAGGCCGCAACGCCCGCACCGGGGGCTGCTGCGGCTGCGCCGGGCGCTGCCGCACCGGCTGCGGGAGCAACGCCCGCCGCTGCCGTTGCGCCGGCTGCCGACGCCAAAGCAGCGCCCGCCAAGGACGAGAAGAAGAAGAAGTAGCGCACGACGACAGCGATGCGGGGGCGAAGAGTTTCCGCATGGCGTAATCGCGACAGGTGCACCGGATCGCCATGCTGCTCTTCGTCGGCCTCGGCAATCCCGGCGCGCGCCACGCGCGCAATCGCCACAATATCGGCTTCATGGCCGTCGAGGCGATTGCGCGGCGCTACGCATTCGCCCCGTCCCGTGCCCGCTTTCAATCGCGCGCGAGCGAAGGCCAGATTGCCGGCGAGCGTATCGTGCTCATCGAGCCGCAGACCTTCATGAACGATTCCGGGCGCGCCGTGCAGGAAGCGGCGCGGTTTTACAAGGTTCTGCTCGACGACATCATTGTCTTCCATGACGAGCTCGATCTCGCGCCGGGTAAACTTCGGGTGAAGGTCGGCGGCGGCAATGCCGGACATAACGGTCTGCGCTCGATCACCGCGCATATGGGGAACGACTATAAGCGCGTGCGGCTCGGCATCGGGCATCCCGGCGACAAAGCGCTCGTCTATTCCTACGTATTGAGCGATTTCGCGAAAAGCGAACAGTCGTGGGTGGAAGCACTATGTAAGGCAACGGCGGACGAAATCCCGCTTCTCGTGAAAGGCGACGACGCGCATTTTCAAAGCAAGGTGCATCTCGCGATGGAGGCGGCCGGCTTCAATGAATTAAATCGTGTAGGCGTGCGCGAATGAGGTCCGTTCGCCGGGAATTCTCGACCTTTGTCATCGTCGGCTTCATCGCTGCCGGCGCGCATTACAGCACGTTGTTCATCCTCGTCGAAGGCGCGCACTGGCGCCCGGTACCCTCGACGCTCGTCGGCTTCGTCTGCGGCGGGTTCGTCTCCTACATCCTCAACCGTCGGCACACATTTGCGAGCGACCGGCCGCACGAGGAGGCGACGTGGCGTTTCGCCACCGTCTCGGCCGTCGGATTTACGCTGACCTGGATAATCATGCACGTTCTGGTCGAGAGGCTGGGTGCGCGATATCTGCCGGCGCAGATATTGACGACGGGCATCGTCATGTTCTGGAATTTCCTCGCCAATAAGCTTTGGACTTTTGGCGGCGGCGCGCCGGCTTAGATTCTGTGGGGCATGCATGACGCTGCAAGACGATCTTCGCGCCGCGATCCGTACGATCCCGGATCACCCGAAGCCGGGCATTCTGTTTCGCGACATCACGACGCTGCTCGGCGATGCGCGCGCCTTCCACCGCGCCGTCGATGAGCTCATCCATCCCTGGGCAGGCACGAAGATCGACAAGGTCGCGGGCATCGAGGCGCGCGGTTTCATCCTTGGCGGTGCAATCGCCCATCAGCTTTCGGCGGGGTTCGTGCCGATCCGCAAGAAGGGCAAGCTGCCGCACACGAAAGTGTCGATCGGCTATTCCTTGGAATACGGCATCGACGAGATGGAGATGCACGCCGATGCGGTCACCCCAGGCGAGCGCGTCGTTCTCGTCGACGATCTAGTCGCGACCGGCGGCACGGCGGAGGCGGCAGTGAAATTATTGCAGCAGCTTGGCGCCCAAATCGTCGTCGCCTGTTTCGTGGTCGACCTGCCGGATCTCGGTGGCGCCAAGAAGATCGAAGCGCTCGGCGTGCCGGTGCGAACGCTGATTGGGTTTGGAGGGCACTGAGCGGACTACTCCGCGTTGGCGAGATTGGCGGCTGCTTGCTGCTTCACCGGCCGCGTCGCCGCAACGCTGGTCGTGTTCTTGGCGGGGTCGCGGCGCTGCGCCTGCCGATCGAGCTGCTGCAAATCGCGCCAGGTATTCGACTGCGCGATCATCTTGCGGATTGAGGCGACGTTGGCGGCCGCATCGATTGGCGCGAGATCGCGGCGCGACCAATCCTCGGCCTCGCCGAATTTGCCCTCGAGCGCGAGGACGAGAGCGAGATTCTGGCGGACGCGCATATCGGCTTTGGGATTGTTCGCCGCATCGCGCAGCGTCTCTTCGGCCTGAGGCAATTGCTTGCTCAGCGCATAGGAAAGACCGAGATTGGACATGATGCTCGGCTCGTCCGGTCGCATGCGAATTGCAGCTTTGTAATAGTTCTGTGCCTGACCGTGGTCGCCGACCTGATCGGCGACGCAGCCCTGCGCCGAGAGGATCGACCAGTTCGGCCGCTCTGGCCTATGCGCATTGGCAAGAACCGTCGACGCTTCTTTCAGGCGGCCCGCGTCGGCAAGCGACTTCCCGTAGACGCCGAGGATTTCCCGGTCCTGAGGGTCGCGGGCGGCGAGAGCCTGCAGGACGGCGACAGCCTGTGCGTGCTGACCGAGCGCTCTGAGCGCGCTCGCATAGGTCATCGCGGTTTTCTTGTCCTTGGGATTGCGTCGTAGCGCTGCCCCCAATCTTCGGCGAAGCGGTTAAGCGCCGCCTCATTGCGCGGCAGGTCCGTGCTGTCGCTAAGCCCGATGGAGGTCGTCATATCGCGTACGCTGTTGCACCCGCCAAGGGCGCGCGCGGCTGCCAATAGGGCGGCGAGCGGCAGGAGAGAGCGAAACGGGCGGGGAAGCTGGCCTTGAGTCACGGGAAATGCGTCCGGGGCTTTGCCAATACGTATCGCCAGCAATAAAGCTTTAACCTACCCGCGGTTAACGCCGCCCGGAGAGCCGATGTCCCTCACGTTCGCTGATCCTGCGCCCGATGCGGTTCCGATTCATTTCGTCACGCGCGGCTCCTGGCCGAAAGAGGAAGCCGAACTGCCGGAACGCGCGCGCAATTTCGCCCGGGCGAGCGGCTTCGAACCGAAGGCGGGTCGATTGTTGTTCGTTCCCGGTGACGACGGTGCAATCGCCCGTGTGCTTTTTGCACTGGAGAGCGCCGGCTCGCGTAGCGCCGATCCGTTTTTGCCCGGTGAGCTTGCGACGCGTTTGCCTGCCGGCGCGTATCGCTTTGCGAATGAGCCGCATGATCCCGGATTGGCGGCGCTCGCCTTCCTACTCGCGAGCTACCGCTTCGGCAAATACAAATCCGCAGAGAAGGAACAGCCGCGGCTCGTTGTGCCGGACGGTGTCGATCGTCAAAAGTCGGAACAAATCGCTGCAGCGGTGGCGCTCGGACGCGATCTGATCAACACGCCGACGAACGATCTTGGGCCTCAAGCACTGGAGGAGGCGATCGTCGCACTTGCGGACAAACACGGCAGCTCGTGCAAGATCATACGCGGCGATGATCTGCTCGCAGAAAATTTTCCGTTGATTCACGCGGTCGGCCGCGCCGCCGCGGAGCCGCCGCGCATCGTCGAGTTTCATTTCGGTCTGCAGGACGCACCGAAAGTGACACTCGTCGGCAAGGGCGTGTGCTTCGACACGGGCGGACTCGACATCAAGCCGAGCGCCGGCATGCTGATCATGAAAAAAGACATGGGGGGCGCCGCAAGCGCGCTCGCTCTCGCCTCGATGACCATGGATGCGCAATTGCCCTTGCGGCTGCGCGTGATTATTCCGATCGTCGAGAACGCCATCGCCGGTAATGCGTTCCGGCCCGGCGACATTTATCGCAGCCGAAAGGGCCTCACCGTCGAAATCGGCAACACGGATGCGGAAGGACGGCTCATCCTTGCCGACGCGCTGGCGCTCGCGGACGAAGAAGAACCCGATCTTCTCTTCGATTTCGCCACGCTGACCGGCGCGGCGCGAATTGCGCTCGGGCCCGATCTGCCGCCGATGTACAGCGATGACGATGCGCTCGCGGCGGCATGTCTTGAGCACAGCCGCAAAGTGCACGACCCCATCTGGCGCATGCCGCTGTGGATGCCATACGACAAGCAACTCGACGGAAAACTTTCCGATCTCGTCAATGTGTCGTCGGGTCCGCTTGCCGGCTCGATAACTGCGGCGCTTTTCTTGCGGCGGTTTGTCGAGCGCGCCAAGGCGTGGGCGCATTTCGACGTGTATGCATGGACTCCGAAGCCGCTGCCCGGCCGCCCGGAAGGCGGCGAGGTGCAGGTTGCGCGACTACTCTTCTCGATGTTAGCGAACGGGTACGCACAGAAGCGGCGCTGAACCGCCACACATTGCACGCTTACACCGGCGCGCCTCCGAAGTTCGTGTAGACCATCGCATCGCAGTGGGAAGAATGAATGCCGCAACGCTACTTCGAAGATTTTCATTCGGGCGACGTGCTGCCGCTCGGCGAACGCGCGATCACGAAAGACGAAATCATCGCTTACGCATCCGTCTATGACGCGCAGCCCTTTCACATCGATGAAGACGCCGCCAAGAAGCTGATGCTCGGCGGATTGGCCGCGTCCGGTTGGCACACCGCCTGTAGTATCATGCGCATGAATTACGACAGCTGGCTGAAGGACACTGCTTCGCTTGGCGCGCCGGGGATCGACGAATTGCGTTGGACGAAGCCGGTGCGGCCAGGCGACCGGCTCATGGGCCAGCTGGAAATTACGCAGACACGCACATCGAAGTCGCGTCCCGAGATGGGGCTCGTCGGAATGTCGTGCACAGTCGAGAACCAAGCGGGCGAAGTCGTGCTGACGCAGAAACATACGCAGATCATCCGCCGCCGCGGCGCGGCGGAAGCCAATTTCGCCCCGCTGGGGAAAGATAAAGCGGCGACGCCGCAGGCAAATGAAGTCATGCGGCAGACGCCGCCTCTGTCTGCGTGGTTTGAGGATTTAAAAGTCGGAACCAAAACGGCGCTCGGAAGCGAGGCGTTCACCCGCGACTCAATCATCGATTTTGCGCGCAAATACGATCCGCAACCTTTCCACGTCGATGAGGAGGCTGCGAGAAGCAGCCTGTTCGGCCGGCTCGCGGCCTCCGGCTGGCACACCGCTTCAATGTGGATGAAGCGTTTCGTTGACACCCGCGCTAAATTCGAAAGAGAACGCGGGCCAAGCAGCGAACCAATGCCGCGGCCCGGTCCATCGCCGGGCTTCACCAAGCTGAGCTGGCATCGCCCCGTCTATGCCAACGACACCATCTCGTTTGCGAGCGAGCTCGTCGATAAGCGCGTGATCTCGCGGCCGGGATGGGGGCTGATTCTCAGCCACAACACCGGAGTTAATCAGAATGGCACGCCTGTCTATGAATTCACCGGCTCCGCCTTCTGGCCGCTGCGGCCGAAATAACGTTCACGGCGCCTTCTTCTTGCACTGTATACCGGCAGGCTGGCAGGCGATGCCCGGCGTCGAGCAGGCCGGCGCACCAGTCTCTGCTTTGGTGCAAATCGTGCAACCATTCGTCCATTCGAGGCATGAGGGATTGTCCTGCGCGTAAGCCTCGATCGGCACGGGGCGCGTCGCCGGTAGCGATGGCGTTTGGGCTCGATCGGCAAGCGCGTACGAGACCTGACTAATAACCAGAACTAATATCAGAAGCCGCGATTGCGCACGTCCAGCGCTTGCGCTGGGTGACGCTTTTTCCGGATGCGTGCTAATCGCGCTCATGCTCGAAGGGCTCCCGCCGAACGACGCGACGCATATCATGCGCCTGACCTGCAACGAAGCCGAAGCGCGCGCAGTTGCAGACCTGATTGTCGAGACGTTCGACCCGGCGCAAACGGCGGCCGCGGCCTTCGAGAAGGAGCCGGGCGCCTCGCAAAGCGCGCGCCAATGGGTCGTCGAGGTTTACTTCGGCTGGGAGCCGGATCGGGCGGCGATTCGCGAGCTTGTTGCGGTCGCCGCCGGCCGCGAGGTCGCGCAGGCGATCACGTTCGATCGCGTTGAACGCGCCGACTGGATCAGCGCCTCGCTTGCAGGTTTTGATCCGGTTCGCGCCGGGCGCTTTCTCGTCATCGGCAGCCATGCGCGGCAGGCGGCGCGGCCGAACGACATCGTCATCGAAATCGAGGCAGCACTTGCCTTCGGCACCGGCCATCACGGCACGACGATGGGATGTCTGCTGGCGCTTGATCGGCTGGGCCGCCGAAGGCGGCCGCGGCAGGTCTTGGATGTCGGCACCGGCAGCGGCATCCTTGCGATCGCCGCCGCGAAACGCTGGAAACGCAAGGTGGTCGCTAGCGATATCGATCCGATTGCTGTCGTCACCGCTCGCGCTAACGCCACTCAAAACGGCGCCGGACCATTTGTGCGGCCGGTGCGGGCGGACGGGACGAAACGCCTGCCGCTCAAAGGCGGGTATGACCTCATCCTGGCCAATATTCTCGCGGGACCGCTGAAGCGCCTCGCGCTCGAACTCGCGCGAGTCGCGGCGCCGGCCGGCATACTGGTGCTTTCAGGCCTGCTTGAACGCGACGTACCGGGCGTTCTTGCCGTCTACCGGGCACACGGTTTCGGCCTGCTCCGGCGCGAGTTACGCGAAGGTTGGGCGACTCTTATGCTTTGTCGGCACCGGAGGTAAACCAAAGAGCGTTGCGCTAGAGGAAAAAACGTGTTGGCAAGACACTTTCAGGCATTTTTTTGGCGACTTTGCGGCAGCCAGGCCAAAGCTCAGCTTCTTAGCCTTTAAGCCATTGGTAAGTCAGCAGAATTTCTGCGCGACTAGCTTGACTATTGGCGTGGGACGGAAACCACAACCCATTGAAAAACTTGGCTTCTTGACTCGATTTGCCCTGGACTGTGTCGCGTGGTCGATGAGGGTTGAGGCTTAGCAGTTGAGCAAAGCCGCCGCGCTCCGCGCTCCTCAGGAGTGTTTCGTGCCCAGACCATCCTCCCGACGCCGTTCCCGAACTCCCGGCGAGCCCTTCGGCCCCAAGGAGACACGGCTTCTGAGCCACGCCTTCAACCGCGCCTGGACAGAGGTCGTGCAGCGCGGCCGCCCCGTCAGCGATGAGCGGACGGCGCGTGAGCGCATCGCCCGGGCAATTATCGACACCGCCCATACCGGCGAGCGCGATCCCGCGGCGCTCGAAAAAGCCGGGCTCGCCTGCGTCGGCTTCTAGGGGGCGACCGGCTCACGCGCGCCGGCCGCTAGCAATCCATTCCTCGCGCAACTCGCGCTTCAGCACCTTTCCGATCGCGCTGCGCGGCAGCACATCGACAATTTCCACCACATTGAGACGCTGCGTCTTGCCGAGCCGGCTATTCGCCCATTCGCGCACGGCATCGGCAGTGGCATCGCTTCCCTCGCGCAGCACGACAAAGGCGACGGGCGTTTCGCCCCAGGATTCCGACGGCACGCCGATGACGCTTGCTTCGGCCACGTCCGGATGCGCCGCGATGACCGTTTCGAGATCACTCGGATAGATGTTGAAGCCGCCGGAAATGATCATGTCCTTGCGGCGATCCATCAATTGCAAGAAGCCGTCCGCGTCGAAACGGCCGACATCGCCGGTGCGGATGAAGCGCTTGCCCAAGCGATCGCGCCATTCGGCCTCCTCCGTCTTCTCCGGCTGATTGTGGTAGCCGTTCATCATTGCGGGGGAATGGCCGACAACCTCGCCGACTTCGCCCGGACCAACCTCGCAACCGTTCTCGTCGATCAGGCGAATGTCGTGGCCTTCCGAGGGACGTCCGACGGTGTGCAACTTATCGGGAAACTCGTGTGCGGCGAGGATGCATGTGCCGCCGCCTTCGGTCATTCCGTAATACTCGACGAGACCACCCGGCCAGCGCTTTAAAATGTCGGCCTTCAGCGCGGCGTTGAACGGCGCGCTCGTCGAAAATTTCATCCGAAAACTCGACAAATCGTGCTCGTCGAAATTCGGCAGCGCCATGATGCGGCTATATTGGACCGGAACCAACATTGCATGCGTCGCACGATGCCTTTCCGCGAGATTGAGGAATTTCGCCGCATCGAACTTTTTCATGAGCACGGCGGTGCCACCGAGGGCCAGCGTCGGAAAGAAGCCCACAAGCGTCGTGTTCGAATAGAGCGGCGTTGAAATAATCGCGATTGCATCGGGACCGTACGCAAAGAGGTTGGCGCGGCGCACATGCTGCCAACGCATGCCGTGCGACTGCACGATGCCTTTCGGCACGCCTGTGGTGCCGGAGGAGTAGATGATATTGAACCGCCATTCAGGTTTGATCTGCACCGGTTTCGGCTTTGCGCCTGCCGGCATCAGCCAGTCACGCAAGGGTTTGCCGCCACCACTGCCATCGAGAGTGACGCGTGTGACCTTCGCATCCACCTCACGCAGCACCGGTTCCGTCGAAGCATCGAAGAAAATGAGCGGACTGCCGCAATCAGCGACCATGATTGCGAGGCTTTCGGGGATCGACGAGGGGGCCAGCGGCGACACGGCAATACCCGCACGCAACGCGCCGAGAAACAGTGCCGCGTATTCGATTGAGGATAACGCGCAAACCGCGATCGCGCTCTGCGGTGCAATTCCGTCGCGCTGCAAACTGGCCACGACCCGATCGCACAACGCATCGAACTCGCGATAATTCACCTGCCGCGCTTCGTCGACGAGCGCGACTCGCTGCGGCGCCACCTGCGCATGGTAGCGGACGAGATCGGGGATTGTCCCAAAATCCTGTTCCAGCATTGCTTCAAGCGACATGACGCAATCCATTACGGCGTGAATGATGGGCCATTGCCCTCCGGCGGGCCTCGCGCAATATCGCAGATGCAACACGGATGGAACATGAATCAGGCAGTCAGGAGTGCGTCCGCAGCCGCGGCGGCCGCCCATCCGCGCGACCTCGGCCTTTCCGCAAACGGCCTCCAACGGCTGCGCCAGGTGCTACTCCGCGAGATCGATCAGAAGCGCCTGCCCGGCGCGGTCGCGACGATAGCCCGCCAGGGCAAGCTCGGCTTTCTCGAAGCCTTCGGCGTGCAGGAGCCCGCGGGCGGCGCTCGCATAGAGATCGACTCCATCTTTCGCATTGATTCGATGACGAAGCCGATCGTCTCTGTCGCGATGATGATGCTTGTCGAGGAGGGGTGCCTATTCCTCGCCGATCCGCTCGCGAAATATGTGCCCGCCTTTGCCGATCCTAAGGTCGCGATCGAAGGCGACGGAGGCGTCGAGCTTGTGCCGGCGGAGCGGCCGATCACGATCCAGGATCTTCTGCGCCACACGTCGGGGCTCACATACGAGTGCGTCGGTGCGGGAGCCGTACAGCTCATGTATGCCGAGAAAGGCCTGCCGAGCACCAATCAAACCAACGCCGATCGGAGCGATTGGCAAGGCTGCCGCTGTTCAGCCAGCGGGCCGAATGTCAGGCGAGGTTCGGAGCTCCTGCAGCCAGGCCATGGATTTTGTCTCGGCTTCGCCGTGCGCACCGAGCCTGGCATGTCGGTCATGCCCGGTTCCGTCGGCCTGTATTTCTGGGGCGGCATTGCCGGCACGACGTTCTGGATCGATCCGGCCGAAGAGCTTTACGCGATGATGCTCGTCCAGGCGCCCGGTCAGCGCGATTATTATCGCGCGCTGTTCCGCACCCTGGTGTACGGCGCTCTCGATTGATCAAACCAACTTCTGATGCTCGGGCCGGGCGATCTCCGGGCCCGCAGGCTGCACTTCCGCGAGTCCCTCCCAGGGCTGATGATTGATGCTGACGACGCGCCACCCCTGGCCGCCCTCGCCTGCATAGAAATCGAGCCGCGTTATCGCGCAATTGTCCGTCGCGAAAGCGAGGCCGGCTTGCGGTGTCAGATCGAGCGCGATCGCGATTGCTGCGCGAATTGTGCCGCCATGCGCAACCGCGATAATGCCGCGATCGCGATGCGCTTCGCTGAGGTTGGCGATCGCGGTCCGCACCCGCGCAACGAGATCGGCAAAACTTTCGCCGCCTGGCGCGCGTTCGTCGGCAGGCGCGAACCAGAAACTTCCCGGCGTGGGTTTTCTGTTCGAAAAAAACTCCGCGCGGTTAAGCCCCTGCCATTCGCCGAGATCTTGTTCCGCGAGAGCGGCGATTTCCTGAAACTTCAGGCCCGCAAATTTGTTGCGGTCCGCCGCCCAGATCGCCCGCGCCGTCTCATGCGTGCGACGCAGATTGCTTGCGACCCACACCGCGTCGCGCGGCAGCACGCGAGCGAGCGCCACGAACACGTGCCCATCGCTGCAATCGCAGGAAAGATCGCGCTGGCCGTAGATGCGCCCGCCATCGTTGCGCACCGGGGCATGCCGCACCCAGAAGAAACGCGTGCGCGCAAAGCTCCCGTCCTGAATCCTGGTAATTTCCGGCCAGTCAACCATGCTGTTTCGATCTCTCGTGGCTGCTCTCTCTAACGCGCTTTGGACCGCGTGGGCAGCCGTGTATCCTCTCCCGAACAGGAGAGGAAACATGGGACGTCTCGACGCAAAGGCCGCAATCGTCACGGGTGCGGGGAGCGGCATCGGCCGGGCCAGCACGCTGCTCTTTGCTCAGGAGGGCGCACAGGTCCTGGCCGTGGATCGCGACGAAGCGGGGCTCGAGCAGACGGTCAAGGACGTGAAAGACGCCGGCAGGGAGGCGTTCGCGCAACCGGCCGATGCGGGCCTCGAATCCGATGTGAGAGCTTACATCGATGAGGCGCTACGCCGTTTCGGCAAGCTCGATGTGGTCTACGCCAATGCGGGCATCAGCGGCGGGCTCGTCCCCCTCGTCGAGCAATCGGTCGAGCATTGGCAGGAAATTCTGCGCATCAACCTCATCGGGCCGTTTCTGGCGATCAAACATGCCGCCCCGCATATGGTTTCGCAGAAGCAGGGCTCGATCGTGCTCGCCGCCTCTGTGGCGGGCCTCCGCGCCAATGCCGGCGGCAATCCCTACAGCGCAAGCAAAGCCGGCGTGATTTCGCTGGCACAGACCGCGGCGAATTCGCTGCTCGGCACCGGCGTGCGCGTCAATGCAGTGTGCCCCGGTCTGATCGAGACCGGCATGACCAAGCCAATTTTCGACATGGCGCGGGAACGTGGCACGCAGGACAAGATCGGCCAGCTCAATCCCCTGAGTCGCTACGGGATCCCACGCGAAATCGCAGCGATGGCGCTGTTTCTGGCGAGCGATGATGCGTCTTACGTGAACGGGCAGGCATTCCCGGTCGATGGCGGTTTGTCCAGCACGCATCCCTTCACAAGGCCGCGGAGGTAGTCACCACGCGCCGGTGCCGACCTCGCCGCCGGTGAACACTTTGCGCAATTCGTTCTTCATGATCTTGCCGTTGATGTTGCGCGGCAGCACTTCCGGCCAGAAGACGACGCGCGTGGGTACTTTGAACGCCGCGAGATGCTCGGCGACAAAAGCGCGAATTTCGTCTTCAGTCGCGTGCGCGCCGGGTGCGAGCGTCACGATCGCGCCGGGCTCTTCCCCGAGCGTTCGATGCGGGATTGCGACCAGCGCCGCATCGACGACGGCCGGATGCTGGTAGAGAACGTTCTCGACCTCGACGCAATAAATGTTCTCGCCGCCGCGGATCAGCATGTCTTTGGCGCGATCAACAATGTAGCAGAAGCCCTCCTCGTCGAGCCGTGCGACGTCGCCGGTGCGCAGCCAGCCGTCTTTGAGGAACGTTTCCGCGGTCGCGTCGGGCTTGCGCCAATATTCCTTCACAACGTTCGGACCTTTGGCCCAGAGCTCGCCGACTTCGCCCGGCGGCAGCGTGCGTCCGTCTTCCGACACGATCTTCAATTCGCAAACCGGCAGCGGCGGCCCGCACGAATCCGGACGGTGCTCGTAATCCTCCGCCATGACATGGGTGAAGGTCGACGAGGTTTCGGTCATCCCCCAGCCGGTGCCCGACTTGGCGAAGGGAAAGGCCCGCTTGATGCGGCGCACGAGTTCGCCCGCCGCCGGTGCGCCGCCATAAGAGATCGATTCCAGCGAGGAGAGGTCGTATTTTTTCAGCGCGGGATGCTCGACGAGCTGCCAGGCGATGGTCGGCACGCCGCCGCAACTGGTGCAGCGTTCGCGCTCAATCAATTGCATCGCCATTTCGGCATTCCACCGATGCATCAAGACAAGCTTGGCGCCGTTCGCCACCGCGCTATTTAGAATCGCCTGGCATCCGGTGACATGGAAGAACGGCACCGAGACGAGCGATGCTTTTTGCGGCGCATCGGGATCGGGCGCCGGTACGGGTTCGCCGCGCCGCAGGCAAGAGCGCGCAAACGAGACCGGATGCGCCAGCACCGAGGAAATTGAATTGCGGTGCGTGCCGAGCGCGCCCTTCGGGCGCCCCGTCGTGCCGGAGGTGTAGAAGATAGTGGCATCGTCATCGGGACCGAGCGGCACGTCCGGAACCGCATAATCCGGAAGGTCGGCCCAGCTATTGACGGGGCCGATAATGCTTTCGAGCTTTGTGACATGCGGATGCGCGATCGGCTCGGCCGAGCGGCAGACGAAAACGCGCGAGAGCTCCGGCAGGTTGTGCAGATGCTCGCTTAAGCGCTCCAAGCGCTCCGAATCTAGAAAGGCAACTTTCGCGCCGGAATCCTGCAGCGCGTATTCGAGCTCGGGACCGGTCCACCATGCATTGAGCGGCGTCGCGATCGCGCCGGCGAGAATCGCGCCATAGAAAGCGGCTGGCCATTCCGGCAGATTGCGCATGGCGATGACCACGCGATCGCCTTTCCGCACCCCCTCTTGCGTGAGGCGATGCGCAATCGTCAAGGCGGCGCGGGCGAAACCTTCGAAGGTCGTACGCTCGTCCTGGTAGACTAGGAATGTTCGTTCGGCGAAAGACGCGCGGCCGCGCAGAAAGATGTCGCGCAGTGTCGGCGGCGCGTTCTTCCAGACGCGCGTCTTCACGCCGCGAATGTCGATCTCTTCCCATTCGAGCGGCGAACCCGGCCGGTTGAGCAGCGCGTCGGCCTCGGCGAGGCACATGACCGGCCATAATTTTGCGGACGGCTCGGACATCTCAGTTTAATATTGCTTCAGGCGCGCCAAACCGTCGGCGTGGAAATTGGCGTCGCCGAAAAGCTCTTCGGCAACACGTACGCGTTTCATGAAAAGCCCGATGTCGATCGCGTCCGTCATGCCGATGCCCCCATGCATCTGCACCGCTTCTTGCACGGCGAGAGTCGCGGTCTTGCCGGCACGCGCTTTGGCGATGGAAACGAACGGCGCCGCCTTATGCAGCTTTTGATCAAGCTGCTGCAGCGCCTTCAAAACCGCGGCGCGGGTGATCTCGATCTCGCTGTAGAGATGGGCGGCGCGATGCTGCAGCGCCTGGAACTCGCCGATCGCGCGGCCGAACTGCTTGCGCTCTTTCAGATACGAGACGGTGCGGCCGAAGGCTTCCTCGCCTGCACCGACGAGTTCGGCGGCGACCGCGCCGCGGCCGATATTGAGAATGCCTTCGAGCACGGGCCAGCCGCCATCGACCTCGCCCAGGACGGCGTCGGCATCGACCTGCACGCTGTCGAAGGTAAGCCGCGCAGCGTTGTGGCTGTCGACCATGATCGTGCGGTCGACGTCGAGCCCCTTCGTTTTGGGATCGACGAAGAAGAGCGTCAGGCCGTCGGTCTCGCCAGGTTCGCCGGCGGTGCGCGCGGCAACGATCAGCAGATCGGCGACATGCCCATCGACCACGAATGCCTTCGTGCCCGACAGCGCAAAGCCGTTGCCGGAGCGCTTTGCCGACATCGCAATCTGCCGCGGGCCGTGCTTGGCGCGTTCGTCAACCGCCAGCGCCATCAGCAGCTCGCCGGCGGCGATCTTCGGCAACAACTTGCCTTTGCGCTCGCCGTTGGCACGCAGCAGCGCGCTGACGCCGACGATCGCCGTCGACAGAAACGGCGACGGCGTCAGGTTGCGGCCGATCTCTTCCATGATCGTGCCGGCCTCGATATTGCCGAGACCGAGGCCGCCATGCTCTTCCGGCACGAGCACGCCGGTAAATCCCATCTCGGCGAACTCTTTCCAGAGGTCGCGCGAGAACCCATCGGCATCGCGGTCCTCGCGCAACTTACGCAGATGCGCCACCGGCGCCTTGTCGGCGAGAAAACTGCGCGCGCTCTCCTGGAGCATCGACTGTTGTTCATCGAGAACGAGCGCCATCTTGCCTTACGCCCCCGGCAGCTCAAGCAGGCGCTTGGCAATGATGTTCAACTGCACCTCGCTGGTGCCGCCCTCGATCGAGTTGGCCTTGGTGCGCAGCCAGGAGCGCGCGCGATCGCCGCCGCGCGAGCGCTCGCCTTCCCATTCGAGCGCGTCCGAACCGCCGGCTGACATCAGAAGCTCGTGACGGCGCTTGTTGAGCTCGGCGCCGTAATATTTCAGCATCGACGACATCGCGGGATGCCCTTGTTTTGCTTTGGCGAGATCGCCGACGCGCTCGAGCGCGAGCTGGAACGCGGCGGCATCGATGTCGAAGGCGGCGATCTGGCCGCGGAGCAGCGGGTTGGCGAGCATGCCGTCCTCGGTGCCAATACTATCGGCGGCGACCTGTCCCAGCGGACGCCCGGCGCTGAGCCCGATGCCGCTGATCATCTCGCGCTCATGGGTCAAGAGATATTTGGCGACGTCCCAGCCCTTGTTGAGTTCGCCGACGAGGTTTTCCTTCGGCACGCGCACATCGTCGAAGAACGTCTCGCAGAACGGCGACTTGCCGGAAATGAGCACGATCGGCCGCGTCGACACGCCTTCCGACGCCATGTCAAACAGGATGAAGCTGATGCCTTCATGCTTTTTCGCGGCGGGATTGGTGCGAACCAGGCAGAAAATCCAGTCGGCTTTGTCGGCGTAGGACGTCCAGACTTTTTGACCGTTGACGAGGAAATGGTCGCCCTTGTCTTCGGCGCGCGTTTGCAGCGAGGCGAGATCGGAGCCGGAATTCGGCTCGGAATAGCCCTGGCACCAGCGGATTTCGCCGCGCGTGATCTCCGGCAGATATTTTTTCTTCTGCTCCTCGCTCCCATATTTGAGCAGCGCGGGGCCGAGCATCCAGATGCCAAAACTGTCGAGCGGCGAGCGCGCGTTGATTGCGCGCATCTCTTCGCGCAGCACTTTCGCTTCATCGCGCGACAGCCCGCCGCCGCCATATTCCGTTGGCCAAGTCGGCGCGGTCCAGCCGCGTTCCGCCATTCGTTCCAGCCAAAGCTTTTGATCTTCCGACTTGAATTCCCAATTGCGGCCGCCCCAGCAGCGATCCTCGTCGTCTTCGAGCGGCAGGCGCATCGAAGCCGGGCAGTTCGTCGCGAGCCATGCCCGAGTTTCGCTGCGGAATGTATCGACGTCGGTCATTGCACTACTCACGTAATCGTCGCGCCGCCATCGATGACGATCGACTGGCCCGTCATGAAAGTCCCCGCGGCAGACGCCAAAAACACGGCGGCGCCGGCAATCTCGTCGGGAGTGCCGATGCGCCCGAGCGGCGTGCGCGAAGTCGAGCGCTTCAGATTCTCCGGGTCTTCCCACAGCGCGCGGGCGAAATCCGTCTTGATGAGCCCGGGCGCGATGCAGTTGACGCGCACATTGTGCGGCCCGAACTCCGCCGCAAGATTGCGGGCGAGCTGGAAGTCCGCGGCTTTCGAGATATTGTACGCCCCGATGATCGCGTTGCCCTTCAGCCCACCAACCGACGACACGATGATGATCGAACCGTCCTTGCGCTCGATCATCTGGGGCGAAGCGAACTGGATCAGCCAATTATTGGCGATGACATTATTGTCCAGAATCTTGCGGAACTGGTCGTCGCTGATGCCCATCAGCGGACCGTAATATGGGTTGGACGCGGCGTTGCAGACGAGCGCGTCGATCTTGCCGAACTGTTTGTTGGTCTCTTCAACGAGCCGCTTCAGATCGTCTTTGGAAGAGATGTTCGCGGGGATCGAAATGGCGCGCCCCTTGCCGCGCTTCGCCTCGATCGCCTTAACCACCTCCTCGCACGGGCCGGCCTTTCGCGACGACACCACAACCTTCGCGCCGTGCTCGGCCATGCGCTCCACGATGGCGCGCCCGATGCCGCGCGACGAGCCGGTGACGACGGCAACCTTGCCGGTGAGATCGAACAGCGTCAGGGCGTCCTCCCGAATTCTTCTCTTGGATTTTGCCGCAGACCTAGGCCGCAAAGCGCTCGAAAGCAAGCGCGCGGGCGCCCGTCTGGCCTGGCCAAACTTTCCCGTGCTATGCGTCGCGCAAACACGAGCGTGAAGGGAGCGACCATGGCGGCCATCAATTCCGTAACCGATCTCAGCCTCGACGGCGACATCGCAGTGCTGACCGTGAATTCGCCGCCGGTGAACGCGCTCTCGGCCGCGGTGCGCGACGGCATCAAAGACGGGATGGAGAAGGCGGGCGCCGATCCCAATGCCAAGGCCATCGTGCTGATTTGCGATGGCCGCACCTTCATCGCCGGCGCCGACATCACCGAATTCGGAAAGCCTCCGAGCGGCGCGTCGCTCCCTGCGACGCAGGCGGCGATCGAGAACGCGCCGAAACCGGTCATTGCCGCGATCCACGGCACCGCGCTGGGCGGTGGCTTCGAAATCGCGCTGATGGCGCATTATCGTGTCGCTGTCCCGTCCGCCAAAGTCGGCCTGCCGGAGATCAAGCTCGGCTTGATTCCGGGCGCGGGCGGCACCATCCGTTTGCCACGGCTCGTCGGCGTCGAGAAGGCGCTTGAGATGATCACGTCCGGCACGCCGATCGGCGCCAAGGAAGCGCACGCCTCGGGGATCGTCGATGAAATCGTCGAAGAAGGAAAATTGCGCGACGGCGCGCTTGCCTTTGCCCGCAAGGTGGTCGCGGAGAAGCGCCCCTTGAAGAAAATCCGCGATCAGAACGCCAAGATCGAATCCGCGCGCGGCCAGCCGGAAATTTTTGCAAATTTCCGCAAGGCGAATGCGCGCAAATTCCGCGGTTTTGAGGCGCCGGAACAGGCGATCAAGTCGGTAGAGAACGCCGTCAACATGCCGTTCGACGAGGCGATGACGACAGAGCGGCAGATGTTCCTGGATCTTTTGAAGACAAACCAGTCCGCCGCGCAGCGCTACGTCTTCTTCGCCGAGCGGCAGGTGACGAAAATCCCCGACGTGCCGGACGACACCCCGACAATTCCGATCAAGAAGGTCGGCGTCATCGGCGCCGGCACGATGGGCGGCGGAATCTCGATGAATTTTCTCTCCGCTGGAATTCCGGTGACGATCGTCGAGATGAAGCAGGATGCGCTCGACCGCGGCATGAAAGTGATGCGCGGCAATTACGAGAACACCGCGAAAAAAGGCCGCATGACGCAAGCCGACGTGGAAACCCGCATGGGTCTGCTCACCGGCACGCTCGAACTCGAGAAGCTTGCCGATTGCGATCTCGTCATCGAGGCCGTGTTCGAGAACATGGATATCAAGAAGGATATTTTCGGCAAGCTCGACAAAATCGTGAAACAAGGCGCGATCCTCGCCACCAACACCTCTTACCTCAATGTCGACGAGATCGCCTCGGTGACGAAGCGGCCGGACTTCGTCATCGGCCTGCATTTCTTCTCGCCTGCAAACGTCATGCGACTTCTCGAAATCGTGCGGGGCGATAAGACGTCTAAAAGCGTCATCGCGACTTGCATGCAGCTCGCCCGCAAGATCGGCAAGATCGGCGTGCTCGTCGGCGTCTGCCACGGCTTTGTCGGCAACCGCATGCTGGCGCAGCGCCAGCGCGAGGCACAAAAGCTCATCCTCGAAGGCGCGATGCCCTGGGACGTAGACCGCGTGCTCTACGATTTCGGCCTGCCGATGGGACCGTTCGCGATGAGCGATCTCGCTGGCCTCGATATCGGCTGGTCGAAGGAGACATCGTCGAGTTCGACCATCCGCGAAATATTGTGCGAGATGGATCGGCGCGGCCAAAAAACCGGCGCCGGCTTCTATGATTACGATGAGAACCGGCGCGCCAAACCATCTGAGGTCGTCGAAAAGATCATCCTCGACTTCGCCCAGAAGAAGGGCATCAACCGCCGCACGATATCCGACGAGGAGATTTTGGAGCGCTGCATCTACCCGATGATCAACGAAGGCGCGAAAATCCTCGAAGAAGGCAAGGCCATCCGCGCCTCCGATATCGATATTGTGTGGATCAACGGCTATGGCTGGCCGGTTTATCGCGGCGGCCCGATGTTCTACGGCGAGACGATCGGTCTCGATAAAGTGCTCGGCAAGATGAAAGAGTTCGAGGGCAAGATGGGCGACGATTTCACACCGTCGAAGCTGCTCGAAAAGCTCGCAAGCGAGGGCAAGGGATTTAAGGACGTGAAGGTGGGGGCGCCCTCACCCTGAGGAGCGCCGAAGGCGCGTCTCGAAAGGTGGCAAAGGGCAGCGTTTCCCCATCCTTCGAGACGCCGCTTCGCGGCTCCTCAGGATGAGGACCGCTTAATTCGTCGGCGGCCTGAACCTCCGCACAAACAAATTCGCGATCACCGCATGGGCGATATGCTCGGCCATACAATGGTAGCCGAGGTCGTTGAGATGCAGGTCATCGTTGGCCACGATCGGCGCATTGCGCACGCTTGAAATATAGCGCATCGCCTCGAAGCGCCGCACATAGAGAATGTTCTGCTGCGCCGCGATCCTCCTCAGCGCGTCGCGGATCGCGGCGTAATTGTCGTCGCGCGCAAACCGCGCCGTGTATTGCAGGCCGACCAGAACGACGTCGATCTTATTCTCCTTCAGCCATTGGATCGTACTCGTCACGGTGTCTTCAAATTCCTCGACCGGTACCCGCGCCAGCGCATCGTTCGTACCGAGTTGCCAGAGAACCAGATCCGGATGGGTCAGCGCGACCTCGACGCGCAGCCGCTCCGCGGTCGTCTTCGCCACCTCGCCGGAAACGCCGCGGTTGATGATCTCGATATTGATGCCCTTCAGCGCCCTTTCGAGAATGTCGGTCAGCTGCGCCGGGTAGTTCTTCGACCCCGAGGAGGCCCCCACGCCATAGGTCGACGAAGAGCCGATCGCCAGCACCCGGATCGTCTTGCGGGTCTCGAGCGTTGCCGTGACGTTCGGCAGCGGCGCTGGCGCCGCGATGGACGAGGACGGCACGTCGCATTGCGGACTGAGCGGGGGCGCGTCCTCCGCCTTCAGGTCGTCTGGGCTCGCCGCGAGGAGACTGGCGGCGAGGAGACTGACGGCGGCGAAGAGGGTGAGGGTTGCGGCCCTTGTCGAGCCCGCAATCTGTCGCGCCATTCCGAAACCCAACCGGTCACCCCTAGAGCCACAATCCCTATAATTATCACGACCGTATCGGTGATGATACCGCCGCCATATTCGAAGCGGGTAATCTGGCCGGCCAGACTTAACACGGAGCCGACGCAGAAGACGTTAAGCGAGTTCCGCCCAAGCATAGAGAGATAGCGCGCCAGCGGAGGTAGGGCCGGCGCCACAAAGCGATAACCGCCGGCGAACAAGCCGACGAGCGCAATCGCATGGGCGAGGCGGGCCGGCGACAAGAAGGTCTTGTCGAACATGAAAAACAGCTTCGGGTCCGGGACGCGGAGCGGGTCCGGCGAGTAATGAAACCAGGCGGCAAGTCCGCCGCCGATGACGAAGGGAACGGCGAGGACCCGGAGCGCCTGCCGGTGCTGCCTGGCGAAGGCGCCGAGGCCCCGGTCCGTCGCCGCGATCAGGAAGCCCAGAACGAAGACCAGCTGCCAGGCCAGCGGGTCGAGAAACCAGCGCCCTTCAACGGGCCAGGTCGGCAGGTTGAGCCCGCCGAGCAGCGCGTAAAGGTAAAGCGCCAGAGATGCCGCCAAGAGAAGCCAGGGGGAGGCGCGATCGAGCAGCGCGATCGCCGGCGCCGCCGTCATCAGCACCACGTAAAGCGGCAGAATGTTGAAGTAGCCGAGTTGGTGCGAAAGCAGAACGAGCCCGATATGCGTGGCGACCGGCTCTTCGAACACTGCCGAGGCATTGTGCCACTCGAGGATGAGCGGTGCGTCGTAGTAAAGGGCGGCGGCGGCGATAAGCGCGATCGCCAGTACGGTGATGAGAATCTGCGCCGCATAGATCACGACAGCACGCCCGACGAGGCGGAGTACGAGCCGGAAGGCGGGGACCGGCTGGCCGGGATCGGAGACGACGTAGCGCAGCGACCAGCCCGCCAGGAACACGAACAACTCGGCCGAATCGGAGAGCGATACATTGCGATGGGTGAAGCGCTCGTAGAAAATGCCCGGTACGTGATTGATGAAGATCGTCGCCAGTGCGAAGCCGCGCCAGAAATCTATTTCGTTCGGGGCTCGCATTCCGGGGCGTACGCGTTCCTGGTCTTGTTCTTGTCAGTGGGAGGCATAGCCGAGTCGATGGGCACAATCGAGGCCGGCCCGCGAAACCGCTGGAACGCGCCCGATGAAGCGGAAGTTCAGGGGCCGGATACCGGATAGGCAGTCGTCGACTTGATCCGCTCCATTGCGAATCGAGACGTGACGTTCTTCAGCGGCACCGTGTGGATGAGGCGCTTGTAGAACGCGTCGTAGGCGGCCATGTCGGCGACGACGACGCGCAGCATGTAGTCGACATCGCCGGCCATCCGATAGAATTCCATCACTTCGGGCATTGCGGCGGCACGCTGAGCGAAGTTGCCGAGCCAGTCCTTGGAATGGTCGCTCGTCTCGATCTCGACGAAAACGGTTAGCCCAAGTCCCAACTTCTCCGGCGAGACAAGCGCAACCCGACCGGTGATCACGCCAGTCGACTCGAGCTTCTGCACCCGTTTCCAGCACGGGGTCTGCGAGAGGCCAACCTTATCGGCTAATTCGGCGATCGACAGGTTGGCGTTGCCCTGGAGGAGCGCGAGTATTTTGCGGTCGATTGCGTCCATTCCGAGCACCTGACGGAGTGGCGCGGGCCCGGGACCGGACTGCGCCGCTTGTGACAAAGGGCACCTGCCGCGCTGGAGCTATGTGGCAGTTTTCCATCCCATGCAAAAATTTAAACCCGCCTGGAACCAATCGCGAGGTAGAAAGCTTAGCGGTTGTTACCTTTGCTGTTGCGCCGCGTGCTTTGCATCCGGGGCAATTCCCGTGACGAGGTTGCCGTGAAGACGAGTTCCGCTGGCCAGGTCTCCCAGAACTGGATGGAATCCCGCGCGCTTGGAGGAGTTTCCAAGCTGGCGCTCTGTGCGGGTTTGTCGCTGCTGTTCGTGGCAGGCGCAGCACCTGCGCAGGCTCAATTCGGCTGGTTCGGCGCAGGCGCCGGGCCGGCAGAACCTGGCTACACCGCCCGGTATTACGCGCGCGGTCCGGCCGCTCGCCGGCATGCAGTCCGCCATACGCGGGGCAAGACCGGGAAGGCTGCCAAGGAGGCGAACGACGAGCCGGCAAAACCCGTTGTCGGCCCGTTGATCATCGCAATCTCCATCAACCGCCAGCACCTTACCGTCTATGATGGCGAGCGGCCCGTCGCATCCACAATCATTTCGACCGGAGTGAAAGGCCACGAGACGCCTTTCGGCGTGTTCAGCGTCCTGCAGAAGGAACTGCTGCACCATTCCAATCTCTACAGCAATGCGCCCATGCCTCACATGCAGCGCATCACCTGGTCGGGCGTCGCACTCCACGCCGGCATGGTCACCGGACGGCCGGCTTCGCATGGCTGCATTCGTCTTCCCGCCGCTTTCGCAACCCGCTTGTACGGCATGACCAAGGTTGGGGCGCGGGTGATCATCTCGCGCAACGAGGTCGCGCCGACCGAATTCTCGAGTCCGCGCCTATTCACAATGCTGGAGACGCCGTCCCCTGCCGCCGCTGCGACGCCAAGCGGGACGGATCCCACGGCCGCTGCGCCGGGCCAAGGGGCAGCCTTGGATGCCGCCGACAGGCCGCGGGCTGCCGGACAGATCGCTTCCCTCGACAAGATGCCGATTCCGCGCACGGCGAGCGACGAAGCCCCCGGCAAGGCTCTGCAGCGAGCGGCTGCCTCTCCGGCGCCCTCGGTCTATGCCGAAATGGCGCCGACGCCTGAAGAGATCGCGGCGGCAGCCGAGCGCCAGAAAAGGCAACAGGCGGCAGAGAAGTCGGCTGCGGCGCCCACAGCGGCAATCCCAGTTCCCGCCGCGCAGCCCGCCGTTCCACCCGGCAGCACGATTGCTGCTCCCGCGGTAAAACCGACGCCCGCCGGCCCGATCTCGATTTTCGTCAGTCGGAAAGATAAGAAACTCTTCGTCCGCCGCAACTTCAAACCAATTTACGAGACGCCGGTGGCTTTCGACGGCGACCAGCCGCTCGGAACGCATGTCTATACCGCCACCAATGCCCCGGCCGACGGCACGACGCTGCACTGGGT
>Ga0136846_1226757_pt1 | contig 24639 bp, 24 predicted proteins | sample HopSoiMetagenom2_FD_96841 | JGI IMG/M metagenome (GOLD analysis project Ga0136846, IMG submission 96841) | Grasslands soil microbial communities from Hopland, California, USA - 2 Assembly 2016 (version 4) | ecosystem: Environmental > Terrestrial > Soil > Grasslands | place: USA: Hopland... | reverse complement strand
CTGCCGACAAGGCTGCCGAAACGGCCGACAAGGCTGCCGACGCCGCTGCCGAAGCCAAGAAGTAATCTTCCTGCTTCGGGCGCGAGCTCGATCGCTGTACCGGAAGACCCGCTTCGGCGGGTCTTCTTTTTTTTTGGTGCGCCACCCGCCGTCTCCCACGCCAGGACCCGCCGGTCCCGCCGGCATGCAATTCGCCCGAAGGCCGTGCCGTCGGCATCCGCCTGCGCGACGGCCTTTTTCCGCCGCGAACCGTTGCTACAATCCGCCGTCCATCGCGCTCGACGTCCGCGACGCCTGTCGAACGGTCGTCGACGATGGTCCGCCCGTGGCGCGACGCGCTCAGGACGAGCCCGATCCACGAGCCCGCCCGCGCCGGCGCAGATGGCGTCCCATCCCTTCAACGGAGAATCTCCATGAACCAGAAGCTGCTCGTCATGCTCGCCGCCGGCGCCCTCGCCCTGTCGCTGAGCGCCTGCAAGAACGAAACCGACACCGCCAAGACCGAAGCCGCCGAAGCCTCGGCCGCCATGGACCAGGCCGGCGACAAGATGGCCGACGCCGCCGACGCCGCCGGCAACGCTGCCGCCCAGAGCGTCGATGCCGCCGCCGCCGCGACCGGTGAAGCCGCGGGCGAAGCCGCCGCCAAGGTCGAAGGCGCCGGCGATGCCGCCGCCGCGGCCACCGCCGACGCTGCCGCCAAGGCCGCCGACGCCACCGCCAACGCCGCGAACGCGGTCGCCGACAAGGCCAATGCCGTCGCCGACAAGGCGAACGACGCCGCCGCCGAAGCCAAGAAGTGATCCGGGCCCGGACGCCTCCAGGCGTCCAGGGCACCATGCGAAGGCCCGCTCCGGCGGGCCTTCGTCTTTTCCGCGATCCGCGCGGGGACGGCTGCGCGGGAACGCACGGTATCCTTGTCGGCCTCGTCGTCGAGCCAGACCGCGCCATGCCCGCATTGAGCACCCGCCTCGATCCGCAGTCCCAGGACTTCCGCAACAACGCGGCCTACCACCGCGCGCTGGTCGCCGAACTCGATGCGCGCCTGGCGCGCGTGGCGCAGGGCGGCGGCGACAAGGCGCGGGCGAAGCACACCGAACGCGGCAAGCTGCTGGCGCGGGACCGCATCGACGCGGTGCTCGATCCCGGCTCGCCGTTCCTCGAAGTCGCCCCGCTCGCGGCCGAAGGCATGTACGACGACGCCGCGCCCGCCGCGGGCATGGTCTGCGGCATCGGCCGGGTGATGGGCACCGAGGTGATGATCGTGGCCAACGACGCCACGGTGAAGGGCGGCACCTACTTCCCGATGACGGTCAAGAAGCACCTGCGCGCGCAGGAGATCGCGCGCGAGAACCGGCTGCCGTGCATCTACCTGGTCGACTCCGGCGGCGCGTTCCTGCCGCTGCAGGACGAGGTGTTCCCCGATCGCGAGCACTTCGGCCGGATCTTCTACAACCAGGCGCGGATGAGCGCGGAGAACATCCCGCAGATCGCGGTCGTCATGGGCAGTTGCACCGCCGGCGGCGCCTACGTGCCGGCGATGAGCGACGAAAGCGTCATCGTGAAGGAACAGGGCACGATCTTCCTCGGCGGCCCGCCGCTGGTGAAGGCGGCGACCGGCGAAGTGGTCGACGCCGAGGCGCTCGGCGGCGCCGACGTGCACACCAGCGTCTCGGGGGTCGCCGACCATTTCGCCGAGGACGACCGCCATGCGCTGCAGATCGCGCGCAACCTGGTCGGCAACCTCAACCGCCGCAAGACCGTGCCGCTGGCGTTGCGCGAAGCGCGCGAACCGCTGTATCCGGCCGAGGAGCTGTACGGCATCGTGCCCAAGGACACGCGGCGTCCGTTCGACATCCGCGAGGTGATCGCGCGGGTCGTCGACGGCTCGGACTTCGACGAGTTCAAGGCGCGCTACGGCAAGACCCTGGTGACCGGCTTCGCGCACCTGCACGGCTATCCGGTCGGCATCGTCGCCAACAACGGCATCCTGTTCGCCGAGAGCGCGCTCAAGGGCGCGCACTTCATCGAACTGTGCAACCAGCGCGGCATCCCGCTGGTGTTCCTGCAGAACATCACCGGCTTCATGGTCGGCCGCAAGTACGAGAACGCCGGCATCGCCAAGGACGGGGCCAAGATGGTCACCGCGGTGGCGTGTTCGAGCGTGCCGAAGTTCACCGTGGTGATCGGCGGCAGCTTCGGCGCCGGCAACTACGCGATGTGCGGCCGCGCCTACGGCGCGCGGTTCCTGTGGATGTGGCCGAACGCGCGGATCAGCGTGATGGGCGGCGAACAGGCCGCCAGCGTGCTGGCCACCGTGCGCCGCGACGGCATCGAAGCCGCGGGCAAGGCCTGGAGCGCCGAGGACGAGGAGACGTTCAAGGCGCCGATCCGCGAGCAGTACGAAACCCAGGGCAACCCCTACTACGCCACCGCGCGTCTGTGGGACGACGGCGTGATCGACCCCGCCGACACCCGCCGCGTGCTCGGTCTCGGCATCTCCGCGTCGCTGAACGCGCCGATCGAACCGGCCCGCTTCGGTGTGTTCCGGATGTGACCCGGCGGGCGTGACGCATGGGGCCGTGGAGCACACTCGAACGCAGGCTGCGCGACCTGCCCGACCCGGCGCTCGGCGTGCGCGCAGACCGCGCCGATGCAGGGCCGCGCCTGTCCGCGGCCAGGCCCGATCGCGCCGCGCCGCACGCCCCGGACTGACGCCGCTTCCGCTCCCCTCCTTTCCCCGGACCTTTCGCAACGCATGATCGTCGGCATCGACCTCGGCACCACCCATTCGCTGATCGGCGCGTACCGCGACGATGGCCCCGTCCTGTTTCCCAATGCGCTCGGCGAGTTGCTGACGCCGTCGGTGGTCAGCCTCGACGGCGACCGCATCCTGGTCGGCCAGGCCGCGCGCGAGCGGCTGATCAGCCATCCCGAGCACACCGTGGCCGCGTTCAAGCGCTGGATGGGCACGCCGCGCGAGACCCGGCTGGGCGATCGCACCTTCCGGCCCGAGGATCTGTCGGCGCTGGTGCTGCGGGCGCTGATCGCCGACGCCGAAGCCGCGCTGGGCGAAAAGATCGAGGAGGTGGTGATCAGCGTGCCGGCCTACTTCTCCGACGCGCAGCGCAAGGCGACCCGCGCCGCGGGCGAGATCGCCGGCGTGCGGGTCGAACGGCTGATCAACGAACCGACCGCCGCGGCGCTGGCCTACGGCCTGCAGGACCGCGCCGGCGAGAGCCGCTTCCTGGTGTTCGACCTCGGCGGCGGCACGTTCGACGTGTCGATCCTGGAGTGCTTCGACAACGTGTTCGAGGTGCACGCCAGCGCCGGCGACAATTTCCTCGGCGGCGAGGACTTCCTCGACGTGCTGGTGGAGGCGTTCCTCGCCGACGCCGCGCTCGGCCCGCGTGCGCTGAAGACCACGGAGATGGCGCAGGTGCGCCGGCGCATGGAGAAGCTCAAGCGCGAACTGGGCACCGGCGAAGGCGTGTTCCAGGTGCAGATCGGCGACCGGCAGTACGACTGGACCGTCGACGAGGCGCGCTTCGCTTCGCTCAGCGAACCGCTGGTGCAGCGCATGCGCACGCCGATCGAGCGCGCGATGCGCGACGCGCGGCTGCTGCCGGACCAGCTCGACGAGATCGTGCTGGTCGGCGGCGCCAGCCGCATGCCGCTGGTCTCGCGGCTGGTGTCGCGCATGTTCGGCCGGCTGCCGCTGCGCCACATCAATCCCGACCAGGCGATCGCGCTGGGCGCGGTGGTGGCCTCCGGCCTGAAACGCCGCGACGCCAGGCTGGAGGAGATCATCCTCACCGACGTCTGCCCGTACACGCTCGGGACCAGCGTCGCCAAGCGCGACGCCGGCGGCCAGGCGCAGACCGGCTTCTTCCATCCGATCATCCTGCGCAACAGCACCGTGCCGGTGAGCCGCGAGGACACCTTCTCGCCGATGCTCGATCGCCAGGAGCGGCTGACGATCGACATCTACCAGGGCGAGAACCCGCTGGTCGCCAACAACATCAAGCTCGGCGAGATCGACATCCGGCTCGACCCGCGGCGCGCGCGCGAAGAGAACAACGTGACCGTGCGCTTCACCTACGACATCAACGGCCTGCTGCAGGTGGAAGTGACCGAGCACGCCACCGGGCGCAGGCACGAACTGGTGCTGGAGCAGAACCCGGGCCTGCTGACGCCGGAGCAGATCCGTGCGCGCCTCGCGGCGCTGGCCGACCTCAAGGTCCATCCGCGCGACCAGCAGGAGAACATCGCGCTGCTGACCCGCGCCGAACGGATGTACGAGGAATACCTGCACGAGCGCGACCGCCTGCAGGAGTGGATCATGCACTTCCGCTCGGCGCTGGAGACCCAGGACAACGCGCTGATCGCGAAGCAGCGGCAGGCGTTCACCGACGCGCTCGATCAACTGGACGCCATGATGTGAGCGGGCCGTTCCCGGCCCTCGGCCTGGCCCCGGACGCCGACGAACGCACGATCAAGCGCGCCTACGCCGCGAAGCTGAAGACCGTGCGTCCGGACGAGGATCCGGAGGGCTTCCAGCGGCTCAACGAAGCGTACCGGGCGGCGCTGCAGTGGGCGCAGTCGCGAGCGGCGCGTCCGACGCCGCCGTCGGTGATCGACATCGATGACGCCGTCGAAGCGACGGTCGAAGCCACCGTCGAGGCGACGGTCAAGGCCACCCGGGAACCGCGGACCCAGGCGCCGCCGCACGCCGGCGAAGCGCAGCCGCCGACGCCCACGGAAGCGCCCGCACCCTTGCCGACGGACGCCCTGCCAACGGATGCCGGGCCGACGCCGCCAGCGTCCGCGCCCTTCGACGCGGCGCGCTTCCACTATGCGTTCGCCCTCGCCGCCGCGAATGCGAGCCCGCGCGGGTTCCGCCAGTGGCTGGACGCACAACCGGAACTGCTGTCGCTGCAGCTCAAGCCGCAGCTCGGCCGGTCGCTGCTGGCGTTCCTGGCCCAGGAACAGCCGCCGATGCGCGAGGAGAATTTCGAGGCGTTCTGCGCCTGCTTCGGTTACGACGATGTCGCCAGCGGCCAGGATGCGCTGCAACTGCAGGCGCTGGCCCGCCGCCTGCACCTGGTCTGGCAGGCGGAAGGCGGCGAACGCCACGGCGTGACGATCGCCATCGGCTGCGACGAGGAAGGCTGGCCGGCCTACGGCGTCGAACGTGGCGAAGCGCAGGTCGCCGAGGTCGAACGGCGCCAGCGCGAGCAGACGCTGGCGTTGGCCGCATGGACCCACTTCCCGGAACTGCGGCGGCCCTGGTCCTGGATCGAGATGACGCTGCTGTGCCTGGTCTTCGGCCGCGAACGCAGGATCGCCGAACTGCTCCGCCGGCATGGCCTGGACAACTGGCCCGCCGGAACCAACCCGCGCGTGGCGGACTTCTGGCGCGACGCCGGCGACCGCACGCGCGCATCGTTCGCGCGCCGTTTCATGCACGCGGTCCGCGTGCTGGGCTACGGCGGCACTGCCGTGGGCCTGGCCGCGTTCGGCCTGCTGGGCGATGGCGGCTCGCCGCTGCTGCAGGCGACGTCGATCGTGCTGGGCGTCATCGCCGTACCGCTTTCGATCCTGCTGATCGGCGGACTCATGGATTGGCAGAGCCTGCCGGATCCGCCCGGCCGGTTCAGGCGCCTGCTGCGCTACGCCACGATCCCGGGACTGCTGCTGGCAGCCCTCGTGCTCGGGGAAACCCCGCCCTACACCTGGTCCGCGCTGCCTGCCGCACTCGCACTGTTGACCGCGCTCCTGCGCTATCGCGCCCGCAACGGCCGCCTCGGCTGGATGGCGCTGTTCCGCAGGCTGTTCCCGTGGAACTGGCTGCAGGTGGTCGCGATGCTGGGCATGATCATCGGGCTGGTGCCGACGATGACGTTCGTGAACGACTCTCCCTGGGGCATTCCCGCGCTCGCCTGGACCTGCGCGGCATTCGCGCTGGGCTTCTGGGCGAAGGACGCGGCGACCCACCTGCGCGGCGCACGACAGGGATGACGATGCCGCGTCCGGCCACGCCCCGCGCATCGGCCGCGGACCTGCCACGCAAACGGACCGGGCGGGATCGTCGATGACTTCGCCGCTGACCCTGCTCGGCCTCGACGCCGACGCCGACGAACGCGCGATCAAGCGCGCCTACGCCGCGAAGCTGAAGACCGTGCGCCCGGACGAGGATGCGGAAGGCTTCCAGCGGCTCAACGAGGCCTACCGGGCGGCGTTGCAGTGGCTGCGGTCACAGCGAACGCACGAGGACGAACACGCCGCACCGGCGGACGACACGGCGTCCGCGGACGTCGCCGCAGGCCCGGGCGACGGCACCGTGCGGCCGGCTCCGCCCGTGGCGGCGCATGCGGACACGGCCTCGCCGCCGGCCATCGATGCGGACCTCGGCAGCGTCCTGGCTCCGCACGACGTCGGCGAACCGCTGCCGCGCTTCCTGCACGCCTGCCTGGGCGTCGCCGCGAATGCGTCCCGCGCGGACTTCGAGGCCTGGCTGCAGGCGCAGCCCGCGCTGTGGTCGCTGTCCGCCAAGGCGGCGATCGGGCACGAACTCGTCCACCTGCTGCAGGCGGAATCGCCGCCGGTCCCGGACCGGAATTTCGAGGCGATCGTCGACTGCTTCGGGATCGACGACCTGCACAGCGGCTACGACGCGCTGCTCGTCGGCCGACTGCGGCAAACGCTGCACGCGGCGTGGGTCGCGGCGCACGCGCTCGGGCAGGGCGCGCCGATCCCGATCCCGGTCGACGGGAACGGCTGGCCGGTGTACGGCGCGCAGCGCACGGAAGAAGCCGAAGCGGAGATCGCACGCCGGCGGCGCGAGGAGACGCTCCGCGAGCTGACCGACCTGCTGCACCCGGAGCTGGCGGGTACGCGGTCCTGGCCGAAGTTGCTGTCGAGCCTCCTGGTGCCGGGCAGGACGAAGGAGATCGTGGCCACGATCGAGGCGTTCGGCGCGTCCGCGGAAGCCCGCTTCGATGCGAGGAGGATGCGCTTCTGGCGCGGCGCGAACGATCTGCGCCGCTTGTCGCGAGGCAGCGCCGCGGCGGTCTTCACGCGCAGCCTGGCCGCCGGGCTCGCCTGCGCCGTCGTGCTGCTGTCGATCATCTTTTCATCATGGGGGTTTTCCCGCCTCGGGGAGATGATCTTCGGCATCTTCGTGCTGGGCCTGGCGATCGCGCTGATCACCACGTCCTGCTGGCTGATGCTGGTGCTGGCGCGGGCGCTGGTGGAATGGCAGGCGCAACCGGACCCGCCGCCGGGGCCCGCGCGATACGCCCATCGCATCGCGATCCCGCTGCTGGTGGCCCTCGGACTGGCGCCGCTCGCCACGGCGGCCTCCGCCGGCTTCGGGCTGCCGGTGCTCGCGTTCGCCGCGATCACGGCGTGGCGCGGCCTGAGCGCCCGTCACGGTGTCCCGCGGTTCCTCGACGACCGCGACACCGGCGCACGCCCGGTGCTGATCCGGGTCGCGCTCGGCATCGGGCTGGTCGCACTGTGCGGGGAGATCGCGACGTCCGACCACGCGATCGTCCTCATCGACCTCGCACTCGCCGCGACCGCGACCGCCTTCTGGGCCATCGATCTGGTCCGCACGCGCAGGCCGTCGCCGCGCTGAACGCGCGGCAACGGCCGTTCTGCTGCGCCAGTCACAGCGGTACAGCTTCGCCACCGCTAAGGTGAGGCCCCCGCCGCGCGTCGTCGGCATGACCGGAGCCTCCCCCCATGGCCATCTTCAACCAGTCCAGCAACGGCAAGAAGGACGCCGACACGCCCAGCTTCGCCGCGCGCGAACCGGCGACGCCGCCGGCCAACACCGACTTCGCACCGGCCACCTTCCCGCGCAGCAGCGCCGCGCCCGCCGCGGAGCCGGCGCAGGCGCAGGCGCCGGTCGGCAAGGAGTCGCTGATCGCGGCCGACCTCACCATCGAAGGCAAGATCGAGGGCTCCGGCCACGTCCGCATCGCCGGCCGCTTCAAGGGCGACGTCAACGTGCAGGGCGACCTCTCGCTGGAGCGCGGCGCCAAGTTGAACGGCGGCGTGCGCGCCAAGAAGGTGGTGGTCGCCGGCGAACTGGAAGGCAACATCGAATCCGCCGCACGGGTCGAACTGCTCGACACCGCGGTGATGATCGGCGACCTCAAGGCCGGCACCCTGACCGTCGCCGCCGGCTCCAAGATCCGCGGCCACGTCGACTGCGGCTGGGAGGCAGGCGCCACGCCGAAGCCGGCCGCGAAGGGCGACACCGCCGAAAGCTGACGGCCCGGCCGTGAGCCAGCCCTCCCGTCCCGGCACCGCGGGCGCCACCCGCGAGTGCCCGCATTGCAAGGCGACGATCCTCGAATCCTCGGTGGTCTGTCCGGCCTGCAAGCACTACCTGCGCTACGACTCCGACGCGCGCCCGGCGACGCCCGCGCAGGTGCCGCTGCAGGTCGAGGGCACGATCCGCCACCCGGCGACCGGCGAGGCCTGGGAATACTCGGTCGTCGTGGTGATCCGCGACGCCCGCGGCCAGGAGATCGCACGCAAGGTCGTCGGGGTCGGCGCGATGCTGCCCGGCGACGAGCGCAGCTTCAGCCTCGCGGTGGAGGTGTTCGAGGCGAAGGGGACGAAGGCGCGGAAGCATTGAGCCCGAAGGACGCCTGCGCACTGCGCAGCCATCGTTCGCAGGCACCGGCTTCGCGTTGACAGCTTCGCGCCGCGGCGCGAGAGTGCGGACGGGTACGTGACGGCCCTGGCGCCGCACCGGCCCATCATCCGCAGGCCATCACCACAAGGAGAGACCGCCGACATGGCCAAATCGTTGATCGAGGAAATCGGGCGCGAACGCGCCGAAACGCTGATGGGCGACGCCATCGCCCAGGCGGCCGCCGAAGCCGACGCGCTCGGGCTGCCGCAGATCGTGAACGTGGACGGCAAATGGTGCCGCAAATACCCCGACGGACGCATCGAGCCCATCAACAAGGAGGCGTGAACCATGGAAGATTTCCCGCAGCCACGGATGGTGGTGCTGGCCGGACCCAACGGGTCGGGCAAGAGCACCGTCACCAAGGGCCTGGAGCAGGACGAGCGTTTCCCCAAGCTGTACCTCAACGCCGACGTGATCGCCAAGGAGCTCGAGAAGCCGGTCGCGCCGGAGAAGCTCGACGCATACGCCAAGGCGATCTCCGACACCCTCCACCAGCCGCGCGAAGCGGTGGCCGAGCAGCTCCGCACCGGGATCGAGAACAGCCAGCAGCGCAACCTCTACGCCGCGACCCTGGCCGAGACTGGCCGCCAGAAGGCGGTGGGCGGCACCGAACCGTTCGCGTTCGAGACGGTGATGTCCACGCCCGCGAAGATGGGCCTGTTCGACGAGGCCCGGCGCAACGGGTTCCAGGTGGACATGGTGTTCGTGACCACCGAAAGCGCCGACATCAACGTCGCGCGCGTGAGCAACCGGGTGAGCCAGGGCGGCCACGACGTGCCCGAGGCCTCGATCCGGCAACGCTACGAACGCGCGATGGAGCTGCTGCCCGCGGCGCTGCAGAAAGCGGACACCGCGGCGGTCTACGACAACTCCGTGCAGGGCGTGCAGCCGACGCTGGTGGCGCAGAAGATCGACGGCAAGCTGGTGTTCCCCGAGCTGACCAAGCCCGACAAGATGTCGACCGAGGACTTCGAGCGCATGAAGACCTGGGTCGACGAACGGATCAAGGGGCCGCTGCTGGCGAACGAGCAATCCCGCGAGGCGCTGACCGATTCGGTCAAGGGCATGCAGGGCGCGAGCGTCGTCCCGGCGGACGTGACCAACGGCGCCTCCTACACCGGCCGCATCGTCGGCGTCACCGACCGCCACGTCATGCAGCACCTCGACGGCACCACGCAGTTCGTGCTGCACGATCGCAACAGCCCGCTGACGCCGCCGTCGCTGCGCGGCGTGAACGAGCCGACCGAACTGTCGGTCACGACCGCCTACAATTTCGGGCCCGACGGCAAGTTCGCCCAGCCGCAGCAGGTCCAGGCGCAGGCGCAGGTCCAGACGCAGGGACCGCAGGACCCTGGGCAGCAGGACGGCCACAAGTTCGTGTCCAAGCTCTGAGGCGTCGCCGACGCGCGCACCCTGCCGGCCGCTGCGCCGGCGGGGTGCGTCGTCCTTGACAGGGGCGGCGACCGCTGGCGTCATGCCGGCATGCGCAATCCGCTGGTCCGCAACCGCCGCATCGCAAGCCCGCCCGGCTACGCCGAGCGCGAGTGCAGGCTCGTCTCGTACGCGATGCCGGGCCTGCGCCATTGCTTCGTGCTGTGCCACGAACCGACCGATCCCGCGCATCCCGCGATCGACTACTCGGTGATGGATTTCTTCATGGGCGAGGCGCACGCGCTGTCGCGCGGGATCACCGGCAATCCGCATTCGTTCGTGGTGATCCACAGCGGCGGCCTCGTGCGCAAGCGCCCGAACCTGCACATGCACGTGTTCGTGATCCGCCGGCGCTGGCAGAAGGCGTGGCTGTACCTGCTGCTGGCGGGCATCCATTCGGTGTCGGCGCTGCGCCGCGCGCTGCTGCGGCCGCTGCGGCGGGCGCGGACCGGACCGGCCGCCATCGGCGACCGCGCCGATGCCCGGTAGCGCGGCCTTCAGGCCGCTTGATCACCGCAAGGGAATGCGTGAAGCGGCCTGAAGGCCGCTCTCCCTGACCTCCAGCCTGAGAAGGCCGATCTCCCTGTCGTGAAGCCTGGAGTCCCGGCAGCAGATCCCGTGGCGCTCAGCCCTTGCCGTCGTCGCAGCCGTCGCAGCCGTTGCAGCCGCCCGCGGCCTTCGGCGCCGGCGCGATGCGCTTGCCCAGCGCGCGCAGCCACGCCGGCCTGCCGTCGCGCACCAGCGGCAGCGCGAGCGCGATGCGCAGGCGGCGCGCGGCGCCCGGCGCCTGCTTGCGGAACACCACCCACGCGCTGGCCAGCACCGCGGCGGCGACGATCGCATACTGCAGCGCGAGCGAGGTGGTCATCGCGCTCAGCCCGCGCCCAGCGCCACCGCGGCCTGGTAGGTCAGCAGCGACATCAGGTACGCCAGCCCGAACAGGTAGCCGGCGGCGATGCCGACCTGCCTCCACGAATGGGTCTCGCGGCGGATCGTCGCCAGCGTGGACACGCACATCGGTGCGTAGATGTACCAGACCAGCAGCGACAGCGCGGTCGCCAGCGACCAGTCCTGGGCGATCAGCGGCGACAGCGCGCTGGCGGCGGCGGCATCGTCGGCCGCCGACAGCGCATACACCGTCGCCAGCGAGGACACCGCGACTTCGCGCGCGGCCAGGCCGGGGATCAGCGCGATGCAGATGCGCCAGTCGAAGCCCAGCGGCGAGAACACCGCGGTCATGGCGTGGCCGATGCGGCCGGCGAAGCTGTAGTCGATGGCCGGGCCGGCCGCGCCCGCCGGCGCGGCCGGGAACGACAGCAGGAACCACAGCAGGATGGTCAGCGCGAGGATGATGCCGCCGACCCGCTTGAGGAAGATCGCCGCGCGCTCCCACAGGCCGATCGCGAGGTCGCGCAGGTGCGGCATGCGGTAGGACGGCAGTTCCAGCAGCAGCGCGTGCTCGCTGCGATCGCGGCGCCAGCGTTTCATCACCCACGACACCAGCAGCGCGCTGGCGACGCCGGCGGCGTACAGGCCGAACAGCACCAGCCCCTGCAGGTTGAGCACGCCCGCGACCTGCCGCTGCGGGATGAACGCGCCGATCAGCAGCGCGTACACCGGCAACCGCGCCGAGCAGGTCATCAGCGGCGCGACCAGGATCGTCGCCAGCCGGTCGCGCGGGTCCTGGATGCTGCGCGTGGCCATGATCCCGGGCACCGCGCAGGCGAAGCTCGACAGCAGCGGGATGAAGCTGCGCCCGGACAGGCCGGCCCTGAACATCATCCGGTCGAGCAGGAACGCGGCGCGCGGCAGGTAGCCCGACTCCTCCAGCGCGAGGATGAACGCGAACAGGATCAGGATCTGCGGCAGGAACACCACGACGCCGCCGAGGCCGGCGATCACGCCATCGACCACCAGGCTCTTCAGCGGTCCGGCCGGCATCGCCGCACCGACCGCGTCGCCCAGCCACGCGGTCGCCGCATCGATCCCGTCCATCAGCGGCGTCGCCCAGGCGTAGACGGCCTGGAAGATCAGGAACATCACCACCGCCAGCGCCAGCAGCCCGAACACCGGATGCAGCAGCCAGCGGTCGAGGGCGTCGTCCACGCGCGCGGTGCGGGTGGGCATGCGCACCGCGAGTTCGAGCAGGCGCCGGGTTTCGGCGTGCGGATCGACGCCTTCGGCCAGCCGCGCCGCGGGCGGATGCGGACGCTCGGCGATCGCGTCGAGCTGCGCCACCAGCGCGCGGCCGCCGTCGCGGCGCACGGCCACGGTCTCGACCACCGGCACGCCCAGCGCCTGCTGCAGCGCCTGCAGATCGATCTCGATGTCGCGACGGCGCGCCGCGTCCATCATGTTGACCGCGAGCACCATCGGCCGCCCGAGTTCGCGCACTTCCAGCGCGAAGCGCAGGTGCAGGCGCAGGTTGGTCGCATCGACCACGCAGACCAGCACGTCGGGCGCGGGCTCGCCGGGATAGAAGCCGCGGCAGACGTCGCGGGTGACGGCTTCGTCGAGGCTGGCGGCGTTGAGGCTGTAGGCGCCGGGCAGGTCCAGCAGCACGTAGCTGCGCCCCGCGGGCGACTGCATCCGGCCTTCCTTGCGCTCGACCGTGACCCCGGCGTAGTTCGCGACCTTCTGCCGGCTGCCGGTGAGCAGGTTGAACAGCGCGGTCTTGCCGCAGTTGGGGTTCCCGACCAGGGCCAGGCGCAGCGGCGCGGCGGCGGCCGGGCTCACCGCGTCTCCCCGCGCAGGCGGACCCGCGCGGCCTCGGTGCGACGCAGCGCGAAGCGGGTGAACCCGACCTGCACCAGCAGCGGTTCGGCCCCGAACGGGCCGGCGGCGACCACCGACACCGCTTCGCCGGCGACGAAGCCCAGCTCGCGCAGGCGGCGCGCGATCGCGTCGTTCTCGCCCGCATCCTGCACTGCGTCGATCACCGCGACGGTGCGGGGCGGCAGTTCGGTCAGGATCACGGACGGCCCTTAAATAGGAATTGTTCTCATTCTATACCAGAGCACCGGGGGGCCAATACCGACCCGGGTCAAATTCCGGCCGTATCGCGGGGCCACCGGGCCGACCCGGTCCGGCCGCCCCCGGCGCCCCCGTCCCTCCCCCGGACCAGCCGACGCGCCGCAGCGGATATCATGCGACGCATCGCCGAGGAGAGCCGCGACGCATGTCCGATTCGCTGCAGCACCACCGCAATGGCCCGATCGTCCGGCTCCGGCTGCATCGCCCGGACCTGCACAACGCCTTCGACGCCGACCTGATCGGCGCCCTGACCGCCGCCCTGATCGCCCTGGGCGAGGACCGGACGGTGCGCGCGGTGGTGCTGGAAGCCGCCGGCGCCAGCTTCTCGGCCGGCGCCGACCTGAACTGGATGCGGGCCATGGCCACGGCCACCGAGGACGAGAACCGCGACGACGCGCTCGCCCTCGCCCGGCTGATGCGGGTGCTGGACGAACTGCCGCACCCGACCATCGCCCGGGTGCACGGCGCGGCGTTCGGCGGCGGCGTGGGCCTGGTCGCCTGCTGCGACATCGCCATCGGCGTGCCGGAGGCGAAGTTCGGCCTGACCGAGACCCGGCTGGGGCTGCTGCCGGCGGTGATCTCGCCCTACGTGATCGCGGCGATCGGCGCGCGCCAGGCGCGGCGCTGGTTCGCCACCGCGGAGGTGTTCGACGCCGCCGAGGCGCTGCGCATCGGCCTGCTCCACGCGGTGGTCCCGGCCGACGCGCTGGATGCGGCGGTCAATCGCCAGATCGACCTGCTGCTGCGCGCCGGCCCCTACGCCGCCAGCCAGGCCAAGGTGCTGGTGCGGCGGGTGGGCGCGGAAACCGATCGCGACCGGCTCGGCCGCGACAACGCCGACCTCATCGCCCGCCTGCGCGTCTCCCGCGAAGGCCAGGAAGGCCTCGCCGCCTTCCTCGACAAGCGCGACCCGGCCTGGCTGCCGTAGACCCGACGGCGCGCCCGGCCGCCACTCCCTTCCCCGGCACGCGAGGTCCGCATGCTCGATCATCTCGGTTTCACCGTCGCCGACTACCCGCGCAGCCGTGCGTTCTACGAACGCGCGCTGGCGCCGCTGGGCTACGGCGTGGTCATGGAAGTCACCCGGGCCATGAGCGGCGGCTACGAAGGCTGCGGCTTCGGCCCGCCGGGCAAGCCGGCGTTCTGGGTCGGCGTCGGCACCGGCCAGGCCGGGCGCGGCATGCACATCGCCTTCGCCGCGAAGACCCGCGCCGAGGTCGACGCCTTCCACGCCGCGGCGCTCGCCGCCGGCGGCGTCGACAACGGCGCGCCCGGCCTGCGCCCGCACTACCACCCGCACTACTACGGCGCGTTCGTGTTCGATCCGGACGGCCACAACGTCGAAGCCGTCTGCCACGCCCCGGAAGGACCATGACCGCGCCCATCCTCAACATCGCCGACGTCGAGACCATCGACCTGGCCGAACGCTCCCGCCAGCGCGGCAGCGACCGCATGCCGACCGACCGCTTCGGCGGCCGCATCGGACCGATCGGCCCGAAGGTCGGCGCGCGCCGGCTCGGCTACAACCTCACCGTGGTCGCGCCGGGCAAGGCCGCGTTCCCGAAGCACTCGCACCATGTCAACGAGGAGATGTTCTTCGTGCTCGACGGCGCCGGCGAACTGCGGATCGGCGACGCCGTGCATCCGGTGCGCGCCGGAGACGTCATCGCCTGCCCGCCCGGCGGCCCCGACACCGCGCACCAGTTGTTCAACACCGGCAGCGTCGAGCTGCGCTACCTCGCGGTCAGCACCATGGACTTCCCCGAAGTCTGCGAATACCCCGATTCGGGCAAGTTCCTCGCCATGACCGGCATGCAGCCCGGCGCCTTCCGCAGCATCGGCCGCGCCGCCGACGGCCTCGACTACTGGGACGGCGAAGCGTGATGCCCTCGAACATGCAGCAGCGCAGCGGGATGTTCTCCAAGATCCTCATCGCCAATCGCGGCGAGATCGCGTGTCGCGTCATCCGCACCTGCCGCCGGCTGGGCATCCGCACGGTCGCGGTGTACTCCGACGCCGACGCCGACGCGCAGCACGTGCGCCAGGCCGACGAGGCGTTCCACATCGGCGGCGCGCGTCCGCAGGACAGCTACCTGCGCGGCGACGCCATCCTCGAGGTCGCGCTGAGGTCCGGCGCGCAGGCGATCCATCCCGGCTACGGCTTCCTCAGCGAGAACGCCGACTTCGCCGACGCGGTGGAGGCCGCCGGCGTGGTGTTCATCGGCCCGAAGGCCGCGTCGATGCGCAAGATGGGCAGCAAGGCCGGCGCCAAGCAGTTGATGCAGGCCGCCGGCGTGCCGGTGGTGCCCGGCTACACCGGCGAGGACCAGTCGCCGGATCTGCTGCAGCGCCAGGCCGACGCGATCGGCTATCCGCTGATGATCAAGGCCGCGCACGGCGGCGGCGGCAAGGGCATGCGCATCGTGCGCGGCAGCGCGGAGTTCCTGCCCAACCTCGAAAGCTGCCAGCGCGAGGCGCGCAACGCCTTCGGCCGCGACCGCGTGCTGCTGGAGCGCTACGTCGAGCAGCCGCGCCACATCGAGATCCAGATCTTCGGCGACGCCTTCGGCCGCGTCATCCACCTCAACGAGCGCGAATGCTCGGCCCAGCGCCGCTACCAGAAGGTGCTGGAGGAATCGCCCTCGCCGTTCCTCACCCCCGAACTGCGCGCGGCGATGGGCGCGGCGGCGGTGCAGGCCGGCCACGCGATCGACTACCAGAACGCCGGCACCGTCGAATTCATCGTCGGCCAGGACGGCGGCTTCTATTTCATGGAGATCAACACCCGCCTGCAGGTCGAGCACCCGGTCACCGAGTACGTCACCGGGCTGGACCTCGTGGAATGGCAGTTGCGCGTCGCCGCCGGCGAGCCGCTGCCGCTGGCGCAGGACGCCATCCCGCAGCGCGGCCACGCCATCGAAGTGCGGCTGTACGCCGAGGACCCCGAAGCCGGCTTCCTGCCGGGCTCGGGCAGGCTCGTCCGGCTGCGCCTGCCCGACCCCGACGCCCACGTGCGCCTCGACGGCGGCGTGGTCGAGGGCGACACGGTGACGATCTTCTACGACCCGATGATCGCCAAGCTGATCGTGTGGGACGCCGATCGCCCGCGCGCGCTGGCCCGCCTGCGCGAGGCGCTGGCGCAGTGCGCGATCGAGGGCCCGAAGTCGAACGTCGCCTTCCTCGAACGCCTGGTCCGCCATCCGGCCGTGGTCGAGGCGACCATCGACACCGGCACCCTGGATCGCGCGCTCGAGGAATTCATGCCGACCACGCCCGCGCCGGCGCAGGCGCGCCGGGCCCGGGTCGCCGCGGCCACCGCCGTGCTGCTGCGCGAGGAAGCGCAGAGCCGGTCACGGGCGGCCACCGGCGCCGACCCGACCTCGCCGTGGGCGCTGGCCGACGGCTGGCGCCTCGGCCACGCCGGGCAGCGCCGGCTGGTGCTGGACGACGGCGCGCAGGCGCACACCCTCGTCGCCCACGGCAGCGCCGGCGACTACGTCTTCGACGACGCCGAAGGCGGCATCGTGGTGCAGGGCGCGCGGCTGGCGGCCGACGGCACGCTGTCGGCGCGCTTCGACGGCGAGGGCCAGCGCCTGCGGCTGGACGCAGACGGCGGTTCCGGCGCATCCTCGCGGGTGGACGTGCACGACGGCGAACGCCGCTGGCGCTTCGTCCGGGTGCCGGCCTACCGTCCGGCCGATGCGGACGCCGGGGGAGCCGGCGATCGTGTCCTCGCGCCGATGCCCGGGCGCATCGTGCTGATCCGCGCCAAGGTGGGGGACCATGTCGACGCAGGCCAGGAATTGCTGGTGATGGAAGCGATGAAGATGGAGCTGACCCTCAAGGCGCCGCGTGCGGGCGAGGTCGCGGAGGTCCGCGTCGCGGACGGCGATTTCGTCGAAGCGGACGCGGCGCTGGTGGTGCTGGCCTCGTGATGCGGGTCCGGCTCGCGCTGGCCGCGCTGCTCACACTGGGCACGTCGGCCTGCGTGTCGTTCGAGGTCGCGCCGGTGGAGACGCTCGGCTGCGACGCGACCCTCGCCGGCGCCTGGCTGCCCGCGGACGCGGGCCCGGACGACACGCCGGCCATGGTCACCGCCGATTGCGGCGTCACCGGACTGCGCGGCGCGAAGCCCGACGAACGCCAATCCTTCGGCACCTTCGAGTTCGAGGGCCAGCGCTACATCGCCGTGCAGGCCGACGACGCCGAGCGCGTTCTCGACGGCGCCGGCAAGGTCGTCGAGACCTGGCCGGCGAACCGGGTCGAGCTCTATCGCTACCGACTCGACGGCGACCGCCTGCTGCTGTGGGCGGCCGATCCCGGCACGGCGCGCACGCTCGGCGGCGCCGGCCTGACCGTGCACACCGACGACACCCGCGATGCCGCGACCGGCAAACCGCTCCCGCGCGCGATCGCCGGCGACGTCTACCTCGGCGGTTCCCGCGAAGCCATCGCCGAGGCGCTGCGCCGGCACGGCGACGCGCTGTACCGCGACATGCGGCCGGAACTCGCCACGACGCTGCACCGCGCCGCGACCGGAGACGCCTCGCCATGACCGACCGCGTCCGCATCGTCGAGGTCGGTCCCCGCGACGGCCTGCAGAACGAGAAGACCCTGGTGCCGGCCGCGGCCAAGATCGAACTGATCGACCGGCTGTCCGCGACCGGTCTGCGCAGCATCGAGGCCACCAGCTTCGTCAGCCCGAAATGGGTGCCGCAGCTCGCCGACGCCGCCGAGGTCTACGTCGGCATCGCCAAGCGGCCCGGCGTGCGCTACCCGGTGCTGGTGCCCAACGAACAGGGCTACGAACGCGCCCGCGCCGTGGGCGTGGACGAGATCGCGGTGTTCACCGCGGCGTCGGAGGCGTTCAACCGGCGCAACATCAACGCATCCATCGAAGAATCGCTGCAGCGATTCATGCCGGTGATCGAACGCGCCAAGGCCGACGGGGTCGCCGTGCGCGGCTACGTCTCGACCGTGCTCGGGTGCCCCTACCAGGGCGAGGTGCCGGTGGCCGACGTGGTCCGCGTCGCGCGTGAACTCCATGCGATGGGCTGCTACGAAATCTCCCTCGGCGACACGATCGGCGTCGGCACCCCCGGCAAGGCCGCCGCGATGCTGCGCGCGGTCGCTGGCGAGGTGCCGATGGCCGCGCTCGCCGTGCATTTCCACGACACCTACGGCCAGGCGCTGGCCAACCTCCACGCCTGCCTGGAGGTCGGCGTGCGCGTGGTCGACGCCGCGGTCTCCGGCACCGGCGGCTGCCCCTACGCCCGCGGCGCCAGCGGCAACGTCGCCACCGAGGACGTGGTCTACATGCTCGAGGGCATGGGCCTGGCCACCGGCGTCGATCTCGACGGTCTGGCCGACACCGGCCGCTGGCTGTCGCAGTTGCTGGGGCGGGACAGCGGCAGCAAGGTCGCACGCGCACGGAGCGCGGTCGCGTGAGCGCGGCCCGGGACGCCCCGCCGCCGCCACCGGCCGCCGACCAGGCGGACACACTGGCCGCGCTGGACCGCGCCCGCCACGATCCCGCCCTCGACACCGGCACCCGCGCCCTGCTCGAACGCGCCCACGCCGCGCTGCGCGGCGCGATCGACGAAACCGAATCCGAGCGCCTGCGCTACACCGCATTGTTCGACGCCGTGCCCGACCCGGTCAGCATCCTCGACTGGGACGGCACCGTGCTCGATCTGAACAAGGCCGGCCTCGCCGCCTACCGCCGGCCGCGCGCGGAGATCGTCGGCAAGCCGATCGAGGTGCTGAATCCCGACCTGCCCAAGGACCACCTCGAGCCGGTCTGGGACGCGCTGCGCCGCGGCGAGACCTACGTCGTCGAAGTGGCGAACATGCGCGGCGACGGCAGCCGCTTCCCGGTGGAAGTCCACACCGCGGGCTTCGAATACAAGGGCGCGACGCGGATGGTCGCGGTGGCGCGCGACCTCAGCGCGCGCTGGCAGGCCGAAAGCCGCTACCGGCTGCTGCTGGAGTCGATCGACGTCGGCGTGATCCTGTTCGACCGCGACATGCGGGTGATGTCGGCCAATCCCGCCGCGCACCGCGCGATCGGGGTGGAGACCGGGCAGAGCGTGCACGCGCTGCTGCGCCCGGAGCACTGGAAGGTGGTCGACGCGCGTGGCCGGCCGCTCACCTTCCCCGACTGGCCGACCACCCGCGCGCTCGAACGCGCCCAGGTCATCAGCAACACCGTGGTCGGCCTCTACAACGTGCAGCTCCAGCGGATGTCGTGGATCTCGGTGACCAGCGTGCCGGTGTTCGAGGCCGACGGCACCTCGCCGCAGTACGTGTTCGCGGTGTTCAGCGACGTGACCACGCTCAAGCGCGACAACGTGCTGTTCGACCGCGCCCAGGGACTGGCCCACATCGGCGGCTGGGAGTGGGACCGCGGCCGCCAACGGCTGTATCTGACCAAGGAGGCGCAGCGCATCCTCGGCCGCAGCCCCGCGCCGCAGACCATCGGCGACATGATCGCCGGGGTGGCGCCGGCCGACCGCGGGCGCCTGCGCATGGCGGTGGACCGGCTGACCGAGAGCGGCGGCAGTTTCGACCTCGAACTGCAGTGCCTGCGCAGCGACCATCGCGGTTGCTGGGTGCGGGTGATCGGCGAGGCCGACAGCGGCGATCCCGGCGCCTCGCGCATCGTCGGCACGCTGCAGGACATCACCGAGCGCAAGCACGCGGAGGAGACCCTGCGCGTGCAGGCGCGCACCGACCCTCTGAGCGGGCTGCTCAACCGCGACGCGATCCTCGCCGAACTCGACCTGCGGATGCTCGATCCGGCCACCGCCCGGGTCGCGGTGCTCTACGTCGATCTCGACCGCTTCAAGGTCATCAACGACGTGCTCGGCCACGCCGCCGGCGACGAACTGCTGGCCTCGGCCGCGCAGCGCATCTCGCGGGCGGTGGACGGCGAAGGGCTGGTCGCGCGCTTCGGCGGCGACGAATTCCTGGTGCTGTGCGACCTCGCCGACGACGCGAAGCGGCCGGAACGCATCGCAGAGGCCATCCTGCGCGAACTGGCCGACACCTTCCGCTTCGACAACGAGGAATTCGCGATCACCGCCAGCATCGGCATCGCCCGCTCGCCCGACGACGGCGAACGCCCGCAGACGCTGATCCAGAACGCCGACGCGGCGATGTACGACAGCAAGCGCCGCTCGCACAACGCGTGGCAGGCGTTCACCCCGGCGCTGGCGAAGAGCCAGGCCGACCGGCTGTGGATGGAGACCCATCTGCGCCGCGCCGCCGACAACGGCGAATTCCACCTCGCCTACCAGCCGCAGGTCGATCTCGAGACCGGCCGCATCATCGCCGCCGAGGCCCTGATCCGCTGGCAGAACCACCTCCTCGGCGAACTGCGGCCCGACCGCTTCATCAGCCATGCCGAGACCACCGGCGACATCGTCCGCATCGGCCACTGGGTGCTGCGCGAGGCCTGCCGCCAGGTCGCCGCCTGGCGCGACGCGGGCCTGGGCATCGTGCGGGTCGCGGTCAACGTCTCCTATCGCCAGTTCGTCGGCGAGGACCTCGCCGGCGCCGTGCGCCGCCTGCTGGACGAGTTCGCGCTGCCGGGCGCGGCGATCGAACTGGAGTTCACCGAGCGGGTGCTGATCGAGGACGCGCCGGACACCCTGCGCACCTTCGCCGACCTGCGCGAGATGGGCGTGATGCTGACCATCGACGACTTCGGCGAAGGCTACAGCGCGCTCAACTACCTGCGCCGGCTGCCGATCCAGGGCCTGAAACTGAGCCAGTTGTTCGTCGGCGGCGTGCCGGCGAACCAGTCCGACGTCGCGGTCTGCCAGGCGGTGGCCGGCATCGCCCGCAGCCTCAACCTCGGCCTGGTCGCCGAGGGCGTGGAATCCGAGGCCCAGCGCCAGTTCCTGCTGCGCCTCGGCGTGCCGATCGCGCAGGGTTTCCTGTTCGCGCCCGGGCTGAAGCCCGAGGAGTTCGCGCGCCGGATCGCGCAATCGGGCGCGCGCACGCCCGACGCGCATTGAAACCACGACGCAGCCGCCCCACCCCACCCGCATTCCCGACCCCCAGCGCCGACGCCATGTCCCGCATCGCCCCGCCCCACCCCATCGCGATCCACGCCATCGAAATCCGCCCCATCGAAGCCCGGGACGATGCCGCCATCGCCGCCATCATCCGCACCGTGATGCCGGAGTTCGGCGCGACCGGCTGCGGCTTCGCGATCAGCGATCCGGAAGTCGACTGGATGACCCGCGCCTACGCCGCACCGCGCTCCGCGTATTTCGTGGTCGAACGCGACGGCGTCGTCGAAGGCGGCGGCGGCATCGCCCCGCTGGCCGGCGGCGACGCGGACACCTGCGAACTGCGCAAGATGTATTTCCTGCCGACGTTGCGCGGGCTGGGCGCCGGCACGGCGCTGATGGCGCGGTGCCTGGACGCGGCGCGCGGCTTCGGATTCGGTCGGTGCTACCTGGAGACGCTCACCGGCATGGACGCGGCGATGGGGCTGTACGAACGCAGCGGGTTCCGCCGGATCGAGGCCGCGCTCGGTGACACCGGCCACGGCGGCTGCAACACGTTCTACGCGATCGACCTCGCGGATCGCTGAGTCCCGGCACGCACGATGCGCATCCAGGGCACCTTGCTCAAATGGGACGACGAACGCGGGTTCGGCTACATCCGCACGCGCGAGAGCCGCGTCGTGCTGCCGGTCCACCGCTCGGAATTCCCGCACGGCCAGCGACGGCCGCAGATCGGCGACCCGCTGTCGTTCGATATCCGCACCAGCGCCGACGGCCGCAAGGAAGCCTGCGCCGTGCGATGGGACGTGTCCCCGCCACCGGCGGACTTCACCCGGCCACCGCCGACGGCCGGCACGCGCCCGGCCACTGCGCGCCCGTCCACGCGGCCATCTGGCGCGCAAGGGCATGGCGCACGCGCGCGCAGGTCAGCGCACGAGTCCGAACCGTCGCCCGGGACGCTCCGCCTGCTGCTGGCCGTGCTGGTGCTCGGCGCGCTGATCTCCGCCGTCTGGTACGGCTCGGAAGGCAACGCCCCGGCCCCGGAACGACCGGCCGGCGCGGGCGCGACCGAGGCGGCGTCCCCGCCGCGGCCGCTGGGCTGCGATGGCCGCAGCTACTGCTCCGAGATGAAGTCCTGCGAAGACGCGAAGTGGCTGCTCCAGCACTGCCCCGACACCGAACTGGACTACGACGGCGACGGCATCCCCTGCGAAGAGCAACTGTGCCGCGGCGGCTGACGCGCCTGCAGGCGTAGCCTTCCCCGTCAAGTGGACAGTGCAAAAGGAGAATTCCCCCGCTCGCGGGATGCGCGATAGACACTCGGCGGCAGGTTCCCGAGCGACTCGTGCGGGTGTTCGTCTTTGTAGTGTTGCAGCGACTCCTCCGTGATCTCCCGCAACTGATCCAGGTCCTCGAACAGGTGCGCGTTCAAAACCTCCGTCCGGTATGTCTTGTCGAATCGCTCGATGTGCGCGTTCTGGTTTGGCTTGCCCGGCTGGATGTAGCGCAACTCGATCCCGTGCGCCTGGCACCAGTCGACGACCGGTTGTGCGGTGTACTCCGGGCCATCGGGGAAGGCCAAGAGCACGCGGCCCCTAGTGCGCGTCAGCCTGCCTCCAAGAATCATTTGAAATATACCTTTTGAATACGCGAAAACCATCGACCTTATCTCCCGTCATGTCCAGGGAGCCGATGCAAATGAAAATTGGCGGCCTTTCGGCATACGTATCGCACCCCACTTCAAACCACAAAGAGTAGGCATAACCATTTGATCCGCGATCGCGCATCAAGGCCGCCTGCGATGGCAATATCGCAATCCCCTTCCCCAAATCATCCGAAGTGATCTTGAATTTTCTTCTATTTACAAGGACAAATATTTGACATTCTTCGTTTTTATTGCATGAAACCTCCACCCTGGAGCCATCGTTATAGGACACCACTTGGCCAATTCTGTTCCCTTCTGTTAGCGCGACGGCATGAGCCGTCGCACAAGCAAAAAAGAACAAGAGAAAGATCATCGTCTTGCGAAGAGAATTTCGCATGCCGCCTCCTTCATGCACCCAGTCCACGATCCTCACGCGCCATGTTTCCATGGCCATGGGTCAATGCTCTTTCCGCCATCCCGGCTCAGGCGTCAACAATTCATAGGACAGCCATAGTCCAAATTTCCGGGAATCGTCTCGCACTTCAATCGGCGCTTCCGCAAGCAAGGATGCCATGACGTTTTCCGGAATAACGCCGGTAGGCTCAACTAGCAAAGCCTGTAGCCAAATGATCGAACTGCATTCCTCCGTCATTTCACGCGAAGCAACGGTATCGAATATCAGGGCAGTCTTTCTGTGATCGACAGATACCGAACGAGATTGCCTTTTCCAGACCTGTCTGATGATCAACGCCAACTTCGATCTCTCATCTCTAGCGATCGCTTGTCGCGTCTCAGACACTGTACTGCGGATACCGCCACCGTTTTCGACCCAATCGTCAATCACCGAACGCCATGCGCTGACACATCGTTTTTGCTCGGAAAGATAACCAACCAACCCGTCCGCCTGACCCTCTTCGGCAAGAACCGCATCATGCTTGACCATGCATCCGCATAGAAAAACCGCACAAAAAAAGAGTAGATACTTATTCACAATTGATCTCCTGGCAAACCCGATTCAGCATAGTTCTGCCGCAATCCTTGCAGCCCTCGCCTCCTGGAATGAAATGGCAAATCGTTCAGCACCGATTGAAGATACTCGTTGCTAAGCATTCGAACCTGCCCTTGGCTATTCACCAAGAATGTCGGGTAATTTTGACGCCATACAAGCGAAAAATCAGTCGCTGAAAAGTTGAGCTGACTATCAAAATGGCCATGCATCCACGCGTCAACGCTGAAACCGGCTTTAATATAGGCTTTACGCAATTCGGAAAAATCAACCACCCTAAATCCTTTCGGCCCCCACCCTGGCGTCAAATAGCCCCAATTTCCGTCGCGGATCTTTGTTATGGCTAGTTGCACCTCGCTCCCTTTTTCAACCCCTAAAGAACCGTATGCCTTACCAGCAGCTACGGCTGCCGATGCTGCGCTATCGAAGCCACTGGCTTCAATTTTGATAGACTCCGGAACAGATGCCTCATTCGCGCTCGCCCCACTCCCGCTAGCCGCAACAGTTACACGAGCTGTAGTATTTGCGGTGGTGAACTGCCCAGTCCCCTTGCATGTTCCATCGCCATTTTTAATCCTAGACCCGGTACATCGGCCATCGGGATCGTAGAAACGATAAGGGTTGTTGTTGGCATACCAATACCGACTGAAGTTCGCGCCAGTGCCGCTGTTGGCCGTCACCGGATCAACGCTCAAGAACCTCCCGATCGACTGATCGTAATACCGCTGCTGCATGTACGTCAGCCCGGTCCCGCCGTCCATCACGTGCCCGGTGTAGCCGATCCCGCTGTACGCCG
>Ga0136846_1231974_pt1 | contig 24643 bp, 24 predicted proteins | sample HopSoiMetagenom2_FD_96841 | JGI IMG/M metagenome (GOLD analysis project Ga0136846, IMG submission 96841) | Grasslands soil microbial communities from Hopland, California, USA - 2 Assembly 2016 (version 4) | ecosystem: Environmental > Terrestrial > Soil > Grasslands | place: USA: Hopland... | reverse complement strand
GCCAGGTCGGCGTCGACGAGGTTGCCCACGCCGGCGTCGATCGAGTCCTGCAGCTTCCCGACGAAGTCGAGGTGCTGGGACAGCGCCTTCGAGCCGGTGCCCAGCTTGCTGAGCGCGGTCGAGACGTTGGCGATCGCGGTGTTCATCGAAGTGATCATCGCCGAGGCCGTCGCGATCGAGCCGATCGAGGCGTTGGCGCCGATCGCGGCCAGGTTCGCGCTGGAGAGCGAGAGGTCCTGGGCGTTCACGGTGATCTTCGACGTCGCATCGGCGTTCGCCAGGGACGCGATCGACGTAGCCCCAGTGCCCTTCACGAGGTTCACGCCGTTGAAGTCGGCGTTGGCCACGGTCTTGGCGATCTGGTCGCGCAGCGCCTTGAAGTCGGCGTTGAGCGCGTTGCGGCTGTTGGTGTCGAGCGAGGTGTCGGCGGCGGCCAGCGCCTTGGCCTTCATCTGCGTCAGCAGGTCGGAGACGGTCGAACCGGCCGAGATGGCCACGTCCACCGTCGAGATCCCGCGTTGCAGGGACTCCTTGACGGAGTCCAGGGCCGTGGACGTCGCGCGCTGGTTCTGGGCGATGGCCCAGATCGCGCCGTTGTCCTTGGCGCTTGCGATCTTCAGACCAGTGTTGATCCTCCCCTGGGTGGTGGCGAGTTGCGCGTTGGTCGCATTGAGGTTCTGGAGCGCAACGAGGGCGCCCACGTTCGTGTTGACAGAGTTCGTCATGGTTTTTTCCGTCCATTCTGGAGGGGTTGTCCCGGCTTTTGCCGGCGAGCGATTTTTCGCTCAGGGACGGCCTCGCAAACGGCGGGCCATGGATTAACCACAGCCCTCAGAAGTCATAACTCTGATTTTGCTGATCTTTATCTGACCGCGGCAACTACCGCGGGTATGCCGGCGTTAGCCATTTTTTCCGACCGGCAAGAGCTGCCGGGCCAGGCGCTACGCCGCCGCTACGGGCACGAAAAAGGCCGCGGAGTCCGCGGCCTTGCAGGGTCGAAAAGGCGGGTGGCCTCAGGCGGCCGCGGCGGCCGCCGGGTTCGCGGCCAGGCCCTGCATGATCATCCGGTTGATCTCGATCAGGGGCTCGATCTCCTCCTGGTTCCGGATCACCAGCGAGGTGTGCTTGGCCACCCAGATGCTGAGCGAGATGATCGATGCGCGCAGCGCCGCGGGCAGCTGGTTGTCCGGCCGGCCGCAATCGGTCCCGAGGGTCGACCACAGGCGGCGGTTCCAGTCGAGCGCATCGACGCGCTTGCCGATCTCGGTCTTGTCGAGCTGGGCGGCGTCCATCAGCGCGCGGGTGACCTGCGCAAACAGACGATATTCCATGTCGCGCGGGTTTTCAGCCCGCGTCGCCGCCTGCTGATACGCCTGAAGGGACATGCCCAAGCCTTTCGTCTTCGTATTCGATGATCTTCCGGCACAACATCAGCGCCTTGTAGTACTCGCGCGCCATCACGAGGCGCGAGGTGTTGACGCAGTCCGCCAGCACCGAGGGGTTCGAGATCACCCCCATGAACTCGGTGATGCGGCGGACGAACTCGTCGTAGTAGCGGTCAGCCGACGCCTCCTCGAGGTACATCATCATGACCGGGAAATAGATGCGGCGGGCGGGCGTGTTCGCCTCGTCCCCCTGCATGATGTCCTTCTCGCGCAGGACCGAGGCCTTGTTCTGCAGCACGAGCACGGAGCGGCGGTCGCCGTTCTGCACGACGGCGCCGTTGAGGACGAACTTTTCCCCGGGCTTCAGCGACAATTTCAGCGGCAAGGCCCGCCCCCACGTTTGCGCGCCGGCGGAACGGCGACTCGATTCGGATGAACCATATTCGCCGTCCCGTTCCGCGAACGCACGGCAGGGTTATCGAGCACGCGTTAACGCGCCGTTGCCGGCGTCGCAGGCGCGCGTCGAAACCAAAGATTAAGCATAATGCGGCCAATTGCGGGACGATCTTTCCGGAGTCCCGTCCGCATGCTGCCCAAAGCCGCGCCCAGCGCCGCCTCCGCCCTCGCGCTCGAGACCGCGGCGGCGCCGAAGCCCCTGAAGCTGGCGGGCGATGCGGTGGGCCAGGCCGGCTCGAAGGACGCGCTCGCCCGCCTGACCAGCGCCATGGCCGAGCTGAAGTCGCTGGCCGCCCAGCCGATCCTCAACCGCGCGGTCACGGCGATCCAGGCCGAGGACTGGATGGCCGCCGGCGAGCTGATCGCCAAGGCCCTGGAGCGCGACAAGGACAGCGGCTTCGGCTGGTACCTGCTCGCCATCGTGCGCGAGCGCCTCGGCGACTTCGCCGAATCGATCCTGGCCTACGAAGCGGCGCTTCGCCTCATCCCCCAGCACGCCGAGGTGGCCAACGACCTGGGCCGTCTGGCCTCGCGCATGGGCATGAAGGTCGAGGCCGAGAAGCTCTTCCAGCACTTCCTGACCATGTACCCCGACCATCCCGAGGCGCTGAACAACCTGGCCTGCGTGATCCGCGACCAGTTCCGCTACGAGGAGGCGATCGAGGTCCTGCGCCCGGCGATCCTGAAGAACCCGGAGAACGCGCTGCTCTGGAACACCATGGGCACCGTGGTCGCCGAGCAGGGCGACTTCGCCAACGCGGACCTCTTCTTCCAGGAAGCGCTGCGGCTGGACCAGAACTTCTTCCGCGCCCGCTTCAACATGGGCAACGCGCGCCTGGCGCTGGGCGACAACGACGCCGCCCTGGCCGCGGTCGAGGGCGCTTTGACCCAGGTGCGGTCCGAGGACGAGCGGCAGATGATGCTGCTGTCGCGCGCCCTGATCCTCCTGAACCTCGGCCGGGTGGGCGAAGGCTGGGACGGGTACGAGGCGCGCCTGCACAGCCGCTTCCACGACTGCACCCACTTCCTGTTCGAGCAGCCGCGCTGGGAGCCCGGCGTCGACCTGACGGGCAAGACCCTGCTGGTCCTCGGCGAGCAGGGCCTGGGCGACGAGGTGCTGTTCTCCAACGTCGTGCCAGACCTGATCGAGCGGCTGGGCTCGGAAGAGCGCCTGATCCTCGCGGTCGAGCCGCGCCTCGTGCCGCTCTACCGGCGCACCTATCCCAAGGCGCGCATCGAGGCGCACGCCACCTACATCGTGGCCACCAAGACCATCCGCTATGTGCCGGCGCTGCTGAACGAGCTCGACAAGGTCGACTACTGGGCGCCGATCGCCTCGCTGCTGCGCGAGTTCCGCCGCGACCTGGACGCCTTCCCCGCCCGCCGCGGCTTCATGACCCCGGATCCGGCGCGCGTGGCGCACTGGAAGACGGTGCTGGAGGGCGCGCCGGCCGGCCCCAAGGTGGGCCTGCTCTGGAAGAGCGCCATCAACCGCGACGCCCGCCACCGCTTCTTCTCCCCCTTCGACCACTGGACCGCGGTGCTGAAGGTCAAGGGCGCCTGCTTCGTGAACCTCCAGTACGGCGACTGCGCCGAGGAGCTGGCGCTGGCCGAGCGCGCCCTGGGCGTCAAGATCTGGACCCCGCCGGGCATCGACCTGAAGCAGGACCTGGACGACGTGGCCGCCCTCTGCTGCGCCATGGACCTGGTGCTCGGCTTCTCCAACGCGACCCTGAACATCGCCGCCGCCTGCGGCGTGCCGACCTGGCTGATCTCCACCCCCGGCGCATGGCCCCGGCTCGGGACTGAGCGCTACCCCTGGTATCCCCAGGTGCGCACCTTCACCACGGCCGCCTACCGCGCCTGGGAGCCCGTCATGGCCTCGGTGGGCGAGGCCCTGCAGGCGTTCGTCTCGGAACACTGAGGGCGGCCAGGGATTGATCCCGCAGGCGCGGCTTGCGCCCTGCGAGGTGTCCCGATGTCCGAATCCCCCGATCTCGACGGCCAGGAAGGCGCGGAGGCCTATGACGCGCTCCTGGATGACGAAACCGGCCAGACCGACCTGGAGGACCGCACCTTCGAGGAGCTGCCCGACGTCGAAGACCTGACCCAGGTCGCCGGGGACCGCGACGACGACGAGGCCCTGGCCCTCGACGCCGACGAGTTCGACCCGGACGCCGTGGACGACGGCGACACCGAGGAGGACAACGAAACCGACTATCGCGCGGCGACGCAGGAGCGCGAGGACGACCTCGACGGCCAGGGGCCGGAGGACGGCTTCAACGAGGACCGCATCGCCCGCTCCGAGATCGACGGCCTCAGCGAAGTGGCGGACGCCGACCAGGCGGAAGGCGGCGAGGACGATTTCACCGACTATGAGGCCAAGTCGGCCTCGGACGACGACCTGGAGGACCTGGGCTATTCCGACGCCCAGGGCCGCGCCAAGCGCGACGGGACCTGACGGACCTGACGGACCTCAGGGACTATGCCCAGGCGCCCACGTCGAAGCCCTTGTCCTTCAGCCGCGCCAGGCGGTCGGCCCGGCGCGCGGCCCAGTCGGCGGCGAGCAGGCCCAGGCCCACCACATCCATAGGCTCGCCGTCCTTCCAGACGTGGGCGCGGAACAGGGCCTCGCGCAGGAAGCCGTAGCTCTCGTGCAGCTTCCAGACCGGCTCGTTGCCGATCAGCACCTCGCACCAGAGCTTGTTGAGCCGCAGGTCCGCGAACACGTGCTCGATCATCCAGAACTCGACGAACGAGCCCACGCCCCTCCCCCGCACCGCCGGATCGGCGAGGTAGTAGGCCCAGGCGCACTTGCGGTGGACCAGGTCGATGTCGGCGAGGTTGGCGAGGCCCACCGGCAGGCCGTCCATCTCGATGATCCAGTAGCGGCGCGCCGGATTGGCAAGGGCGCTCTCGAACCACCGCGCGTGCTCATCCGGCGAAATCAGGTGGTCGGAGTACATCCACGCCGAGACCTCCGGCATGTTGCGCCAGGCCAGCAGACGCGCGCTGTCCTCTGCCGTCACGTCGCGCAGGGTGATCGTTGGGGCGCTCATGGCGGGAGCTCCGAGCTGTTGGGGCTGAGCTGCGCCACGTCATCAGACGTGAAGGCGGGCTTGGCCGGATAGAGCCGTTCGTAGACCCCCCGCACGAACGCCAGGTCCTGCGGGAAGTCCACCGTCCAGCGCAGATGGGCCAGCGACGGCTGGCGCGACAGGCTCTCGATGCGGAAGCGCTCGGGGTGGCGGTAGATGAAGGGCGTCACGTGCTCGCGCTCGTAGGGGTCCTTGGCCTCCCGCCAGGCCGCCTCCAGCGCCGTGCGCCGCATCACCTCGGTATCGAGCCCGTGCGGATAGGTGCGCACGGCGGGGGTGTTGCTGGTGTAGTCCGCGCCGGTGGCCAGGTGGCGCTCGATCGTCGCGTCGATCACGGCCGGATCGGCCAGCGGGCAGTCGCCCGTCAGCCGCACCACGGTGTCGGCCTCGGGAACCAGCGCCAAGGCGCCATGGAACCGGTCCAGTACGTCGCCCAGGGCGCCGCGGAACACCGGCTGCCCGCGCCCCTCGCACCAGGCAGCCAGCGGGTCGTCGCTGGGGTCGGTGCTGGTGGCCACCACGATGCGGTCCAGGCGCGCCGAGCGGGCCAGCCGCTCCAGCTGGCGGCCGATCATCGGCTCGCCCAGCACCGGCGCCAGCACCTTGCCGGGCAGCCGCGTCGACGACATCCGCGCCTGCAGGATGGCCAGGTTCACGCGGCTCGCCCTCCTATGTTCCGCCCGCCTAGAGGACTATGGCGCGCCGCGCGCCTCGACAATGGGCGTGGACAGCCCGGCTGCGCCTTCCCCTGGGTCATACGGCCATGGTCAAGCCGCCGCACCTCATCGGCCTTGATCATCTGGCCGCGACCTATAGGCTGGCGCAGACAAACAACTGTTCGAACGCGGGCCGGGGCCTGCGTAGGGAGCCTGGATGAGCCAACGTTTTCAAGGGACCGACAACTACGTCGCGACCGAAGACCTCAAGGTGGCGGTGAACGCCGCGATCGCGCTGGAGCGCCCGCTGCTGATCAAGGGCGAGCCGGGCACCGGCAAGACCGTCCTGGCCTACGAGATCGCCAACGCCCTGGGCGCCGAGCTGATCACCTGGCACATCAAGTCGACCACCAAGGCCACCATGGGCCTCTACGAGTACGACGCGGTGACGCGCCTGCGCGACAGCCAGCTGGGCGACGAGCGGGTGAAGGACGTCAAGAACTACATCAAGAAGGGCAAGCTCTGGGAGGCGTTCACCGCCGAGAAGCGCCCTGTCCTGCTGATCGACGAGATCGACAAGGCCGACATCGAGTTCCCCAACGACCTCCTGCAGGAGCTCGATCGGATGGAATTCTACGTCTACGAGACCAATGAGACGATCAAGGCGGCCGTCCGCCCGATCGTGATCATCACCTCGAACAACGAGAAGGAGCTGCCGGACGCCTTCCTGCGCCGCTGTTTCTTCCACTACATCCGCTTCCCCGACAGCGACACGATGCAGTCGATCGTCGACGTGCACTATCCGGGGATCAAGCAGAAGCTGGTCGCCGAGGCGCTGCGCATCTTCTACGACATGCGCAAGGTTCCGGGCCTGAAGAAGAAGCCCTCCACCTCCGAGCTGCTGGACTGGCTCAAGCTCCTGATGGTCGAGGACATCGACGCCGAGAGCCTGGCCGAGAAGGACCCGACCAAGCTGATCCCGCCGCTGCACGGCGCGCTGCTGAAGAACGAGCAGGACGTGCATCTGTTCGAGCGCCTGGCCTTCCTGGCGCGGCGCGAGGGAGCGGCCCGGCCCGGCCAGTAACAGCCGCGGGGTTCGGCGTTACGCCGAATTCACTCGCCAAGCCCAAGGGCTCCGGCCACCCTCCAAGGGACAGGACGGAGCCCTTTTTCATGCGACTGCCTCTTCTTCTCGCCGCCTCGGGCCTGGCCTTGACGGCCGCGGCCTGCACCCAGGCGCCGCCGCCGCGCGCGACGCTGGAGTGCCCGGCGGCCCGGGGAGACCTGACCCGCACCTCGGTGGCGGCGGACGGCAAGACCTGCACCTACGTGACCTCCAGCGGCGCCGACGTGACCTTGCAGCTGGTCTCGGTCCAGGGCGGGGTCGACGGCACGCTGGCCTCCGTTGAGAACACCCTGATGGCGGGCCGCCAGGCGGATGCGGCTGACGCGAAGGACGTCAAGGGCGCCAAAGGAGACAGCGAGGATAGCGCCAAGGCGGCCGACAAGACCGCCGCGGCGGCCGAGAAGGACGCGGACAAGGCCCGCAAGGAAGCCGCCGAGGACGCCCATGGCGCCGACGTCAGCCTCGAGAACGGCCATGTGGGCGTCAGCACCCACGACCATGGCGCGACCCACGTGAACCTGCCCGGGATCCACATCACCGCGGACGACGACAACGACACCGCCCACGTCCAGGTCGGCCCGATCAACATCAACGCCGGCGAAGGCAAGGCCACGGTGCGGATGAAGCACGACGTGCGCCTGCGCGGCGAGGCGCTGAACCCGCAGAAGCGCGGCTTCCGAGCCATGTTCCTCTACCACGGCGACGACCTGCCGGAGGGCTACCGCTACGTGGGCTACGAAGCGGGCGGCCCCAAAACCGGCCCCATCGTGGTGGCGGTGGTGAAGTCCAAGAGCGCCGACGCCGACGGCGGCCGCATCCAGTCCGACATCACCAAGCTGGTGCGCCTCAACGGCGGGGTTTGAGCAGCGAGGTCGTTCCTTTCCCACTTCGTGGGATAGGAACAGGTTCATCCCGCCGGCTGGACTTCCACCACCTTGTAGGTCAGCGGGCGGCCGTCTTCGTCGGTGACGGTGACATATTCGCCCACGGCGAAGCGGTGCTGGCCCAGGCGGTGGACGGGCTCGTCGTCGGCCACGTCGTCCTCGTCGTAGTCGAAGAACCAGCGCTGGCCCTTGCGGGCGAGGCGGCCGTCCACCGGATCCTCGTCCGGCGCGAAACGGCGCACGGTGCAGGCGTCGCGCGCCTTGCCGTAGGCGGCCTCGTCCAGGTGCCCGTCGGGTGTGAGCGGGGCGGTCAGCGCATAGCCGCGGTGGTCGTCGCCGCCTGCGAACTCGGTGCCGGGGTTGCGGGCAAGCCGCATGACGATGCGCGACAGGGCCATTTGGTCAGTCTCCTGGTGGTCTAGATAAGCGCCCTAGTGGGATAGAAACAGGGATGGGCTGTCCGAGTTCAGCAGCGTGCGGGTGGCGCCGCCGAAGATGAATTCCTGCAGCCTGGGGTGGCCGAACGCGCCAGCCACCAGGATGTCCGCGCCCAGGCGGGCGCTGGCGTGCAGGAGCGCAGGGGCCGCCTCCCCCACGTCGGTGAGCAGCTCCAGGTCGGCGGCGATGCCGCGGGCGGCGTAGTAGGCCTGCAGCCGCGAAGGGTCGAAGCTGCGGGAACTGGCCTTGGGGGCGGCGATGATCACCACCTTGGCGGCCTTTTCGAGCAGCGGCGTGGCCAGGCGCGCCGCGCGCGAGGCCTCCTTGCCGCCGTCCCAGGCCACGGCCACGACGCCGCCCACCTTCAGCCCCGGGCGGGCGATCAGCACCGGGCGCTGCTCGTCGGCCACCATCTGCTGGAAGGCCTCCGACAGGGGCCCGCGGCCGCGGGACGGATCGGTGGTGAACACCACCACGTCGGAGAGGCGGCTTTCCGCGGAGAGACCCGCCCAGACCGGCGTCTGCAGGCTCACGAACTGCTTCTTGGCATAGGCCACGGCCTCGAAGGCCTTGCGGGCGTGGGCCTCGCCGGTGGCGGTGGCCTCCTTGAGCGACTCCAGCGCCGTGGTCTGCACGCCGCCCAGGAACCCCTCGCCCATCCACGGCATGACGTCCGCCACGTCGGCGGGCGTATAGACGCCGGCCAGCTCCGCGCCGAACGGCTCGGCGATGATCGCGCCGGCGGCCGCGGCCGCAGCGTCGCCCTGCCCGCCCGACAGCGGCGCCATGATCCGAGCCCAGCTCATGCGCTTCTCCTTCTCATTCGCGATCCTGACGCAACTTCCGCCCGCCTGGATTGATCTTTCTCAGGTCCTGCGTCAGGTCTCGACCTCGACAGTGGAAGGAATGCTCGTTTGAGGAAAGGGCTGCGTCGTGCGGGCGCTCCGCCCCGGGCCTGGCAGCGGATGCTGTCGGGGCGCCGGCTGGACCTGCTCGACCCCTCGCCGCTGGACATCGAGATCGAGGATATCGCCCACGGCCTGGCCCGCGTCGCCCGCTGGAACGGCCAGACGGTGGGCGAGCACGCCTTCTCCGTGGCCCAGCACTCGGTGGTCGTCGAGGAGATCATGGCCCACATCCAGCCCGACCTGGAGCCGCGCTGGCGGCTGGCCGGCCTGCTGCACGACGCCTCCGAATATGTGATCGGCGACATGATCAGCCCGTTCAAGGCGGCCCTGGGGGTGGACTACAAGCAGTTCGAGGAGCGGCTGGAGACGGCGATCCACGTCCGCTTCGGCCTGCCGGCCAAGGTCCCGGCGGCGATCAAGAAGCTCATCAAACAGGCCGACCGGGCCTGCGCCTTCTTCGAGGCGACCCAGCTGGCCGGGTTCGGCCACGCCGAGTCGCTGGACTTCTTCGGCGCCCCGCCGGCCGGCTACAGCCTGAAGATCGAACCCCAGGCGCCGTTCGACGCCCAGGCCCACTACCTGCGCCGCTTCGAGGTGCTGAGCGAGGCCGCGGGCTACCGGTCCCACGCCCAGGCGTTCGACACCGAATGACCGCCCACGCGCCCCACGGCCTCCTGCGATGAGCAGCACCCTCGTCATCGGCCTCTCGGCGGTGGTGGTGGCCATCCGCGACGGCGAGGCGGTGGCGCTCACCGTGCGGCAGAAGGGCTCCGGCGGCGATCCCACCGGCCTGCCGTTCGGCCCGTTCGACCCGGACGGCCACCGCACCTTCGAGCTGGCGCTGCGGGCGTTCGTGACCGAGCAGACCCGGTTCGACCTGGGTTATGTGGAGCAGCTCTACACCTTCGGCGACAAGGGCCGCGACGCGCCGCTGGCCGACCTCGGCGACGGCGACGCGGCGGCCCGAGTGATCTCGGTGGGCTACCTGGCGCTGGCGCCGGCGGCGGTGGACACCCACTTCGCCGGCAGCGAGTGGCGGGCCTGGTCGCGGATCTTCCCCTGGGAGGACTGGCGTGCGGGCCGGCCCCCGGCGTTCGAGGCGGTGGAGACGGCGCTGCGCGGCTGGGCCGGCAACGACGCCCAGCGGCTGGCGCGCGCGCGGCTGCTGTTCGCCCTGGACGGGGCGCCCTGGAACGAGGAGCGGGTGCTGGAGCGCTACGAGCTGCTCTATGAGGCCGGCCTGGCCCCCGAGGCGGCGCGCGACCGTGGCGAGGCGGCGCCTTCGCGCTCCGACGCCCTGGTGGTGGCCCTGGGCGAGCCGATGATCTCCGACCACAGGCGCATCCTGGCCACCGCCCTCGGCCGGCTGCGCGGCAAGCTGAAGTACCGGCCGGTGGTTTTCGAGCTGATGCCCGACGCCTTCACCCTCTCGGCCCTGCAGCGCACCGTGGAGGCCATCGCCGGCGTTCCCCTGCACAAGCAGAACTTCCGCCGGGCGCTGGAGCGGGCCGAGCTGGTGGAGGGCCTGGGCCGCCTGGACGCCGACACCGGCGGACGCCCGGCGGAGCTGTTCCGCTTCCGCCGCGAGATCCTGGGCGCCCGGCCGGTGGGGGGGCTGTCGCTGCCGCTGCTCAGGGACTGAGCGGCCGCTAGCCCTTCGCCTTGCCCGCCGTATTCAGGGCCACCGCGGAGCGGATGAGGGCGATGAAGGCCGCTTCGTCGATCGGGTCGCCCTTGCGGACGTCGATGGCGCGGCGGGCGGCGCCGTCCAGGCTCGAGTTGAACAGACCCGCAGGATCGGGCAGCGAGGCGCCCTTCAGGAAGGTCAGCTTGACGACCTCCTTGTAGGTCTCGCCGGTGGTGATGATGCCGCCATGCGACCAGACCGGCGTGCGGCCCCACTTGACCTCCTCCTCCACCTGCGGGTCGGCCTGGCGGATCAGCGCGCGCAACCGCGCCAGGGTCTCCCCGCGCCAGTCGCCGAGCGCCGCGATCGTCGCGTCGATGTGCTGGCTGGCCGCGGCCCCGGTCAGGGGCGGGGCGCTCTTCGGGCGCATCATGACGGCCTCGCCAAGGCGGGCGCGCGAGCGGTCCAGCGCGCCACATACGGCAGGGCGAACAGGTAGAGGCCGCTGAAGAACAGGGCGAACAGCGGGACCAGGGCCAGCAGATAGACCCAGTAGGCCGGCGTCTTCTGCCCCAGGCCGAAGATGACGATGGTGTTGGTGACGAAGCCCAGCGTGAAGGCGACGGACAGCCACCGGTGAATCTGGCGAACCAGCTTGCTCAAGGGAAATCTCCTCCGAAGACGTTGTTGCGGCGGCGGCTCAGCGGCCTTCGATCAGCTTCCAGCCGTTGCCGGACGGGTCGCGGAACGAGGCGTCGACGGCGCCGTAGCGGTCCATCGGCTCCTGGGTGAACTCCACCCCGCGCGCGTTGAAGCGCTCGTAGGCGGCGCGGCAATCCTCGACGATCAGCACCAGCGGCGGCATGGCGCCCTTCGCCACCGCCTCGCGCAGGGTCTGGGCGGTCGCAGCGTCCACCAGGGGCGCCTGGGGGGTGAACAGGCCGAGCTGGAACGACGGCTGGTCGGGATGCTGCACCGTCAGCCAGCGGTAGTCGCCGTTTCGCGCGTCGGTGTGGACGCGGAAACCGAGCTTTTCGACATAGAAATCACGGGCTTCGTCCTGATCGCGGACATAGATCCCGGCAACGCTTACACCCTGGTTCATGGGGCCTCCGTTTCTTCGTCGCCGTTGTTAGCCGCCGCCTCCTGCCGCCGCTTCTCCGAAACTGCGATTGTGAGGTCGGGCCGGTGGGCGGCGCTGAGGTAGCAGGCGGGGACGCGGTCACGGGCGTGCGGGGCGGCCCGCTCCCGGGCCCGAAGCTCGCCCGGGCTCTCGCCGGTGATGTCGCGGAAGACGCGCCCGAAGGTCCCCAGGCTGTTCCAGCCAGTGTCGAAGGCGATCTCGGTGATCGGCAGGTCCGTGTCGCGCAGCAGCGTCTTGGCCCGCTCGATGCGGCGCGTGAGCAGGTAGCGGTGGGGCGGCAGGCCGAAGGCCTCCTTGAACGAGCGCGCGAAGTGCGCCTCCGAGACCCCGCTCACCTGGGCAAGCCGGCGGACCGGCCATTCCTCGTGCGAGGCCGCGTCCATGCGGTCCCTGGCGCGCAGCAGCCGCCGCAGCAGTTCCAGGTCCCTCGCCTGCCCCCTCGCGTCCCTTTCAGCCACCGAAGCCTGGTTCCCGCGCCATCGAACGTCCGTCCGTTTCCTAGAGGAGTCGGGCGTCTTCGAAAAACCGGTTGGCCTTGAAGCGCGACGCGCGAGGCCCGATCGGCGCGCGGCAACCGATGCCTGTGTTACAGCATAACAAGCTTCACAATTGCGCGACTGGAACGCTTTTGCCCTCCTCCGCGCGCGGCCGGACCCCCACATTTTACCCGCGAGCGTGGCGGCAGATGACCGCCAGACCTCGCTCAAAGGGGCTAACATGAACATCCTATCGGACTACGCGCCGTACTTCGGCGCGCTCATTGTCGTCGTCCTGCTCTTGCTGCTGATCCGAGCATCGGGCGCGATCCGCTACATCCCCAACAACCGCGTCGCGGTGGTCGAGAAGCTGTGGAGCCAGAAGGGCTCGATCCGCGCCGGCGTCATCGCCATGGACGGCGAGGCCGGCTTCCAGCCCGACGTGCTGCGCGGTGGCCTGCACTTCTTCATGCCGTTCCAGTTCCGCCTGCACGTCCACTCGCTGGTGACCATCCCGCAGGGCCGGATCGGCTATGTCTTCGCCCGCGGCGGGCGCCCGCTCGCCGCCGACCAGACCCTGGCGGCCAACCCGGCCGGCACCGACTTCCAGGACGCCCGCGCGTTCCTCGAGGGCGCCGGCCAGAAGGGCCCGCAGCGCCAGGTGCTGCGCGAAGGCTCCTACGCCATCAACCTGGCCCAGTTCGTGGTCGTCACCCGCGACGAGACCTTCGCCCTGAAGCTCGACAGCGCCGACGACGCCCTGCTGGACCAGATGTCCGAGATCATCGAGCAGCGGCACGGCTTCGAGCCCGTGGTGATCAAGGACGCTGACGACCAGATCGGCGTGGTCACCGTCCACGACGGCCCGGGGCTGGCCGCCGGCGAGATCATCGCGCCCACCGTGGGCGCCGATCCGGCCGAGCCGTCCACCTTCCACAACAGCTTCCAGGATCCCGAGAAGTTCCTGGCCGCCGGGGGCCGCAAGGGCCGCCAGCTGCAGGTGCTGGTCGAGGGCACCTATTTCATCAACCGCCTGTTCGCCACGGTCGAGCCGATCGCCAAGACCGTGGTCGAGGTGGGCCAGGTGGGCGTGGTGGTCTCCTACACAGGCGAGGCCGGCGTCGACACCTCGGGCGAGGGCTACCGTCACGGGGAGCTGGTGGAGACCGGCCGGCGCGGCGTGTGGAAGGACCCGCTGCTCCCGGGCAAGTACGCCTTCAACACCTACGCCGGGCGCATCACCATGGTGCCGACCACCAACTTCATCCTGAAGTGGGAGACGGCCGCGGTCGGCAGCCACAAGTTCGACGAGAACCTCGCCGAGGTCTCGCTGATCACCAAGGACGCCTTCGAGCCCACCCTGCCCGTCTCGGTCGTGGTGCACATCGACTATCGCAAGGCGCCGCTGGTCATCCAGCGCTTCGGGGACATCAAGAAGCTGGTGGAACAGACCCTGGACCCAATGGTCTCGGCCTACTTCAAGAACATCGGCCAGACCCGGACCCTGATCGAGCTGCTGCAGGACCGCAGCGAGATCCAATCGCTGTCGTCCGAGGACATGAAGGTCAAGTTCGCCGCCTACAACCTGGACCTCCAGGAGGTGCTGATCGGCACCCCGCGGCCCAGCGCCAGCGGCGACGACCAGATCGAGCGCATCCTGATGCAGCTGCGCCAGCGCCAGATCGCCGACGAGCAGGTCGGCACCTATGAGCGGCAGAAGTTCGCCGCCCAGAAGGAGCGCGAGCTGCGCGAGGCCGAGGCGCTGGCCAAGCAGCAGACGGCGATCACCGAGTCCGAGCTCTCGATCAAGGTCCAGCAGAACGCCGGCCGGGCGAACCTGGCCCGCTCCGAGCAGGAGGCCGAACAGACCCGGACCCTGGCCAAGGCCGAGGGCGACCGCCTGCGCTATCTCGGCGAGGGCGAGGCCAAGAAGGTGGTGGCCCTGGCCGCCGCGGAGGCCGAACGGGTGACCAAGGTGGGCCTGGCCCAGGCCAAGGCCATCGAGAGCCAGGTGGAGGCCTCCGGCGGCCCGCGCTACCAGCTGGCCCGCCAGGTGGCGGAGCGGTTCGCCGAGGCTCTGGAGACGAGTGGCGTCGACGTGGTGCCGAAGGTGCAGATCGACGGCGGCTCTGCGGGCGCCTCCGGCGGCGTGCTGCAGGCTCTGATGACGCTGCTCATGGCCGAGAAGCTGGACCTGCCGGTGCTGGGCGGCTCGCCACGCAGCGCACCGGCGGAGGCCGAGGAGACCGCGGAGGCCTGAACCGCGAGCGATGCGCCGGCCGCCCGATCGGACGGCCGGCGCCTCACCCCGCCAGCGCCTTGGCCACAGCCGCGCCGTCCGGGGTCCCGAGGCCGGTGCAGGCGTCCCAGCCCGCGGCGGCCTTGAAGGCGCCGTTGTCGCCGGCGGTGATGTCGCGAAGGGCCTTGGGCGCCTTGTACAGCACCGGATTGAGGAAACCCGCGCGCTTGCCGCTGTTGGCGTTGGCGATGGCCACCAGGCCCGCCCACAGGGGCGCCACGGCGCTGGTGCCGCCGAACACCGCGCTCTGGCCGTCGACCCGGATCTGGTAGCCGGTCTGCGGGTCGGCGTCGGCGGCGATGTCGGGCACGCCGCGCTTGGCCAGGGGTTTGGGCGTCCCCTTCGCGGGCGTGACCTTGAGGCCCCTCTGCCAGGCCGGCAGGTCGAAGGCCGCGCTGACCCCGCCGCCGCCCGCGCCGCCGCTCTGGCCCTCGTTCCAGACCTGCTCGGCGGCGATCTTGCCATTGGCGGCCGTGAGGCGGGTGCCGCCACAGGCGGTGATGTGCGGGCTGGAGGCGGGGAAGTCCACGTGCGCCGCCCCGTCGTTCACGCCGTCGCCGGAGCCGTTGTCGCCCGAGGCCGCCAGGACCGTCACCCCCAGGATCGCGGCGTCCTGCAGCGCGCTGTCGAAGGCCGCCAGGGACTGGGCCGTCCAGCTGGATTCCGGCCCGCCCCAGCTGATCGAGATCACCGAGGGCTTGTTGCGCGTGTCGTGGGCGGCCGTGGTGATGGCGTTGAGGAAGCCCGCGTCGGTGTTCGGCGCGAAATAGACCGCGATGGCGGCGCCCGGCGCCACCGCGCCGGCGACCTCGATATCCAGCATTACCTCGCCGTCGGGCCCGTTGGGATCGCCGGAGGGGCGGTTGGCGGCATGGTCGACGCCGTCGGTCCGGAGCTTTGGTGCCGGAATGCCGAGGCCGGCGAAGTAGGCCTTGATGTCGGCCGGGCGATAGCCGCCGCCCAGCTCGATGAGGGCGATGCACTGGCCCTTTCCATCGCCGGCTGGGAATCCGTACAGCCGGGCCAGCTCCGGCGGCGTGAAGGCCGCGCCCGCGCCGGCCCGGGCCTCAGCCCCGCGGCGGCGGAAATGCGGCCGGGCCACCGGACGATTGTCCAGGCCGAGCACCGCCTCCACCACGCCGTGGAGTTCGTCCGGCACGTGCAGGGGCCCGGTGCGGCCGCGGTAGGCGCCGCCGTCGAACTCGAAGTCCTGCAGTTCCACCCCGAAGGCGGCCTCGTGCTGCGCCACCGTGCCCGAGAGGATCACCGTTCGCCGGCCCGGGTCGGCGCAGACCACCGCCAGGTCGTGCGCCCGGGCGAAGTCGGCCACCTTGGTGAGGTCGGCAGGGTCTGCGCCATAGGCCTCGGCGAAGGCCTCGGGCGCGAGGTGACCCCCGGCCTCCCCGCGCGCCAGGTCGGCCAGGCGGGTGCGCAGGCCCGCCGCGTCCCGCCGGCGCAGCAGGATGGTGACCTCCAGCCGCTGCTCAGGATCGGTCCGCCCAATGGCGCGGGCGTCGCGGAGCGGTTTGCGTTCGCTGCCGGGCAGAGGTCGCTTGGCCATGAGACGCCGCCTTCGCATGGCGCGGCGCCGGCCGCGCAGGACTCCCGGAGGCCAGAACGCGCGGCGCTCAGCCCCGTGCCATGCAGACGAGTGTTTTCAGGCCGCTTCCCGCTCCGCGGGCGCCAGCTTGAGCGCTCCAGGGGCCGCGGCGGCCTTGATCATGGTGCTGGTCTCGCGGCTGCCGTCATGGCTCCAGCCGGGCGGGCCGAGGACATAGCCCAGCGCGTGTCGCGGATGGCGGACGACATCGCCGGCCATGGCGATCCACTCGTGGAACGCCACGCGCAGCAGGTTGAAGGTGGCCAGGTTCTTTACCAGCCCGTAGCGGCACGGCTCCTCGTCCAACTCCGCCTGGAAGGTGCCGAACAGCCGGTCCCAGACGATCAGGATCCCGGCGTAGTTGCGGTCCAGGTAGACCGCGTTGCGGGCGTGGTGGACGCGGTGATGCGAGGGCGTGTTGAACACCGCCTCGAACCAGCGCGGGGTCTTTTTGATCGCCTCGGTGTGGATCCAGTACTGGTAGACGAGGCTGATCCCCTTCTGGATCGCGATCATCGCCGGCGGGAAACCCAGCCACGCCAGGATCAGCCACAGGGCGAAGGAGCCGTTCAGGGCGCCGGTCCAGGTCTGCCGCAGGGCGGTGGAGAGGTTGTAGTGCTGGCTGGAGTGGTGGTTCACGTGGCTGACCCACCAGATCCGCCGCTCGTGGCTGATCCGGTGGAACCAGTAGTAGGTCAGGTCCTCCAGGAGGAAGACCGCGACCCAGGCCCAGACCGCCGTCATCGGGATATCGAACAGCCGGTGGCTCCAGACCCAGAGGGTGGCCGCCGCGACCGCGCCGCCGGTCAGGACGCCGGCGACCGTAGAGCCCAGGCCCATCAGCAGCGAGGCGGCCGTGTCCTTGGTCTCGTAGCGCGCCTTGGCCCAGCCGAACCGCGCCAGCACGATCTCGGCGATCACCGTCAGGATGAAGAACGGCGTGGCCAGGGTGACCGGATCGAACGGCGGCTTGATCACGCGGCCAGGTCCGTGGGCGGCCAGGCGGGGAAGGTCAGCACCGCCCGCGGTGCGGCGACGTCGGCCAGGTCCACCGAGAGGCGGCCGTTGCGGAAGCTGGCGGCCATGGCCTGGGCCCAGGGGATCTGCCGCGCCGCCCAGCCGTCCCCCACCTGGCACAGCACGAGCGCGAGCCCCCCGGACTTGGCCAGGGCGCCCACGCCGTCGGTGGCGACCCACAGCCCGTCAAGCGTGCGGCCCGGAAACTCGGCGGCCAGCAGGGCACGCGCGCGGGCGTCGTCCAGCGGCGGGGCCGGCTTGGCGATCTTCGCCCACGCCGCCGTGGCGACCAGGGCCCCTACCGCCACAGCCGAGCCGGCAAGCTGCAACAGGAACGCTGGGCTCAAGGCGGCGGCCTCCATTGACGGAACCGTCGAAACTGGTCGCGAAACATGAGCGCGGTCAAGGAAAAGGCCGCTCCCCGCCGGGAGCGGCCTTCCCTTGGACCCAGGCGTCCTGGGGGGACTGGGAGCGAGCCCGGGTCCGAACGGGGACTTAAGGCTTAGAACTTCCGGACGTAGCCCACGGTCCAGACGTTGGCGTGGCCGCGGTCGTGGGTGAACTCCTGGCGGGTGAAGTCCGCCCGGATGCCGTTGGCGCCGTCGAACAGGTGCTGGGCGCCGACGCCGTAGTTCCAGGAGTGGTAGTTGAAGGCGTCCGAGAACCCGGCGGTCTCGTCGTTCACCTTGATGCGGCTGTTGCCGTAGCCGACCCGGGCCAGGATGTCGGTGCCCGGCGCGACCGGCAGGAAGCCGACGCCGTAGATCGCCTCCTCGTGGCGCAGCTTGGTGTGCACCCGGTCCCCGGCGACGGTGTTGTTGTCGCCCTTCAGACCCGTGCCCAGCTCACCTTCGGCGCCGAGCCAGTTGTTGAAGCGATAGCCCAGGCGACCCTGCACGCCCCAGATATTGGCCTGGCCGGCGTCGGTGTAGCCGAGGTTGAGGTTGCCATAGGCGCCAGTGTTCACGGCGGCGGCGTCCTGGGCATTGGCGCAAGCGGGAACGACGATGCCGATCGCGGCCAGCGAGGCCGCGGCGATGAGAGCGTTTTTCATTTTGGGGAGGAACTCCGTTACTCAGTCCAACAGCCCACCCAGGCCCGTCTTGGATCGGCGTCAAACGCGGCTCGCCGCGGTCGGTTCTGTGGCGGCGGTGCGGTGAGTTTGTATCTGTGGCCCTGCGGCCACAGGCGCTTGCGACGCTCCGCGACGCCAACGATGACGCCGTCGCCGGGCGTGCTATCAGTCGCGTCTTTCGGGGAAGGACGCGTTTCATGACTGCCGCGGTGATCGCCGCCACGGGGCTCTACACCCCGCCGAACAGCCTCTCCAACGCTGAGCTGGTCGAGACCTTCAACGCCTATGTGGCGCGCTTCAACACCGCCAACGCCGAGGCGATCGCCGCCGGCGAGGTCCAGGCCCTGGCCCCCTCCTCCGTCGAGTTCATCGAGAAGGCCTCGGGCATCAGGGCCCGCTACGTGGTCGACAAGTCCGGGCTGACGGATCCCGACCGCATGGCGCCCAACATCCCTGAGCGGCCGAACGAGGAGATCTCGGTCCTGGCCGAGATCGCGGTGGCGGCGGCGCGCGAGGCCCTGGCCCGCTGGGGCAAGCCGGCGAGCGAGATCGACGCGGTGATCTGCGCCGCCTCCAACATGCAGCGCGCCTATCCCGCCATGGCCATCGAGGTGCAGCAGGCCCTGGGCATCGACGGCTTCGCCTTCGACATGAACGTCGCTTGTTCCTCGGCCACCTTCGGCATCAAGACGGCGGCCGACTTCGTGGCGTCGGGCTCGGCGCGCGCGGTGCTGATGGTCAATCCCGAGATCTGCTCCGGTCACCTGAACTTCCGCGACCGCGACAGCCACTTCATCTTCGGCGACGTGGCCACGGCCGTGATCGTGGAGCGAGCGGACGCCGCGGCGCCCGGCGTGGGCTGGGAGATCCTGGGCACGCGGCTGAAGACCCAGTTCTCCAACAACATCCGCAACAACTTCGGCTTCCTGAACCGCTGCGCGCCCGAGGGGATCGGCGCCACGGACAAGCTCTTCGTGCAGGAGGGCCGCAAGGTGTTTCGCGAAGTGGTGCCGATGGTCTCGGAGATGATCGTCGACCACGCCGGCGAGCTGGGCCTGGAGCCGACCGCCCTGAAGCGCCTGTGGCTGCACCAGGCCAACATCAACATGAACGAGATGATCGGCCGCCGGGTCCTCGGCCGCGAGCCGGCGCCGAGCGAGAACGTGATCATCCTGGACGAATACGCCAACACCTCGTCGGCCGGCTCGATCATCGCCTTCCACAAGGCCAACGACGACTTCGCCCCGGGCGAGACGGGCCTGATCTGCTCGTTCGGCGCCGGCTATTCGGCAGGGACCGTGTTCGTCCGCAAGCGGTGAAGGCTCAGCCGGCTGGCGCGGCGCTCGCGGCGGGCGGCGCGCTGGGCGGCGCCGGATGCGCCGCCTTCCAGTCCATGGCCTTGCGCAGGCGGCTGCCCACCGAGGGGTGGTTGTAGAAGATCGCCTCCTCCAGCGGGCCCGGCGTGGCGGCGCGGTAGGCGACGGTCTTCATCAGGGCGCGGGCGAAGCCGTCGGGCTCGTTCACATGCTGCAGCGAGTAGGTGTCGGCCTCGGACTCCGCAGCGCGGGTGATGGCGTTGACCAGCGGCGTCGCCAGGAGGCCAAGCACGGCCACCAGGATCACCAGCACCGGATAGCCCGCCGGGTCGGCGATGCCGCGCACGCCCTGGGCGCCGGCCACCCGCGCCACCCAGGGAAACAGCCGGTCGGTGAGCACGAAGCCCACCAGCGCCAGGGCCGCCAGCAAGGCCGAGTCCCGCAGCGCGTGCTGCATCACATAGTGGCCGACCTCGTGGCCCACCACGGCCTTCACCTCGGCCACGTCCACGCCCTCGCGGAACATGGTGTCGCTCATGGCGATGCGGGCTGTGCCGAAGAGGCCCGCGGCGTTGGCGGTGTAGCGATTGGACTGCTTGGAGCCGTTGTAGACGTAGATCTTGTCGGGCGGGATGTGGCTGGCCACGGCGATCTGCACCACCGCGTCCCGCACCGGCCCCGGCGGCGCCGGGCGGTAGGTGTTGTAGAGCGGCTCGATATAGAGCGGCTGCAGCACGAAGACGCCCAGGATGAAGATTGCCGTCACGCCCGTCCCCCACAGCCACCAGCTGCGCGGTGCGCGGCGGATCAGGAGGTAGAGGGCCTCCATCAGCACGGTGAGCATGACGAGGCCGACCCCAAGGCCGACGGCCTGTTCGGTGAGCCAGCCCCCCAGCGCCTGGCTGGTCATTCCGTACTGCCGCTCGCGCCACCAGTGGGCGTAGGCGTTCCAGGGCAGTTCGAGGACGAAGTCAGCCAGCAGGAAGACGGCCAGCACCGCGAAGACCACCAGGAACGGCCGCGGCCGGCGCTGCTCCAGGCGCGCCCGCAGCCGCACCAGGACACCGGTCCGCAGCACGATCCAGGCTGCCGCCACCGAGGCCACGGCGTCCCACAGCAGCAGCCAGTAACCCCCGTGGGTATAGGCCAGCGCCTTGGCGTGCGCGGCCGGCGAGATGGTCGCCAGATAGGCCGCCGTCGCTGCGGCCGGATCGAAGCCAGGTGTCATCGCAGGTCTCCCACCGGCCAAGCGTGACCACAGACCGGGGCGCTTGTCTGGGGGAAATTCGCGCTAAGGTCGGTGTTCCCTGGGGAGGATCACATGACTCTGCGCCTTGCCGGCCCGCTCGCCGCCGCCCTGCTCGCCGCCGCGACCGCGCAGGGGGCGCCGCCGCCCCGTTACGACCTGCTGATTCGCGGCGGGACGATCTACGACGGCTCCGGCGGGGCGCCGTTCACGGGCGACGTGGCGGTGAAGGGCCAGCGGATCGTCTATGTGGGCCCGCACGCGCCCGGCCCGGCGGCGAAGGTTGTCGACGCCCGCGGCAAGGCCGTCGCGCCGGGCTTCATCAACATGCTGAGCTGGTCGAACGAGAGCCTGATCGAGGACGGCCGCGGCCTCTCGGAGCTGAAGCAGGGCGTAACCCTGGAGGTCATGGGCGAAGGCGACTCCATGGGCCCGCTGACGCCGAAGATGAAGGCGCTGGCGGTGCAGCGGCAGTCCGACATCCGCTATCCGATCACCTGGACCAGCCTCGACGAATATCTGCGCGGCCTGGCCGCCAAGGGCGTCTCGGTGAATGTGGCCTCGTTCGTCGGCGCGACCACGGTGCGGGCCTATGTGCTGGGCGAGGAGGACGTGCAGCCGACGCCGGCCCAGCTGGCGCAGATGCGCGGCCTGGTGAAGGCGGCCATGCAGGACGGCGCCATGGGCGTGGGCTCGTCGCTGATCTATTCGCCGGCCAACTACGCAAAGACTGACGAGCTGGTCGCCCTGGCCACCGAGGCCGGCAAGTGCGGCGGCTTCTACATCAGCCACATGCGCTCGGAGGGCGACCGGCTGGTGGAGGCGGTGGACGAGCTGATCGACATCTCCAAGCGCTCCGGCGCCCCGGCGGAGATCTACCACCTGAAAGCGGCCGGCCGGTCCAACTGGCCCAAGCTGGACACCGCCCTCGCCCACATCGACGCCGCGCGCGCCGGCGGCCAGCGGATCACGGCCGACATGTACACCTACACCGCCGGCGCCACCGGCCTGGACGCGGCCATGCCCCCGTGGGTGCAGTCCGGCGGGCTGGAGGCCTGGATCGAGCATCTGAAGGACCCGGCCACCCGGGCCAAGGTGCTGGCCGAGATGCGGGCCGACAAGCCGACCTACGAGAACCTCTACCACCACGCTGGCGCCGACGGGACGCTGCTGCTGGCCTTCAAGAACCCCAAGCTGAAACCCCTCACGGGCAAGACCCTGGCCGAGGTGGCGAAGATGCGCGGGGAGAGCCCGGAGGACACCGCCATCGACCTGGTGATCGAGGACGGCACGCGGGTGGGCGTGGCCTATTTCCTGATGAGCGAGGAGAACGTCGCCCGCCAGACCGCCCTGCCCTACGTCAGCTTCGGCTCCGACGAGGCCGGCCAGGCGCCGGAGGGTCCGTTCCTGCTGTCGGCGCCGCATCCACGCGCCTACGGCAACTTCGCCCGCTTCCTGGCGCGGTACGTGCGCGACGAGAAGCGCACCAGCCTGGCCGACGCGGTGCGCAAGCTCTCGGCCCTGCCCGCCCACAACCTGGGGCTCCACGACCGCGGCACGCTGAAGGCCGGGAACTTCGCCGATGTGGTGGTCTTCGACCCGGCGGCGATCCAGGACCACGCCACCTTCGAAAAACCCGCCCAGTTCGCCACCGGCGTCGAGGCGGTGGTGGTCAATGGGTCTCTCGCCCTGGAGCACGGCGAGGCCACCGCGGCGCGGCCGGGCCAAGTGGTCCGCGGCCGCGGCTGGACCGGCTGGAAAGACGGAGGGTGCCGGAACCGCGCAGGCGATTGGAGCTGGTAGAGCAGCCCCTGTTCCCTTCCCACAAAGTGGGAAGGGGGGACCGCTCGCCGCAGAGCGAGCGGTGGGAAGGGCAGGCCGCGGCGCGACGGTGGTCACGCAGCGCCAACGCCGCGCTTGACGCCTGCCCTCTCCACCCCCCGCTCTCCGCGACGCTCGGCGGGCGGTCCCCCTCTCCCACTGCGTGGGAGAGGAACGCCGGATGACCTACCGATCCTTCTCGCGCTCGCCCAAGGCCGCTTGCGCCGCGGCCAGGCGGGCGATGGGGACGCGGTAGGGCGAGCAGCTGACGTAGTCGAGGCCGACGCTCTCGCAGAACTGGATGCTGGCCGGGTCGCCCCCGTGCTCGCCGCAGATGCCCAGCTTGACGTCCGGCCGGGCGGCGCGGCCGCGTTCGGCGGCGATGCGGATGAGGTCGCCCACACCCTCCTGGTCCAGGCTGACGAAGGGGTCTTTGTCGAAGATGCCCTTGTCGATGTAGGCGTTCAGGAACCGGCCGGAGTCGTCGCGGCTGATGCCGAAGGTGGTCTGGGTCAGGTCGTTGGTGCCGAAGGAGAAGAACTCGGCATGGGCGGCCAGGTCCGCGGCGCGGATCGCGGCGCGGGGCAGCTCGACCATGGTGCCCACCATGTACTGGATGGGGCAGTCCCGCTCGGCGATCACTTCCTTGGCCGTGCGGTCGGTGAGCTCGCGCAGAAACTTCATCTCCTCGCCCTTGGCGACCAGGGGGTGCATGATTTCCGGGATCGGCGCGGGCCGCCCCGCCGCGACCACCTCGCAGGCGGCCTCGATGATGGCGCGCACCTGCATCTCGTAGATCTCCGGATAGGAGACCCCCAGGCGGCAGCCGCGATGGCCCAGCATGGGGTTCACCTCGTGCAGCTCCTGGGCCCGGCGCAGCAGCTTGGCGGGGTCCAGGCCCGTGGCCTCGGCGACCGCGGCCACGTCCTCCTCGTTGTGCGGCAGGAACTCGTGCAGCGGCGGGTCCAGCAGCCGGATGGTGACCGGCAGGCCCTCCATGATCTTGAACAGCTCCACGAAGTCCTGGCGCTGCATGGGCAGGATCTTGGCCAGGGCCAGACGGCGACCGGCTACATCGTCGGCCAGGATCATCTCGCGCACGGCGGCGATCCGGGCCGGGTCGAAGAACATGTGCTCGGTGCGGCAGAGGCCGATGCCCTCGGCGCCGAACTGGCGCGCGGTCCTGGCGTCCACCGCGGTCTCGGCGTTGGCGCGCACCTTCAGGCGGCGCACCTCGTCGGCCCAGCCCATCAGCGTACCGAAGTCGCCCGAGAGCTCGGGCTCGATCATCTTCACCGCGCCCTGCAGCACCTCGCCGGTGGAGCCGTCGATGGTGACGATGTCGTAGGCGCGGATGGTCTTGCCGCGGGCGTGGAACTCGCCGGCCCGCGCATCGATGTGGATCTCGCCGGCGCCGGAGACGCAGGGCCGGCCCATGCCGCGCGCCACCACGGCCGCGTGGCTGGTCATGCCGCCGCGGGCGGTGACGATGCCGCGGGCGGCGTCCATGCCGCGGATGTCCTCAGGCGAGGTCTCCTCGCGCACCAGGATCACCGCCTCGCCGGAGCCGCCCAGCTTCTCGGCCTCCTCCGCCGTGAACACCACCTTGCCGGTGGCCGCGCCGGGGCTGGCCGGCAGGCCTGTGGCGATCACGTCGCGCGGGCTGGCCGGGTCGATGGTCGGGTGCAGCAGCTGGTCCAGGCTGGCGGGCTCGACGCGCATCACCGCCTCGCCCTTGGTGATCAGGCCCTCGCTGGCCAGGTCCACCGCCACCTTCAGCGCCGCCTTGGCGGTGCGCTTTCCGTTGCGGGTCTGCAGCATGTAGAGCCGGCCCTGCTCCACCGTGAACTCGATGTCCTGCATGTCGCGGTAGTGCTTCTCGAGCTTTTCCACGACCTGCTTGAACTGGGCGAAGACCTCGGGCAGCGCCTCTTCCATCGAGGGGTTGGCGTCACCCATCTCCTCGCGCGCCACCTTGGTCAGGGGCTGGGGCGTGCGGATGCCGGCCACCACGTCCTCGCCCTGGGCGTTGATCAGGAACTCGCCGTAGAGGCGGTTGTCGCCGGTGGAG